>Ga0209342_10001677_pt1 | contig 24526 bp, 44 predicted proteins | sample RifCSP16_2_FD_184023 | JGI IMG/M metagenome (GOLD analysis project Ga0209342, IMG submission 184023) | Soil microbial communities from Rifle, Colorado - Rifle CSP2_sed 16_2 (SPAdes) (version 2) | ecosystem: Environmental > Terrestrial > Deep subsurface > Rock core/Sediment | place: Rifle... | reverse complement strand
TTCTTGTCTACATTCATCACAACAATTACAAAGACCAAACTCATCATAATTAAATTCTTTCGCATAAGGACAAGTATCCGGTTCATTTGATGGATTTTTACCACAAGAATCACATAATTTTTTCATTATTAATAATCCCCTTTTACTTTATTGTCTTTTTCTACTACCATTACATTTTGGGAAAGCAACACAACCAAAAAAATATCCATATACCCCATGTTTAAGGATTGTTTCAGAACCACACTTGGGGCATGCCCCAGGGCCTTTTTCTTTTGGGGGATGGGGAATAAATTCCCAATCATCATTTGTGAATATTGAATCCAAAGTATAATCAGCCATATCACCCATATTATATCTTCGATTCTTTTACCTCCGAGAAAACCCCATTGTGAGTTACTAAGAACACCTTATCAGCATTCTCCGACAGTTCCTCTATCTGTGAAACTATTATAAATTGAAGATCTAATTTTTTACTTAGGTCTTTTAACATTTTCATAGCATTTTCTATTTTACCATGTAAGAATTTAAAACTCTCATCCAATATTAAAACATTATTTGATTTGGGGTTTTCTATAGACCAAAGAACCACCCTTAAAGCGAATGAGGCTATATCTAATATACCCCCTCCAACAGAATCTTTAGGATCAACTTCTTCACCATGAATTTTAAGGCTTATCTTTGCCTCCGGCTTGTTTCTCTTAATATCAAAGTCTATAATAAATTGGTAATTCTCTTCAAATACGGCTTGCAATGCAGTTGTGATCATATTTTCTATATAATCTTTAAGATAAGATTGTGTAAACTTCCCCGCTTCAGCAATAATGATTCTTGCCTTTTGAAGATCATTATTATATTCTTTTAATGAATTAAATTCCTTCTCCCGCTCTTCAAGAGAATTTAAAGTCATTTTAAGTTCTGTTTTGAACCCTATAAACTTAGACTTTAATTTTTCTATTTCCACCGTTTTTCCTTTATAATTTGGTAAACTGTCTGTTTATGTATGTTGTATTTTTCAGCTAACCCCTAGGTATTCTATAAATTTTATTATTCCAATACAAAATGTAAGAAATAAAATATATAAAACAATGTAGAAAAATGAAACAAATAAAAATTCTTTTACTTTATTAATCATTCTACTCTTCTAATTCTACCATATTTTTACATTTTGGGCAAATTCTAAAGTTGCTTGGGTCTGGACTAACAAACATTGAATCACATCTTAGACAACTGACTTCTTTGTATTTTGATTTATCTTTTAATTTTCTACCTAGATTAGATGATTGTGTAAAAATTTTTGTGGGAGATAAGCCAGCTTTTTCCAATAATTGATTCCATCTCAGATTGAATTTTTTATTTACGTGATTATAAGAACATATTTTATTTTCATTATCATCATATTGTGCTCTTGTAAGGGATAAACAAGTTCCGGCTAAGTCTTTTAAATTCTCTAAAAAGTTGGAAAACTTTACAACCGAAGTTCCTGTTAATTTCATTAAAACCCTTTCTTCCAATATACAGCATCACACTCACTACACATTTCTACATTGATTAATCTCCTTCCAAAACCATCTAATATGGTTATTAGTGGTTTATTATTTAAAGTATTAAAATATAAAGTAACGTGACCAAACATTAAACATTTTAATCTTTTAAAAAACATATATTCTCCTTAAATGAAATTAAATTTTTCCTTCAATTTTGTATAGTCTTCCTCAATATTTACATTCAATAAACTCAATTCTTTAGTTAATTTTTTAATCTCTGCATCAGCATCTATAAGATTCTCTATTCCAAAATCTTTCTTTAAGGTATTTAACAAAACCCTTTTTTGTGCCTTTGCTTCTGCAAGATCATCTTTGGCTTTCTGTATTTTGAGTTTCAGAGCTTTTAAAGTTTTTTCTATGTCTTGGTGATTAATTTCCATAATTCATCCTTTCTTTACTGAATAAATTACCAAAGCTATTAATAATACTACTATAAAAACTATTATTGAAAATAAAGTAGGGGACAATACCCACCACCATGACCAATCTATTACTTTGCATAATTTTAAAACTATAAAAACTATTGTTAATAATCCAAAAAACCCTATCCCACTTTTTGATTCATTCATTTTATTTTCCCCCCATTAGTTTCTATATATTTTTTCGGAATAATTTCCATTTTTCTTGCAATATTTTTTTATTTATAGGTTCTCTATTTTCAAAAAAACAGCAAAGCAGAATACCCAAATTATGCTTTGTTTCTTCCACATCAATATTTAAAGAATATTTTTCATTTAATCCTTCCAAATAAAATTCTATTTTTCTTACAGTATTTGTTACTGTATCTAATGTATCATGATAGGTACAAAAACCAAACATTTTTTCATCTATAACTTGTTCTTGTAAAATTGAAGCAACTTGTCTTAAAATAGGATTTGGTAAATACCAAGTTTTAATATGAGGCATTTTAATAAAATACTTAATTCGTATAGGGAATACAACTTTTTTAGAATTAAATTCTACTTCTTTTGAAAAATCATTTTCTATACTTATATATTCTTTATATTCTACAAGAAAGGAAGAGTCTGAGTCTTTATCAAGCTTCATTTTCTATCTCCATTAAAGAATTTATTATAATATCTTTCACAGCTTTATCAGAACTTTTCATCATAGTTTCAAGATTTTTTCTAAAATCAAGAGATGTTGAGATTTCATTAGATTTTATAGATTCAATAAAACTATTTAATTTAGCATTCTCTTTCACTGTTTCTCTTGACAATGCTTCTGCCCTAAACACTTCATGTGCAGGTCTATAGTCTAATTCTATCTTTTTTAATGAAAAAATCAAGTTTTCTTCATTAATATCTAATATGTAAATGTGTGGTATTATGCCCGCTTCAGCTATTGTTTTCCTTGAAATTGTACCACATCCCAAAATGGTTCGATCCCCGTTTTGATAAAATACTGGGGAATGATTATCACCTGCTAAAACTATATCAAATAAATATTTTTTAAATAATGAAGAAGAAAGTAAATAGTCTTCTTGCCAAAAATGTGTTTTTTTATCAATTATAGTCTTATGGATGAGTAAAATATTAAATTTATCAGCATCTTCTATTATAGGAATTTCGTCACCCCATGAAGCACCATAAAGATCAATATTTTCTGATAAAGTTATTTTAGTATCTACTTTTTGTATAAAACCTAAAAATCTCATTAATTTAAATGCTGTTCTTTCTTCCGTGCGGAATCTTAAGTCATGCTGACCCGCCACAGCTAAAAGGTTCTTATCATTAATGTTATATTTGTTAAATAAAGATATAAATGTCTCAAGGATGCCAAAACTGGGGCGGGGGGTATCAAACAAATCACCAGCTTGAAGTATATATTGGCAGTTCCTTTCTTTGAAAATTGTAAAAATTTGTTGTATTTTAGATACTTGCGTTGCAAAGAAATCATCTACTCTATTCTCTGGGGAAGTAACCCTTAAGTGCCAATCCGATGAAAGTAACAACCGCATTTCAGTTTTTCCATTGTTTATTTTGTTTAATTCTTTGTATTTGCCTTTTGCTTATATTAAATTTTTTTGATAACTCATTAGTGGAGAGATTTAATAAACCTCTAATCTCATTAGCTATTTCTAAAGTTAATTTTATGTTTCTCCTATTTCTATTATTTTCTAAACAAGTTACCCATCTACAATTTTCAGGACTATAATCTTTATCATTATCTCTACGGTCTATTTCAAGACCTTCTTGATAATCATTATTTACTGCCCAATCCCTGAATATTGTATAATCATTTGCCCATTCAGGGCATATTGTTATTCCTCTACCACCATAGTCTTCATAAGCATGATTCTTGAAATTTAAACATCTATCTTTTATATTAGCCCAAACACTATATAGTTTTGTTCCTGTCCCACCATGTTTATAGCCTCTTTTTTGTCCAATAAGTGATTTTGATATTAATTCCCCATGCATGCAACCACAGGATTTGGCATTTAATCCCGCATAAAGGTGTTTTTCAACTTCCTTTTTACAAAAGTCACACCAAAAAATTGCCCAACTTTGATTATTTCCACTTTTGTCTTTTCTTGTTCCTATTTTTCTAATCAATTTCATATATTGTTCCTAAGTTTTTAATCAATTTCATTCTAAAATTTACCTCATTTTCTTAATTTTCCTCTATTATCCCTTCTGGATTCTATTACTTGAATCAAGAACATATTATAATAATACCATATATTTTTAAAAAATCAAAATTTCCCCATCAATTTTAATCTCTATTTCATGTCTTGGACATATATAAAAATTACTACAATGACAAATAATATTTTTCCATCCATGTGGTAAAACAATAAAACTTGGTTTTTCCCCAAAAGGTATATTTTGCATAATAGTAAATTGTTCATTACAATTTTTTACATCACATTCAATTGTTTGTTTATTAATAAATCCCATTATAATGTATCCTCCCATTTCCAACCAAGGAATGTATATTGCCAAAACCTCAACCACATATTAGGTTTTTTGTATGTAAAAAAATATATCATATCTTTTGTGATATATAATTTTGACAAATATTTTGGTTGTTGAAAAATTTGTAATTCCATATTAAAATCCCCTTTCCACAAGTTATAAGTAACTTTATTTGCTTTCCCAACAAGGCGAAATTTTATTTCTTCGTACACCATTTTGCTTTACCCAAGTATTCAATTCAATACAAGTTTTTAAATTATCAAATGGACCAACTACAACAAATATATCTGTAGACATTAGAAAATACCAATGTTTGACCATGTTTTGTTGAGCAAAGGTAAAAGGTGTATTAATAACTACAGATAAAATGATTAATGAAATAAAAATAAATTTTTTCATTTAAAACTCCTTTCCACATAATGGACACCCAAATTCTTTCAATAAATTATCAAATTCTTTTTCATCTCTCTCTATTAATTTATCAATCTTTTTAATCTTTTCTGTTCTCTCCTCCCATTCTTCAATTATATAATTAAGCCTATAATGTACGTCTTTTACCGAGATATATTTAATCAATTGTTCCTGGAACTTGTCAATATCAGATTCATATAGAATATTATTTTCTGACCTTGCTATAATTTCCTCCTCTTTATTTATAGCTTTTATTAATTTTTCTAAATCTGAAACAATCTTAATATTTGCGTGATACTTTGCCCAATTCTGTTCCAAATTATTTATCCTATCTTCAATACCAATATATTCTTTTTCTATTTTTTCAATTTCCGCATCCGCTATTGACACATTATTTATTATATGATTTAAAGAATTTACTATATTTGTATAATTCTGTATTTTAGTGCTGTAATCAACTATACTATTTACCAATTTTTCAATACTATCGAAGTCTTTAAATTTTTCAAGGTCTAAATAAAGTTTATCTAAATCTTTCTTTTTAATCTCAAGTTCTTTATTAATAGAATTCACTTTAGATGTTATATTTGAAATTAAAGCATCAATATTATCCAATTTTACAATTTTATTAATGGTTCGGCCAACTTCCCCAGGACTGTCCATTAAAAGAAAATGTTTCTCAAATTGTGTACTTATATTTATATCTGACATATTTATTGCAGATGAAATTTCTGAAGGGACATCGTTGCCTATGGTGTCAAAAAGCGAACCACCTACTTGATATTGATTAATTGAAGTATTTTTTTCTCTAATAATTTCTTGATTATTGATTACTAAAGAAACTTTGCAAGTTTCCTTTTTATCCGCAAAAGAAGACTTGAACGCTAACCCTTGGGGGCGATTTGTGATTACAAAATTAAGTGCTCTAATTATGGCAGTTTTGCCACAGTTGGAAGAACCAGTTATTACATTAATGCCATCAGAAAAATCTAATTGAGAATTTTTGTGCGACTGGAAGTTTTTTATGGTTAGACTTTTAATCATTTTTATTGTTTAAATTCCAAAATAGCGGGGTCAACTAAATTAAGAATATATTCAAATTCATATAAATAACATACAGGAAGCATATAAGAAAAAATAGCTATAGGTATAATATCATAATCTTCTTTTAATACTTTTTGTAAATTCCCATGTGTTATCCCTATTAATGTAGGCATTCCATTTTGTTTAATAATTAATAAGGGATATTTACCAGCTTTTTTAGCCTGATTATTTAGTGTTATCCAGAATTCATAGATAGAATTTTCTTTGGGTTTGCCAAATAACATGCTTTGCAAATGAATATTTTTGTAAAATTTACACTCAACTACATACTTATCAGTTAATTTATTTCCTATGGGGTCTATAGAGGATATGTCCCCTACTTGGGTATTTCTAACAACCCCTTTTTTAAATCCTACTGTCGCTCTGCCACCACTCATGGCGGATCTCCAAAAAACAGAATCTCTTTCATTATCGCTTATCCAAAGAGATAATTTTTTACATATCTCACGTTCAAAAGCTGAACCTTTTTGCTTTCCACCACCAGGTTTCATAAAAATTTCCTTTTTATCCCATATATTAGTATTTCTACACAAGAAGCAATAGAACGATCATTTGTAGGTAGCCATAATATGTGGGGGGATTCTTCATAAAATTGAGTAAAATTTGTTATACCATCTTTATAAAATTTTTTATAAAGTCCTTTAACATCTCTATTTTTGCAAGTTTCCCAAGAAGCATTACAATAAACTTCTAAAAAGGATTCCCCACCTATTATAGATTTAGCTAAATCTCTCATAGCAAGTTTTGGTGACATGCAAGCTACAAAAACTGTAAATCCATGTTCTATTAGTAATCTTGCTTATTTCAGCAATTCTTCTAACATTTTCTGTTCTATCTGTTATAGAAAAACCTAAATCTTTACTTATCCCTTTTCTGATTTCATCCCCATCAAGAATTATAACATTGTTCTTTTGGATATAAAAAAAGATGGTATAGAGTTTTTTGTCCAATCCGCTATTGTACTTTTCCCCGACCCTGAAAGTCCTGTTAGCCATACAACAAAATTTAATTTCATTCTTTTACCTCAAATTGTACTTCACCTGAATTTTTATAAAATACACCATATTCTGTTTTAATATTTTTATATTCCCCTCTTGATATCCAGCATTTACGTGGTGGTATTTTTAATACCATTATTTCATTATTTTCAAATACACAAGAAACTGTTGGTATATCTAAACCAAGAAGTTTATATTTTCGTTCCACTATATTAACAGTAGATAGCATTGTTGTATACTTTATTAATTTCATTTTCTATCCCCAATTATTAAATGAAGAATCCCTACAAGAGCTAATTCAAAAACACCACCAAAAAATATCCATATAGGGGATAATACCCAGAACCAAGAATAAGGAAAAATATCAGTTGTTAATTTTAAGATTTCTAAAAATAGGGATAGGAGTAATGGAACAAGGATTCCATATTTTCTGAAAGCAATAGCTCCGACAGAATCATTCATTTGAAACCTCTTCTTTATTAACAGGTATATCAAGTATTATTTTAATTGTTTGTATATAATTTTTTGTGCTTTTACCTGTTTCTATAGCGGATTCTTCTTTTTCATATATTGCAGATCCAAACAAAGCCCCATCAAATTTAAAAATATTTATATATCCGATCATATATTTCTCCATATTTTATTATTTATAATCTTAGAAATTATTGAAGAGTTCACACCATATTTTTTACCCAATTCTTTTCTTGTATAATCCCCTGTAGCATATAACTTTCTGACTTCATTAGCTATTTCTAAAGTTAGAACAATTCTTCTTGTATTCCATGAGTTTTCTTTAGCTGTTACAAAATTACAATTTTCTGGACAATAATTACCATTATTATTTATTCTATTTATTTGTAATCCTTCTTGATAACCATTACTTAATGACCAATCCCTGAATACAATATAATCATTTGCCCATTCAGGGCAGATATTAATGTCTCTACCACCATAGTTTTTATATGATTTATTTTTAAGATTTAAAGTCCTTTGTTTTATCATAGTCCATACAGCATATAATTTTGTTTTACTTTCACTATGTTTTGTATTGCTCTTACCCGATAACTTATATCGAAAACACCCACAGGATTTACATTTTTTACCATCAGAAAGAAGTCTTTCAACTTCTCTTTTACAAAAATCACACCAAAAAACTGCCCAACTTTCTTTGATTCCATTTTTATTTAATCTTGTACCTAATTTTTTAATTAATTCCATATAAAATTTTTAAGGCTTCTTGTATTAGATCATTTAATTCTTTTTCAGATATTTGAGTAGTTATATCTAAATCTTTATCTTTAATGAATGCTAATGCTAGTTCAAAATTTGTGTAAGGTATTGATTTTATTCGTTTAAATTCCCCAGATATGATATCATAAATTATGCCCAATGGGTAAGGATCTTCTTTTAAACTTATAATAGGTCTTTCGGTTGGATTCCTTGTATCACTCCGAATCGTTAGCATATTTAGGTTTCCTCAGTCAAATATTTAGCTTTCCTAAATACTTTTGCTTCTTCCTCTAATTTATCCCATGTCTGTTTTACTAAATCTTTAATTTCCTCTTCTTTATTATTTTCACCAATAAATTGTATAAAATCTTCTCTCGAATATCTTTTACCTTCCCATTCAAATCTTGTTCCACCAGAATCAACGCAAATTTTATTTTCTTTTAGGAAATCTATATTACTGCCTATATCATCAATACCATATTCAAATAAAATACTAAAATCACATTCTCTCCAAGGCTTCCATAATTTATTCTTTTTTACTTTAGCTTTAATTTCCAACCCAACCGGTAAATTCCCTTTTTTAATCTTACCTTTTTCATATAACCATAGTATTATACTTGCATAGAAGTCTAAAGCTCTTCCTCCAGCACGTGTTTTAGTCTCTCCAAAAGTTACCCCGATCTTATCTCTTAGTTGTGAAATTACTATTACTAAAATATTATTTTTTCTAAGTTTTCTAATCAATCTTCTAAATAGTTTCGACATTTGCTTCTGTTTATTCATGCCAAAACCACCTTTATTAAAATCCTCTTCTAGTTCCCCCTCAGAAACAATACTATCTAAACTGTCTAATATATATATTGTGAAGTCTTTTTTATCCTTTGATGGTAAATTAATTTCTTTCTCAAGACTTGCGTACCAATCTTCAATTGTTTCTGATTCTCTAAAATCAATTTTATCAACAGGAAGTCCTAATTTAGAAGCATATTCTTTGTCAAAAGCGGCTTCCCCCTCATCATAGATAAGTTTCATATCATAATTCTTTTTCATTACATGATAGGCATAACTCATTACTTCTATTGCAAGTAATGTTTTTCCGCTTGATTTGTCCCCCACAATATTTACAATCCTACCAGCCCTATAACCATTATCTATTGTATTTGTTAGGGCTAAATTTAATAAAGTTCCACCAGAAGATATAAATATTTTATCATCAGCAGAATCCTCTTCTTCATCAATATCTATATCTTTATCAGCTTCTTCTGTGGAATCTTCAATTACTTTCTTTTTTCTACCCATTTAATTTATTTCCTTATAAAATAATTGTAATTGTTCTAATATTTCTTGAGAAAAACTTTCATGATGCTTAATTAAGTAATTTAATTTTTTTACATTTCGTGCTTCACCAACAATCCTAACAACCGAATATGACTCTTTAGGGGGTCTATCCAACATAAAAAGTTCTTTATCATATAATTTAAACCCAATTATATTATTTCGCATCCCATCTTTCCAATAATTTATATGCTGTAATTCTTGCAGGATTTGAATCAGCATATTCCTCAGTTGTCCCCCAAAGGATTACCCGGACAAAACACCAGTAAACCAACCGATTTGGTAACACATTTGCTATTTTTCCATAAATAAAGTCTAACATTTTATTTCTCCTTTCTAATTGTCATTTTCTGCATTATAAAGTTTTAATTGTAATTCATCTATTTCTGTCTGCATTTCTTCTTTTAAATTACAAACAGGGCAATCCCTACTCTCAAAGCAAACTTCATCATGCCCATCCTCACATAAATTCATTATTTAACCCTTTCCCTAAGTTTCTGTTTCAATATTTCCCGTGGGTCTGTTGTTTCTTCTTTTACAACAGTGGGGGGATCTACTTTATTTTCTACAGCTTCCTTTACCAATCTTCTAAGTTTCTTAGTCCCCATTTCCTCTATTTCAGATTCTTCAAAATCCTCTACTAAAGCTAAAGAGGCCAAAGCTTCTAATTCATCCCTATCCATTGCATCAATATCTGTATTAGAGGCTAATTCTTTTGTTATTTCTGTTTCATCAACAGTTTCACTACTTTGAGTAGTTTCAACATTCGGTGAAACACCCACTTTTGTTGGAACTTCTGCATCCACATCATCAGTACCTAAAAAATCATTCTTTATTTCTGTATAAGTCGCATAGGATAGAACTTCTTCAAAAGAAACAATCCCATTAACCCATGCATCTTTTGCAACAGTTGGAGAATCATCTAATTGAAAATTCTTATACTTTGAAAATGTAGTATTTGGTGTCTTCTCCCTATCAAAATAAATAGCAAATCCACCATCTAAATTTGCTAAATTGACAATTTCATCAGTAGCTTTTTTATAGCTGACCCCTAAAATATCATCCATAGCTGTTCTTGGGCAAGACCAAAGCTGTGTTCTTTGCTTATCCACTGGAACACTAAGATCTACCATCCATACCAAATACCTTGTCTGTGGATATAAATCCTTAGCCATTTCTGGCTCAGTTTCCCATAACTCCGCCTGTTGTTCACATATTGGGCAAGGCTTACTTAGCATTTTCTTTGGACAAAGGTGTTGATTCCCATTCACACCCACATTAGTATGAACATGGATTGTTGCACCATAAAAATTAATATTATCATCTGGATGAACCGGAAGAAGCCTGACCTTGTGGGATTTATCAGTTACCTTCCATAGCAAAGAATCACCCAAAGGAGTGAAAAAGTATTTCCTATTATTACTATCTGGGTATTTCCCACGATTATCATAAGCTGTCTTTAATGCATCTGCACTTGGTGCCTTCCATTTACTTTTGTTCATTATTTTTCTCCTTTAAAGTTATTTTTGTGATACACGATTTTCTATTCTGTCTTCTGCTATTTTTTGTTCCAATTTATTTTTTAATGCTTCTGTTCCTTGTTTCTTAACTATTTTTGGTTCAACAGTAGACCAATACCCTGAAGTGTACAATTCTGCCAAAATCTTTAACATATCTCTCCTTTGTTGAAAGGAGTCCCGAATAATCTCACCCTCTTTAACTTCTGTACATACTTTAATATACTTTTGTTGTAAATCACAATATTGAATATTTCTAATTATTTCATTCTGAACCATGGTTTCTGTTATCTTTTTACCATCAGCAGAAGCGGCTTCTCTAATAACTCCATCCAACTTTGCCGCAAATCTTTCCACTTCTAATTTAATTTCATCCCTTAATTCGTAAAGAGGGGTTAGTTTCTGTGTATAGTGTTCAAACAGAACTGGTTGTTTCAAGCACTCTTCGTCTAAATCATTCTCATCTATCTTTAAATCTTCTCTATACCCCATTTATAAATCCTCCTATTGTTAAGTATATCCTATATATTTTAAAATGTAAAGAGATTATTTTTAATTTTTCCACCGCAGCCACAGGCACATAAATGGGAATAATATTGTGTATTCATATAATAATTATAAACACCAAGCCTTATACAGTAAAAGTAAAATTTCTGATTTCTGGCTACCAAATGTCAATGGGCTAAGAAAAAGTTCCAATTTTTCTGCATAAATACTTGGACTGTCAGCCTTTTTTAAACATGCTGCCAAATAACCAGCAGTAACAATTCGTAAAGATTCCGGCTCTATATTTATATTCTCAAATGTTTTAACCAAATCTTTCCAGTTGACTCTTGGTCTTTTAATCATCATTCTGCATAATTCTATAATTTCCCCCTCTTCTGTTATATTATCTGATAAGATTGTAGAAGCCTCTTCAAAATTTGTAATTCCCTGAATTTGATTTAAATATACAAGTGCTGATCTTGGGATTCCTTCAGCCTTAAATATTATGAGATTTTTGATATCCTCTATGGTTTCAATACCTTCTTCTTTAATGACTTTATCTAAAAGAGATGCTATTTCATTATCTTGTAAAGATTTTAATGTATATTGCAAACATCTATTTCTTAAAGGAAGAAGCAATTTTTGGGGATCTGTTGTGCATAAAATAAAATAAGAATGTTTTGGTGTATCTTCCATCACCTTCAATAAACAGTTCATCCCTTCTTTGGAGAGCATTTGAATCTCATCTAATATAAATACTTTACTTGCCCCTAAAAGGGGGGAGTATTTTGCGGATTCACTTATTTCTCTAATAAAATCAATCCCTGTTTCATTTGCTATATTTGTTTCTATTATTTCATTTTTATCCGCTTTAAGCATATTTGCAAGTATTCTTGCAAAAGTTGTTTTCCCCGTTCCCGAAACACCAGAAAACAGGAATGCGTGCGGGGTCTCTTTAGCATTAAATATATTTTTTAAACCCTTTACTATTTCTTGGTGTCCGAAAATCCCCTCTAAAGAATTTGGCCTATATTTAATATGGAACATTATTCTATTCTCCAATCTGTATAATCTTCATTAAAATCTCTAATTATTATTGGAATTCCTAAAAAGTATTTAAAATCTATCCCACATAAAGAAGTTAGATTATTATTTTTTACAACATAATCAAATAAAGCATGTTTAGCTTTATGATTTAAAATTAACTTTGTTGGTTTATAAGTAAAATTGCCTTTACCATAATATTCACCAGTAATCTTATAAATAGAATCACAAATAGCTTCATATATATTCTTCATTATATCTCAAATTTATGACATTGTACAATAACATCAACTAATTTTTCATTTTCTTCGTTTTCCATCGCTGTAATTTCAAACTCTATACAAGTACTTAGTTTTTGTTGTACTAATTCCATAAATTTTTCTAACATTCGTTGATGTACAACCGGATCTTCACTTTCCAAAAGTTTGATGGGAATAGTTGCAATCAATAACCACCAAAGAGTGCTAAATAAAAATATAGAGGTTAAAATTTTTTTCATATAAAGACCTCTTTAATAGGAACTGTATGAAACCAGTCAAATCCAATACTTCCTTCAACAACTAAAGGCACATCCCCCATGAAATCAAAATGACTATATTCCATAACTGATTGAATTTCTTTAATAGAATCTTTTACTTCTTTTTCTTTTACACAAAAAACTAATTCATCATGCACATTCATCATTATATGATATTTTCGTCTTGATAAAATATTCATCATCTTACTTATGATGGATGCAGCCCCACCCTGAATTGGTGTATTTAAAATTTCATTTCTTGTCAATGGTGCATATCTTCTTCTGCCAGGGGGAATTTCCACGTATCTTTTTTTGTCATAAATTTCAAGAACTTTTTCTTGCCATTCATTTATTTCAGGAAAATCAGACCATAATTTATTAAGTAATTGTTCAGCCCTCGCTTCTGAAATACCCAATCTTTTAGATGTTGCCAATGGTTTTGCACCATAAATTGTTGGGAAAACAAATTCATTTTTAGCCCTATATCGCATTAATTTTTTGTCCTTTTCATTGGCATTATTAAAAATTTCTTCACCCCATATTTCAATAGCTTTAGCTTTATGAATATCATATCCATTTTTTATCATATCTATAAAATTTCGACAATTACTAACAGCAGCTATGACCCTTGCTTCAAGCTGTGCTTGATCAAATATTAACAACACATATCCTTCAGGAGCAACTATTATTTGTCTAATTTCTGGATGCTTTCTTTTATCCAAGTTTTGAAGATTAGGACTTGAACTACCCAAACGTCCAGTTTCCAATGGGTAAAAATTAGTATGATATTTACCATCAGGAAAAACACATTCTGTCCAACTTTTAATAATTTTACTCTCAAGACCAGAAAATTCTCTATATTTTAAAAGCAATTCACAAAATTTACTCTGAGAAGAATAATTCATTAATACTTCTTTATCAACTGAAAAATTTCCTTTATTTGTTTTTTTAAATGCTTCCAATTTTTCAATTTTAAATAATATAGTTGGAATATCTTTACTGTTAGATTTTAAAGCCGGAACTTTTCCAAATCTATCTCTAAATTTTTTTACACTATCCAAATCAAGTAATTCTTTTTCAATATTTCCTAAAGTATTCTTATATCCAATTAAAAGATTATTTCTACCATCCTCATTAGTATCCGCTCCATCATACTGTATCTGTGCAATAGTTTTAGCTGTTTCTAACTGTTCCAAATATTGTTCTTGTAATATTTTTTCTTTATTTAATTGCTTTTCTTGTATTTTATAAATTCTGTACTCAAAAATAGAGTCCTTTCCATTATAATCCAACAAATCTTCAATAGATATTTGAGTTAAATCACTCATTATATTACTTGGGTAAACTTTATGAGATATGCCATAATTTGCAAATGTAAGAAAATCTAATCCCTTAGTGCCTTCTCTACAATCCAATATGTATTTCTGAAGCATAGAATCTTCAATATTTATTATATCAATCCCTAAAATAGCTTTTGCCCATTCCATTTCAAATACAGAATTATGGGCAACTTTTATAGCTTTATTTGTTAATAATCCTTTAAACTTTTTTAATATTTCTCCTTCTTCCTCCCACGTCCAATACTTATTTTTACTGATATAGTCATGATAACTTATTGGAAAAGCATATACTGTTTTTCCATCAAAAGTAATTGCACAAGACAATATACAAGATTCCGAAAAATATGGTTTTAACCCAATTGTTTCAATATCAAATACAAAAAAATCTTTGTTTATTGCCATTTCAAATAAACGCATAACTTCTGAAAATTTTAATAATTTTTTTATTTCATAAGGTTCAATTATTGGCAAAGGAACTTTCAATAAATCAGGAACTATTGATAAGTCTTCTCTCAAAACTCTTAAAGTATCGGTATGATTTGTTCCTTTTACCCACTGATTCCTATTATCAGAAATACCATCTTTTAAAATTGTCCTCATTGGGAATACAGGAACTACCCAACAATGTAATTCCCTATGGGGTACTTGCCATCCTCTCCAACCAAATATTCCTGGTTCAGATCTATTAAATAAACATTTTAAAGCTGAATCATCCATTGCAATAATAACTTTTGGTTTTGTTTTCTTTATATCTGCAAATACTCTATCTCGGTAAGAATTTATTAATAAATCAGAAGGACCTTTACAAAATATAGAATCAGTATTTTCAACTTTACAATAAACAGAATTATTATATCTAACTTTTTCTGGATTTATTTTTAAATGCTCAAGAATAGTTTTAAAAATTTCACCAGAATTACCTGAGAAAGGCTTCTTCATTAATATATCTCTATCAGATGGGTAATCACCTAAAACATAGATATCTGCATTATCTAATCCTATGGGTAATATTTCATCTTCTGATTTTTTTAATTCATCAAACATAAAATTTTATATTACAATAGCAGACACTATTTTATATTTATCTGTACTCCCACCAATAGCGTTTGGAATAGAATCTTGCTTTGTCACTATATCAATATAATCACACATATCAAGTATCATTTTTAAATAATTTATATTAAATTTAAAAGAGTATTCTTCATCAACAGAATTTTCAAATTCAACTGTTTCAGAAATATTGTTTGTGGACAAACTAATAGTATTTCCTTTTATAGAAATATCTACTACTTCATCAAATTGTTTCACTCTATTTACACAATTCTTTAATTCATCTGTGGTTTTAATAATTAAAAGATCTTTATAATTACTAAATATTTTCTCAAAATTTGGCATTTTCTGTTCGCCTACATTTGGAAAAAATAAAGTTGTTGAATCCCCTATAACTTTGAAGCCTTGTTCATAGATTTCTATAGTATTAAAAAAATCTTTAAATTTAAGTATATACTTTATAAGACTTTTTGGTATAAATACTGAATAATTAGTCTCAACTTTTAATACCCCACTATAAACAATTTCTCTATTAGAACTATATACTTTATTTCCATTTAGATATAAACCATTAAACATAGAATCTGTATCGGAAGAAAATTTAATAGCTCTCTCAAATTCTTCTACAACTTCGTTTGTTATATGTAGATTATTTACAAAGGAACTTTCTGTATATTTTATAACAGGGCTTTCTGGAAAACTGTTTAAATCTTCCATTGGGATTGAAAATCTATTCTTTTTACCATAAAGAATCATCAATACATTATTGTTTACTTCAAAATTTAATTCTGTATTCTTATCAATAGAGTTAAGAAATTTACTCAATGGTTCTTTTAAAACACAGCCTTGAAAAGGCATTTCTTCTTTTGGAATTACTTCTATAAAGGATTCTAAATCAGTTGATTTTATTTTAGCTTTTACAAATAAATATTCTGTTATTGGGGAAAAGGACTTTCCAATGCTAAAGGGGGGTTCTAATAACTTCTTTAATTCATTTGCTTTCATTATACTCCTCCTATTAATAAATAATTTAAAATAATAAAGAAGCTTTTTCTTTAATTTTATCTTCTATTCTTTTTCTTGCTATTTCCACATATTTTTCTTCTTTCTCTATACCTATAAAATTTCTATTTTCTATTTTAGCAGCTACACAAAAACTACCTACCCCTGTAGCAAAATCTAAAATTATGTCATTTTCATTAGTATAAGTTTTAATCAAGTATTGGCCTAAAGCCACTGGTTTTTGGGTAGGGTGTGACCTTTCTGGATCATTGTTTGCAATATTGTTTATTTTTTGAACCGTTTTAGGATAAGATAATTCTTTATCTTCTGGTATAAATTTAACTTTTTTAATCCCATTTTGTATTTGATTTTGCCCCTTTTCTGAGGAAAACTCATAATTCATTCTTTGTTTAGATTTTTCATTTAAATCCCTTTTTTCTTTTATGGGATTATATGTAGGTTGTTTTTTATAAAAAACAAGAATATCTTCATGATTTCGCATTGGTTGTTTTTTTGCTAGAGCAAAACCAGATGTGGAATTTTTTACCCATACCCAACAATATTTAAACATATCTATGTTACTACTAATAAGTATTGTTGTAAAAGGTTGTGAAGCGGTCATTACAATTACCCCATTAGGCTTAATAATTCTTTTTAAATGCCCCCACATAGATTCTAAAGAGATTATAGAATCCCATTTACAAGCAGTAATTCCGTATGGAGGATCACAAAGTATCATATCTATACTTTGATTATCTATTTGCTTCATAATTTCTAAACAATCACCTAAATATATTTTATTTAATTCTAACATATTAATCTATTAATTTCTTCTCTTGTTAAATCAGCAGGGTCAGCCCCACTATAAGGTATTTCAATAACTTTTGTTGATACAAAAGGACTTATATAATCTGCCAATTTTTTAGCCTTTTTTAGCGTATTTGGATTCCCTGGGTCATTATCTACCAAAACTACAACTTTCTTAGGTTTTAATCCAATAAGCAAATTAATTTGTTCCTGTGAAATTTCAGAACCCAAGGTTGCTACTGCTCTATGTAATCCCACTTTAATAGTATCAAAAACACCCTCTGTTATAACTATTAAATTTTGGTCTTCTCTCATATTATCAAAATTATACAATATTTTTTTGATGGGAATTAAACCTTCTTCATTTGGGCAGTTAATATATCTCTTCTTAATATTTTTATTCCATACCCTTCCTATAAAGGATACCAATTTATTTCTGAAATAGCAAGGGATTATTATGCAATTTTTATACTTCCCGTGAACACAATAATGCAAATCAGCTTCTACTATTTCTTTCTTTGATAAACCATATTTATCTATTAAAAATTTAAGAGCGGTTTCTTCCCAAATATCTGTTTTATTTAATCTAAATGGATATGTGTGGGGGGGTAATTTAAACTCTTTATTTTTTATAGGTTCTTCCACTTTTTGTACCATTTTATTATTTCGTTCCTCTAATACTTTTTTCAAATCATTCTGAGGATTTACTATTTGTTTAGCTTCAATAAAAGATATATTTTTAAGTTTTGATACAAGTTTTACTAAATCTCCTCTTTCAGAACATATCCAACAATTAAATTTATTTTTTTGACCATTGATACCAAGATGGAATCTCCCCTCCCCACAGAATAAACAGCAGATATTGATCTCGTTTCTCCCAACATTCTTACCTTCTTTACGATATTCTATTTTTTCTTGAATTAAAAAATTTTCAATATCCATTTATTTTGGAAAAATATATAATTTGTTATCTTGTTTTACAATTTTAGCACATATAATACCAGACTCTATCCATTGTCTCAAACAACTCTTAGCAGTTGAGAATGAATGATAATGATGCTCCAATGATTTAATAAATTCAGAAAATAATATTCCATTTGGGTATTGTTTAATCTTGTATTCTAAATTCTGTTTAGTTTTTTGAAAAGGAGTATAATACCCACCACCTTTAGAACCAGCTTTAGCAAATATTTTATGTTCAGGAAATAAATATTTTTTAATATCTATTACTTTTCTATTCAATTGTGGAGGAATGGTTTCAAATACTTCTGGAAATCTGCTAATAGATAAAATTCCTATTCCTTCATTTCTTAATATACCTTTTACAAAATCATTGCTGTTCGACTTTGAAGGAACAGCAATGGAGATATAATTAGCTCTACCTCTCCAATTATAGGCTTGTTCTAATAGTTTTAAAGATAATGAAGTTTTGCACTCAATAACCCAAGTCAATTTACCAAAAGTTGCCACAATATCTGCTATTTTACCCCGAATTAAAACCTCTTGGTAAACATTCCAACCACGTTCTTCAAGATATGCTATTATAGGTTTAGCTAATTCAGTTTCTTTCATATTTTAATAGTCTTTTCCCTATTTCTTCCACAATTGGAATAGATACAGCATTCCCAATACATTTATATCTTTGTGTATCTGAAATTCCTTCTGTCCAATTATCTGGAAATCCTTGCAATCTTTCACATTCTATAGGGGTTAATCTTCTTATTTTAATATTATCTTTTATTAAACAATCTTTATTTATTCCTACAGACATAATATTTCCAACAATGTTATTTTCTTTTTCTACTAATTCTCTACAACCATCATTAAATGGAGTATAATCTATTCCATTTAATTGATTCATTTTTCTGATCAATTTACCTTTCTCATTTCTTTGCCATTTCATAGCATATAATCCTGTTTTAGCTCCTTGACCACCACCAATACTTTTTATGGAACAAGCAATCCCTTCAGGATTATATATTCTTTGTCCTTGATTAATATTTTCATTAATTTGAATCATTGTTCTTGGTTGATGTGCAACGCTATTATGATATGTTGTATCAAGTGTATAAGCTATACCTTCTCCATTTTCTGATATTGTTTTAATTACATTTGGTTGTAAAGATATTGTGTTGCTTTCTCCGATAGGAAATATTTCTGGTCTACATTCTCCTCTAATATGTCCAACAAAGAATATCCGCTCTCTATTTTGGGGCAAAAACCACCTTGTATTAAGTAATTGCCATTGACCATCATACCCAGAGTCGGCAATTTCTCGTAAAATGGTAAACCAGTCTCTTCCTTCATTGCTTGAGAAAAGACCTTTGACGTTTTCAAAGATAAAATATTTGGGTCTCGTAATCCTAATAATTCGCATTGCTTCAAAAAATAAGCCACTTCTTGAAGCGGATAATCCCCCTCTTTTTCCAGCAATTGACAAATCCTGACAAGGAAATCCGAAAGTGATAAGGTCAATTTTTGGCAATCTATCAAAGTTAATTGTTCTGACATCCCCTAAATCCTCACTTTCTGGAAAATGTTTTTGATATATTTGCTTTGCATATTTATCTATTTCACTATAACCACACCGATCAAGTTTAAATCCTGCTTTTAATAAACCAAGATGAAATCCCCCAATGCCAGAAAATAAGTCTAAATAATTCATACATTATTCCACAAGTTCTGAGAAGACACAAAAATGTCCTAAATCATAGTTCTGGTAAACTCTTATCTGCCCCCACTTTTTACTACTTCTTGCCCTCATAATAAATAATCTTGCTTGTCCTAATAGATATTCTTCGTTTGTTTGATTAATGCTTATTCCTAAATCTGCAATGTTTAAAATATCAATACTTCCTCTTACATCTTTTGCCTGTACAATTTTATTACCAATGGAAGTTCTTCCACTGTGTGTTGAAGCCACTATTGATATATTTTTTTCCATTGCTATCCTTCGTAATTCGTGGGATAAATTTTCGAGGTCCTTCCAATCATCTCTGCTATTTGTAGAATATTTAAGGCCCTGCAACCCATCCACCAAGATTAGATCGGGATACTTCCCTTGTTCAAGTTCCATATTATTTAATAAACTTTCCATTTTAGGAATTGTGAGGGTCTTGTCTGGAAATTCAATTACAAAAAGTTTACCACCAAAACTATGCATTGTTTCAAGTGATTTTTTTACCTTTGTTGCATTTCCAATATGGTCTGGTTTATGCTTGATTCTTTGATTCCCACACCAAATTTCTAATTCTTCACTAGGTTTATCTGTTACTCCCGCAAATCTTTGGAAATATCTTTCCTTAACTTTATGTCTACTCATTTCTGTTGTTATATGAAGCACTGTCTTCCCATGCAAAAGGGCTTTGCTTCCTAAAAAAGTAAACATCCATGATTTCCCCACGTTTAAAGGAGCTACTATTATTGTTAATTCTCTATATCTTAATCCACCAATAATAGCATCTAAAGCTTTTATTCCTGACAGACAACAAATTTCGCCTTTATTTGAATCATCATAAAATTCTTTTAAATCTTCTTTCAATACATTTTTTATATCTGAATAATTAAATTTATTTCTTATTATTTTTTGAACTTTATTTTCTATACTTCCTAAATCATCTTTGTCCAATAATTCTACCGAATCTATTAAGACTCGTTCCCATTCTCTTTTTTGAATAAAAAGATCTATTTTATCATAAATATATTCTTTAACATATTTTGCAGAAAATATTTTTGTCAAATATTGAATAACTAAATTTTGTTCATCTTCTTTAAATGCAGATACAATAATTTCATCCACATTGCTATCAACAATATTTTGATACTTGTCCCAAAAATCGAAAATAATTCTACATATTTTTTGTTGTATAGGTGATTTAAACAGGATGGGGCTAAGCTTAGTTCTACATATTTGTAGAAATTTTTTATCGGTTAAAAGAAAATAAAATGCCCCATCCTGAACATCATCAGAGATATTTTCAATCATATTTTACTTTCTTAAATGTAAGAGAACCTTTTCCGCTTCTAGCATCTTTTTCTGCTCCACTTCTAATTTTTCTTTGGAAGCAAGACCAATTTCTTTTGGGTAAAACATCAGAATCTCTTTACCTTCCGTTTCTAACCAATTCTTAAATTTATCCTGAGCAAATTTTGAAACAAAAAAATCTAATTGACTCTTATCATTATATACCATAAGTACCAAAAAATAAAGTTCAGCAAACCTTTTGAAACTGAAATATTTTTCATATTTTATCCAAAAAGGCTTTATTATCAAATAGATATGACCAAAAATCTCTTCTTTTCCTATAAAAATCTCTTCACATTTATTTCCTGTGTGATTCAAATAGGCAAGTTTATATCCATCTATTATAGGGTCAATAACTTCTTTATCAGAATTCTTTAATAATAAAGCCAATTTGCCAAAATTATAATAAAATACCCCTATACTCCAAGCACTTTTTAATGCTAAATTATCATTAATAACAAAATATTTTTCACATGCTTTTTTAAGGAATTCAAGGGGGGTTTCGCAATTAAAAACACTTAAATCATTATATGTTTTTTGAAGGGAATTGAGAAGTTTTATATCCTTCCCCCATTCTACTTTGGCAGGAATTTCAAATATTTCATGATACCTTGTTCTATAATATTCAATGAACTCTTTTGAAACATTTGTATAATGAGTTTTTTTCATATATTAGGATAGAAGATCTTTGAAATCTTTTAAATGAAGTTTTTGTAGAGCAAATTTTTGAAACAACTCAACCCAAGCTTCTTTATTAAAATTACTCATAGGCATTTCAATCTTTATATCTTGCTCATGGAAGGGTAATTTTATCAATTCAAGATTAGTTTCAAGATCGGTTTCTTTATATTTATTTACCCAATTCATCCAACATTGACCCTGATTCATCAATTTAATAGCTTTTTTTATCCCAATTCCATCAATACCAATAATATTGTCGCCTCTATCACCAGCCAATGCCTTTATAAATGGATATTTATCTGGAATGATACCAAATTCTTTCTGGAAATCTAAATGATTATAAAAGACCTTTTTGTGAGGCAAATATTGTATTACTCTTTTTGATAAAAGTTGATAAAAATCATTATCAGAAGAAACTATTATAAAATTGTTATCAAATGGCATATTTCCTATAAAGTAGGCTATAAGATCATCTGCTTCAAAACCATCTTTTTCTATACAAGCCCAATCACCTAAAGTTTTTAAATTTTCTTTTAATTCATTTAAAAGGGAATAATGATTCTTTTTATCAGCTTCTTCTTCTAAACTTTTTGGTTTTCGGTTGGCTTTATACTCAGGATACAGTTTTTTCCTCAAACTTATCTTAGAATCCCATACTAAAACAAGATTGATGGATGTATTATATTTTTGTTTAATTTTATTTGAAATGCTTAAAAGATTGCTTAAAAAGGAGTGCACAAAAAAATTAAGTTGGTGAGGACTATTAAAAGCAGAATTATAACCTGGGGTGGATGTTAGGGTTCTTACTGCCAAATTATTTCCATCAATCAAAATATTTAGATTCAATAACTTATCCTTTATTCATCATCCATTTCTAAAAGTTCTTCTTCAACAATATATCTTTCTTCTCTACGATCCCTTTTATGAGATAATTTCTTATCCCCCCCAATAATTCCAGATGGGGCATTGATTAAAATATCAATATAGGGATTTCTCCTTTTCTTAAATTTCTTGGGTTGTTTTTTTAAAGTATCTACAAATAAAGGTAATTCTTTTTTCTTCATTATATCAGATAGATATCTGGCAGTCAATAAGGTTTAATTTTTGAATAAAAAACATTGGTTATTGAGTTTTTTTCCTTTTTTTATTATATACCCCTCTTTTACTTCTTTTGTGTTTTTTTTCTTCCCAAGACCCACATTTACAGCAAATAAAAATCCCATTATTAAGTATTCTACAAAAACAGCACCCATCTATACATTTTTTCATCTATTTATTCTCATCTATTTTTTTAATCTTTTTTTCTTTATCTAAACAATCCTGGCAAACAATGAAAGTAACTCCTTCTTTTGGAATAGTTCTTAATACATTCTTTTTACATTTAACGCAATGTATTAACACTTTCATCCCTTCAATTTATTTGTTTTTATATAACTTTTACTTTGTATTTTATGAATATATTTATGACAATCTTTACATAAAGTTATCCCATTATCAATATCAAATCTAAATATTGGATATTTCATAAAATATAAAATATGATGTGCATTTAATCTACCACCACCAGAAGAAAAACATCTTTGGCATGTATAATTATCTCTTTCATATACAGAAGTTCTCCATTCTGAATATTCATCTATTTTCCTTAATCTTGTTTCTTCTATAGAAATTCCTTTATATGAAGGGTTCTTATCCCCTATTAATGTTTTTTGATATTCTATATGACATTGTTTATTACAGAAAAAATGTGTGTTCAAATTTCTTTTTATTTTCCATTTATTTATTTCTAATATTTTTTTGCAATTAAAACAATTTATAAAAATAATTTTATCTAAATGTGTACATTCTTCAGAACAATATAATTTTTGACCATTTTTACATCTTTTATCTTCCCAAATAGGAATATAAAATAATTTTTTACAATGTAAACAAATTCCTTCTCTTCCTGAATTTTTGGGGTTCCTAATTTTAATTTTATAATTAGCATCCCCGTAGTCACGTTGTCTCTGATAATGTTTATTACATAAATTCAGAGACCTAACTTTTTCTTCACAAAAATCAACACTACAAAAATTCATTTTTTGTTATTTCCCAGCCTTAGTTATCTTTTCATATCCCCGTGTACCAGCCGATATTCCAAGAACAATTAACATAGCCGTCCAAATACCATCTGGAATTACTATTGGTTGTAAACCGTAAGAAGCAAAATAAGGGAGTAATACAAAATTATTTAAAATCAAAGTTATAAAGCAATAACCAACCAAAGGTCTCCATGAATAAACTATAAATTTATCAGATTTAGCCTCTTCCCTCATGGTCTGATTGATTGTTTCCATTTGAGACTGTAAAACTTTTTCCTCCTCAATCATTAATTTATTAATCTCCAATTGCATCTCAGCTTTTTCTTTTTCACCCATGCTGGTTGGCAGATATTTATTGACCACCCCATTGACAACCTTCCCCACTGTATTTGAAATTAAATCAGAAATTATTGGGATCATTCTTTATACACTCC
>Ga0209342_10001675_pt1 | contig 24547 bp, 18 predicted proteins | sample RifCSP16_2_FD_184023 | JGI IMG/M metagenome (GOLD analysis project Ga0209342, IMG submission 184023) | Soil microbial communities from Rifle, Colorado - Rifle CSP2_sed 16_2 (SPAdes) (version 2) | ecosystem: Environmental > Terrestrial > Deep subsurface > Rock core/Sediment | place: Rifle... | reverse complement strand
GCTCGCCCTACGGCCAGGGGACGGCGCGCCCGTCCACGAGCCGGTACCCCCGGTCGGCCTTCCGGGCCAGGTCCTGGTTGTGGGTGGCGATCACGAACGTCAGCCCGCGCTCCGCCTGGAGCCGCAGGAAGAGGTCGAAGATCACCTCGCTGGTCTTGGGGTCCAGGTTGCCGGTGGGCTCGTCGGCCAGCACGAGCCGCGGCCGGTGCATCACCGCGCGGGCGATGGCCACCCGCTGCTGCTCGCCGCCCGAGAGCTCCCCCGGGCGGTGGGTGAGGCGGTCGCCGAGCCCCACTTCGTGGAGAGTGTCCGCCGCGCGGGATCGCGCCTCCTCCCACGGCAGCCGCTGGAGCAGGGCTGGGAGCATGGCGTTCTCCAGCGCCGTCATCTCGCCCAGCAGGTTGTAGAACTGGAAGATGAACCCGACTTCGGTGCGGCGGAAGCGGGCCAGGCCGCCCTCGGATCGCGCGAAGACGTCTTCGCCATCGAACAGGACCTGGCCGGTGGTGGGACGATCCAGGGCGCCGAGGAGGTGGAGGAGCGTGGACTTCCCGACACCCGACGCCCCGACGAGGACCACCACCTCGCCGCGGGCCACCGAGAGGGACACGCCCTTGAGCACGCGCACCACCTCGGGGCCGCCCCGGTACTCCTTCTCAAGATCGCGCACCGCCACGAGCTCACTCATAGCGGAGCACCTCCACCGGGTCGAGCCGGGCGGCCCGCCGCGCGGGCAGCAGCGTGAACGCGAACGAGATCAGGAGCGTCGCCCCGATGATCAGCCCGAAGTCGCTCCAGGTGAGCTTCATGGGAAGGTAATCGATCTGATAGACGTCGCCCGCCAGCCGGATGATCCGGTAGGTGTTCTGGACCCAGATGAGGCCCAGCCCTACCGCGCTCCCCGCCGCCGTCCCCACGAGCCCGATCAGCATCCCGACGGAGAGGAACACCGCTCCCACGCTTCCGGCCGGCGCCCCCATCGCTTTGAGGATCCCGATCTCTTTCCGCTTCTCGGCCACCAGCAGGATGAGGTGCCCGATGATCGCGAAGGCCGCCACCAGCACGATGATCGTCACGATGATGAAGAGGGCCAGCTTCTCCAGCTGCAGCGCGTTGAAGAGGTTCCGGTTCATCTCCATCCAGTCCCGGAGGAGGTAGGGGAAGCCGAGCCGCTGGGTGATGGCCCGGGCGACCGTCTTGGCCTCGAAGGGATCCCGGAGCTTGACCTCGATCCCGGTCACGCGGTCGCCGAGGCCGGCGAACTCCTGCGCCACCCCCAGGCTCACGTAGGCCAGGGAGGAATCGTACTCGTACATGCCGACCTCGAAGGTGCCGGCCACGGTGAAGCGCCGCATCTTCGGGACCATGCCGACGGCCGTGAGGGCGCCCTGCGGGGAGATCACGGTCACGCTCTCGCCCGGAATGACGCCGAGCGTCCGGGCCAGCTCGCGGCCGAGGATGATCGCGGGCTCGCCGCCGCTTCGCCCCAGAGGCTCGAGGCTCCCCATCTTGATCTGCCGGGTGAGATCCTTCCGCACCGACTCGCTGGCGATGTCCACGCCACGGACCAGGCCACCCGTGGCGCCGCCGCCCGAGACCGTGAAGAGCGCCTGCTGCATCACGAAGGGCGCCACCGACCGGACGCCGGGCACGTCCCTGACGCGCTCCAGGAGGGCGGGGGCGTCGCGCATCCCTCGCCCGCCGCCCTCGAAGATCAGGATGTGGGGGTTGGCGGCGATGATCCGGTCCCGGATCCCGTCTTGAAATCCCGTCATGACCGCGAGGACCACGATCAGCGCGCTCACGCCCAGAAAGACGCCGCCGACGCCGATCCAGACGAAGAGCGACAGGTTGGTGCGGTGGCCGCGGGCCCGGAGGTACCGGAGTCCCAGGAACAGCTCGAAGGGGAGGCCGCGCCGGCTCATTCAGGCGCCTTTCGAGCGCCGGCTTCGCCGGCGCAATCCCCGGGGGGAGGATTCGGAAGGGGGGCGGAGCCCCCCTCCGAGGAGGACTCCGGCCGCAGCTGGGGGAACAGGATGACGTCGCGGATCGAGGGCTGGTCGGCGAAGAGCATCACGAGCCGGTCAATCCCGATCCCCTCGCCCGCCGTGGGCGGCATCCCGTACTCGAGGGCGCGCACGAAGTCGCGATCCAACCAGTGCGCCTCCTCGTCGCCCCGGGCGCGCTCGGCGGCCTGCTGGGTGAAGCGCTCCAGCTGCTCCTCGGGGTCGTTCAGCTCGCTGAAGGCGTTCGCGAGCTCCAGGCGCGAGACGAAGAGCTCGAACCGGTCGACCAGGGCCGGGTTGTCCCGGCTCCGCTTGGAGAGCGGCGAGAGCTCGACCGGGAACTCGATGACGAAGGTCGGCCGCACAAGCGTGGGCTCGACGAGCGTTTCGAAGAGGGCCTTCCAGTGCTTCGCCCGCGTCCCGGCCGGATCGACGTGGACCACGCGACCCTGCGCCGGACCGCGGATCAACTCCCAGGGATCGGTCTCCGGCGTCACCGGCACCCCCAGCTCCCGGGAGATCGCCTCGTGAAATCTCATCCGCTGCCAGGGCGGGGTGAGGTCGATCGGCTCCCCCTGGTAGGTCAGCGTGAGTGAGCCCAGAAGGCTCTGGGCCAGGTGGCAGACCAACGTCTCGGTCAGCTCCATCAGGTCGCCGTAGTCGGCGTAGGCTTGGTAAAACTCGAGCATCGTGAACTCGGGGTTGTGCTCGGTGGAGATCCCCTCGTTCCTGAAGTTGCGGTTGATCTCGTACACCCGATCGACGCCCCCGACGACGAGCCGTTTCAGGTAGAGCTCCGGGGCCACGCGGAGGTAGAGGTCCAGATCCAGCGCGTTGTGGTGGGTGACGAAGGGGCGGGCCGCCGCGCCGCCGGGGATCGGCTGCATCATCGGCGTCTCCACCTCCAGGAAGCCCCGCGCGTCCAGGAACTCGCGGGTCTCCTTCGCGAGGCGGCTCCTCAGCCGGAAGACCGCCCGGGATTCCTGGTTCACGACCAGATCGAGGTAGCGCTGACGGTAGCGCCGCTCGACATCCTTGAGGCCGTGCCACTTTTCGGGGAGCGGGCGCAGGGCCTTCGTCAGGAAGGCGAAGGACTTCACCGCGACCGTGAGCTCGCCGGTCCGCGTCCTGAACAGCTCGCCCGTGACCCCGACGAAATCGCCGGCGTCCAGGTCGGTGAAGAGCCCGTACTCGTCGCCGAGCTGGTCGGCTCGCGCGTAGAGCTGGATGGTCCCGGTGTAGTCCTGGAGGGTGGCGAAGCAGGTCTTCCCGTGGTGCCGGAGGGTCAGGATGCGCCCGGCCACGCCGACGGGCCCGACCCCTTTGAGTTCTTCCTCCGTGGACGCGGCCAGCGCCGCCGCGAGACGGCCGGCCCAGTGGGTGACCGGGTATCGCCCCCCGAAGGGGTCCACACCCCGGGCCCGGAGAGCCGCCAGCTTTTCGTGACGGCGCCGGATGAGGTCGTTCTCGTCGGGCTGGGTGGCCATAGATAAATTATTCTACGCCGACTTGCCCGACAGGAGGTAAGCCCGGATGAAGGCATCGATCTCGCCATCCATGACGGCCTCGACGTTGCCCACTTCGAGGCCGGTCCGGTGATCCTTGATGAGCTGGTACGGGTGGAACGTGTAGGAACGAATCTGGCTGCCGAAGGCGATCTCCTTCTTCTCCCCCGTCAGCTCCGCCAGTTCCTCCCGCTGCTTCTTTTCGTACACCTGGTAGAGGCGCGCCCTCAGGATGCGAAGGGCCGTGTCCCGGTTCCGCAGCTGGGAGCGCTCGTTCTGGCACTGGACGACGATCCCGCTGGAGAGGTGGGTGATCCTCACCGCGGAGTCAGCGGTGTTGACCCCCTGGCCGCCCGGTCCCGACGAGCGGAAGACGTCGATCCGGAGGTCCTCGTCCCTGATCACGACCTCCACGTCCTCCACCTCGGGGATCACCGAGACGGACGCGAACGAGGTGTGACGACGCCGGGACGCATCGAAGGGGGAGATCCTCACCAGTCGGTGGACTCCGGTTTCTCCCTTCAGATAGCCGTAGGCGTACTCGCCGCTCACCTCGATGGTCGCCGACTTGATGCCGGCTTCCTCGCCCGGGAGCAGGTCCACCACCTCGGCCTTGAAGCCGGCGCGTTCCGCCCACCGGAGATACATGCGCACCAGCATCTGGGCCCAGTCCTGGGACTCGGTCCCGCCGGCGCCCGGGTGGATGGAGACGATGGCGTTCTTCACGTCGTGGGCCCCGGACAGGATCACCTTCAGCTCAAACTCTTCCAACGAGTGGCGGAGATGCCGGAGCCCGTCCTCGATCTCCGCCGCAACGCTCTCGTCGCCTTCCTCCACCGCCATCTCCCAGAGTAGGCGAAGATCCTCAACCTTCACCGAGAGTTCTCGCCAGCGCCCCACGAGGCGCGCCAGCCCGGAGCGCTCCTGGACCAGACTCTGGGCGCGGCGGTTGTCCTCCCAGAAAGCGGGCGAGGCCATGTCGGCCTCGATCAGGCGGAGACGCTCTTCCTTGGCGGGAAGGTCAAAGGTGCCCCCGGAGGTCGTCGAGGCGCTTCTCCAGCTCGAGGACGTCGCGCTTCAACTCGCCGAGCATAAGGCTATCGTGTCCTCCGGAGGCGTGCGGCAGCGCACGTTGCGGCCGAGGCCGTCAAGCAAAGGTAAGCGAACACGTCGCCGAACGCGGTGTAGAAGGTCTTCCCCACCCGGAACAGAATCTCGCCGCTCAGGACCCCGCGCTCGAAGAGCCCCAGGGCCTTCGTGATCCGCCCGTTGGGAGCCACGAACCCCGAAACGCCCGTATTGGCCGACCGGGCGATGGCCACGCGGTTCTCCACGGCGCGGAACGGGAGCATCGCCAGGTGCTGCCACGGTCCGCTGGTCGTGCCAAACCAGGCGTCGTTCGTGATGTTCACCATGTAGCGCGCTCCTCCCACCATGAACTCCCTGAACAGTTCAGGAAAAATCCCCTCGTAGCAGATCACGACCCCGAAGGGGGGATCCGCCTCTTTGAAGACCTTGGGGACCCGGCCGGGCTGGAACTCCGAGATGAACTCGGCCCAGCGCCTCACGAAGCCGATGATCCCCGACAGCGGGACGTACTCCCCGAACGGGACGAGATGTATCTTATCATACTTGGCCCTAATCCCCTGTCCTGTCAGCAAAAACGCGCTGTTATAGAGGCCGCGCTGGTCCCCGTCGAGGGAGCCGATCAGAAGCGGCGCCCGCACCTCCACTGACAGGGCCCGGAGATCTGCGACCAGGCCCGGGTCCCGCCGGAGAAAGATGGGCGCCGCCGTCTCCGGCCAGAGGATGATCGCGGGCTTTCCCGCGCCCGCCCGGCGGGTCAGGGCCGTGAAAATGCCGAGGGTCTGCTGCTGATAGGCCGGATCCCACTTCAGCGACTGCTCGATGGAGGGCTGGATCACGGCGACCTGAAGCCTCGGGCTGTCACTGTCAAGGTCCAGCTGCTCCGCGATCGCGGTGCCCAAGCCCAGCGCTCCGACGACGAGCGCCAGGGCCACAACGGCGCCGCGCCCCGCACGGCGCCACCCGAGGGCAGCGACGGCCACCAGCGCCGCGTTCACCGTGACGATGAGGAAGGAGACGCCATACACTCCCGTGACGGAAGAGATCTGGATCAGCCCCAGCTGGCGGTACTGGGAGTAGCCGAGGAGCCCCCAGGGAAACCCGGAGAGGACCCAGCCTCTGAGCCACTCCCCCGCCACCCAGAAGAACGGCACCACTGCCAAGGCCCACCCGGCTCCCAGGCGTGGCCGAAGCCAGCTCACCGTGGCCGCGACGAGGCCGAAGTAGAGCCCGCAGTACGCCGCGAGCCCCAGGATCGGGAGCCAGGTCAGGGGCCAGGGGATCGCGCTGTAGTTCCTGAACGTGTGGTCGAGCCACCGAAGCAGGAGAAGGAAAAAGACCGTCCCCATCAGCCAGCCGTCGGCCAGGGCCTGGCGAGGCGACCGGACGAGCGCCGAGGCGAAAAGCGGCACCAGGGCGACCCAGGCGAGGAGCGACCAGTCGGTCGTGGGATATGCCGCCGTCAGGAGGACGGCCGACGCCAGGAGGAGCGGGATCCTGACGCGTGCAGCCCCGAGCGTGGCTACCCAGTCAGCGGCCATCGAGGAGGCGGTCGCCGAGGTAGCGTGGGAGCCCCGCTTTGAGAATTTTCTCGCGGGCGGCGGCAATGTCGTACTCGACGCGATGGAGGGTAACGCGCCCAGCCTCGACGTCCCAGAGGGCGTAGCAGGCGCGCGGGTCCCCATCCCGGGGCTGCCCCACGCTGCCAACGTTGATGATGTAGCGCCGCTCGACCTCCGCTCTCACCGTCTCGGGCTCGGGATCGAACTCCGGGCCCGAGGAGCCGACCGACCAGACGCCGGGATGGTGCGAATGGCCGACGAAGCAGAGCCGGGTCGTGAAGGCCGGGAATACGTCGAACCCTTCGTCGGCCGTGATCAGGTAGTCCCACTCGTCCGGGTTGTGCGGGCTCGCGTGGACCAGCGTGGCGTCCCCCACCTCCAAGACGAGCGGCAGCCCGGCCAGGAACTCGCGATGCGCGTCGTCCAGAATGGAGGCCGTCCAGAGCGCCGCCGCCCGCGCGTAGGGGTTGAACCACTGGAGGTCCAGACGGCCGGTGGTCCCGTACTCGTGGTTGCCGGCGACCAGGCGCGCCCCCCGCTCGGCGAGCTTCTCGACGCAGGGGATCGGGTCGGCCCCGTACCCGACCACATCGCCCAGGCACAGAATGGCGTCGGCGCCGCTGACGGTGAGATGGTCGAGGACGACGGTCAGAGCCTCGAGGTTCGCGTGAATATCCGAAAGAAGCGCGTAGCGAATTGCCCTAGCCGGGTCTCAATTCTTTGTGGATCCGATCCAGGATGCCGTTGATGAACCGGCTGGACTCCTGGGTCCCGAACTTCTTCGCCACCTCGATGGCCTCGTTGATGGCCACCTTGGGCGGGACGTCCGTCGTCCAGAGCAGCTCGAAGATGCCGGCGCGGAGGATGTTGCGATCCACCACGGCCATCCGCTCCAGGTCCCAGTGCTCGGCGTACTGGGTGATCAGTTCGTCGATCTTCTGCCGGTGGAGCATCGTCCCCCGCACCAGGACTTCACAGAACGCGCGCGCCTCGGGGTCCACCGGGTGCCGGCTCCAGAACTCCTCTGAGGAGGAGGTCGGATCCGCCTCCCCCCGCAGATCGAGCTGGTAGAGGAACTGAAGCGCCAGCTCCCGCGCCTTCCTGCGCTTACCCACGGCGCCGCCCCACCCGGGACACGAAGTCCGCCATCTCCAGGGCCGCCAGCGCGGCCTCCTCCCCCCGGTTCCCCACCTTCCCGCCCGCCCGCTCCCAGGCCTGCACCTCGTTCAGCGCCGTGACGACGCCGAACGCGGCGGGGACACCCGTGCCGAGCGCGACCTCCCGGATTCCGGTGGCCGCCTCGCGGGCCACGTGCTCGTAGTGCGGCGTCTCTCCGCGGATCACGACGCCCAGGCAGACCAGCGCGGCGAACCTTCCGGTCCGGGCCAGGTGAAGGGCCGCCTGGGGCAATTCGAAGGATCCCGGAACCCAATGGACCTCGACGCGGGAAGGATCGCAGCCGTGGCTCCTGAAGGCCTCGAGCGCGCCGTCGAGCAGCCGCTTGGAGATGCCCTCGTTGAATCGAGCGACGATAACGCCGAAGCGCGGGGGCCGGCGTCCGGCCCGGGCGCCCCGGCCGATCCCCTGGGACTTCGGCGCTCTACCCGCCATGTCAGTCGGAAGGGAGGGAGGAGAAGAGGTGACCAAGCTTTTCGCGCTTGGTCCTCAAGTAATGGACGTTCGAGTCGTTGGCGGGGATCTCGATCGGCACCCGCTCGGCCAGGTGAAGGCCGTACCCCTCCAGCCCGACGATCTTCTTCGGGTTGTTGGTCAGGAGCCGCATGCTCTTCACCCCGAGATCCAGCAGGATCTGGGCGCCGATCCCGTAGTCCCGGAGATCGGCCTTGAAGCCGAGCGCCAGGTTGGCCTCCACCGTGTCCTTGCCCTGATCCTGGAGCTCGTAGGCCCGCATCTTGTTCACGAGCCCGATCCCGCGCCCTTCCTGGCGCATATAGACGAAGACGCCGCGTCCCTCGCGGCGGATGATGGCGAGCGCCTTCTCCAGCTGGGAGCCGCAGTCGCAGCGCTGGCTCCCGAACACGTCCCCGGTGAGGCATTCGGAGTGGACCCGGACGAGAACGGGCCGGCCATCGGCCACGTCTCCCAGCACCAGCGCCAGTGGCACGCGATCGTCCACGGTGGTCTCGTAGGCGATGGCGGTGAAGTCGCCCATCTCCGTGGGGAGACGGGTCGTGGCCACGCGCCGGACCATCTTCTCCTTGCGGATCCGGTACTCGATCAGGTCCTTGATCGTGATCGCCTTGAAGGTGTGCGCGCGGGCGAGCGCCAGGAGCTGGGGCACCCGCGCCATCCCCCCGTCCTCGTCCATCACCTCGCAGATCACGCCGACGGGCGCCAGCCCCGCCAGGCGCGCGAGGTCCACGGCCGCCTCGGTGTGCCCGGCCCGGCGCAGGACGCCGCCGGGCATCGCCCGGAGCGGGAGGACGTGGCCGGGGCGCGTCAGGTCATCCGGCCGCGTGGCCGGATCCACGAGGGTCTTGATCGTCACGGCCCGGTCGTAGGCCGAGGTCCCCGTCGTGACGCCGCGGCGGGCGTCCACGGTGATCGTGAACGCCGTCCCCATCGGCGCCGTGTTGTCCGAGACCATCATCGAGATCTGCAGGGCGTCGAGCCGGTCGCCCGTCATCGGCGCGCAGATCAGGCCGCGGCCGTGCTTGGCCATGAAGTTCACGGCCTCGGGCGTGACCTTGTCGGCGGCCATCATCAGGTCGCCCTCGTTCTCGCGGTCCTCGTCGTCCACCACCACCAGGATCCGGCCGACCCGGATCTCCTCGATGGCCGTCTCGATCGACACGAATTCGCTGCTCATGCGTCACCTCGTGCCGGGAATTGAGCGACGGCCGGGGCGTCGGCGGCCTCGCCGAGCTGGAGGAACCGGAACAGGTACTTGCCGATGACGTCCATTTCCAGGTTGACCCGATCGCCCGCCACCCGCCGGCCCAGGGTGGTCACCTTCAGGGTGTGAGGAATCACCATGACCTCGAAGGCGCCCGCCTCCAATCCCGCCACGGTGAGGCTCACCCCGTCAACTGCCACCGAGCCCTTGTGAATAAGATAACGCTCGAGGCCGGGCTCGGGGACCTCGATCCTCAGCCTCACGGTATCACGCTCCGGGGTCGCCCGCGCGACCCTTCCGATCCCGTCCACGTGGCCCAGCACGAGGTGGCCGCCGAGCGGTGCCCCGAGGCGGACGGGCCGCTCGAGGTTGACCGGCGCCCCCGCGACCAGATCGGCCAGGGCCGTGGCCTTCAGGGTCTCCGGACCGACGTCGAAGGCGAGCCGGGCCTCCGCCCGCTCCACCACGGTTAGGCACACGCCGTTCACCGCCAGGCTCGACCCCACCTCCGTACCCTCGAGGACGCGCTGGGCCCCGACTCCGAGGCGCCAGGCGCCCTCGCGGCGGACGAGCTGGACGACCTCGCCCAGTTCCTCAACGATGCCCGTGAACATCCTCGTCCCCTCGACCAATATCGCCCTCGATGAGGAGGTCCCTTCCCACGGGCCTCACGGTCATCCCCGTGACCCGGAACGCCTCCTTCAGCCCCCGCCCCGGGCCCCCGACCGGCGTGGGCGCGGCGTGGCCTCCCAGGAGCATTGGCGCCACGAAGACGGCCACCCGGTCCACGAGCCCCCCCTCAAGGAACCCGGCATTCAGCTCTCCGCCTCCTTCGAGAAGCAGGGCCGTCACCTCGCGCCGGGCCAGCTCGGCCGCGAGCGCCGTGAGATCCACGCGCCCGTCACGAGCAGGGAGCGTCAGCACCTGAGCGCCGTGTTGCTCGAGAGCCGTCACCCGTTCTGCGTCGGCGGATTCGGTGACGGCGATGAGGGTTCTCCCGGGGCTCCCCGCGGAGAGGACTCGGGCCGAGGGCGGCGTTCGCCCGTGACTATCCACGATGACCCGGTACGGCTCGCGCTGCCACGGCGGATCGAGGCGAACAGTCAGCTCCGGGTCGTCAGCCAGAACCGTTCCGATTCCCACCACGATGGCGTCGGCTTCGCTCCTGAGCCGGTGAGCCTCCCGCCGCGCTTCCTCGCCCGTGATCCAGCGGGAGGCGCGATTCCAGGAGGATATCTTGCCGTCCAGGCTCATGGCAACTTTCAGGGTGACGAAGGGCCGCCGCTCCGTCACCCACGTGAAAAACGCCCGGTTGAGCCTGCGGGCTTCCGCTTCGAGACAGCCGACCGAGACCTCGAGACCGGCCTGGCTCAGCGCGGCCGCCCCCGCCCCGTTGACCCTGGGGTTCGGATCGAGGACCGCCACCACCACGCGGCGGAGCCCGGCCTCGAGCAGGGCCGGCACGCACGGAGGCGTCCGGCCCTGATGGACGCACGGCTCCAGCGTGAGGTAGAGCGTCGCCCCGCGGGCCCTGGGACCGGCGGCGGTCAGGGCGACGCGCTCGGCGTGCGGCGCCCCCGCCCGCGCGTGGTAGCCCTCCCCGACCACCACCCCGTCCTTGACGACCAGGGCTCCGACCAGGGGGTTCGGCGAGGTCAGCCCGCGGGCGCGCTCGGCCAGAGCGAGCGCCCGCATCATGGGTGTCTCGTCACCGGGATGCTGAGACATGTGGGAGACGCCCTAGTCCGGGAGCAAGCCGGCCACGAATACCTTGGGATCGAAGGGCTGGAGGTCCTCGACGCGCTCGCCCGTGCCGACGAGCTTGATCGGCAGTCCGAGCTCCTGGTGGATCCGCACCACGATGCCGCCCTTGGCGGTGCCGTCGAGCTTGGTGAGGATGAGCCCCGTCAGGCCGACTCCGGCGTGAAACGTCTTGGCCTGCGCCAGCCCGTTCTGCCCCGTCGTCGCATCCAGCACCATGAGGGATTCGTGCGGGGCGCCGGGGAGCTGGCGACCCACGACCCGCTTGAGCTTGGCCAGCTCCTCCATCAGGTTCGACTTCGTGTGGAGCCGCCCCGCCGTGTCCACGATCAGCGCGTCCACGCCCCGCGCCGCGGCCGCTTTGACCGCGTCGAAGACGACGGCCGCCGGATCCGAGCCCGGCGCCTGGCGGATCACTTCCACGCCGACCCGCCGCCCCCAGGCCTCGAGCTGGTCGATGGCCGCCGCGCGGAACGTATCGGCCGCCGCCAGCAACACCGGCTTCCCCGCGGCCTTCAGGGCCGCCGCCAGCTTGCCGCACGTGGTGGTCTTGCCACTCCCGTTGACCCCCAGCACCAGAATCACCGAGGGGTGATGATCCAGGGACAGGGGGGCCACGGCGCCGGCAAGCGTCTCCTCCAGAAAGCGCCGAAGCGCCGAGCGGATGTCGCCGGGCGCGCTGACCCGGCCCCGGCGCGCCTCTTCGCGAACGAGCGCCACAAATTCGCCCGCGAGCTGGGCGCCGAGGTCGGCCGAGATCAGCAGCTCCTCGAGCTCCTGCAAGAGCGCCTCGTCCACGGAACGGCCGGCGCTCAGCACCGTGTCGAGCGCGGCGCTCAACACTTCCTGGGACCGCTCGAGGCTCTGCTTCAGCCGGTCGGTCAGCGCGGAGAGGAACTTCATGGCCTGGCCGCCTCCGTCTCCGCGGGGATGACGAGATTCTGGATCACGGCGCCCCGGGCGCCCAGCGGGGGGATCGGCTGGCCGTTGAGCTCGAGGGCCAGGCCCCCCGCGTTGCCGACGGTGAGGACGAAGCGCCGGTTCGACACCCACTCGCGCGTGGCCCCGGCCGGCAGGAGCTCCTGCACGACGCTACCGTCGTCCATCTGCACCCGCACCCAGGTGGGCTCGGTGGCGCGCGCCACCAGCCTGGCCCGGGACGGCTCGCCCTGAGCCGGCGCCCTCACGGGAGCCGGCGGGCTCTTCACCGCCGCCGGCGTCGCGCGCTGAGTGGCTGAGGGTCCCCGGAAGCGCCCCTGAAGCCCGAGGGTCAGGAAGAACAGCCCCAGCCCGAGACCCAGCAGCAGGACCAGGCTCACCAGTACGGGACCGCGCCCGCGCGCCTTCGGGCGAATGGTCAGCGTCAGTGCCGGCTCAGCCGGGGCGCTCCCCGCGAGATCGCGATAGCGGGAAAGCGCCTCGTCGGAGGGCTCCCCCAGCGCGAGGCAGTAGGCCCGGATAAATCCTTTGGTGAAGACCGGAGCCGGGAGCTGGTTGAAGGCGTCCGCTTCCAACGCTTGGAGGTACCCCTGGCCCACACGGGTAGTGCGGGCGAGTTCCTCGAGGGAGACACCCCGACCCGTTCGAAGTTCCCGGAGGTAGGAACCAACGGTCTGCATGGGGAAAACCACTTAGGAGTGTAAGCCAGGCACCCCAGAAAAGTCAACGAGCGAAAGGAGTTACACTCAGTCGGCGAGACGGACCGAGACGAGACGGCTGAGCCCGGGCTCCTCCATGGTGACGCCGTAGAGCACGTCGGCCGCTTCCATGGTCTTCCGGTTGTGGGTGATCACGATGAACTGGGTCTGCTGGCAGAGTTCGCGTAGAACTCGAAGGAATCGATGGATGTTGGCGTCATCCAAGGGCGCGTCCACTTCGTCCAGCACGCAGAAGGGGCTGGGCCTGAAGTAGAAGATAGCGAAGAGCAGCGCCAGCCCGGTCAGGGCCTTTTCTCCCCCGGACAGCAGCGTGACCTGCTGGAGGCGCTTGCCCCGGGGCTGAGCCATCAACTCCACCCCGGCCTCGAGCGAATCCTCCCCTTCCTCGGGCTCCACCAGCCTCAATTCGGCCCGCCCGCCTTCGAACAGTCGGCCGAAGATCTCACCGAAGTGGCGGTTGATCGCCTCGAAGGCCTGGACGAACCGCTCCTGGGCCGTGCGGGTCATCCCGCGGATCGCTTTTTCCAGATCCTTGATGGAGGCCACGAGGTCGTCGTGCTGGGTGCGGAGGAAACCCAGCCGCTCTTCGAGCTCCCGGTACTCCTCGTCCGCGACCAGGTTGACCGGCCCCATCGCCGCCAGCCTGGCGCTGAGCTCGTCGAGCCGGTTCCGCGCCGCCTCGAGATCCCGCGTCGGGTCATGGTGGCCCGGAAGCGCCGCGACCTCGACGCCGAAGCGGCGGAATGCCTCTTGCTCCAGCTCCTCGCGCCTTACCCGCCCCTCGGTGGCTTTGAGCTCGAGCCCGTGGATCTGCTCCTTGATCTGGTCCAGCGCCTCCTGGCTCTGCCCGGCGGCGGCTTCGATCTCCTGGAGCCGCGAGACGAGGTCCGCGTGCTCGCGGGCAATCCCGCGCTCTTCGGCTTCCAGACGGTCGCGATCCGACGCAACCTGCCGGGCGCGCTCATCGGTCTGCTCGCGCTCGCGCGACAGGTCGGTCCGTCTGAGCGCCAGCTGGCTCCGCCGCTCCTCGGCCTGAGAGCGGCGCCGGGCCAGATCGGCGTCGAGATCGTCCATGTGGGCGAGCTCCCGACGCCCACCCTCCACGCGCTCGCCGAGGGCGGCCCACTCCACCCGACAGGTCGTCAGCGCTCCGGCCAGCGCGGCATCCCGCTCCTGGGACGCCTCGACGGCGGCCCGGAGCTCGGTCATGACCCGCTCCAGCTCCACGTCGGCCTCCCGCGCGGCCCCGGCTTGCCGCTCGAGGCCATCCCGCTCCCGCACCGCCTCCGCCGCCTCGTCGCCCAGCTGCCGCTCCTCTGTCCCCACGGCGGCCAGATGGCCCGAGACGCGCTCCATCTCGCGCAGGATCTGCTCGAGGTCCTTGTCGCCCTCGACCCGCCGTCCGGCGTGAGCCTGGATGGACTGCTGGAGCCGGGACTGCTCGCTCCTGAGCTCGGCGACCTGGGCCTCCAGCGTCTCGAGGCCCGCCTGAGCCGCCTGGACTTCGCCGGCCAGCCGGAGAGCCTCGTCGGCCAGCTCCCGGATGGCGCGCTTGCGCCCGAGCAGCGAGTGCTCGCCGTCATCCGCTCTACCTCGACCGCCCGTCAGCCGGCCCGCCGGTGAAAGCACCTCGCCGGAGCGCGTGACGTAGGTCGCGGTGGCGCCGTTCCTGCGCCACATCGCCTCCGCGTGATCCAGGTGCGGGACCACCGCGACGCCCGCCAGGAGATAGTGAAGCAGCGCGGGGTGACGGGAGCCCACGAGGCGAGCAGCCCACCGGACGTCGCCCTCGTCGCGCGGCAACCCGTTCTCGGACGGGAGGGTCTCCAGCGGGAGGAAGGTGGCGGCTCCGGCCCCGCTTTCCTCGAGATAGCCGATGCCGGCTTTGGCGTCGGCGAAGCGCTGCACCACCACCCACTGGAGGCAATCGCCCAGCACCGCCTCGACCGCGGCCTCGAGCCCCGGCGGCACCTCGAGCAGATCGGCGACGGTTCCCAGGACACCGCTGAGGCGGGCGGCACCGCCCTCGCTGAAGATCGCCCGGACCCCGGCCCCGTATCCCTCCCGCTCACGCTCAAGCCGCTCCAGCGCCTCCAGCCTCGACTGGGAGGCCGCCTGCGCGAGCCTCACATCGCCAACCCGAGCCTGATTTCGATCGCGCTCGCTCTCGCGCGCCGCCAGCTCCCCTTCCAGGCTCGACCATCGCCCTTCAAGGTGCGAGAGCTCCTCCAGGACCCGGCGCCGCGACACTTCCAGTCTTCCGCGCGTCTCGGCCAGACGGTCCGCCTCGCTCCGGGCGGCCGCCGCCTCCTGGGCGAGCCGTTCCCTGCGCCGCTGGAGCTGGGTCTCCCGCTCGCGAAGCTCGCCGATCGCTCGGGTGAGCTCCGCCCACTCGCCCGCGGCGCGCACCGAGTCCAGGCGAAGGGCCTCGAGCCGTTCCCGGTCGGCCAGGAGCCTCCCCCGGAGCGCTCCCACCTCGGCCTCCAGCGTCTCCATCTCTCCCTGCCGTCCGCGCTGAGAGGCCAGGAGCTCCTCCAGTTGGCGCTCCCGGGCATGCCGGTCGGCGTTGAGACCGCCGACGCGCCCCTGAATCAGGCGGATTTCCTCTTCGAGCCTCAGGTCTTCTTCGCCGAGCTCGCGGATCTGGAGCCCCATCTGCTCGCGCCGCTCCAGCAGCCGCTCCACCTCGCCCTGGATCTTCTGGACCGACTGGTGGAGGTCCGACAGGCGGTGCTCCATCTCCTGGATCAGCGAGCGCTGCGTCGCCTCCGCGGCGGCGAGGCCCGCCAGCCGCACGCGCGCGACCTCTTCCTCCCGGCGGAGCGCCTCCATCCTCTCGCGGTGCTCGACCTCCTGACGGGCCAACGCGGTGTAGTCCGCGGCGACCAGCGCGAGCGCGAGCCCCTGCTGCTCGGCGTGGAGCGTCTTGTACTGCTGGGCTTTGCGCGCCTGTCGCTCGATGGAGCCGAGCTGCCGCTTGACCTCGTCCATCACGTCCCGGACGCGCTGGAGGTTCTGGCGGGTCGCGTCCAGCTTTCCGAACGTCTCCGCGCGCTGCTGCTTGTAGCGCGTGATCCCGGCGGCCTCCTCGATGAACACGCGGCGCTCGAGGGGCTTGGCCGTCAGGACGTGGTTGAGCCGCTCCTGGTCCATCAGCGCGTACGCCTTCGGATTGACCCCCGTGCCGATGAAGAGGTCCAGGATGTCGCGGAGGCGGCACACGTTGCGGTTGAGGAGGTACTCGCTCTCTCCCGTCCGGTAGAGACGGCGGCCGACCCCCACCTCGCTCCACGGCACCGCGACGGAGCCGTCGTTGGCGAAGACGAGCTCCACGTCGGCCAGGCCCAGCGGCTTGTGGGAGGCGGAGCCGTGGAAGATGACGTCCTCCATCTTGTGGCCGCGGAGGGACTTGGGGCTCTGCTCGCCCAGCGCCCAACGGACCCCGTCGGCAATGTTGGACTTTCCACATCCGTTCGGACCGACGATGGCGGTGATCCCCGGAAAGACCTTGAGCTCGGTCTTCTCGCCGAACGATTTGAAGCCGTGGACGATGATCTTCTCGAGCCGCATCGCACTCCCCAGGGAGATTGACGTATTCATACCACGGCGTTCGCTATGGACAAAGAAAAAACACCACGCCTGGGGGAAAGAGGAGGGGGAAGGCTACTACCTGTTGAGGGCAGTGAGCCCCCCCTCCGAGTGACATCAAGCGGTCTTGAGGAGGCAGCACTTCTTGTACTTCTTGCCCGAGCCGCAAGGGCAGGGATCGTTCCGCCCGACCTTCTGGCCGCTCGCGTCCCGGGCGACGGGCCGGGCCGCCGAGGCGACCTCGACGCTCTCTCCCCTGGACTCGCGGGCGTCGGCCCAGGGGCTTCGCCGCACCTCGGGCGCAGCCTCCCGCACGAGCTGGATCTTGAAGAGCCACTCCACCACGGTGGCCTTGACCCGCTCGACCATCTCCTGGAAGAGATCGAAGGCCTCCCGCTTGTACTCGGTCAAGGGGTCGCGCTGGCCGTAGCCGCGGAGGCCGATCCCTTCCTTCAAGTGGTCCATGGACAGCAGGTGGTCCTTCCACTGGCTGTCGATGACCTGGAGCATCACCACGCGCTCCAGGTTTCTCATGCCGTCCGCGCCCAACGCCTCCTCACGCGCCTTGTAGCGCGACTCCACCGCGTCACGGACCAGCTCCTCGATCCCTTCCCGCGAGGCGACCTCCCCATGCTGGGCCTCCGCGGGCAGGCGCAGGTCGAACTGCCGGTGCAACGCCTCGTTGAGACCGTTCAGGTCCCAGTCCTCCGGGTGCGCGCCCGCGCCCGCATAGACATCCAGGAAGCCCGTCGTCAGGTCCTCGGTCCACTCCCGGATCGTCTCCTCCTGACTCTCCCCTTCCAGGATCTCCCGCCGCATCCCGTAGATGACCTCGCGCTGCTTGTTCATCACGTCGTCGTACTCGAGGAGGTGCTTCCGGATCTCGAAGTTGTGGGTCTCCACCCGCTTCTGGGCGGTGGCGATGGCCCGGGTCACGAGCTTGTGCTCGATGGGCTCTCCCTCTTCCATGCCCAGCTTGTCCATGATCTTCCGGATCCGCTCCGAGCCGAAGATCCTGAGCAGGTCGTCCTCGAGCGACAGGTAGAAGCGCGACGAGCCCGGGTCGCCCTGACGGCCCGAGCGGCCGCGCAGCTGGTTGTCGATGCGCCGCGATTCGTGGCGCTCGGTGGCGATGATGTGGAGGCCGCCCAGCGCCACCACGCGCTCGTGCTCGGGGTCGGTGACTCGCTTGGCCTCCTCCAGGGCCTGGCGCCGCGCCTCGGGTGGCGCCGTCAGCGGGTCGAGCCCTTTCTTGCGCAGAATTTCCTTTGCCAGGAAGTCCGGGTTGCCGCCCAGGAGGATGTCGGTGCCGCGCCCGGCCATGTTGGTGGCGATCGTGACGGCCTTCTCCTGGCCCGCCTGCGCCACGATCTCGGCCTCCCGCTCGTGGTTCTTGGCATTCAGGACCGCGTGGGGAATCCCGTTCTTCTTGAGAAGCTTCGACAGGCGCTCGGACTTCTCGACCGAGACCGTGCCCACGAGGACCGGCTGCCCCTTTTGGTGGCAGGCGCCGATCTCCTGCGTCACCGCGTCAAACTTTTCGCGCTCCGTCTTATAGACGACGTCGGGATAGTTGGTCCGGATCAGGTTGCGGTTCGTGGGGATCACAGTCACGTCCAGCTTGTAGATCTTGGCGAACTCCTCCGCTTCGGTCTCCGCGGTGCCGGTCATCCCCGCCAGCTTGTCGTACATCCGGAAGTAGTTCTGGAACGTCACCGTGGCGAGGGTCTGGTTCTCCCGCTCGATGCGGACGCCCTCCTTGGCCTCCACCGCCTGGTGGAGCCCGTCGGACCAGCGGCGCCCCGGCATCAGGCGGCCGGTGAACTCGTCCACGATCAGCACCTGGCCGTCCTTCACGACGTAGTCCACGTCCCGCTTGAAGAGGGCGTGGGACCGGAGCCCCTGGTGGATGTGGTGGAGCGTCTCCATGTGGATCGGGTCGTAGAGGTTGTCGACGCCGAGGAGCTGCTCGCAGCGAGCAATGCCTTGCTCCGTGAGAGCCACGGCCTTCGACTTCTCGTCCACGATGTAGTCGCCGGCCTTCGTGGCCTCCACCTCCGAGAGCTTGCCCTCCACGATGGTCGCCGCCCGTTGGAGCTTCGGGATGATTCGATCGATCTTGTAGTACTTGTCCGTGGACTCCTCGGCGGGGCCGGAGATGATCAGCGGGGTGCGGGCCTCGTCGATCAGGATGGAGTCCACCTCGTCCACGATCGCGTAGTGGATCTCCCGCTGGACGAGTTCCTCCAGACCGAAGCGCATGTTGTCCCGGAGGTAGTCGAAGCCGAACTCGTTGTTCGTGCCGTAGGTGATGTCGGCCCCGTAGGCCTCCCGGCGGGAGCACGGCCGGAGGTTCGCCAGCCGGATGTCGGACGAGACGTACGCCGGGTCGTAGAGGAACGACACCTCGTGCTGGATCACCCCGACCGGGAGCCCGAGCGCGTGATAGATCGGTCCCATCCATTGGGCGTCGCGGCGCGCCAGGTAGTCGTTGACCGTGACGATGTGGACCCCCCGCCCCGTCAGGGCGTTGAGGTAGGTCGGGAGCGTGGCGACCAGGGTCTTCCCCTCGCCGGTGGCCATCTCGGCGATCTTCCCCTCGTGGAGGACGATGCCACCCATGAGCTGGACGTCGAAGTGGCGCATCCCCACCGTGCGCCGGGCCGCCTCCCGGCAGACGGCGAACGCCTCCGTCAGCAGATCGTCCAGCTCGGCGCCGTCGGCCAGACGCTTCTTGAATTCCTCGGTCCTGGCCCGGAGGGCGGCGTCGGAGAGGGGCTGGAGGCCGGGTTCGAGGACGCCGATGGCCTGGGCCGCCGGCGCCATCCGCTTGACGTCGCGCTCGTGCTTCGTGCCGAAGACCGCCTTGAGGAGTGCGGCAAGCATGTCAAGATTGTACACCAGCTATCCGCTGCCAGCCCTCAGCTATCAGCCAGCTCTCCGCTCCGGCTGATGGCTGACCGCTGACGGCTGAGCGCTGAGCGCTGCTAGAGCTTCACGACCTTGATCGCCTGGAGCCCCTTGGGGCCCTGGGTGAACTCGAACTCCACCTGCTGGCCCTCGGCCAGCGTCTTGAAGCCTTCTCCTGAACCACTTGACCTTGCCGACCTGTGCCATGCGCGTCACTCCTCCTTTTTCGACTGAACGGTGGGCAAAAAAACCGGCGAAGTTATAGGAACGCCGCCGGAGTGTGTCAAGGGGGGCCCGGAAGTTAAGGGGGGTGCTGGGAAACCTCAGCCGGAGGCCAGGGCGCCCCGGCGGAGCTCCCGCGCGTGCCTGAGGGCGGTCTCGGTGATCCGCTCGCCGCCCAGCATCCGCGCCAGCTCCTCCACGCGCCCCGTCTCGTTGAGCGCCCCCACGCCGGTGATCGTCCGCCGGCCGGTCACCGTCTTCGTGACGAGCACGTGCTGATCCGCGTACACGGCGATCTGGGCCAGGTGGGTCACGCAGAGGACCTGCCGGCTCCGCGCGGTCTGCCGGAGCTTCTGCCCCACCACTTCGGCGATGCGCCCGCCGATCCCCGCGTCCACCTCGTCGAAGACCAGCGTCGGCACGCTGTCGGCGGCGGCAAGGATGACCTTGATGCCAAGCATCGTCCGAGAGAGCTCGCCCCCCGAGATCACTCGCGAGAGCGGCTTCGGCACCTCGCCGGGGTTGGTCGAGAGGAGGAACTGCGCCGCCTCCATCCCGCGCGGCGTTACCCGGAAGTTCTGGGGCCCCGCCGACAACCCCCCGGGGATGGCCACCTCGCGGGTCAGGAGGATCCGGAACTGGGCCTTCTCCATGCCGAGGGCGCGCAGTTCACGCTGGACGAGCCCTTCCAGCCGCCCCGCCGCCTTCTCGCGGGCGGCGGACAGCGCGAGGGCCGCCCGCTCCGCTTCAGCCGCCAGGGACGCAAGCGCCGCTTCCTGCTCTGCGACCAGCTCGTCGTGACGGTCCAGCCGCTCCAGCTCGGCCGCGATCTGCTCGCGGTACCGGAGCATGGCCTCCACGCTCTCCCCGTACTTCCGCTTGAGTTTGGTCAGGGCGTCCAGGCGCGCGTCGATCTCCTCCAGCCGCCCAGGATCGGACTCGAGCCGCTCGCGGAGGCGACGCGCCTGCCCCACGGCGTCCTCCAGATGGGCCTGGGCCGATTCCAGGGGCTCGCCCGCGGCGGCCAGCGCCGGGTCGAACTTCGCGAGCTCGCCGAGCAGCCGGGAGGACCGGGCCAGGCGCGCCGCGGCGGACTCAGCGTCGTCGTAGAGGAGGCGTTCCACTTCGGCCAGGCCTTCCCGCAGGCGCTCGCAGTGCTGGAGCCGCTGCCGCTCGAGGCCCAGGTCCTCCTCCTCGCCCGCCTTGAGCCGAGCCCCGTCGATTTCCGACAGCTGGAAGCGGTAGAGGTCTTCTTTCCGGGCGCGATCCCTCTCCGCCGTGGCCAAGCCCTCTAACTCAGCCCGCCCTTGTTCCCACCGGCTCACGAGGGCCCCGACCGCCTCGCGAGCGGCTTCCGCCCCCGCAAAGCGGTCCAGGAGATCCAGCTGGCGGGCCGGCTCCATGAGGAGCTGGTGCTCGTGCTGGCCGTGGATCTCCACCAGCTGATCGCCGAGGCGCTCCAGGAGCCCGAGGGTGGCCGGCGTGTCGCTCACGAAGGCGCGGCTCCTGCCGCTCCGGCTCCACTCGCGCCGGATGATGAGCTGCCCGTCCTCCGCCGTGTGGCCCAGGTCCTCGAGGATGCGGGGAATCTCCCCGCCTGGATCGATGTCGAAGATGGCCTCCACGGTGGCCGACTCGGAGTCCGAGCGGATCAGGTCGGACTGCGCGCGGGCGCCCAGGAGCAGCAGGATGGCGTCGATGAGGATGGACTTGCCGGCGCCCGTCTCGCCGGTCAGGACATTGAGGCCGGGAGCGAACGGGACAGTGACCTCTTCGATCACCGCGAAGCGCTTCACCCGAAGCTCACGGAGCATGATCGGGAGTCCTTAGCGCGACTCGAGCGTGCCTCGCCGAACGTCTGGTGCCCGAGCGCCGCAGGTCCTGGCGCCGGCTTGCCCCACGCCGCGGCCCGGCTCCGTCACCCGTTCACCCCCTGCCCCAGTTCCTCGAACTGGGGCAGGAGGCCGAAGGGGTCCCACTCCGCCGGACCGCTCCGGGGGCGACGCCCGCGCCACCCGCGGCGCTCTGATCCGGACCGGCGGGGCTGCCTGGAACGACGCTCTAGCGCTCACCCCACTTGAGCTTGGTCCGGAGGACGGAGAAGAAGTGGCGCCGGGGATCGCGTACGAGCCGGATGCGGGGCGCCGCCTGGCGAACCTCGACGATGTCCCCTTCTCCGAGCGCGACCCCGACCTGGCCGTCCAGGGTGAGCATCACTTCCTGCTGCCCCGTCAGGAGCGTGACCTCGATCGGGAGCCGGGCCGGGAGCACAAGGGGACGGTTCGTGAGGGTGTGGGAGCAGATCGGGGTGAGGACCACCGCGTCCATGGTCGGGTACACGATGGGGCCGCCGGCCGACAGGCAGTACGCGGTGGAGCCCGTCGGCGTCGAGATGATCAGCCCGTCGGCGCGGTACCCCGTGGCGTACTGCCCCTCCACCGACACCGCCAGCGTGATGATCCGGCTCATCGCCGATTTGGTGATGACGACGTCGTTCAGCGCCACGTGCTCGGTGAGCCGCTCCTCTCCGCGGCGGACCCGGGCGGCGAGCATCATCCGGTCCTCCACCAGCATCTCGCCGCGAAACAGGGCCTCGACGGTCGGGATGAGCTCGGCCTCCGCGGTGGCGGTCAGGAACCCGAGACCGCCGAGGTTGACGCCGAGGATCGGGACGCCCAGGTCCCCCACGAGGCGCGCCATCGAGAGCAGGGTGCCGTCGCCCCCGAGGACGACCAGCAGGTCCGACTGGGCCGGAAGGTCCGACTTCCTCACGGCGGGGCCGGGGTGCGCCACCAGTTCCGCCGTCTCCTTCTCGAGCAGCACCTGCTTGCCGTGTTTGGCCAGCCACTCCACGAGCCGGGCGACCACCTCCCGCGCCTGCGGCCGGTCCACCTTGGCGACGATCCCCACGCGGTTCATGTGCCGTTTGCCCCCTGGGTGATTCGGGCGATCAGGGCGTCCAGCTCCGCCAGCGTACGCCCGCGTCGCGAGAGATGGAGGAAGAACTCGCGGTTCCCTTTGGGCCCCGTGAGCGGGGAGGCCGCCCCGCCCAGGACGTGCCAGCCGTGGAGGATCGCGAACCGCGCGAGCCGGCCGACGACGGCCCGGTGCTGGGCCGGGTCGCGGACAACGCCCCCCTTGCCGACCAGTCCCTTACCGACCTCGAATTGCGGCTTGATCAGCACCACGGCCTCGGCGGGATCGGCCAGCGCGCCCATGACGGCGCGCAGCACCTTCTCCAGGGAGATGAACGCGACATCCACCGTCGCCAGGTCGGGCTCCACGGGGAAGACCGCCGCGGTGAGGGTGCGCGCGTTCGTCTTCTCCATGAGCACCACCCGCGGATCCGCCCGGAGGGCGGCATCCAGCTGTCCCCAGCCGACGTCCACCGCGTATACGCGCGCGGCGCCGCGGGACAGGAGGCAGTGGGTGAAGCCGCCGGTGGAGGCGCCGACATCGAGGCAGGTCCGTCCCGCCACGGAGATCCCGAACGCCTCGAGGGCGTGGGCGAGCTTTTCCCCACCGCGGCTGACAAAGGGCGGCCGCGCCTTGATCTCCACGGGCGCCTCGGCCCCCACCTGCCGCCCCGCCTTGTCCACGCGCTGGCCATCCACAAAGACCTGCCCGGCCAGGATGAGGCGCGCGGCCTGCTCCCGGCTCGGGGCGAGGCCCCGGGCGACAAGCAGGCGATCCAGTCTCTCCCGCCTCCGCGCCGACTTGGCCGCCGGTCTCATGGGCCTTCCCTCCGCCAGGCGGCGATCCGCTCCTTCAGTTCCTCGACCAGGGCGCGCGCCCGATCCCGATCCGGCGACTCCCCGACCACGAGGAAGCAGGCTCGATCCGGGTCGGGAATCGCGGCCACCCATTCCTCACCCATGCGGACGCGAACCCCCTCGACTAAGTCTACGGCCTGCCCCTTGGTGGCGGCGAGCAGGCGGCGCATGACGGCCCCTTTCTCTTCGTTGGGGCACGGGACCTCGCCGCGCGTCACGTGGCTCTCGGGCACCTGGCGGATGAGGGCGCGCAGCCGGACCTCCAGCCGCGCCATCATCTCGAGCAGCTTGACCACCGCCGCCATCGCATCGAAGGCGGGCTGGAAGGCGGGAAAGATGAACCCACCCCGTTCCTCGCCGACGAGCACGACGCCCGGGCTCAGGGCCGCTTCGGCGAGAGAGCGGGGATTCCCGCGGGCCCGGATCAGCCTGAACCCGTGCTCCGCCGCCAGCCGATCCACGACCTGGGAGGCCGTGATCGGGACCACCACCGTCCCGGGGGGGTGCGTGCGCATGGCCAGGAGCGCCATCAGCGCCAGGGCGAGCTCGCCGGGGACGACCTCCCCCTTCTCGTCCACGAGAAAGACTTTCTCGCCGCCGGTATCCAGGAGTACTCCCAGGTCGGCCCCGAGCGTCCGCACGATGTTCGATAGCTGATCCAGCGAGCGGCGGAACTCCTCGGTGGTCTTCGCGATGCGCGTCTCGTCCAAGTACGCGTTGAGGGAGATCACCTCCACGCCCAGCTCCCCCAGGATGGCCGGGAAGATGGCGGAGGCCGGCCCGAAGGCGTAGTCCAGCACGAGCTTGAGCTGGGCCTTGCGGACGATCTCTCGATCCACGGTCCGTAGCATGCCGTCCCGGTACCGATCGGTGCCCGCGTGGGGAAAGGAGAGTACCCCCGTCTCCTCCGTCGGCGCGCGATAGAAATCCTCACGGAAGAAGAGGCGTTCCACGGCCCGCTCGCGCTCCGGCGCCAGGTCGAGCCCGCGGGCGTCGAAGAACTTGATATCGAGCAGTTCCCGGTCGTACGGGGACTTCCTCACGTGGCTTCCGCCCGCCAGGCCCAGCGCCGGGATCTGATACCGCACGACCGGGATCGGCGCCACGCCCAGGTCCTGGACGTCCACGCCCACCGAGAGCGCCCCGGCCATCAGGGCCCGGTTGATCATCCGGGAGGTCTTGTGGTGGTCGCGGCTCGTGATGACGGCGCGGCGCTTGCCGAGGCTGGCTCCGAAGGCGGCGCCGAGCTTGGAGGCGAACTCGGGCGAGACCTCGATGTTGGCCAGCCCGGTGACGCCGTATCGCCCGAACAGGGCGCGCGACCACCGCTCGCCCCACACGAGGCTGACGGCCAGCGTCGCGCCGTCCTCCACCTCCTTGTACGGCCAGACCTTCACGTTGGCCTTGAGGGTGCTGGACTCGCCGATCTTCGAGAAGTCGCCGACGACCACACCCTCGGCGAGGAATGCCTTGGCCCCGATCGTCGCGCCCCGGCCCACCACGGCCTCCTTCACCACGGCGCCGGGACCGACGCGGGCGTCCTCCCAGAGAACGCTCCCGCTGACCTCCGCCCACTCCTCGACCACCGCGCCCGGGCCGATGACAGAGTCGGCAATCCG
>Ga0209342_10001672_pt1 | contig 24574 bp, 31 predicted proteins | sample RifCSP16_2_FD_184023 | JGI IMG/M metagenome (GOLD analysis project Ga0209342, IMG submission 184023) | Soil microbial communities from Rifle, Colorado - Rifle CSP2_sed 16_2 (SPAdes) (version 2) | ecosystem: Environmental > Terrestrial > Deep subsurface > Rock core/Sediment | place: Rifle... | reverse complement strand
CGCCGGGGCCGACGCGGTCGCCGACCTTCACGAGCCAGGCCTTGACGTCGCACTCGGTGGTGTCCATGCCGAGTTTCGGGATCCTGATCTCGTACATACACTCGGAGGGGGGCTACGCCCCCCTTCCGATTCCTCCCCCCAGATTGCGCGGGCGAAGCCCGCGCTCGAACGCTTCGTTCCCAGCAAGCGGCCGGGGAACGCTGTCCGACATCTTGTTACACCTTGGCAAGGAGCGCGCGGGCTTCCTGCAGCAGCCGGTCGCGCGAGGGCAGGACGTAGCTTTCGAGCGGCGGGCTGAACGGCACCGGCACGTCGGCCCGCGTGAGACGGCGGATGGGGGCGCGCAGCGATTCCCACGCCTCTTCGGCGATCACCGCCGCCAGCTCGGCGGCGTAGCCGCAGGTGCGGTTACTGTCGTCGAAGAGGATCACGCGGCCGGTCTTCCTCACCGAGGCGAGGATGGTCTCGTGGTCGAGGGGCAGGAGGCTCCGCGGGTCCACGACCTCCGCCGAGATCCCCTCCTGGGCGAGCTGCTCGGCGGCCTTGAGCGCCTCGGGCACCAGCGGGCCGACGGCGATGATGGAGAGGTCGTCCCCGGGGCGCTTCACCTCCGCCCGCCCCAGCGGGATCGTGTACTCCTCCTCGGGCACCGGGCCCTTCATGGCCAGCAACGCGCTGGGGGCGAAGACCACGACGGGATCGTCCTCGCGGATCGCCGTCTTCAGCAGGCCCTTGGCGTCCCGCGGGGTCGAGGGCATGACGGCCTTCATCCCCATGTGGACGAGGAGCGGGTAGGGATGATCGGAGTGCTGGCCGGCGAGCCCGCGGCGCGCGCCCGAGGCGGGCACCAGGTACGTGACCGGGATCGTCCCCTGGCCACCCATCATGTAGCGAAGCTTCTGCGCCTGGTCCACGAGCTGGTCGAAGGCCACGAAGAGGAGAGCGTTGATCTGGTATTCGACGACCGGCCGCATGCCCGCCATCGCCGCGCCGGTGGCGAGGCCGGTGAAGCCCGCCTCGGAAATGGGCGTGTCGTAGATCCGGTCTGGGCCGAACTCCTGGAGGAGCCCCTTCGTCAGGCCGCGCATGCTCACGCGGACGTCCTCCCCCAAGACGATGACTTTGGAGTCGCGCCTCATCTCCTCGCGGAGCGCCTCGCTGAGCGCTTCCAGGTAGCGGGGATCTCTCGCATGATTGTGCCCTCTCTCTACCAACCACGTGCGGGAAGGCCGGGGTACGTGACCGCGTACATGCCGTCCAGGGCCTCCTCCGCCTCCGGGAACGCGCTCTGGCGGGCGAAGGCCACCGCCTCATCCAGCAGCGCCTCAACCTCTGCGTCCACCATGGCAGGGTCGACACCCTGCTGACGGAGCCAGGCCGGGTAGGTCACCACCGGGTCGCGCTCGCGCCAGCGCGCGATCTCTTCATCGCTCCGGTACTTGATGCCGCGGGCCTTCTCGGCCGTGAAGTGGCCGACGAAGCGGTAGGTCCGGCATTCGAGGAGCGTTGGTCCCGCGCCCGTTCTGGCACGCTCCACTGCTTCGCCGGCGGCGGCGTGGACGGCCAGGACGTCCATCCCGTCCACCGACGTCCCCGGCATCCCGTAGGCAGCGGCTCGATCCGCCAGGCGCTCGACCACCGCCATCTCGCTGATGGGGGCGCTGATGGCGTAGCCGTTGTTCTCGCAGACGAAGACCACCGGCAGCCTCCAGATGGCGGCGAGGTTCAGCGCCTCGTGAACGACGCCCTGATTCATCCCCCCGTCGCCGAAGAACGAAACGGCCACCCGGTCGCTCCGCGCCAGCTTCCCCGCCAGGGCCGCCCCGCACGCAATAGGGGCGCCGGCCCCCACGATGCCGTTGGCGCCGTAGATACCGAGGGAGAGGTCGGCGATGTGCATGGAGCCGCCGCGGCCGCGGTTGTAGCCGCTCGCCTTTCCCATCAGCTCGGCCATCATCCGCCGCGGGTCGCCGCCCTTGGCCAGGATATGGCCGTGGCCCCGGTGGGTGCTGGTGATGACGTCGTCCGGGCGGAGGGCGGCGCACACGCCGGTGGCCACCGCCTCCTGCCCGACGTACTCGTGGGTGACCCCGGGAATCTCGTCCCGGTTCACCAGCTCCACCACCCGCTCCTCGAAGCGCCGGATGAGGCGCATGGTCCGGTAGAGGCCGATCAACTGGGTCTTGTCGAGTGCCATATGAGACTCCTTCACCTGGGGCGGGCACCCGGGCTGTCTTCACCTGCTCGTCTCGGACGGCGGGGCCCCAGCCCCGCGACGTCCTGCGACTCACCCGGCCGTCACGCCCGCCCCCTCCGGATTCTCGCGCTTCGTCAGCTCCCGTGCTCAATGTGAGTCCCCGCAATCGCGGCGCAGCCATCCCCGACCGCGTGGCCCTGACCACCATAGCGCCCCGGGCGCCTTCTGTCGAGCCCCCCACCGGGGCCCGATTCGGGCAAAATTCCTGAGGCACCTCGCCCGATGGGCTCGAAAAGCAAGGAGTAAGGACAACCGGAAGAATCAAGAAGGACGGGCAGATACAATGGCGTCCCGAACCTGGCATGCCGTCTGCTACTTACAGGCCGGGAGCCCTGGTGTGAACCGGTCCGATCAGAAGGAGGAAGGCGATGTTTGAGTGGTACGACCTTCGAATGATCGACCTGTATCCGGAAGACGAAACCCTGGACGGCAGCCCAACAGCCCCCGCGGGAGTCATCGGAGAGCCCCGGGAAGAGATCGCGGAGGACGAGGGGGACCTCGCCCCCGAAACGATCAAGGCCGACTAGCCCGACTTGGGGGTTATGACGAACTCCAGGCGGCCGTGGGCCTCCCTCAAGACCGCCTCCACTTCCTCCGGAGTCTCCCTCCGCGCGAAGATAAACCCCAGGTAGCGCGACCCCTCGGGAAGCGGCACCACCTCCTGCCCCTGGTGGATCGTGATGGTGATTTCTTCAATCCCCGGCACCGCCTTGGCCGCCTCCTGCCCCCGGACCTCCTCCAGAATTCCCCCCCGCGGGATCGGGATCATCATGACGCCGGCCGGCCGGCGCTCACGCTCGAGGCTCTCAATCTCGATCCCCAGGGCGTGGCGGAGGATCAACTCCTCCAGGGTGAGGCCGGTGCCGAAGCGGAGCGTCCGGGAGCAGAGTCCGCCAATCGAGCGCGCGGCGATCTCGATCACCCAGGGCCCGGCCTCGTTCACCCTGAGCTCGGCGTGGAGGGGCCCCTCCCTCAACCCGAGAGCTCTCGCCGCCCACGCGGTGAGGTCGGCGACGGGGGTCTGGGTCTCCCCCGGCAGGCGCGAGGGCGTGACGTAGATCGTCTCCTCGAAGAACGGCCCATCCAGCGGGTCGGGCTTGTCGAAGAGCGCCAGGACGCGGAGCGCCCCTTTCACGAGCAGCCCTTCCAGCGCCACTTCGTTTCCGGGGATGAACCCTTCAACCAGGATCTCGTCGCTCCCGGAGCCCAGCGCCACGACGTCTGCGGTCTTCAAGATGGCTTCGATCCTCCTGAAGGCGGCCACAAACTCGCCCTCGCTGTCGGCCCGGATCACCCCGCGGCTCGCAGCCAGGATGGTCGGCTTCAGCACGCAGGGGTAGGGCACCGTTCGGGCGGCCCGCGCCGGGTCGTCGGCCAAGGTGAAGAGGAAGTATGGGGGCGAGGGGACGCCGGCCTTGCCGAGGGCCAGGCGCATCTGGTGCTTGTTCCGGGTCGTGGAGACGGCGGCGACCGGGTTCGACGGAAGCCCCAGCGCATTGGCGATGGCGGCGCCCACGACGGTCGTACGGTCATCGACCGGGACCACAGCGCTAAACGGGTTGAGGCGGGCAAGGGCCGCCACCTCGCAGGCGGCCTTTTCGGGATCGTTGAAGTCGAGGGTCAGGAGGTTATCGGGGAGCCGCTCGCCGAAGACGTTGGGGCGCTCGGAGGCCACCGCCAGGTCCACGTCCAGTCTGGCTGCCGCCTGGACAAAGTCCTCCGTCCGGTACGTCGTGGTGGGGACCAGGAGGAGCAGGCGCAGCATGACGGAAAACCCCCCTCACCCGACCCTCTCCCCCCGCGGGGGGAGAGGACAAAGGTGAGGGGGGGCGCAAGGCAGGATGACGCGTGGAACCGCTAGCCCTTGGACGGCGAGTAGTACGGGTTGCTGCCCGACGCGTGGTCGGTGACGTCGAGGATCTCGGTCACCTCGGGGATCTCCTCCTTGATCATCCGCTCGATCCCCGCCTTCAGCGTGACGTCCGCGGCACCGCACCCCTGGCAGCCGCCGGACATCTGGATGTACACAGTGTTGTCCTTGACGTCGATCAGCTCGATGTACCCGCCGTGACCCGCCACCGCCGGGTTGATGGAGTTCTCGATCAGGGCCTGGACCCGTTCCTTGAGCTCAGCCATTGTTTCCCCCCTGTGGTTTGTGTCCCTGGTTCCCCTCGGATGCTCCCGAGGAACCTCATAATACCACACCCGCCACCCCTTCGCGCATCGCCGGCTGGAGAGGGCCGAACTGGCCCTCGGTGGGCTCCGCTCAGCAGAACCACGCCTCGGTGAGCCTGGGCGGGCGCCGCCTGTCGGGCGTGAGGGCCGACCCGGGCGGGGCTGGCGCGCCGAGCGGCGCGTAGGCCAGAGCCTTCAGCCGATAGAAGGTCACCCCCGGATCCTCCTCGGCCTTGGTGGCGGCCGCCACGAGGCGGCTCGCCTCCTGCTGGAGGCGGCCCATGCGCGGGTCCGGATGGGTCCAGCGGTAGCTGAAGGAGGCCTGGTCGAGTGGGCCCAGATACGGCTTGATCGCCTCTCGCGCCAGGAGCGCCGAGGCCGGCGGAATCAGGAGCCGCAGGGAGAACTGCACGGGGTCCACGTGGTCGATCAGCCCCTCGTGCTCCACGAACTCCAGCATGTCGACGTAGTCCTCGAGGGTCGTCCACGGCGTGAACGGCACCCAGGTGGGGCGGAAGGCGATCCCCGCGTCCCTGACGATCCCGAGGGCCCGGCCGACGTCGGCCCGCGTATGCCCCTTCTCCAGATTGGCGAGCACGGTGTCGCTGAGCGACTCCACGGCGGAGATCATGAACACGCACCCGAGCCGCCTGAACTCGGGGAACAGATCCTCCCGCTCCAGAATGTGCTCCACCTTTGCCGTGAAGTCGAAGGTGAGGGACGGGAACTCGGCGTGCATGGCCCGGACGATCGCGAGAGAGTGGCCGGGGCCGTTCAGGAAGTCGGGGTCTCCGAAGCTGATGTGGGTCGCCCCGTTCCTCACCAGCCTGCGGATGTCCTCCAGCACGATCTCCTTCGGCACCACGAAGAAGCGCCCCCCGTACACGGGCGGGATGGGGCAGTGCAGGCACATGTGCAGGCACCCGCGGCTGGCCTCCACGTAGCCGACACGCCTGCGCTCGCCGTCCTTCTCGAGGTGGGCGTACTTCTTGAGGCTCGGCAGCGCCCCCCGGCTCGGCAGGGCGAAGGCCAGGCGCTCCAGCACCGGCTCGGCGGGGTGACCGCGGAGGTGGACGCCCTCCACGGGGCCCCCGGCCTCCAGGTTCTCCACTAGCATCACCAGTGCCGACTCGAACTCGCCGCCGATCACCGAATCCCCGCCGTGGGCGAGGAGATACTCCGCGTTCAGCGACGCGTAGAGGCCGTAGAAACAGATGTGGCAGCGGGGGTTCACCCGGCGCGCCTCGGCGGCCACGCGCATCCCCAGGCGGAGGGCCGTGTGCATGGGGACCGAGATCCCGACGAACCCGGCGCGCGCGACCTTTCCGGCGTCGAAGTCCTCGACGGAGATATCGAGCGCATCGGGAGAATACCCCGCCTGCTCGAGAAAGCCGAGCGGCGAGGCTAGGGCCAGCGGCTGGTGGCCCAGCTCGTAGCAGGAGATCAGGAGGACGGCGCCGCGCTCCCTGAGGTTCACGGGGGTCAAGTATACCGCGGGATCAGGGGAGAAGCGCGGCGACAGGGATACGAGCTTCCGGAGCGGCGAGCGGCGAGACGAGGTCGGTCGCGCCCAGCGACTGGACCTCGTTGTAGGCCCGGCCGAAGGGCGCTTCAGAGGACGGAGCCGGCCGTCGGTAGACCTCGAGGACCCGGTCCACGAGGTTGAGGATCCAGTAGTCGGCGAGGCCGGCGCGGGCGTAGAGGCTTCCTTTGTGCGTGCGGTCCAGGGCCAGGCTCGTCTCCGCGACCTCCACAACGAGGACCGGCCGCGAAGGGTGAGCGGCCAGGTAATCCCGCGGCCCGCCCGGCACCACGGCGACGTCCGGCTCGGGCTCCGACTCGTCATCCAGGGCCACCGGCAATTGGACCCGAACCGCCCACCCTGCGCCGAAGGCTTGTCGCAAAGCATCCTCCACGAGCTGGATTCCTGCGGCGTGAGGCGTCTTCTGCGGCTCCCGGACAACCAGTTCGCCGGCCAGCAGCTCGAGCCGCTCATCGGGCAGGAAGATGCCCTTTTCGATCAGCCGGTCATACTCAACGCGGCTCCACCGCCGGGTTTTAATTGCTGGGACGCTCATGGAGTACTCCTTCACCCCACAAGGTACCCGGACAGGAAGCGGGGGTCAATGTCCACAGCCGGATACACCCCAGGTTTTTTCTTGACTTGTGAAGAGCACATGGAACAGAGTGGGGCAACTTATCAATCCTGCCGGGGGAGCGATACCCGATGAGCCTCGAAGAGAAGGTCCAGAACATCCCGGAGGACGAACGGCTGGCCGCCGCTGTGTACGCCCTGAATACTGTGCTCATGTCGCGGGGCATCATCACGAGGGAAGAACTGGAAGAAGGATTCGATTCCTGGGTGCACCGCAAGGAACTACTTCGAGAAAGGGCGACCGCTTCCTCCCAAGCCTGAATGCTCGTCCCCCGATGTTCATGCGAATGTGCCGCCTGTGATATCGGGACACATTGCCGCAGGAAAGCCAGGGGGTGAGAGTTCTAGCCCCTCGTCGAGGGGAACTGCCTCCGCCGCCGAATAGATACGCCCTCCTCGAGAAGCGCGTGTAGCTCCGTCAGGGATGCGACGCGGAGGTGGGGGCGGATCCCCGCCTGCGTCTTCGAGCGCGGCGGCGCCACCCAGACCGTGAACATCCCCGCCGCACGCCCTCCCCGAATATCCGACCTCAGGCTGTCCCCGACCATCGCGGCCTCTCGCGGGCGGCAGCCCAGGCGCTGGAGGGCGGTCTTGAAGATCGGCGGCTCGGGCTTGCCGATGACCAACGGCCGGACCCCCGAGGCCACCGCCACGGCTTCGGCCAGCGCCCCCGCCCCCGGATCGAATTCGCCCTTCTCGAGCGGGAGCCTGGGATCGAGATTGACCGTGACGAAGGCCGCGCCGCGGGCCACGGCCTGCGATGCGGCCTTGAGCTTGGCGTAGTCGAACGTGGGATCGTTCCCGACGGCCACCACCCGGGCCTCGCGCCAGCGGGCCGATGGGACCACGCGGTGGCCGCAGGCCGCCAGGGCGCGTGCCATCTCCCCCGCCCCCACGGCAAGCACCGCCGTCAGGCCGAAGCGCCTGGCGATCTCATCGCCCAGGAGGTCGAGCGCCGTCACGACCTCGCGCGGGCTGGCCGCCACGCCCAGGCGGTTCAGCTTGCGCGCAACGGAGCGAGGCAGCTCGCGCGAGTTGTTGGTCAGGAAGACGACGCGCTTGCCCCGCCGGCGGAGCGCCGCCAGCAGCGCTCGCGCTCCCGGAAGGAGGAGGTCGCCCGCCCAGACGCAGCCGTCGAGGTCGAGCGCGAACCCGCTGAGGTCGGCGAGCCTCACGCTTGGGCGCGGCCCAGCTTCCGTTCGGCAAAGCCCTCCTGCATCGCCTCGCCGACCCCGTAGAGCTCGAACCCCGGCCCCCAGTCCTTTTCCTCCCAGCCCGCGTCGTCGGGATCCCACACATATGGCAGCGTGAGCAGCATCCCCGGCGCCCAGAGCACCTCGAACGCGCGCAGCGCGTCCAGCAGGATCCGGCGCTGGAGCCCGGGATCGTTGGCCTTCCCGGTCTGGTGGTTCAGGGGGAAGTTCACGAAGACGGCTCGGGGCGGGCGGACGGCAAAGGTGATATCCCAGGCCGAGCTCATGCTGAGGGTGGGAATCCCCGCCCGCTCGATCTCGCGCGCGATCAGTCCCACGGACTGATGGCAGACGGGTCAGACGGGCACCAGCAGCGCGGCCTCGGCCCCGGCGGCCTTGAGCTCCGCGACCATTTTGGGGGCGCGCTCCTCACGCTCCCGGCGGGCGGAGTAGACCATGACGTAGGACAACGCCGGGTCCACCAGCGCGCCGAGCGCCCCCGCGGCCTCCAGCTCGCGCAGGCGATCCAGGGGAAAGACGCAGTTGGGGTCCAGGTCCACGTCGGCATCCCGGTAGCCGTGATGATGGATGCGAAGCTCTTTGAGAGGCGTGCCCACCGGGATCGTCCGGTACGAGGTATCGTCGTCCTGGAACGGCGGCTGGGTCTTGAGGTAAAACCCGCCGGAGCTGACGAGGGCGAGCCGGCACTCCTTGATTGGCTTCAGGAGGGGGGTCCAGGGGGCCTCGGTGTTGACGGCCCACTTGTAGGGGAGGTGGCCGGCGTAGCGCTCGCGAGTTCTTGCAATGTAGGAGATCGGCATCGTCTGCCTCCTCGGGAAGTAGTAGTGCGTCCCTCAGTGTAGCGGATTCAGGCCGGCACCGCGACAGCCCCGGTCCGGATCAGCCGCTCGACCCTCTCAGGCGTGTAGCCGAGCAGCTCGGACAGAACGGTCCGGCTGTGCTCCCCGGGACGGTACGGCGCCTCCCCCCGGGGACCGACCGGGCCGCTCGAGAGCCTGAACGGCGTGTTGACGATCCTGACGGCGCCGCGCGCCGGGTGCTCGACTGCGGGGAAGACGTTCCGTTCGGCCAGGTGAGGATGGGCGATCACTTCCTCCGGGGTCAGGATTGGCGCGCAGGGCACGCGCCCCGCGCGGAGCGCGGCGAGAGCCTCCTCGGCGGTCGCGAACCGGGAAATCCAGTCGTTCACGATCTTTTCGACCTCGGCCCGGTTCTGGCGGCGGGCCTCACGGGTGGCAAAGCGCGGGTCCGAGGCCAGTTCGGGCCGGCCGATCAGTGCGGTCAGGCGCGGCCAGAACTGAGCGCCGCCCACCACCTGCAGGGCGAGAAACTGGCCGCCGACCTGGCAGATCATCAGGCCCGCGCGCGGCCCGGGCGTCCCGGGCCAGCCGTTGAGCACGCCGCCGAAGTACATGTCCTCCGTGGCGATGAGGCACTCGAGCATGGAGACGTCGATATGGGTTCCCCGCCCGGTTCGGGACCGCTGGTAGAGCGCGGCCAGGATGGCGCCGAAGGCGTGGGTCGCGGCCAGGACGTCCGCCGTCTGGAAGTACCCGACATGGGGAGCCGCGTCCTGGTTGGCCTCCAGGTGGGTGATCCCCGCCATCGCGGCGATCGTGTGGGCGAAGGCGGGCCAGTCGCGGAGGGGGCCGGTCTGCCCGTAGCCGGAGATGGAGCAGTAGATGAGGTCCGGTCTGATCCGCGAGAGGCTTTCGTAGTCCAATCCCAGCTTCAGCATCACGCCCGGGAGGAAGTTCTCCACGACCACGTCGGAGACCCGCGCCAGGTCCTCCACGACGCCTCGGGCCAGGGGGTGGGTCAAGTCCAGCGCCAGGCTCTGCTTGCCGGCGTTGAAGCGGACGAAGTACGTGCTCTGATCGTCCCGCCCGGGCTCGAGCTGCTCGGGCGATTGGCGCATCTCGTCGCCCACGCCCGGTCGCTCCACCTTGATCACCCGCGCTCCCAGGTCGGCCAGGAGACGGGTGCAGTACGGCCCGGCCAGGACGCGCGAGAAGTCCAGCACCGTGACCCCGGCAAGCGGCCGCGCAGTCGCACCTTCTCCCCCGGGGGGAGAAGGTAGGGATGAGGGGTTCATTCGATCACCTGGTCGGCCCGGAGGAGGAAGGAGCGGGGGATCGTCAGCCCGATGGTCTTGGCAGCCTTGAGGTTGATAATCAGTTCGAACTTCGTCGGTTGCTCGACGGGCAGGTCGCCCGGCTTGGCGCCTTTGAAGATCCTGTCCACGTAGGTAGCGGCGCGGCGGAACAGGTCGGGCAGGCTCACCCCGTAGGACATAAGTCCACCCGCGTCCACAACCTCCCTAAATCCGTAGATGGCAGGGAGCCGGTTCTTGGCCGCCAGTGCTGGGATCTCAGCTCGAAGAGGAGAGAGCGCCAAGGCGTCGGGGATCACAATGAGCGCCTGGGCGCGCTCCCGCTTGATTCTGGTGAACGCGCTTTCGATCTCGCCAGGCGCCCGGACCTCCACGGACAGGAGCGTCACGCCCAGCTTCGGGGCAGCCTCCTGGATCGCCTTCCAGAACGGCGCGTTTTGCGGGAGGTCGGGATTCCAGAAGACTGCCACGCGCGAGGCCCTGGGAACGGCCTCCTTCAAGAGCTGGAGGCGCTTGCCGGTGATCTCCGGGGCAACAATGCCGCTCAAGCCGGTCACGTTGCCCCCCGGCCGCCTCACGCTGGCGATGAGCCCGGTCCCAATAGGATCTTACCCCGACCGCCATGACAATGGGGATCGTCGTGGTCGCTTGCTTGGCCGCTATGGTTCCGGGGTCGGTCCCCGTGACGATGACATCCACCTTGAGTCGGACCAGCTCGGCGGCGAGGTGAGGCAGCCGTTCACGCTGTCGGTCCGCGAAACGGTACTCACTAACAAAGTCCCGGCCCTCGACGTAGCCAAGCTTACGGAGACCCTCTTCGAACGCCTTAAGGAGGTAAGCGACCCGCTCACGTGCCTCGATCTGAAGAACACCGATCCGGTACACCCTCCCTGACTGCTGAGCATCGGCCGAAAGCGGCGTCAGGAGGATGCTAAGGAAGAGAGCGGCGATGATCCCCGCTGTTGTTTCTCTCATCCTGGTCTCCTCGTCCCCTCCTCCCTGATCACTCGTGCCCCCAGATCGGCCAGGAGCCGCGTGCAGTAGGGCCCCGCGAGGACGCGCGTGAAGTCTAGCACCGTGATGCCGGTCAGCGGCCGCGTAGTGGCACCTTCTCCCCCGGGGGGAGAAGGTCGGGATGAGGGGTTCATTCGATCAGCTGGTCGGCCCGGAGCAGGAAGGATTGGGGGATCGTGAGCCCGATGGCCTTGGCGGCCTTGAGGTTCACGACCAGCTCGAACTTCATCGGCTGCTCCACCGGCAGGTCGCCCGGCTTGGCGCCCTTGAGGATCTTATCGACGTAGGTCGCGACGCGCCGGTACAGGTCGGCGAGGACCGGCCCATGGGACATCAGACCACCAGCCTGCGCGTACTCTTTCGCACTGTACATTGCCGGCAGGCGGCCCCGTCTGGCGAGGTCCGCGAGCCGTGTTCGTTGGCCAAAGAACATCGGGTCCCCCAGGACGATGAACGCGCCGGCGCGCTCTCTGGCCATCGCGGCGAAAGCATCCGCGAACTCGTCGGAAGTGCGCGCCCCCACGCGCTGAAGTTGCACGTGCAACGCCCGGGCTGCGATCTCCGCTTCTCTCAAATAGGGTTCGCTGCCTGGGGTGGCGGGATTCCAAAGGACAGCGACCCGAGAGGCCTTAGGCACGGCTTCCTTGAGCAGCTCCAATTGTTTTCCGGCTATCTCTGGGCTCACAACCGCGGTCAATCCCGTGATGTTCCCCCCTGGTCGCGCCAGGCTGGCGACGAGGCCCAATCCCACAGGATCGCCGACTGCACCCGTGACAATGGGGATCGTCTTGGTTGCGTCCTTCGCGGCCAGGGCCGTCGGCGTATTCGGCACAACAATGAGGTCGACTCGGAGGCCGACCAGCTCCGCCGCGAGCTCGGGGAGCCGCTCGGCCCTCCCTCCTGCAAATCGCCACTCGATGACGATGTTCTGGCCCTCAACCCAGCCGAGGTCCTTCAACCCTCGCCGGAATGCTTGGACGACAGGCTCCGCGACCTCGCGGGTGGGAAAACCTAGCCAACCTATGCGCGCAACTCTCGTAGCCTGCTGTGCGTGGGGTACGGGCGGTCCGGCGACGATCCCCAGGACGAGAGCGGCGATGATCCCCGCTGTTGTCCGTCTCATGCTGGTCTCCTCCCCCCTCACCTTTATCCTCTCCTCCTCACCTTTCCCCTCTCCCCCAGCGGGGGAGAGGACAAAGGTGAGGGGGAGAGGGAGGGGTGAGGGGGCTCACGCCACGCGCTTTCTGAGGGAGGCGGAGAGCGCCTCCGAGACTATCACGACGCCCAGGATCACCAGGAGGATCAGCCCGACCCGGCTCCACTCAAGACCGAGGATCGCCGTGTTCAAGACGAAGCCGATCCCGCCCGCCCCGACGATCCCCAGGACGGTGGACTCCCGGATGTTGATGTCCCAGCGATAGATGCAGACGCCGGCGAAGACGGGGCGGATCTGCGGGACGATCCCGTAGAGGAGCACTTTGAAGCGCCCCGCGCCGGTGGCGGTGATCGCCTCCACCTGGCCGCGGTCGATCTCCTCGATCCCCTCGGCGAAGAGCTTCGAGACGAACCCGATGGAGCGCACGGCCACCGCCAGGGCCCCGGCCAGCGAGCCCGGCCCCACCACGATGATGAAGATCAACGCCCAGATCAGCGAGTCCACGGAGCGACTCACCGTCATGACGACGCGCCCGAAGGCGTAGGTCGCCCGGTTGAAGGTCGTGTTCCGAGCCGCCAGGAACGCGATCGGAATGGAGAGCAGCACCGCCAGCGTGGTCCCGAGCGTCGCGATGTTGATGGTCTGGAGCAGCGGGTCCACCACCTCGCCGGCAAAGCCCCAGTCGGGAGGGAACATCCGGCCGAAGAGGTCGCGCACCTGGGCCGGCGAGTCCGCCACGAACTCCCAGCGGATCCCCATCCCGGCGAGGGCCCAGAGGAGAACCGCCGCCGCCGCCAGGCGCCCGGCCAGGCGGAGGACGAGCTGAGCCGGGGAGAACCGCCGCCACTGTCTCATTGAATGCGCTGGCGCGCCACGGCGCTGACGACCTCGCCCAGGAGGACGATGGCGATGATCACCAGGAGGATCGCCAGCGAGAAGTCGTAGTCGTAGCGGGCGAAGGAGTTGTAGAGGGTGGTGCCGATCCCGCCGGCCCCCACGATCCCGATGATGGTGGACTGGCGCAGGTGGACGTCCCACTGATAGACCGTGAGGCCGATGATCCGGGGCAGGACCTGGGGGAGGACGCCGTAGAGGAGCACCGCCCCCCGGCTCGCCCCGGTGGCGCGGATCGCCTCCACCTGGCCCCGGTCGATGTTCTCGATCTGCTCGGCCAGGAGCTTGCCGAAGAACCCGAGAGAGCCCCACGTGAGCGTGAGCATCCCCGCGAAGGGCCCGAACCCTACGGCCTTGACGAAGAGGATCGCCACGATGATCTCGTGGAAGGTGCGCCCGAGGGAGATGATCCCGCGCCCCGCGGCGTACAGAGGGAGCGGAGCGAAGTTGCGCGCCGCCATCACCGCGACGGGGATCGAGATCAGGATGCCGAAAGCCGTGGCGAGGGCGGCCATCTGGAGGCTCTCGACGACTCCCTCGACGAGGAGCTCCCAGCGGGTGAAATCAGGCGGGAAGGCGCGGCCGAAGACGATCCACGCCCGGCTCAGGCCCCGGCTCACCCGCGCCGGGTCCACCTGGAGGCTCAGCACGTTCCAGAGGACGAACGCCGCGAGCCCCAGCCCGAGGGCAGGCCCCATCCACCGGGCGGGGAACGCCGACGGCCGCCGCCACTCCAGCGCCAACGAGGTTCCCTCTCCACGGGAGGGAGAGGGCTGGGGTGAGGATGTCACCAAGTCAGCTCCTCCCCCGCCCCGCAACCAATCGAGTCATTCCTGGTTTCGAGCAAACCCGGTGCGGCTTAGGGGCCGCTTCATTCCTCGGTATCTTCGAGCTTCACGCCGCGTCCTGCTCGCAGGCTCCGTCTTGCCGCCTCCACTCGCCCAAGAAAGCGTGGATCGTTCTCGAGGCGAAAGTCGAACCAGTCATCCTCCGACTCGAACCCGATCAGGACGCCAGCGGGCTTGCCGTGTCGAGTGATGATCACCTCTTCCTTTTCCGCGAGCCTCAGGAACCTCGAAAGGTCGTCCTTAACTTCTGAAAGGGCTGCCTTCTTCATGCGCGCTCACCTTCCTTCTTCAGCCAGGCGTCAGCACCTGACTTGAGGATAATCGCCAAGACTTCAACGGTCCGTTCCGACACATCATAGAAGACCCGCAGCTCGCCAACCCGCAGGCGAAACTGAGGACGGGAGAGGCCCCTCAGCCGTTTGATTCGGCTCTTGGAGGTCCTCGTCGGCTGCTGCCGCAGGTGCGCCTCGATCGCATCACGCACCGTAGCACGCACATGCGCCTTCAGACGCTTCAGATCTTGGGCGGCCTCCGGTGCGAGGACGATCTCATGATGCATTCTGGCTATATAATAGCCAGATTCATACGAGAGGTCAAGCCGAGTCTTTCAGGTTGCGCGCCTAACGGTAATTGGGCGTGGGGCGAGGGGGTTCATCGGCCCCCAAGCGCGGAGGTCAACTCTTCGCCGGCCCCGGCGTAGATCAGGTCCAGCACCGCCGGCGTCAGGTCCTCAGGCGTTCCCTCGAAGACGAACACGCCCTGGTTGAGCCCCAGGATCCGCTGGGCGAACTGCCGCGCCAGCGGCACGTCGTGGATGTTGATGAGCGCGGGGATCTGCTCCTCCGCCGCCAGCCGGGTGATGAGGGCCATGACCGCTTCCGAGGTCTTGGGGTCCAGGCTCGACGTGGGCTCGTCCACCAGGAGGATCTTCGGCCGCTGCACCAGCGCGCGCGCGATCCCCACGCGCTGGCGCTGGCCGCCCGAGAGCTCGTCGGCGCGCTTGTTCTCGAAGCCGGCCAGCCCCACGCGCGCCAGCGTCTCGAAGGCCAGCTCCACGTCCTCGGCGGGGAAGCGCCGCCGCCAGGCCCGCCAGAGGCCGACGTACCCCAGGCGCCCCGAGAGGACGTTCTCCATCACGGTGAGCCGCTCGACCAGGTTGAACTCCTGGAAGATCATGGCCATGTGGCGCCGGGCCCGCCGGAGGTCTGCGCCCGTGAGGCGGGTGATCTCGACCCCGTCCAGGCGCACGGAGCCGGCGTCGGGCTCCACGAGGCGGTTGATGCAGCGGATGAGCGTGCTCTTGCCGGCCCCAGAGGGGCCGATGACGAAGACGACCTCCGTGGCCTTGACCGTGAGCGAGACGCCGCAGAGGACCTGGTCGCCGCCGGGGTAGGTCTTGGCGAGCCCCGCGACCTCGAGCATGGTCGGGGCGGACTACTCTCCTTTGGAGGGCGGCTTCGAGAGCTTCTTGTAGTCGGGCGATTCCTTCGTGTAGGCGACCCCGTTGGCTTCCTGGATCCCCACCACGGCGTCCCAATCCTTCTTATAGGAGACCGAGGCGAAGCGGGTCACGTCCTTGAACTCCTTGCCGACGCTCGACCCCTCGATCCTGAAGGTGAAGAAGGCTTCCTTGATTTTCTCCGCTAGCTTCGGATCCAGGTTATGCGCGTAGGCAAAGCCGGCCCGGGGGAACACGGGGGAAGTGTAGACCACCTTGTAGTCGGTCTTCTTCACGAGGCCGCGGTTGACCATCCGCTGGAGGACCGTGTCCGCCACCGCCGCGGCGTCGTAGTCGCCGGTCACGACTCCGAGGATGCTGTTGTCGTGCTTGCCGGTGAAAGCAATCTGATAATCCCTCCCCGGCACCACCCCCAGCCTGGAGAAGAAGTAGACCGGCGCCTGGTGGCCGGAGTTGGAGGTCTGGGACACGTGGGCGACGCGCTTGCCCTTGAGGTCGGCCACCGAGTTGATCTTGGTGTTGCTGGCCTGGGTGATCACGATCAGGTGGTAGCCGGAGCCGCCGCCCGCGTCGTCCGCCATCACGGCGAACGGCACCGCGCCCGCCAGGTTCACCGCGAAGGGCACCGAGCCCGTCGAGTAGCCGGTGACGTGTAGCCGCCCCGAGCGCATCGCCTCGATCTGGGCCGCGTAGTTCTGGGGGCCGAAGAACTGGACCTTCTTCCCGGTCGCCTTCTCAAGGTGGCGCATGAGGTCCCCGAACGTCGCCGTGTACACCGCGGGGTCCTCCACGGGGACGTAGGCGAAGATCAGGGTGTCGGGGTTGACGAGCTTCTTGGAGTCCTTGGGCGGGTCGGCGACCTGGTCGCCGTCCTCGTCGCAGTAGAGGACGTCCAGCTTCCCACGGTCGGCGCACTGCTCCGCGGCCTCGGGGGCCAGCGCCGCGAAGAGCACGAGAAGGCTGAGTCCGAAGAGCCACGGGACGACGCGAATTGCTCGCATCGCCCTATAGTGTACACTAACGGCCGATGAACTGGGCGCTCGAGGGCGTCAAGGTCATAGACCTCACGGGCTACATCGCCGGCTCCTACGCCGCGATGATGCTCGCCGACCTCGGCGCCGAGGTGATCAAGGTCGAATCGCTGGAGGGGGACTCCTTCCGCGAATTGCCCGGCTTCTTCGGCTGGAACCGGGGCAAGCGCTCGATCAGCGTTAACCTCAAGGAGGGAGACGGCCTGGCCATCGTCCACCGGCTGGCAACGAGGGCCGACGTGCTGATGGAGAACATGCGCCCCGGTGTCGCCGACCGGCTCGGCGTGGGCGAGGCCGACCTCCGCGCCATTAACCCACGCCTCATCTACTGCTCGGTCACCGCCTTTGGTAGCGAGGGCCCCGACCGGGACCGGCCGGGCTTCGATCCGCTGCTCCAGGCCATGGCCGGCGTGATGGCCCTCCAGGGGTTCGGGGGTCCGCCCCAGTACGTTAGGATCGCCATCACCGACTACTACGCCGCGGCCCTCGCCTGCCAGGGGGTGCTCGCGGCCCTCTACGTCCGGGAGCGAACCGGCCGCGGCCAGCGCGTGGAGACGTCGCTGGCCCACGCCGTCCTCGCCCTCCAGTCCGGCAACGTCGCGGACTTTCCGGGCCGCCCGTCGGTCTTCCGCGACAACCCCATCTACCGCCTCTACCAGGCCGGCGACGGGCAGTATTTTTTCCTCGCGTGCGGCAACCAGAGCTTCTGGCTCAATCTGTGCGAGGCCCTGGGCCGCCCAGACGTCGCGGCGGATCCGCGCTTCGGCTCGTGGCTCAGCCGGCTCGATCATCGGGAGGCCCTGATCCCCGTCCTCGAGGCGACCTTCAAGACCAAACCGTGCGACGAGTGGCTCGCGCTTCTGACGTCCCACGACATCCCGTGCGCGCGGGTGCAGACCCTCAAGGAATTCATGGCCGGCCCCTTCGTCGCCCACCACGGCATGGCGCGCCGCTACGAGCACCCCGAAGTCGGTCCCCTGACGCTCATGGGACTGCCGATCTCGCTCTCGGACACACCGGGCCGGGACGGCGGCCCACCGCCCACGCTCGGCCAGCACACGGCCGACGTCCTGAAGGAACTGGGTTATTCCGCCGCCGCCATCGAGGATCTGGCGGCGCGCGGCATCATCAAAGGAGAAACGCTATGACCGGCAACGACCTCGTCCAGGAGTTCGCCGCGGCCTTCAACCGCCAGGACCTGCCCGGACTCCTGGCCTGCTTCACGGAGGACGCCGTTTACCACGACATCTTCTACGGTCGGCACCAGGGACAGGCGCGACTGCGCGAGCTGTTTGAGCGGATGTTCAGGGATGGCCCGGACTCCACCTGGAGCATGCACGTCGTGGTGGCCGACCCTCTCCGCGCTGCCGCCGAGTGGACGTTCAGCTACACGGTGAGCGACGCGATCCCCCGGAGCGCGGGGAGGAAAGTCCGCTTCTCGGGGATGAGCCTCTTCGAGCTCAAGAGCGGCAAGGCCGCCTCCTACCGAGAGTACTTCGACTCGGGGGTGGCGTTCCTTCAGCTCGGCTTCAAGCCGGAGAGTCTGGCCAGAGTCCTGGCGCGCCGCATACCGGCCTAGATGCCGTTCGCGTACTACGCTCGCCTCTCCAGGCGCCAGAGAGCCATCTACGACAAGAGCGCCGGCGTGACCGAGGTGCGCCTCCCAGGGGCCGAACCGCTGCGCCCCGTGGTCGCCGCGCTCGCCGAGGCGCTCGCCCGGGAGGAGCGGGCCGAGACCCAGCTGGCATGCCAGCGTCTCCTGGACGGACTCACGGGGGCGCTCGGCGTTGGCCCCGTGAGGGTGGAGGTGCTCGAAGCTCGCCCCCACGCCCACTGGGGAGAGCTCCACGGCCTCTACACGGAAGCGCGCGGCGCCAGGCCGCCCAAGATCACCCTCTGGATGCGCACGGCCCGCCAGCGGCGGGTGGTGGCCTTCCGGACGTTCCTCCGGACGCTGCTGCACGAGCTCTGCCACCACCTGGATTACCAGCGTTTCAGGCTCCCGGACTCCTTTCACACGGAGGGGTTCTACAAGCGGGAGTCGAGCCTCTTCCACCAGTTGATCCCCGACACGGAGGACTCACATGGCAACGGGAGCCGAACAGATCGAGCGGCTGCGCCGGACAGCTGATGACCTCGCCGCCGCGCTCAAGGGGATGCCGGAGGCGATCGTGGCCAAGCGTCCAGCGGAGAAGGCCTGGGCCGCCAAGGAAGTCGTCTGCCATCTCCGGGACGTCGAGGAGCTCTGGCTCAACCGGTTTCAGACGATCCTGGCCAACGACGAGCCCAAGCTCCTCCCCATCGACCCTGACGCCTGGGCCCTTGACCGCCAGTACCTGAGGAACGACGCGGGCGAGGCGCTCTCCAGCTTCGGCCGCCGACGCCGGGAAACCCTCGACTTCCTGGCCGCGCTCAAACCCGAGCAATGGGAGCGCGCCGGCCTCCATCCGAGCCGGGGGCGGCTGACGCTGAAGGACTTCGTCGCCTTCATGGCGTGGCACGACGACAACCACCTGGACCAGCTGAAGCGCGCCCTCGACGGCAAACCCTAGCCGCCGCTTGACATTCGGCGCAACGTGCCCAGCTGGTTCCGGTCGGCGCAGCCGATGAGGACGTCACCCGCGCTCAGGCGGGCGTCGGGGTTCGGGTTGAAGAGATAGCGCCCCGATGCCGCTTCGCGGAGGCCGAAGATGATCACCCCCACCCGCTCGCGGATCTGGGTTTCGGCCAGGGTCTGCCCGACCCACGGGGATTCGGCGGGGATCTGGATTTCCTCCACCCGCACCACGCTGCCGGTCTCCCGCAGCATCGCGTCGAGGAACGAGACCACATGGGGCCGGAGCATCTCCGAGGCCATCCGGAGGCCGCCGATCAGGTTCTCGGAGACGACCACGTCGGCCCCCGCCCGGATGAACTTGGACCGGGACTGCTCGTCGGTGAGCCGCGAGATGATCCGGAGCGTCGGGTTCAGCTCCCGGGCGCAGAGGATCACGAAGAGGTTGTCCTTGTCCGAGGGAATCGTGGTGATCAGCCCCCGGGCCTCGCCGATCCGCGCCTGCTCGAGGACGGCGCTGTCCGTGGCGTCCCCCAGCATGTAGAGGATCGAGCCGAGGCGCTCGAGGGACGCTACCCGGGCGGCGTCCCGCTCGATGAGGACGAAGGGGGTCGCCGTCTTCGAGAGCTCCTCGACGATGTGCTTCCCCGTCTCCCCGCCTCCAACCAGAATCACGTGGTCCTTGAGGCCGGCGATCTTTCGCTCCATGCGTCGTTTCCTCAGTGCGTCGGTGAGCTCCCCTTCAACCAGGAACGCCGTGACCGTGCTGAGGCCGTAGCCCATGATCCCCAGCCCGGCCACGATGAGCCCCATCGTGAAGATCCGCCCGTTGGCGGAGAGCGCATGGACCTCTGCGTACCCGACCGAGCCGATGGTGATCACGGTCATGTACATGGAGTCCAGGACCGGCCACCCCTCGAGAATCATGTACCCGAGCGTACCCGCGGCAACGACGCCCCCGAGGGCGAGCAGCACCCCCCAGATCCGCCGCTTGAGCGCTCCCATGGCGGGCCGGCGTGCTAATAGCCTCTCGTGCGGGACGGCGTGGGCGAAGGGGTCGGCGCGGGACGATCGGGATTCATGGGTACCCAGCCCCTGGCTTTCATGCATTCGTCGTCCAGTTTCTTGTTCCTCGTGCACGCATCCACGTCGCGGTTGAACTCCACGGTGGTGTACTCTACTCCCATCTTCTGCCACCGGCGTTCATCACCCGTTCCGCACCCGAATGTGCTCCCGAGCAGCAAAAGGAGCAAGAAGAAAGCGCCGCGCGTTGGCATTGCTTCACTCCTCCTGACCGGTCACTCCGAGCTGAGCCAGCTGCTCTTTCAACCGATGCCCCTGGTCCACGCGGTAGAGCAGCGCCTGCATGCCGACCTCCTCGGCGGCCTGGATGTTCGGCTCGTAATCGTCCACGAAGAGACAGGCGTCGGGGGGGAGACCCAGCCGGTCGGCGGTGAGCCGGTAGATGGCGAGGTCGGGCTTCGCCAGGCCGACTTCGGCGGAGCAGATGATCGCGTCGAAGAGGTCGTGGATGCGGAGCTCCCGTTCGATGCGGCCGCGGAGGGAGATGTCAGCGTTGCTGAGGATGGCGGTCCGGTAGGGGGGACGGAGGGCCCGAATGAGCGCGACGTTTTCGGACAGGAGGTGCTGCCGTTCGCGCCAGACCTCGTGGAGCCGCGGGAGTGGGCGGCCAGCCCGTTCCTCAAGCGCCCGGTGAGCCTCGTCCAGCCAGGCCCGGCGATCTCCGCGGCCGCGCTCGATCGCGCGCCACGCCTCCGTCCGGTAGAGGGTCTGGAAGACGGCCCCACGCGGGAGACCGTGCTCCTGCTCCAGCTCATGACAGGCGTCCCAGCGCATGTTCCAGATGACGCCTCCGAAGTCGAAGATCAGCCCTTGGATGTCCATGCCGGCCGGCGGAAGTGTAGCACAATCACTTGGCATTGCCGCCGCGGTTTTGGTTAGAATAGGAGCCATCCCATGAAACGCCCTACCAAGCCCCGGGGGAGAAAGGCCCGCCCGAGGCGGATCCTCAAGAAGCCCGACACCCGCCGCTTCCCGCGCGCCGCGGTGGAATGGGACGTCACCCTGGAGACTCCCGGCCGCCGGGCGCAGAAGGCGAAACTCTCGGGACTCAACCCCTTCGGGGCAAAGCTGCACCCGAGGGCCAAAAACCCCGCGCCGCCGGAAGGGACCACCCTCCAGCTTCACTTTGCCCCGCCCGACGGGGAGCCGCCCATGCTCATCAAGGGGCTCGTGTGGCGGATCGACCGCGACGGGCAGGCGATCGTCTTCATCAATCTCAGCGGGAGCGATTTCATCCGCCTCAAGAAGCTGGTCAACCCCACTCCGACCCAGCCCTAGCCCGTCAGCCCAGTCGGAGCCCCATCCCGATCAGCGGGGCGCGATGCTGATCCAGGGCATGGCAGCCTCCTGAGTTTCAGGCGAAGGAGAATCGGGCGCCGAGGGTCTTGGCGTGGTCGAGCGGACCCGGCTTCCCCGAGACCGTCAGCAGCGTGGCGGCGTACGGGGACGGGCCCCGGGCCTTGAGCCAGCCGGTCAGCGGGGATCCCGCGCCCCGCGGCGCCACGAAATCGAGCACGTGGGGCCCGATCGTGAAGCGCGCGCCGGCCGCGGTGAGGTCGTCCCGGCTCACGTCGTGCCCGCCAGCGCCGAGTACGCCGGCGTACCACTGGCGGACGGGCGCGACGTCGCTCACCGCCACCGTCACCGCGCCGATCCCTCTCACCTGGTTCCGGTGGGTCATCTGCCGTGGAACGCGCTCCTCCCGCGGCGTCTGGTCCTGGATCAGGAACGGCGCCACGCCACGCTGCGCGTCGCGGGGGATCGAGAGCACCCAGCCGAGCTTGTAGCCGTCCGGCCGGACGCGCGACAGCGGCTTCGGGTCGTCGATAGCCACGCCAGCCTTACGGAATGCCGCGGTGTCGCGCCGCAGGTCGTCAGTCTGCATGCAGAAGTCCACCAGGCCGCCGCCCTTTTGAAGCGGCGCCCACCAGCGGTGGTCGGGGCTCGGCTCGTAGAACGCGATCAGCTCGACGTACGACCCGTCCGCGAACGAGATGAGCGCGTTGTGGGTGCCGACCGGGTGCCGGCCGCCCGGCACCACGGTGAAGCCGAGCTCGGTGTAGTTCCGGATGGCCGTGTCGAGGTCCGGCACCGCGACGACGAGGTGGTCGATGCCCCGGAGCATCAGCGGCCTCCGAAGGCCGGCGCGATCTCCGAGAGGAAGCGCTTGAGCTGCCCGCGCTGGTCCCAGGAGGTCAGCCGGAGCGCGATGTGCTGCATCCCGGCCTCGAAGTATCGGGCGAGCTCGGCGATGCACTGCTGCGGGCTGCCCGCCGCCGTCCAGCCCTCCACGAAGGCCGGGCTGAAGTTCGACGAGTAGTACCGGTCGAGAAACGCTTTGCTCTCCTCGAGCGCCGCCCGCCGGTCGACGTTGATGTTGAGGTTGTGGTAGAGCGCACTCCCGAGCCGCGCGGGATCCCGCCCCTCCTCCCGCGCCATGGCGGTGATGCGCGCCCACTGCCGGCGGAACTGGTCGGGGCTCACCTTGTTCGTCATCCAGCCGTCCGCGTAGCGGGCCACGCGGCGGAAGGCGCGCTCGACCACCGCCTCCGACGCGCTCGCGCCGCCCTTCCACGTCAGCCCGGTGGGATTGCTCGCGATCCAGATCGGGCACGGCTGCTGGACGGGGGCGGGCTCCAGCGCGACGTCCTCGAACCGGTAGAACCGTCCGTCGTGGGAGACCTTCTTCTCGTGAAAGAGGCGGCGCAGGATCACGATGCCTTCCTCGAGCCGCCCGACCCGCTCGGCGGACCGGATGCCCATGACCAGGTGCTCCTGGGCCTGAGCGGGGCTCTGCTCGTCGGGCCCGCCCAGACACACCGCCAGCCACGCGCGGCCGCCGGAGAGCACGTCGAGGCTCACCCACTGCTGGGCGAAGAGGACCGGATGGCGGTGCACGAACGTCGCCAGGCATCCCACGCCGAGGCGGAGCCGCCGGGTCGCGCCCGCAAGAGCTCCCAGCAGGGTCACCGACTCCAGGCGTGGCTTGGCCAGCAAGCTGTCCCCGACCCAGACCGCGTCGAAGGCGCCGGACGCCTCCGCCTCCTGGGCCAGCTCGATCAGGTCCCCGGCCTTGACGATCCCGATGATCACACCGCGATTGGCCAGCGTGAGTCCGAAGGAAGCCACGGTGCCCTCCGCCTAGCCCTGCGCTTGACCCGCGCCGAACCCGCGCGCTATCATGCCATCATGGCGCTGCAGATCCGCCTCTCGAAGGACGTCGAGGACCGGGCCCCGCGCGGGCCCATGACCGTCGACGAATTCCTCGCCCGCTTCCCCGAGGTGCCGCGCGACCTTCGCGACGAGCCCCTCGTGGCCGAGTACGTGAGCGCGTTCGGGCATCTGCTGCGCCTGGCCCAGAAGCCGTCCCCCTGCGTGGGTGGCGGCGGCGACGCCCCGCACCAGTTCTACCTGCGGCTCGTGAACGACCTCGCCGTCTACGGGATCGGCCTCGCCCGGCGCGACCGCACGCTCGCCCGCCTCCGGGCGACGCTCGATGAGTACAAGAAGCAGCCCGCCACGTTCGCCTGCACGCTCGTGCCCCCGCGCGCCCCCGGCGCCCCGCGCCCCGGCTGCGCCTGATCCCCCGCCCTCCGCGGTCACGGGTGGAGTGTAGGCGGGGGGGCAAGGACTGTCAACACGCCCCAGCACGGCGGCTCGACCTGTGCTACATTAAGAGTGTTGTCCCGCCAGTCGTGCGCTGGCCGTTCGGGAGTCACGCCTGATTCCCGGCAGGAAAATCCAGAATGGAGGAAACCTGATGATTCGTGTTGCGCATGTGGCGCTGGCCCTCGCCGGGCTGTTGATCCTCTCCGTCGCTCCGGCCTGGGCGGTCACGCCGACCGAACAGCTGAAGGGCTCCATTGACAAGATCATCCCGATTCTCGAAGACCCGACCCTGAAGGGCGACGCCAAGCTCAAGGAACGCCGCGCCGCCATCCGCCGGGTGGCCACCGACGTCTTCGATTTCACCGAGAGCGCTCGGCGCGCCCTAGGCCCCCACTGGGAGCGCCGGACCGCCGAGGAGCGGCAGGAGTTCGCCCGGCTCCTCGGGGATCTGCTGGAGCGCGCGTTCGCCTCGAGGCTGGAGCAGTACGCCGGGGAGCGGATCCAGTACACCGGCGAGGCCGTGGACGGGGACCTCGCCACCGTCAAGACCCGCATCATCACCAAGAGCGGCGCGGAGCTGCCCGTGGACTACCAGGTCCTCCGGCGAGGGGATCGCTGGTTCGTGTACGACGTCTGGATCGAAGGCGTCAGCCTCATGAACAACTACCGCGTGCAGTTCAACAAGATCATCCAGACCTCTTCCTATGAGGACCTCGTCCGGAAACTGAAGGCCAAACAGCACAGCCTGTGAAGTTCGGGGTCTTCCTTCCCGTCTCCGGCCGCGCGGCCGGCCCCGTACTGATGGAGGCGGCGCGCGGGGCGGAGGCCCTCGGCTACGATTCGGTCTGGGCGGCGGACCGCATCATCATCCCCTGGGAGATCAAAACCGTCTATCCGTACAGCGCGGAGGGGCGCTTCATCGTCCCGCCCGATCGCCCCTTCCTGGAGCCGCTGACCTGCCTCGCCTTCCTGGCCGGCTGCACCGAGAAGATCCGGCTCGGGATGAGCGTCC
>Ga0209342_10001671_pt1 | contig 24594 bp, 18 predicted proteins | sample RifCSP16_2_FD_184023 | JGI IMG/M metagenome (GOLD analysis project Ga0209342, IMG submission 184023) | Soil microbial communities from Rifle, Colorado - Rifle CSP2_sed 16_2 (SPAdes) (version 2) | ecosystem: Environmental > Terrestrial > Deep subsurface > Rock core/Sediment | place: Rifle... | reverse complement strand
GTTTCCCGACCATCACCGGTTCGAGCCGCGCGAGCTCGAGTTCGGCGACGGCGCACCGGTGGTGATGACCGAGAAGGACGCGGTAAAATTGCGCGGCGCCGCCCGGCCCCAGTGGTGGGTGTTTCCCGTGACGGCGAAGCTCGACCCCGCGTTTGGCGATTGGTTGCTGAGGAAGCTCGATGAGCGCCGCCGTCGACCCGAAGCTGCTTGAGATCCTGGTGTGCCCGCTGTGCAAGGGGCCGCTCGCGTACCGCAAGGAGGCGGCCGAGCTGGTGTGCAGGCCCGACCGGCTTGCCTACCCGGTGAAGGACGGCATCCCGGTGATGCTCGAGGAGGAGGCGCGAAAGCTGCCGCCCGAAGAAGAAGTGGCGTGAAGCCGGGCACCCGGTTCAGCGTCGTCATCCCTGCGCGTTACGCCTCCAGCCGTTTTCCCGGCAAGCCGCTCGCCGATCTCGCGGGCAGGCCGATGGTGGTGCGCGTGTGCGAGCGCGCCTTGGCGAGCGGCGCGCGGGCCGTGCACGTCGCGACCGACGACGAGCGGATCGCCGGCGCGGTGCGCGCGCACGGCCATGCGGCGCTCATGACGCGCGCCGACCACGCCTGCGGAACCGACCGGGTCGCCGAGGCGGCGCGCAGCCTCGGCCTCGCCGACGACGAGATCGTCGTCAACGTGCAGGGCGACGAGCCGCTCATCGAGCCCGCGCTGATCGCCGCGGTGGCGGCGCTGCTCGATCAGCGTCGCGATGCGGACGTCTCCACGGCCTGCCACCCGATCCGGGACGCCCAATCGCTCGCGAATCCCAATGTCGTAAAGGTGGTGCTCGACGCCAGGGGCAACGCGCTGTACTTTTCCCGGTCGCAGATCCCGCATCCGCGCGAGCCGGGGGGAAGCTGGTATCGCCACGCGGGCATCTACGGCTGCCGCGCGGGCTTCCTGAAACGCTATGCCGCTCTCGCGCCGTGCGAGCTCGAGCGCGTCGAGGCGCTCGAGCAGTTGCGCGCGCTGTGGCACGGCTGCAGAATCGCGGTGTGCGTGAGCGAATCGGTGATTGCGCCGGGCGTGGACACGCCGCGCGACCTGGACGAGGTGCGCGCCCTGTTCGATCAGGCCCCGCTAGGCGAAGAGCGAAAAGCATAATTTCCACGCACAAAGGGGGACAATCATGCGCCTCATATTGCTCGGCCCGCCCGGCGCGGGGAAGGGCACCCAGGCCGCGTTCGTTACGCAGAAGTTCGGCATTCCGCAGATATCCACCGGCGACATGCTGCGCGCGGCGCTCAAGGCAGGCAGCGCGCTCGGCCTGGCGGCGAAAAATGTCATGGACGCCGGACAGCTCGTCCCCGACGAGATCGTGATCGGACTGGTCAGGGAGCGCCTGAAGGCGCCCGATTGCGCGCGCGGCTATCTCTTCGACGGCTTTCCTCGCACCATCCCGCAGGCGCAGGCGCTGAAGGAGGCCGGGGTGGCGATCGATTTCGTGCTCGAGATCGACGTGCCCGATGACGAAATCATCACGCGCATGGGCGGCCGGCGCGTGCACCTCGCCTCGGGCCGCACCTACCACGTCAAGTTCAATCCCCCGAAGGTGGAAGGCCGCGACGACGCGACCGGCGAGCCGCTGGTGCAGCGCGACGACGACAAGGAGCAGACGGTGCGCCAGCGGCTCGAGGTGTACCGCGCCCAGACGCGGCCGCTGGTCGAGTACTACACGCGCTGGGCCGCCTCGGGCGAGGCCGCTGCGCCGCGCGTGCGCAGGTTCCCGGGCCTCGGCTCGGTGGAGGAGATCAAGGCGCGCGCCCTGGCCGCGCTGACCTGATAAGATTTCGCCCTTTCCAGGGAGACCCAGCATGTCCGCAGGCCTCGTCTTCGCGCTCGCTTGCGCGCTCATCGCGATCGTCTACGGCGTGTGGCAGATCGCGCGCATCCTGCGGCTGCCCGACGGCAACGAGCGCATGCGCGAGATTTCCGCCGCGGTGCGCGAGGGGGCGATCGCCTATCTGTGGCGGCAGTACAAGACCATCGCGGTCGTCGGCGCGATCCTGTTCCTCGTCATCGGCTTCGTGCCGGCGCTCGGCTGGGCGACCGCCTGGGGCTTTCTCCTCGGCGCCGTGCTCTCCGGGGCGTCGGGCATCATCGGCATGAATATTTCAGTACGGGCGAACGTCCGTACCGCGGAAGCCGCCCGTACCGGATTGAACGAGGCGCTGCAGGTGGCGTTCAACGGCGGCGCGATCACCGGGCTGCTGGTGGTGGGCCTGGGGCTGCTCGGCGTCGCGGGCTACTTCGCGCTGCTCTACGCCAACGCCGCCAACAAGGCCGAGCTCAGCCGCATCATCCAGCCGCTGATCGGGCTGGGCTTCGGCGGCTCGCTGATCTCGATCTTCGCGCGTCTCGGCGGCGGCATCTTCACCAAGGGGGCGGATGTCGGCGCCGATCTCGTCGGCAAGGTCGAGGCCGGCATCCCCGAAGACGACCCGAGGAATCCCGCGGTGATCGCGGACAACGTCGGCGACAACGTCGGCGACTGCGCCGGCATGGCGGCGGACCTGTTCGAGACCTACGCGGTGACGATCATCGCCACCATGCTGCTCGGCGCGCTCATGATCAAGGCCCCGAACGCGAGTCCGAACGCCCTCATCTATCCGCTCGCGATCGGCGGCTTCGCGATCATCGCGTCGATCATCGGCACCTGGTTCGTGCGCGCCAAGCCCGGCGAGAAGAACGTGATGCCAGCCCTCTACCGCGGGCTGTGGGTCGCCGGGATCCTCGCGCTGATCGCGTTCTGGCCGATCACCCAGGTGATGATGGGGGAGATCGTCGCCGGCGTGCCGTTCGAGGTCGCCGGGGCGATGAAATTCATCACCATCTGGCACCTGTGGGGCGCGGCGGCCGTGGGGCTCGCTCTCACCGGCTTCATGGTGTGGATCACCGAGTACTACACCGGCACGCAGTTCAAGTCGGTGCGGCACATCGCGGAGGCCTCGACGACGGGGCACGCGACCAACATCATCGCCGGGCTCGGCGTGTCGATGAAGGCGACCGCCTGGCCGGTGATCGCGGTGTGCTTCGCGATCCTCGCTTCGTACGCACTGGCCGGCCTTTACGGCATCGCCATCGCCGCGACGGCGATGCTCTCGATGACCGGGATCATCGTCGCGCTGGACGCCTACGGCCCGATCACCGACAACGCTGGCGGCATCGCCCAGATGGCGGATCTTCCCGACTCGGTGCGCGCCATCACCGATCCGCTCGATGCGGTCGGCAACACCACCAAGGCGGTGACGAAAGGCTACGCGATCGGCTCGGCGGGGCTCGCGGCGCTGGTGCTGTTCGCCGACTACACGCACGCGCTCGAGGCCGCGGGCAGGTCGTTGACCTTCGACCTGTCGAACCACATGGTGATCATCGGCCTGTTCATCGGCGGCATGGTGCCGTACCTGTTCGGCGCGATGGCGATGGAAGCGGTGGGCCGGGCCGCGGGCTCGGTGGTGCTCGAGGTGCGGCGGCAATTCAAGGAGATCCCCGGCATCATGGAAGGGCGCGCGAAACCCGAGTACGGGCGCGCGGTGGACATGCTCACGCGCGCGGCGATCAAGGAGATGATGATCCCGTCGCTGCTCCCGGTGCTGGTGCCGATCCTGGTGGGCCTCGTCCTCGGGCCGCAGGCGCTCGGCGGCGTGCTGATGGGAACGATCGTCACGGGTCTCTTCGTCGCCATCTCGATGACCACCGGCGGCGGCGCCTGGGACAACGCGAAGAAGTACATCGAGGACGGCCACCACGGCGGCAAGGGCTCGGACGCGCACAAGGCGGCGATCACCGGCGACACCGTCGGCGATCCCTACAAGGACACCGCCGGCCCCGCGGTGAACCCGCTCATCAAGATCATCAATATCGTCGCGCTGCTGATGGTACCGTTGATGGTGTGATGCGCTTGCGGACCGGTTGGCGCAAAGGGGCGGCTGCGGCCGCCCTTTTTGTTGTTGCCGCGACGGCCTACGCCCATGACGGGGCGCAGCGGTTCATGGTCGCGGCCGCCCACCCGCTCGCCGTCGACGCGGGCGTGTCGGTGCTGAAGCTCGGCGGCACTTCGGTCGACGCGGCGGTCGCGGTGCAGCTGGTGCTTGGCCTGGTCGAGCCGGAATCCTCCGGCATCGGCGGCGGCGCCTTCCTCCTGCACTGGTCGGAAAAGGAGCGCCGGGTGCGCAGCTACGACGGGCGCGAGGCGGCGCCGCTCGCGGCGAGCGCCGATCGGTTCCTGCGCCCGGACGGAATGCCGATGGAATTCCTCGAAGCCGCAGTCGGCGGCAGGTCGGTCGGCGTGCCGGGCGTGATTCGGCTGCTCGAGCTCGCGCACCTCAGGCACGGCCGGCTGCGCTGGGCGGAGCTGTTCCAGTACGCGATCTTCGCCGCGGAAGAGGGTTTCGTCATGACGCCGCGCCTGCACGCGGCGCTCGGGCGCGAGCGATTCCTGCGCGACGACCCCGCGGCGCGGCGGCTCTATTACGGCGAAGACGGCCGGCCGAAGCCGGTCGGCGCGCGCATCGTCAATCCGGAGTACGGTGCGACGCTGCGCGCGATCGCGTTCGGAGGCGCCGAGGCGTTCTACTTCGGGGAGATCGCCGAGGACTTGGTACGCGCGGTGCGCGGGCACGCGAAGCCCGGCGACCTGACGCTGGTGGATCTCGCGCGCTACCGCGCGCTGGAGCGCAAGCCGGTGTGCGCCCGCTACCGTGCGCAACGCGTCTGCGGCATGGGGCCTCCCAGCTCGGGCGGCGTGACGCTGCTGCAGATCCTCGGGGTCCTGGAGCGCACCGATTTTCATCGCGCAGCGCCGAATTCGGCCCGAGCGGCGCATCTTTTCTCGGAGGCCGGGCGGCTCGCCTACGCCGACCGCGCGCGCTACATCGCGGATCCGCGGTACGCGCCGGTCCCGGTGGCGGGGCTGCTCGAGCCGGCGTACCTGGGGGCGCGCGCGAAGCTGATCGGCGAGCGCTCGATGGGCACCGCGCAGCCCGGAACGCCGCGCGGCGCGCTCGCCTGGGCAGACGCGCCGGACCTCGCGCCCACCGGGACCACCCATTTCTCGATCGTCGACTCGCGGGGCGACGCGGTGGCGATGACGAGCAGCATCGAGACCATCTTCGGCAGCCGCATCCTGGTGAGGGGATTCCTACTCAATAACCAGCTCACCGACTTCGCTTTTGAGCCGGAATCCGGCGGCAGGCCGGCGGCGAACCGCGTCGCGCCCGGCAAGCGCCCGCGAAGCAGCATGGCGCCCACGCTCGTACTCGGACCGGACGGGCGCCTCGCCATGGCGATCGGCTCGCCGGGCGGGCCGTCGATCATCAATTACGTCGCGAAAACCCTGGTGGCGGCGCTCGACTGGGGGCTCGACCTTCAGTCCGCGATTGCGTTGCCGAACCTGGGGAGCGAGAACGGCCCGACGCTGATCGAGCGCGGCAGCGTGTATGAGCTCCTGGGCCGCGAGCTCGCCGCGCGCGGCCATGCCGTGGAAGTCAGGCCGCTCGCGAGCGGGCTGCACGGCGTCGAGCGCGTGCGGGGCGGCTGGCGCGGCGGCGCGGATCCACGGCGCGAGGGCGTGGCGAGGGGCGACTGAGGGCGGGCTAGAATGACCGCGGCTGCCTTCGGGGAAGAGGGGCCGCGATGACGCATAAGAGGGTGTCGCTCGGCAAGACGGCGCGTCCGCGCCTGGCCGGAGTCGTGGCGCGACCGCGCCTGTTCGCGCTGCTCGACCGCGGACGCGAAGGATCCATCGTCTGGGTTTCCGGTCCGCCCGGTTGCGGCAAGACCACCCTGTGCGCGAGCTATCTCGATCAGGCGCACGTCCCCTCCCTGTGGTACCAGCTCGACGAGGGGGACGGCGACGTCGCGACGTTCTTTTATTACCTGGGGCTCGCCGCGGAAGCGCTTGCCGATGGCGACGGCGAACCGCTGCCTCTGCTCGCGCCCGAGTACCACGCCGCGCTGCCGGTCTTTACGCGGCGCTATTTCCAGCGCCTGTATGCGCGCCTCAAGCCGCCCTTCACGGTCGTGTTCGACGGCTACCAGGAGGTGCCGGCGTCCTCGCAGTTCCACGAGGTGATGCGGGAAGCCCTCGGCCAGCTTCCTCCGGGCGGCAGCGCCATCGTCACCAGCCGCGGCGACCCGCCTGCGACATTGGTGCGATTGCGCGTCAACCGCGCGCTCGCCGTGTTGGGCTGGGATGAACTGCGCCTGACACTCGAGGAGACCGGAACCATCGTTCGCGAGCGTGCGCCCGGATTGCCGCGCGAGAGTCTCGAAGAGCTGTATGCCAGGACCGAAGGCTGGGCAGCGGGCTTGGTGCTGATGCTCGAGCAGGCGAAGACGGCGGGCGCGATCGGGGCGGCGCCCGACCTCGCCACGCGCCAACTGGTCTTCGACTACCTCGCCGGCGAGATCTTCCAGAAAAGCGACGCGCGCACCCGGGAGTTCCTGCTCAGGTCGGCGTACCTCACGCAGACGACAGCCTCGATTGCCCGCCAGCTGACCGGGGACGATGCGGCGGCTCGCATCCTCTCCGGGCTGCACCGCGATAACTACTTCGTGACCTTGCGCCATGCGGACCCGGAGACGCTGTATCAGTACCACCCGATGTTTCGCGACTTCCTGCTCGCGAGGGCGCAGGAGACGCACTCCAAGGACCTGCGCCGGCAACTTCAGAAGTCGTCCGCCGCGCTGATGGAAGGCGCCGGGCATCCCGAACACGCGCTGGCGCTGTATCGCGATGGCCACGATTGGGACGAGATGGCGCGCATCATCGGCGCGCACGCGGAAGCGATGCTCGCCCAGGGTCGCGGCGAGACCTTGCGCCAGTGGATCGAGGACCTGCCCCCGGAGGCGCTGAACCGGCATCCGTGGGCGGTCTATTGGGCGGCGGCCAGCCAGGCGCAGATCGCGCCACGCGAGGCCCGGCTGCTGTACGAAAAAGCCTTCGAGCTGTTCCGCGCGCCGGGCGGGCGCGACCTGACCGGAATGATCCTCGCTTGCTCCGGGGCCATGGACGCGATCCTCTACGAGCTCGACGACTTTTCGCTGCTCGACCGCTGGATCGCGGTGCTCGATGACGCGGCGACGGGCGGAGTCCGTTTCCCCTCGCCGAGCGTCGAGGCGCGCGTCGCCTGCAGCATGGTGTTTTCGCTCACCTTGCGCCAGCCCCGCCGCCGCGACATCGGGCAGTGGGTTGAGCGCGCGCTCGGCTGTGCGCAGCGCGCGCCCGATCCGAACCTGCGCATCTTCGTCGGATTGCTGTGCGCGCTCACGCTCATGTGGACCGGCGTCTATGCAAGGGCATTGGAGCTGATCGAGGCGGCGCGGCGCACCGCTGCCGAGCCCGGGGTGTCGCCGTTCTCGTCGATCACGTTGAAGAACGTCGAGGCGATGTTCTACATGCTGACGGCGCAGTACGCCCCCTGCCTGCAGGCGATGCGCGAGGGACTCGAGATCGCTCGCGCGACGGGCGTCCATACGTGGACCTTCCAGCTGCTCGTCTATGGGTACGGCGGTGCGCTCGGCGCGGGGAATCTCGAGACCGCGGCCCGCATTGCGAAGGATCTGGAGTCGCGCGCCGCCGGATGCGGCCGGCTGAACCTGTGCCTGTACCATTATTTCCAGGCGTGGGAAGCGATTCTGCGCAGGGACCTGATGCGCGCGCTGCAGCAGGGCAAGACCGCGCTCAGGGTGGCAGTGGAGGTGGGCAGCCCGTACTTCGAGGCGTTGTCCCGCCTGGCGGTCGCGCAAGTCCTGTTCGAATGCCGGGACGAGCGCAAGTGCATCGCGCAATTGCAGCAGGTGCGCGCGATCGCGCGCGAGATCCCCAACCGCCATCTCGAGTACAGCTGCCTGATCGGGTTCGCCGACATGGCTTTGGAGCACGGCCGGCCGCGCCCTGGCCTGAGGGCATTGCGCCTCGGGCTGCAGATCGGCCGCCAGTACGGCTACGAGCATTTCCTGTGGTGGCGGCCGCAGGCCGTCGCGCGCGTGCTCGCGCACGCGCTGCAGGCCGGGATCGAAGCCGACTACGCGCGCAGCCTGGTCCGGCGGCGTGGACTGGTGCCGGATCAACCGCCGCTCTCGGTCGAGGGCTGGCCATGGGCGTTCCGCGTCACGACCTTCGGCGGCTTTCGCCTGCTGCGGCACGACGAGCCGCTCGCCGCAACCGGCAAGGCGAAGCGCCGGCCGCTCGCGCTTCTCAAGGTGTTGATCGCCTGCGGCGGCGAGCAGGTGAGCGAGGCGCGCGTCACCGACACCCTATGGCCGCGCGTCGACGGCGATTCGGCGCACCGCTCGTTCACCAGCGCGCTGCACCGGCTGCGCAAGCTGCTCGGCGAGGACCGCGCGGTGGTCCTGCACGAGGGCCGCCTGTCGCTCGACCGGCGCTATTTCTGGGTGGACGTTTGGGCCTTCGAGCGGTTGACCGCCGATATCGATGCGGAAACCGACGCGGCGCGCATCGAGAAGCAGGCCGATCGCCTCCTCGGCCTGTACCGCGGGCCTTTTATCGGCGACGAGGTCGACGCCGCGTGGGCGATCCAGCCTCGCGAGCGCCTGCGCGGGCGCTTCGACCGCGCGATCGTCAAGCTGTGCCGCCACTGGATCGACAGCGGGCAGCAGGAGCGCGCGCGCGCGTTTTATGAAAAATGCCTGGAAATTGATGCGCTTGCTGCGCCGCACGAACTGTTTAAGCAATCGGTAACCAATCGGTAGGCGATCCGGCTGGGCTCCCCGCGCAGGATGCGGGGCGCAGGGCATTTGCCCCGCGCTCGAAAGGAGGGAGTCATGAGAATGTCGAAGCGCCTTGCAATCGCGCTGTCCGTTCCGGCGTTCGCGCTGGCGGGCTGCTACGTGGTGCCGATCGCGGCCGACGGCACGCCGATCTGGCCGGTGCCGCAGCCCCAATATCCGGGCGCCCCGGTTTCCGGGCCGGCGGTTCCAGTCGTGCTGCAGGCGCGGCTCTACCCGTCGAACGACGTCGCCACCCAGACCGGAGTGATCAGCGGCACCGTGACCAACATGATGAGCGGAAAGGGCCGGTTCCAGCTCAATTACCGCGGCGAGACGCTGACGGGGGAGGCGACGCGCGTGGACGGCGACTCGCGACGCGGCGTGGCGAGCGCCTACGGATCGGGCGGCGCATACATGAGTTGCGAGTACCAGATGCACACGCCGCAGCAGGGCGCCGGCAGCTGCACGTTCTCGAACGGCGCCAAGTACCAGGTGCATATCGGCAGCTGAGCGTGCGGGGTGGCGTGCCGGCCCTCCATCCGCGGGCCTATAATCGGCCCCGGAGGAGGGTTTTCCCATGCGGTTCCAAGCTCGCCTGCTCGTCGCGCTCGCGGCCACTGCGCTGTGCACGTCCGTCAGCGCTCAATATCCCAACAAGCCGGTCCGCCTCATCGTGCCGTTCCCCGCCGGCGGTGCCGCCGAGCTCGGCGCGCGCATCTTCGCGACCCCGCTCGGCCAGGCGCTCGGCCAGCCGGTGATCGTCGAGACCAAGCCCGGCGGCGACGGCGTGATCGCCGCCGACGCGGTGATGAAATCCGCTCCCGACGGGTATACGCTTTTCTACGCCACCAACACCGCGTTCAACTGGGTGCTGGCGACGCGCAAGAACCCGCCCTACGACCCGGTCGCCGATTTCACCCCGGTCTCGCGGATCGGCTACTTCGGCTTTTTCCTCTTCACCCACCCGAGCGTGCCCGCGAGCTCGGTCGCCGAGCTCCTCGCCTACGCGCGCGCCAACCCGGGCAAGCTCAATTACGGCACCGGCAACAGCACCAGCCAGCTCATGACGGCCCAGCTCAAGATGCTCGAGAAGCTCGACATGGTCCAGGTGCCTTACAAGGGCGACGCTCCGTTGACCATCGACCTGCTGGGCGGCCGCGTGCATATGGCGTTCGCCACTCCCGGCAGCGCGCTGGCACAGGTCAAGGAAGGCAAGCTGCGCGCGCTCGCCGCGATGTTTCCGAGCCGCAGCCCGCTGCTTCCGGATGTTCCGTCCGCGGCCGAGGCCGGGCTCGGCAAGGTCTCGATCACGCCTTGGGGGGCGATTTTCGGCCCGGCGAAGATGCCGAAAGAAGTGGTTGACCGCCTGGCGCGCGAGCTGGCGGTGGTCCTCAAGCGCCCCGAGGTCCGTGAGAACCTGGGCAAGATCGCCTTCGAGCCGCGCAGCTCGACGCCGGAGGAGCTCACGGCGTTCCTCAAGGGACAGATCGAGGATTGGCGCCGCACCGCGCGCGAGGTCGGAATCAAGCCCGAGTGACGCGCCGCGCGGGCCGGTAGCGCCTTCGGGAAAGCGCCCGATGGAGCCGATGACGTGCGGAACCGCGATCGTGCGATCGCTGATTCATCACGGGGTCGAGGTCATCTTCGGCGTCCCCGGCGCGCACATCTACCACCTCTACGACGCGCTGTACGCCCATCAGGATCGGCTGCGCCACGTGGTGACGCGGCACGAGCAGGCCGCGGCGTACATGGCCTACGGCTATGCGAAATCCACCGGCAAGGTCGGCGCCTACGCGTGCGTGCCCGGACCGGGAGTGCTCAATACCGGCGCGGCGCTCTGCACGGCGTACGGGGCGAACGCCCCGGTCCTTTGCATCACGGGAGAGATTCCGTCGGCGATGATCGGCCGCGGGCGCGGCATCCTTCACGAGCTTCCGGACCAGCTGGCGACGCTGCGCCTGCTCACCAAGTGGGCCGGGAAGATCGACCACCCCACCGAAGTCCCGCACGTCATGGCGGAAGCGTTCCGGCAGATGCGCTCCGGCCGCATGCGACCGGTCGCCGTGCAGGCGCCGTGGGACGTGCTCGCCTTGAAGGCAACGGTGAATCCGGATCTGGATTACGCGCCGGTCGCCGCGCCGATTGCCGACGCCGACGCGATCGCGTCGGCGGTGAAGCTCATGCGCGCGGCAAGGAGCCCGATGATCATGGTCGGAGGCGGGGCGCTGCACGCGCGCGAAGAGGTCCTGGAGCTCGCCACGCTGCTGCAGGCGCCCGTCACGGCGCATCGCAGCGGCCGCGGCATCGCCCCGGAGGACGGACCCTACGGCATGAGCTGCGCGGCCGCCTACAAGCTCTGGGACCGGACCGACCTCCTGATCGGCGTCGGCAGCCGGCTCGAGCTGCAGTATCTGCGATGGCAAAGGATTCCGAACGGCTTGAAGGTGGTGCGCCTCGACATCGACCCGACCGAGCTCGTCAGGCTCAAGCCGGATGTCGGAATCCTTTGCGACGCGAAAGCGGGTCTCCGGGAGCTTCTCGACGCGATGACCCGGACGCTGGACAAACGGCCGTCCCGCCTTGAGGAATTCGCGGCGATCAAGGCGCGCACCCGGCAGGAAATCCAGAAGATCCAGCCCCAGATGAGCTACCTGAACGTCATCCGCGAGGTGTTGCCGCGCGACGGATTCTTCGTCGAGGAAATCTCGCAGGTGGGACTCGCGTCGCGCTTCGGCTTGCCGATCTACGAGCCGCGCACCTTCGTCACCTGCGGCTACCAGGACAACCTCGGCTTCGGCTTTCCCACGGCGCTCGGGGTCAAGGTGGCCCATCCGGACAAGCCGGTGGTCTCGGTGACCGGAGACGGCGGGTTCATGTTCGCCGTCCAGGAGCTGGCCACGGCCGTGCGCCACGGCATTCGCCTGGCGACGGTGGTGTTCAACAACCAGGCTTACGGCAACGTGCTGCGCGATCAGAAGGAGAAGTTCGCCGGCCGCGTCTGCGGCGCGGAGCTGACCAATCCCGACTTCGTCAAGCTGGCGGAGAGCTTCGGGGCCGCGGCATACCGGGCCAGCACGCCCGAGTCGTTCAGGCGAGCGCTCGAGGCCGCGCTCGCCGCGGACGTGCCCGCAGTCATCGAGGTGCCCTGCGAGCGCGGCTCGGAGGCCTCGCCGTGGGAGTTCCTCATGCCGGGCACCTATTAGGGCCCGCGCCTCAAAGAAACGGTTCTGCGCGCTTGATCAGCTCGTCCAGCCCCGGCTCGGCCGGGTTGCGCGGCCTGCCCGGGTGGATGATGGACACCTGGCAGCTCTCGGCCGCTTCCACGAGCTGCCGGTAGGTGCCGGCTTCCGGGTTCGCGATGGTCGCCTGTTTGTTCGAGTCGTAGACGAACATCTTGTCGTTGATCTGGGTGCACTCGTTGCAACTGGTGCACCGCGGCGTCTCGATGTAGGGCTCGTCGCGCGGCCTTTCCTCTTCGGGCTCGGCCTGCGCGGGTACGCCGGGCGCGGCGGCAGGCGCCGGCGCCTCGGCGGCGGGCTGCGGCCCGAGCGCCGCCGCGGCGTGCGCCGTGCGCTGCTCTTCCCACGCCTTGCGCTCGCGCGCGAGCAGCCTTTCAGCGTGCGAGTTGTGGATCCCGGCAAGCTCCTGCAGGCTGCGCCACGCCTCGCGGCAGCGGCGCGCCTCGCGGATCAGCTTTTCGCCGACGATCGCCCTGTGCAGCGTGCCGTCGCGGCCGACCAGCGGCAGGCAGGGGACTTTCTCGGGTGGTCCTTTCGTTTCCCGGACCAGGTACTCGGGCACCGCGATCATGCGCTCGTTCCACATCGCCCGCGGGATCGTCGCGAAGTGCTTCGCATAGCGCCGGTCGCAGCCGACGAAGTCGACCAGGGTGAAGGCGAGCTCCTCGCTGATTCTCTGGTGCTCGTCGTCCTCGTAGGCGATGGCGTGCACCGGCCAGTCGAGATCCGCGCGGGGATTGTTCTCCAGGGAGAAGCGCGACGCCCAATCCTCGCCCGCCGACGGGTCGTAGCTGAACGCGGGGAAGGCGCGCGACTCCATCGCCGCCGCCGCGACCAGGTACGGCGCCAGCTCGCCGCAGGCTCCGCCCGCGCCCGAGAACACGCTGAACAGGGCGGGCCCCGGATACTCGAGTCCCCTGAGGATGCGCTCCCGGAGCTGGAACAGGTTCGAGGCGCTTGACTGCAGCACGTAGACCTCGCTCAGGGCGATGGCCATGGCCGCGAGCTGCCTGCTGCGCGCGCCGAAAGCGAGCTGGCCGTCGCGGACCGGCGACTCATCGAGGATGTCGTCGGTCTGCGCCAGGACCTTCAGCGGCAGGCCGGCGCCAAGCGCCTCCATCAGCCCCGCATGGCCGGCTGCCTGCATGTCGGCGGCGCCGATGCGCACCAGGTAGTCCGGGAACAGCGTCACGCCCTTCGGGCCCAGCACGTTTTCGCCGAACTCCTCGAAGAACGCATCGTGCTTCGACTCGACATATTCGTTCTCGACCTCGAGCCGTGCCACGGCGACGGCCTGGGCGAGCGCGATCATCGCCGGCCGCCGCTCGCGGAAGGCCCGCAGCGCGGCGGCGCAGCTCTCGAATACGAAAGCGTACGGCTCGACGCCGCCGGCGCGCTCGCCCGGCGCCGGGAAAAAGCGCTGCGACTCGAGCACCGAGACGAGCGACGCGATGCGCCGGCGCCGGCTCTCGGGCAGCGTGCCCTTGGGCAGCGAGCCGGCAAGCAGGCGCGACATCGCCTCGAAATCGAATGCCTCCCGGTGCGCCGCCCCGACCTCGGCCCGCAGACGCTCGGGGCTGCGGCCTTCCTCGGAGAGGGCAAGGCCCGCCGCGAGGATGTCCGAGAGTCGCAGAATCAACCGGTCGATGTCCTCGCGGAACCTGCGCGCCTTGCTCTCCTGCACCGTGCGCCAGGCGTGCTCGAACAGGCGGGCCGGCATCGCTTTGCCGCAGTCGAGAACCTCGCCGTCCGCCTTGAGCGCGGCGCGTGCGCGGCTCAGGCTGTCGGCGAGCAGGTCTTCGCCGCTCGACTCGAGCCGGCCCGCGGCCGTGTCCCACAGCGTCGCGAGCGATCCGCCGCCACCCGCCGCGACCAGGGCGCGGATCGCCTGCTCCATGCGCAGGACGTGCCCGCGGATGCGCTCGCCTTCGCCGTCGCGCGGCGCGGCGTCCTCGATCGCGCGGTCCATGAGGCCGGAGAGCGACTGCACGGCTCCCCCGTGCGGGGCGTTGCGCGCGAGCACCAGCGGAAAGTCGTAACGCAGCCTGCTGAGATTGCGGTACGCGGCGAGAAGAGCGGGTCGCAGCTCGAGCGCATCGGATGCCTCCGGGCGGCCTGCGCTCCAAACCCCCGTCAGGTGAAAGGCGAGTTGCGCCTGAAGCTCGGAATGCATGCCGGTTATGCGTGCCCCTGCGGCCAGATGGTGAACTTGTCGAGCTCCGCTTCGAGGCCCGCTCTCACGAATGCGCCGGTGCGCAGCTTGCCGCTTCGCCGCAGGTCCTCGTAGCAGGGGACCCCGGGATTGCGATAAAGGATGCCCACCGGAATCGGGTCGGCGCCGGAGGCGATCTCGCGCGCCCGGTCGAGATCGGCGGGATCGTGCTCGCGCCGGTTCTTGTGCACCTTGGCGAGCCCCGGGCTCAGCTGAAGCCCGTTGTCGTGGGTGAGGACCAGGACCTTCTGCGGATCGTGCAGCCAGGGATCGAACAGGTCCGGCAGGAACTTCGGGCAGCGCTGCAGGATGCGCACGAAGGAGAATCCCTTGTGGTGGAACGCCGCCGAAACGATGCTGTAGAGAATCTCCGGGATCCAATCGACCGCCTGGGCGACGAATGACGCGTTCTGCACCCCCAGCGTGACGGTCAAGGGATTCAACGCCTCCAGGTATGCGCCGCGCGGGGTCGTGTTGGTCCGCAGCCCTCGCGGCGAGGTCGGCGAAGCCTGCTTCTTGGTCAGGCCGTAGACGTGGTTGTCGTGCAGGAACACCGTCATGTTCATGTTGTAGCGCACGGCGTGGATCCAGTGGCCGGCGCCGATGCTGCAGCAGTCTCCGTCGCCGGTGCTGACGAATACGTGCAGATCCGGCCTCGCCATCCTGACGCCTTCGGCGACCGGCAGCGCGCGCCCGTGGATGCCATGGAAGCCGTAGGTCTTCATGTAGTGCGGAAAGCGGCTCGAGCAGCCGATTCCGGAGATGAAGGCGGTCTTCTCGGGGCGCAGCGCCTCGTCGCGGCACAGCCGCTGCACCGCCGCGAGGATGGCGTTGTCGCCGCAGCCCGCGCACCAGCGCGGCGCGCCGCCCTGGTAGTCCTCGAGGTCCGGGTGCTCCTCGTACAGGCGCAGCAGGCATTCGGGAGCGGTGATGGTCATCGCCTGGCCGCCTCGCGGTTTCTTTCCAGCGCTTCGCGGATCACCCGGCAGATCGTCCCGGGCTTGATCGGCTGGCCCCGCACCTCGCTCCAGCAATCGACGTCGACCAGGTAGCGCGAGCGCAGCAGCATCGCCAGGGCCGAGTAGCGCCGGTTGCCCTCGTCGATGATCTCGTCCTCCCTGCGGTCGCACCAGTTGCCCTCGATCGTGATGACGGCCTTGAAGCGCTGCATCAGCTCCTTGATCCCGGGCGGCAGCGGCTGAAGGAACCTCAGGTGCACGGAGGACACCTTGCAGCCCTCCGCGCGCAGGCGGCCGACCGCCTCCTCGATCGCGCCCTGGGTGCTGCCCCAGCCCGCGACCAGCAGCTCGCCCTCGGGGTCGCCGAACACCGGCGGGGTCTTCAGCGTCTTCTGCAGCGCGGCCAGCTTCAGGCTGCGGCTGTGAATGCCCTCCTCGTTGATCTCCGGATCGTAGGCGACGCGGCTCCTGCGGTCGTGGGCGAGCCCGGTCAGGGTGTGCATGCCCTCGGGCTGGCCGGGTACGAAGCGGCGCGCGAGACCGGTCAGCGCGTTCCAGTCGTAGGGCCTGGCCCCCTCAGGGACCGCGCTCTGGTCCGCCGGCGGCGCCATCCACGCTTCGCTGAACTTCGGCCGCGGGAACGGCTGCTGCGAGGTGGCGAGATTGGCGTCCGAGAGCACCACCACCACCATGTTGAAGGTCTCGGCGATCTTGCGCGCGGTGATGATCGAGTAGAAGCAGTCCTCGATGCCGCTCGCGGCCATGACGACCTTCGGCGCGTCGCCGTGGCTGCCGAACATCGCGGCGAGCAGGTCGCCCTGCTCGGCCTTGGTCGGCTGTCCGGTGCTGGGCCCGCCGCGCTGCACGTTCACGACCACCAGCGGAATCTCGCCCATCACCGCGAGCCCGATCGCCTCCTGCTTGAGCGAAAAGCCGGGGCCCGAGGTGATCGTGACCGCGCACTTGCCCGCGTACGAGGCGCCGATCGCGAACGAGCACGCGGCGATCTCGTCTTCGGCCTGGTGAACCACCCCGCCCACCTTCTCGAAGACATTGCTCAGGTAATGCGATGCCGAGGTGGCAGGCGTGATCGGGTACATCGCGCAGATCTCCATCCCCGAGGCGAGCACGCCGAGCGCGAGCGCCGTGTTGCCGTTCACCACGATCTGCGGCTCCAGCGAGCGCAGCGCCGGGATCCGGAACTTGAAATCGAGCTGCGCCTCGGCCCAGCCGTGGCCCGCTTCCAGCAGCGCGACGTTCGCGGCGACCACGCCCGCGTCCTTGCTGCCGAAGGCGCGCGCGACCTGCTCGCGCGCCAGGCGCAGATCCAGGCTGTACAGGCCGCACAGCATTCCCAGGGCGAACATGTTCGCGCCGCGGCGCGCGTCGGCGACGAGCGAGCGGCATTCGCGCTCCATCGGCACCTCGTACACCCTGAACCCGGCCGCGGCGAGCCGCGCATGGGTCTGCAGGTACGAGGCGGCGATCTCCTTGTCGGGGTGCGTGCGCCACAGGCTTTCGAGCAGAACGATGCATCCGGGCTTGAACTCGCCCGCGCGCAGGCGCGCGAGCAGCACCTGCTCGTTGAAAGCCACCACCAGGTCCGCCTGGTCGCCGCAGTTGGTCATGCGGCCCGATCCGAGGCGGATGCGGCTGCCGCTCGCGCCCTCGGTGCTGCGCGCCGGAGGCTCGATCTCCGCCGGGATGATCTCGAGCGTCCACACGCCGTTCCCCATGCGGGCGGCGATCGCGCCCAGCGACTGGCCGCAAACCTGCGCGCCCTCGCCGGAATCGCTGATCACCTCCACGATGTGCTCGCTCAAGGTGGTGATCGCCTTGCCGCTTGCCGGCGACGGCGCTTGCCTCCCGGCGTTCTCGACCGGCTGGGCTGCGAGTGTCTCGCTCATTTCCGTGGCTGGCTCCCTCAATTCCGGGCGAGGCGAATGCGCGCGAAGTTGCGCTCGCTCAGGTCGATCCCGAACAGCGTTGCGGCGCTGCCGCGCGCGCCGGCGCCGCGGATCCCCAGATAGGCCTTCATGCTGCGCGCGGCCCTGCGGCCCGCACCCATCGCTTCGATCACGGTGGCGGCGCCGGTGACGATGTCGCCTCCGGCGTACACGCCGGCCATGGAGGTGGCGAAGTCCGCGTCCGCCTCGATGTAGCCGCGCCGGTCGAGCTTGAGCTTCGAGGTCTGGCCGATGATCGGGTTGGCGCGCGTCCCGATCGCGAACACCACCATGTCGGTCTGCAGCTCGAATTCGCTGCCGGCGACGGGAACCGGGCGGCGCCGGCCCGACTCGTCGGGCTCGCCCAGCTCCATGCGGATGCAGCGCAGGCCGCGCACGTCGCCGTTGCCGTCGCCGAGGATCTCCACGGGGTTGGCGAGCCAGTGGAATTCGATGCCCTCCTGCTCGGCGTGCCCGACCTCCTCGGCGCGCGCCGGGCATTCCGCCCTGCTTCGCCGGTAGACGCAGCGCACCTTCTCGGCGCCCAGCCTGAGGCACACCCTGAGGGCGTCCATCGCGGTGTTGCCTGAGCCGATCACGGCGACGCGCCGGCCGATCGGCAGCGGCGTGTCGTAGTCCGGGAATTCCCTGGCGCGCATCAGGTTGCAGCGGGTCAGGAGCTCGTTGGCCGAGAGCACCCCGTTCAGCGAGTCGCCGGGGATCCCCAGGAGCTGCGGATAGCCCGCCCCGGTGCCGATGAAGACCGCGTCGAAGCCCATCTCGTCGATCATCTGCTCGATGGTGAACAGGCGTCCGACCAGCGTGTTGCACTCGAAGCTGACGCCGAGCCGGCGCAGGTTCTCGATCTCGGCGTCGATCACTTCGTTCGGCAGGCGGAAATCGGGAATGCCGTACCTCAGGACGCCGCCCGGCTGATGGAAGGCTTCGTAGACCGTGACCTCGCAGCCCGCCTTGGCCATGTCGGCCGCGCAGGCCATGCCGGCCGGTCCCGAGCCCACGATGCCGACTTTGCAGCCGCTCGGCTCGATGAACGGAACGTGGGTCCAGCCCTCGGCGATGGCGAGATCGCCGACCCAGCGCTCGAGCCGGCCGATCGCCACCGGTTCCAGCGTCTCGCCGACGGGGCACACGCCCTCGCACTGCGTCTCCTGCGGGCACACCCGGCCGCAAATGGCCGGCATGAGGTTGGTGTCCGTGATGACGCGGTAGGCGCCGCGGTAATCCTTCTCGCTGATCCTGCGGATGAACCCGGGAATATCGATGCCGACCGGGCAGCCCTCCACGCAAGCCGGCTGCGGGCACAGCAGGCAGCGCTCGGCTTCGTTCAAGGCGTCTTCAGGGCGATAGCCGCAGGCGACCTCGGCGAATCCGCGCGCGCGCTCGCGCGGATCGCGCTCGCGCATCGGCGTGCGCTGCTGCGGGATGGTCCGTATGGTTTTCTTCTTGGCCGTCATCGCGCTAGCCGCCTTTGACTTCGTCAAAAGGATCGGGCAGCTCGAGCGCCTCGTCCGCTTCGGCCGGCTCGCTCACCCGGCAGCTGCGCGACCAGCGCTCCAGGGACAGCCGTTCCTCGCGCGTGAAGCGCCGCAGCCGGGACATCAGGTCGTCGAAATCGACCTGGTGAGCGTCGAACTCCGGTCCATCGACGCAGGCGAAGCGCGTCTCGCCGCCGACCCTCACGCGGCAGCCGCCGCACATTCCGGTGCCGTCGACCATGATGGGATTGACGCTGACCACCGTCCTGATGTTGCGCGGCCGCGTCGCCTCGGCGCAGGCCTTCATCATCACCGGCGGGCCGACCGCCACCACCTGGCCGAGATCGGGATGCCGGTCCATGGCGAGCTTGATCGCGTCGGTGACCAATCCCCGCATTCCCGTCGAGCCGTCGTCCGTGCACACGACGAGCTCGTCGCAGCAGGCCCTGAACTTGTGCTCCCAGAAAACCAGGCTCTCGGTCCTGAAGCCGACGATGCCGATCACGTAGGCGCCGTTTTCCTTGAAGCCGCGCGCCAGGGGAAAGATGGGCGCGACGCCGAGCCCGCCGCCGACGCAGGCCACCTTTTTCACGCCGCCGAGCCTGCTTGGCACGCCCATCGGCCCGGCCACGCCGTACAGCGTGGAGCCGACGCGGCAGTCGCGCTGCATCTCCCGGGTGGTCTTGCCGACCGCCTGGATGACCAGCGTGACGGTTCCCTTGTCGCGATCGAAGTCAGCGATCGTCAGCGGAACGCGCTCGCCGCGCGGGTGCGCGATCACGATGACGAACTGGCCCGGCCGCGCGGCCCGCGCCATGCGCGGATGATGGATCTCCAGAGAATAGGTGAGATCCGAGAAATCCTCTCGCGCGACAACCTCGAATCCGGAGCTCTGGTGCGCGTTCACATTGCCTCGACCGCGATCGCAGCCTGCCCTGGGGAATATAGGCCCCGTGCGCCGCACGGCTTTTGATGTAACGCAAGGATTCCCCAGCTTTCAGCGGCCCCGATGGCGCGCTCAGATACGCTCGCAGGCGCGGGCGAGGACCGCCGACAGGCGCGCAGCCGCGGGTTCGAGCGCCTCGAGCCCGGAGAGCGAGCGCAGCCAGGTGAGCTGGCGCTTCGCGAGCTGGCGCGTCGCCGCGATCGCCTTTTCGCGCAGCGCCGCCTCGTCGTACTCGCCCTCGAGATGCTGCCACGCCTGGCGGTAGCCGATCGAGCGCATGCTCGGCATCTGCGGCGCAAGCCGGTAGCGTTTTCTCAGCGCCCTCAGCTCGTCGATCAAGCCTGCATCGAGCATCGCGTCGAAGCGCCCGGCGATGCGGCGGTGCAGCTCGGCGCGGTCCGCCGGGATGAGCGCAAATGCCCTGAGCTCGAACGGCAGGCGCGTTTCCGAAGCGCCGTGCAACGCCGAAAGCGGCTTTCCGGTGAGCCGCCACACCTCGAGCGCGCGCTGGATGCGCTGCGCATCGCCGGGGGAAATTCGCGCCGCGGCGGCCGAGTCCACTTTCGCGAGCTCGGCGTGCAGCGCCGCCCAGCCTTTGCGCTGCGCCTCGGCGTCGATCGAGGCGCGCACCCCGGCGTCGGCCGGCGGCAGCGGGTCGAGCCCCGCGGCGAGCGCGCGGTAGTAGAGCATGGTGCCGCCGACCAGAAGCGGGATCCGGCCGCGCGCGAGGATATCGGTGACGGCGCGAACGGCGTCGGAACGGAACCGTCCGGCCGAGTAGCTCTCGTCCGGGTCGACCAGATCGATGAGATGGTGCGGGACTCTCGAGCGCTCGCTGTCGCCGGGCTTCGCGGTACCGATGTCCATGCCGCGATAGACCTGCGCCGAGTCCACCGACACGATCTCGACCGGGAGCTTCGCTGCGAGCTCCAGGGCGAGCCGCGATTTGCCGCTCGCCGTCGGCCCGAGCAGGGCGTAGGCGACGTTGTTCAACTTCCGCCGGTGACGTCGAGGATCGCGCCGGTGGAGTACGAGGCCGCATCGGAAATGAGCCACAGGATCGCCCGGGCGATCTCCTCGGGCTGCGCGCCGCGCTTCATCGGCACCTGATCCTTCATGCGCTCGACACGGTCGGGAACGCCGCCGCTCGCGTGGATTTCCGTATAAGTGAACCCGGCGCGCACGCCGTTCACGCGGATGCCTTCGGCCGCGACTTCCCGCGCCAGCCCGATCGTCATCGTGTCGAGCGCGCCCTTCGAGGCGGCGTAGTCCACGTACATGCCGGGCGAGCCCGTGCGCGCCGCCCCCGAGGACACATTGACGATCGCGCCGCCCGCGCCGCCGCGGCGCGTCGACATGCGCTTCACCGCCTCGCGCGCGCACAGGAACGCGCCGATGACGTTGACCGCGAACGTGCGGCCCAGGCGCTCGGCGCTCATCGCCTCGACCCGCGCCTGGCGCTCGACGATGCCGGCGTTGTTGACGAGCGCCGTGACTCGCCCGAAATTCAGGTCGACCGTTTCGAACAGGCGCATCACATCCGGCTCGGAAGCGACGTCGCCCTGCACCGCGATGGCGCGGCCTTTCGATGCGAGGATCGTTTCCACAACTGACCCGGCCGCGGCTTCATCGCGCAGGTAATTCACGCACACCGCATAGCCATCGGCGGCGGCGAGGCGCGCGGTGGCGGCGCCGATGCCGCGCCCGCCGCCCGTCACTACCAGTACCTTGCTAGCGGCCACGCAAGAATAGCCTGTCGAGATCGCCCAGCGTGAGCTGGTACCACGTCGGCCGGCCGTGGTTGCAGCTCCCGGAGCGCTCGGTCTGCTCCATCTCGCGCAGCAAGGCGTTCATCTCGGTGAGCGTGAGCGCGCGGTTCGCGCGCACCGCGGCGTGGCAGGCCATGGTGGCGAGCAGCTCGTTTTGCCGGCTCGCGAGGACCTGCGCAGCGCCGAACTGGCGCAGCTCGGCGAGCACGCCCCGCGCGAGCCCGGCGACATCCCCTGCCGCGAGCAGCGCCGGCGCGGCGCGCACCGCGAGCTCGTTCGGGCCCGCGACGCTCAGCTCGAGTCCCAGCCGCTCGAGCGCGTCGCGGTTCTCCTCGGCGGTGGCGACGTCGAGCGCCTCGGCCTGGAACACCGCGGCAACGAGCAGGCTCTGGCGCTGCACGGCGCCCGCGTCGAGGTTCGCTTTCAGCTTTTCCATGACGATCCGCTCGTGCGCCGCGTGCATGTCCACGAGCACCAGTCCCGCCTCGTTCTGCGCGAGGATGTACACGCCGTGCAGCTGCGCGAGCGCGTAGCCGAGCGGCGGCGCGTTCTCCGACGCGGGCAGCGGCGCCGGCTGCGCCGCCGCCATGAACGACTGATACGCGGCGGCCGGCTGCTCCAGCCCGAACGCGCGCTGGATCGCCGGCCCCTGCGAGACCGTCGCGTATGCCACGGGTGCCTCGGCCGCGCCAGGCGAAAGCGCGCGCCTGAGCGCGTGCAGGACGAACTGGTGCACCGCGCGCGCGTCGCGGAACCGCACCTCGGTCTTCGCCGGGTGCACGTTCACGTCCACGCCGCGCGGATCGATCTCGAGAAAGAGCGCGTACGCCGGCTGGCGCTCGCCGTGCAGCAGCTCCGCGTACGCCTCGCGCGCCGCGTGAGCGAGCAGCCGGTCGCGAACGAAGCGCCCGTTCACGAAGAAATACTGCGCGTCGGCGCGCGCCTTCGCCGCCTGCGGGCCGCCCGCAACGCCGTGCAGGCGCAACGATCCGGCGTCGGCCTGTACCGCCAGGCCCGCGTCGAGAAACTCCCGGCCGAGCAGGGCGGCGCAGCGCTCGGCGGCGCCCTGGCTGCGCAGTGTCCGGCTCGCGCGGCCGTTGTGCCTGAGCGCGAACGCGATCTCGGGCCGCGCGAGCGCGATGCGCCTGAATACCTCGTCGCAGTGGCCGAACTCGGTCGCCTCGCTCCTCAGGAACTTGCGGCGCGCGGGCGTGTTGAAGTAGAGATCCGCGACGCTCACCGTGGTGCCCTCGGCCCGCGCGGCCGGCTCCAGCGCGCCGATCCCGGCGCCTTCAGAGCGGATCGAGTGACCGTGCTTCGCGTCGCGCGTGCGCGCCGTGATCGAGACGCGCGCCACCGAAGCGATCGAGGCGAGCGCCTCGCCGCGGAAACCCAGGGTCGCGACGCCTTCCAGGTCCTCGAGCGAGTCGATCTTGCTGGTCGCGTGGCGCGCGAGCGCGAGCGCCAGGTCCTCTCGCGTGATCCCTTCGCCGTCGTCCTCGACCTGGATCTTCCTGATCCCGCCTTCCTCGAGCGCGACCGTGATCGCGCGCGCTCCGGCGTCGAGGCTGTTCTCGAGCAGCTCCTTCAGCACGGAGGCCGGGCGCTCGACCACCTCGCCCGCGGCGATCTGGCTGACGAGCAGCTCGGGAAGGACACGGATGGCGCTCACGCGGGGAGTATATAGAATCGAACCATGGAGCTTCTCGCCTCGCTGTGGGACCTCGCGGTCAATCTGGATCAGCATCTCGCCGCCTTCGTCGCGCAGCACGGCGCCTGGGTGTACGGGCTGCTTTTTCTCATCGTGTTCTGCGAGACCGGGCTGGTGGTGACGCCGTTCCTGCCGGGAGATTCGCTGCTGTTCGTCGCGGGCACGATCGCCGCGGCGGGCGGCATGGACATCGCCGTGGTGATGGCGACGCTGGTCGCCGCGGCGCTCAGCGGCGACAACGTCAACTACTGGATCGGGCGCTGGGCGGGTCCGAAGGTGTTCCACTACGAGCGCTCGCGCTGGTTCAACCCGACGTACCTCGCGCGGGCGCATGCTTTCTACGAGAAGCATGGAGGAAAGACGATCGTGATCGCGCGCTTCGTTCCGATCGTGCGCACCTACGTTCCGTTCGTGGCCGGCGTGGGCAGCATGCCGTACCTGCGCTACCTCGGCTTCTGCGTGCTCGGCGCGCTCGCGTGGGTGGTGTCGCTGTCGCTCGCCGGGTACTGGTTCGGCAATCAGCCGGTGGTGAAGAACAACCTCACGGCGGTGATCCTGCTGATCGTGGCGATTTCGGTATCTCCCGGAGTGTTCGCTTGGCTCAAGGCGCGGCGGCAGGCTTCGCCTCTTCACCCTCCCGGCTGAGCACCCGCCCGGGCGCCGACTTCAATCGACCTTGATGCGCGCCTGCTTGATGACTTTCGCCCACTTGCCTGTTTCCGACTTGATGTAACTGTCGAACTCGGCAGGCGTATTGGGCGCGGGCTCGGCGCCGGTGGCGATGATGCGCGCGCGCACCTCGGGCATCCTGAGGATCGCCGTCATTTCCGCGCTCAGCCGGCGGATGATTTCGGCCGGGGTGCCGGCCGGTGCGACGAGGCCGAACCATCCGAGCGCTTCCCAGTTGGCGAGGCCCGATTCGGCGGCGGTCGGGATCTCCGGGGCGAGGGTGGTCCGCTGCGCGGCGGCGATGGCGAGGACCTGCACGCGGCCCGACTTGCGGAGGGCCGAAGTGGAGCCTAGGTCGACGAAGGCGATCGGCACCTCGCCGCCGGCCAGTGCGGTCATGGCGGGACCGTTCCCCTTGTAAGGCACGTGGAACATGTCCAGCCCGGCGAGCTGCCTGAACAGTTCGCCGGCGAGATGCATCGCCGAGCCGTTTCCCCCCGAGGCGAACGCGACCTGCCCCTTGGCCTTGACCGCGGCGATCAGCTCCCGCACCGAAGCGGCCGGGAACAGCGACGGATTGGTCGCGACGATGAAGGGACTGGTGACGAGCAGCGTGATCGGCGCGAAGTCCCGCGCCGGGTCGTAGGGAATCTTCTGGTACAGGATCGGGTTCAGCACCAGAACGCTCGCCGAGGCGACGAACAAGGTGTGGCCGTCGGGCGGCGATTTGGCGGCGATTTCCGCCCCGATGACGCCATTGCCTCCCGGTCGATTGTCCACGATCACCGGCTTGCCCAGGCGCTCGGCAAGCACCGGCGCGAAGATGCGCGACACCGTGTCGGTGCTGCCGCCGGGGGGGAAGTGAACGATGAGCCGGATG
>Ga0209342_10001670_pt1 | contig 24599 bp, 19 predicted proteins | sample RifCSP16_2_FD_184023 | JGI IMG/M metagenome (GOLD analysis project Ga0209342, IMG submission 184023) | Soil microbial communities from Rifle, Colorado - Rifle CSP2_sed 16_2 (SPAdes) (version 2) | ecosystem: Environmental > Terrestrial > Deep subsurface > Rock core/Sediment | place: Rifle... | reverse complement strand
GAAGGTCGGCGGGGCGGCGATCACGTCGATGTCCTGCCGCGAGGCGACCCACGGGATCATGCCGATGTGGTCGAGATGGGAGTGCGTGACGAACAGCGCGTCGACCGGGGGGGCCGGGAGCGGGTACTCCGGGGGGTCCTTCGGAAGCATGCCGTAATCGAAGAGGAACGTGGTCCCACCGCGGCGCAGCAGCATGCCCAGCTTCCCGACGACGCTGGCCCCGCCGAGGAAGTGGAAATCCAACGGCGGCGCAGTGGGGCCGCGCGATAAAGGCTTTGCCTTCACGAGGCCCGCGGGAGGAACAAGGGCTGGCAGCGGATCGCGCGTTCCATGCGCCCGGTCCCCAGGAGGATCATGGCCGCCTCGAGCAGGCGGTCGTTCCCGAAGAAGCGGTCGGAGAGGCGCTTGATGCGCGCGCCCCGGTCGAGGGGCCCGCCCACCGCGGTGCGCCACCGCGACTCGTACTCCGCGAGCGCGGTCCCGCCCTGGAGATGGTCCGCGGCGGTGAGCCCGGCGATCCTCCCGCAGATCATGGCGACGTTGATCCCGCCCCCGTTGGTGGCCATCACGTGGCCGGCGGCGTCCCCTGCGAGAAGGACGTTGCCGGCCACAGTACGCTCCAGCGGACCCATCACGGGGACATAGCCCCCCGTCCCGTGGCGCCGGGGAAGACCGAGCCTGTCCGTGAAGGTCGAGAACAGCACGTTCAGCCGCCCTTGGAAGTGCTGCCAGGTGCCCAGCCCCACGTTCGCGCAGCCCCGCTTCGGGATCACCCAGGCGTACCCGCCGGGCGCGAGGTTCCCGAAGTACATGTGGGTGATGTCGTCGAACGCCCCGTCGAACACGGCGCTCATCGCGGGCGCGGAGACCGGCCACGGGAGCCCCACGGACGCCGCCACCCGGCTGCGCGGGCCGTCCGCCCCGATCACGACGCGCGCCTCGACGTCCCCGCGGTCCGTCACGACGGTCGTCCCGCGCACGTCCCGCACGCAGGTGGAGGTCCGCAGCTCGGCACCCTCCGCGACCGCTTGGTCCGCGATCCCCTGGTCCATGAGGTCCCGTCGCACCGTGTAGCCGAGGAACGGCACGTCGTAGCGGCGGCCCCGGGGCGAGTAGATGCGGATGACCGGTGTGTCCCCCTCGGAGGTCCGCATCGGCACCGTCATGAGATCATCGAGCTCGCCGACCGTCGGGAAGAGCGACACGACCTCGCGATTCGCCGCGACGTACTCGCCGCATTGGACGGGGACGCCGACCTCCCGGCGCTTCTCGAGGAGAACGACCTTGAGACCGCGCCGGGCCGCGTACCGCGCCGCCGTGCTCCCGGCGGGGCCGGCGCCCACGACCGCGACATCGTACATCGGGTCACCGCTGCCGGGAGACCACGAAGTCCGCCAGCGCAAGGAGCGCGTCGCGGTGGGTGCCCGTGGGGAAGGTGTCGAGGGCGCCCTTGGCCTCGGAGGCGTAGCGCCCGGCGTCCGCACGCGCCTTCTCCACGGCGCCGGAGTCCTGGATCATCGAGAGCGCTCTCCGGACCTCGGCGTCGGTCTTCCGCTTCTTCCGGAGGAGACGGGCGAGGAGGGCCGGATCGATCGTCGCCCCGTCGTTCAGGGCATGGATGGCCGGCAGGGTCACGTTGCCCTCCCAGACGTCGCTGCCGACGCGCTTCCCGAGCACGGCCTCGTCCCCGACGACATCCAGGATGTCGTCCATGATCTGGAAGGCGATCCCCACGTTCAGGCCGTACCGGGCGAGGTGTTCCAGCCGACTGTCACGGGCACCCCCCAGGTACGCGCCGAGCCTCGCGCCCAGGCTCAGGGGCATGGCGGTCTTCCGGCGCACGACGTCCAGGTACTGCATCGGGGAGATCTGCACGTCGTTGTTCAACCGCCGCTGGAGGATCTCGCCCTCGGCCAGACTGGTCGCGACCGCGGCGGTCAGGTCCACGATCTCGGGCGCGAACTTCCCGCCGATGGCGAAGGCCTTGACGAAGAGGAAATCGCCCGTGACCAGCGCGTTCAGGGCCCCGTATTTGCGGAACGCGGCCAGGCGCCCCCGGCGCGTCACCCCGCGGTCGTTGATGTCATCGTGGAGCAAGGTCGCGCTGTGCAGGAGCTCGAGGGCCGCGGCGATGCGGACCGCCGGCTGGGGGTCCTTCCCGCCGACCGCGCGGAACGCGAGCAGGGTCAGCAAGGGGCGGACGCGCTTGCCCCCGGCCCCGACGACGTACTGGGCGATCTCGGTGAGCAGCGGCTCTTCGGAGCGAAGCGACTCGGCTATGAGGACCTCCACGGCCTGCAGCTCTCTCTCCACAAGGCCGGCGGGCAGGGTACCCATCGAAACGCGACTATCCGGCGGGCTTATATAATGGTATGGAAAAGTCTCCTATGCGTGGGCGCGTCTCCTCCATATAATCGGAGTGCGTGAGAGGGTCGTGCCCGAGGACGAGGAGCTCGCGGAGATCCGCGCGCGGAAGCGCCGGGAGTTGGAAACGGCCCTCGGACGGAACGCCGCGATCGGCCCCGTGGAGCTCACGGACGCGACGTTCGCGGACTTCGTCGGGGGACATCCCGTGGTGCTCGTCGACTTCTGGGCCGCCTGGTGCGCCCCGTGCCGGATCGTCGCGCCGTCCGTGGCGGAGATCGCTCGGGACTACGCGGAGCGCGTGGCGGTGGGGAAGGTGGACACGGACCGGTGCCCGGTGACGTCGGGCATGTTCGGCATCACGGCCATCCCTACGCTCCTCGTGTTCCGCGGCGGCCGCCTCGTCGAGGAGATCGTGGGCGCGGTGCCCAAGGCGCGGATCACTTCGGTGCTGGAGCGCTGGCTCGCGGCGCCTCGCAACGCCGCTTGACCTCGGCGGCGATGGCCCGGAACGCCTTGGCGGCCTCGGAGTCCGGCAGCTCGAGGACGAACGGTTTCCCGGCATCGCCGCCGAGGACGATCCGAGGGTCGAAGGGGAGCCGGCCGAGGAAGGGGAGGCCGAGCTGCTTCGCCGCCGCCTCCCCGCCGCCCCGCCGGAAGACGTCGATGTTCTTCCCGCAATGCGGGCAGTCCATGCCGCTCATGTTCTCCACGATGCCGAGGACGGGCAGGTTCACCGCCTGGGCGAAGGCGATCGACTTCCGCACATCGAGGAGGGCCACTTCCTGCGGCGTCGTGACGACGACCGCCCCGTCGGCGTCCGGGAGCTCCTGGGCGACGCTCAGCGGCTCGTCCGAGGTGCCGGGAGGAAGGTCGACGACGAGGTAGTCGAGCTCGCCCCAGTGCGTGTCCATCAGCATCTGCTTCAGCGCCTTGATCTTCAGGGGGCCGCGCCAGACCACGGCGGTGTCCCGCTCCGCGAGCACCTGGGCCATGGACATCGCCTTCACCCCCCTGGGCCCGACGACCGGCTCGAGGCCCTCCGGGCCGGACTCCACCGGGAGGTGCTCGACGCCGAGCATCTTGGGGACATCGGGACCGGTGACGTCGGCGTCCACGATCCCCACGGTCGCCCCGTCCGCCAGGGCCACCGCCAGGTTCACCGCCACGGAGGTCTTGCCGACCCCGCCCTTCCCGCTCATCACGACGATCTTGTGCTTCACCTTCGCCATGCGCTGCGCCATCTTCATGCGCTCCTGCATGGCCGCCATGATGTGCGGCGGGATCTGGCGGGCCTCGAGGTCCTCGGCCATCGGGGCCGCGATACCGGAGGCGGCTATAAGAACGTGGGGCGCTATCGAAGTTGATAACTAGCCGGGAAGGTATTCATCGCCCGGGTCGGTCGGAGGCGTGAGACCATGGCCATCGAGCAACTGGGCATCCCGGAGGAGCTTCGGCGGTTCTTCGCGGGGAACGGAGGGCACTCCCTGATCGTGCGCGGGCTGGCGGGAACGGGGAAGACGACGTTCGCGCTCCAGCTCGCGGAAGAGCTGGGGCAGCTGACCCACGCGTACTACATGAGCGTCCGGGTCAGCGACGCCTCCCTCTACCACCAGTTCCCCTGGCTCAAGCAGAAGGTCGAGAAGCTCGAGGCCCTGAAGGTCGCGCGCGTCGCGAAGGGCGCCAAGAGCATGAAGACCCAGGCCCCGCAGGCAATCCCGCAGACCTCGAAGCTGGATCGCGCGGAGTTGCGCAAACTCGAGGGCCGCATCGAGATGGGCGCCGAGGGCGACGAGACGTACAGCCGCGTCGGCGAGGGTGAGCTCATGGAGAACACGGTCGTCTTCGACCTCGGCTCAGACCTCCCCGAGGTGGACCTGGCCTACGACGAGGTGGAGAAGAACCTCCCCGACCGCACGCTGATCCTCATCGACAGCATCGACGCCCTCTCGGAGCGGTACGGCGTGGCGGCGTCGAAGCTCATCAACACGCTGCAGAAGGACCTCGTGGAGAACGGCGGGGCGAACGTGGTCTACGTCCTCGAGAGCAGCACGGACACGCGCCTCGACTACCTCGGCGACGGGGTCATCTCGTTCACGATGAACGAGCACGCGGGCCGCCGATCCCGCGTCCTCCAGCTCGAGAAGCTCCGCGGCCTGGACATCCGCCAGCACAAGTACCTCTACACGCTCTATGACGGGATGCTCCACGCCTTCCCCGTGAGCACCCAAATCCTGGCGCCAAAGGCCGCGCGGTGGGCCCCGGTCCCCGACCCCATGACCTCGGCGGTCTCCTCGGGGAACGCCGACCTCGACAAGCTCTGCGGCGGGTGGCCGCTCGGGAGCATCGTCGCGCTCGAGGTCGGGCCGAACGTCCCGACGTTCTGCGTCGACAACCTCAAGCTGGCCGTGATGGCGAACTTCGTCGCCCAGGGGCGCGGTGTCTCCTATGTCCCGGCGCAGAAGGCGACCACGGAGATCGTCCGGGAGTGGATGCTCCCCTACGTGGGCGAGGAGGCCCTGGACACCTGCCTGCGCATCTTCGAGGCGTCCCCCCTCGGGTCGTTCGAAGGCGCTGCGACCGCGCTCCGGTTGGAAGGCCAGAACCCGGACACCGACCTCAAGTGGAACGCCATCGAGCACCATCTGCCCAAGGCGAGCCACCCGTTCCTCTCGTTCGTCTCCTTCGACACCATGGAGGCGGTGTACGGGGAGCGCGTCGTGGACTCCATGACAGGGCACCTCTCCTCGGTGCGCCGCAACCGGGACCTCTTCCTCGGCGTCGTCGGCGAGACCACGCGGTCGACCGCGAGCCTGGCGGACTTCGCCCATGTCCACCTGCGACTGGAGAACCTCGACGGGACGGTGGTCCTCTACGGGGAGAAGCCCTTCACGCCGCTGCACGTGCTCTCCTTCGACCCCACGGGCGGGGTGCCCCGGGCCGTGCTCCATCCGATCGCGTAGGCCATCTCACCCCTGATAACCGAGGGGAAACCTTTCTAATAAGCCCGCGGAATCGATACGTCACGATGCGCGAAAAGGACATCTCCCGCCTCCTGACCGATGAGTATGCGGAGCGCATCCTCGTCGCCACCCATGACCGCCCCCGCTCCGTGCAGGAGATCAGCGACCGGCACGACATCCCCATCGCCGCCTGCTACCGGAAGATCCACGAGCTCGAGGAGGCCGGCTTCCTGCAGTGCGCCCAGGTCGTCACGACCCCGAAGGGGAAGGCCATGAAGCTCTACCAGAGCACCCTCCGGAAGGCGAACCTGGTGTTCGAGAACGGCACCTTCCGCGTCATGTTCGAGTTCCATGGCGAGACCCCCCTGAACGGTCGCTGGATCCCCCTGAACCCCGAGCCGGTCACGCCGACCCCGTGAGGACGATTCCCAGGGCCCGTAACGATTCTTTTCGGTGGTAATCACCGCCGATACTTTAAATACGCTCCAGCCGCATGTCAGGACACAGGGGACGTCCATGAATCCGCTTGAGGCCTCGCAACTCCTGACGGACGAATACAGCGCGAAGATCCTGCTGGCGACCTACAAGCGCAAGATCAGCGCCCAGGAGATCAGCAGCTCCTACGGCATCCCCATCGCCGCCTGCTACCGGAAGATCCGGACGCTCGAGGAGGCCGGCCTGATCGAGTGCGTCGAGCGCATCCTCACCCAGAAGGGGAAGCGCAAGAACCTCTACACCTCCCGCCTGAAGACGGCGTACATCTTCTTCGAGAACGGGAAGCTCCGCGCCCGGTTCCAGCTGGCGACGGGCATCGTGAAGGACTTCGGCGGCGACTGGACGGGCTCCGCCGGCTCCGCCCCCCCTGACGTGACCCCGATCAACCCGGGGTCCTTGGACGACCTGCTCAAGGAGTAGTTCGCCCTGCCAAGGCTGCTCTCCGTATCGGGGACAGTAACCTCACCAAACGGCTTATCCTGTCGGAGCGACCTCTCTCTGCCCGTGAAAATCCGGTTCCACAAGGTCCTCTCGGACGGGCGCACCGTGCGGTTCGACAAGGCCGCGGAGGAGGAGCCTGTCATGCGCCTCCATCTCATCGTACACCGCCCCGCGAAGCCCAAGGAGCAGGGCGGGCCATAGGGCCTCCTGCGGAAGCCCACCGGCGCCCACAAATACCTTCGTCCGCTGTCCCGCGCCATGGCGCTCCCGACCGTTTTCCTGGAGCTCTCGGTGCTCCTGACCATCGCGGTCATCGCCCACTTCTTCATGAAGCGCTTCCGGCAGCCGACCATCGTCGGGGAGATCGCGATCGGGATCCTCCTCGGTCCGAGCCTGATCGGCTTCATGAGGCCGGTGCCGGGAGAGGAGAGCACGGTGACAGTCTTCGCGTCCCTCGGGGCCATCTTCCTCCTCTTCATCCTCGGCCTCGAGAGCGACGTCCGCGCCCTCTTCCGCCGCAGGAACATCGCCATCGCCGCGGGCGGCGTCATCCTCCCGTGGATCGCCGGCTTCGCCGTCGCCTTCGCCCTCGTCCCGGACTTCGCCATCCCGGCCACGGCGAACCGGTTCTCCATGGCGGTGTTCGTCGGGGCGGCCCTCGTCGCCACGAGCACGGCCATCGCCGCCAGCGTCCTCCTCCAGCTGGGCAAGGGCAAGTCCGAGGTCACCGCCACCATCATCGGGGCCGCGGTGGTCGACGACATCCTGGCGCTCGCCGTCCTCTCCGTGGCGAACGGGTTCGCCCAGGGCTCGGTGTCCCCGCTCACCTTCGGCGGGATCGCCCTCGCCGCCGCCCTCTTCGTGATCATCGGGACGCTCCTCGGGCTCCTCTTCTTCAGCCGCCTGGTGACCTGGGTCCACGTGCGGGGCCTCCGCCTCGGGCTCACGAGCGGGGGCTTCATGATCGCCATGGCGGTGGCCTTCCTCTACGCCCTGGTCGCCGAGTCCATCGGCCTCAGCGCCATCATCGGCGCGTTCATCGCGGGGGCGATGTTCGCGCGGACCCCGCTCGCCGAGGAGCTCAAGGTCGGGACCGGGTACCTCTCCATGATCTTCACACCGATCTTCTTCATCTCCATCGGCCTGCTGGTCGACATCCGGTCCGTCAGCCTGGACCCGACGCTGCTCCTGTTCGCCGCCCTCCTCATCGTCGTCGCCATCGTCACGAAGATCGCCGGGTGCGGCATCCCCGCCCGTCTCGCCGGGATGAACCCGAAGGAGAGTCTCGTCGTCGGGATCGGGATGGCCCCCCGCGGCGAGATGGGGCTCGTCATCGCCCTGGCCGCCATTGGCGCCCAGGTGATCGACAACACTCTGTTCTCGATCATCGTGATGTCGATGATCGTTGTGACGGTGCTTCCGATTCCGCTCCTCAAGCGGGCCGTGAAGCGCATGGACGAGGCCGCCGCCGGGGCTACGTGACCTCGACCATCTTCCCGTCGCGCACGGCGACGCGCATCAGCGTCTTGATTGTCACGCCGAGCTCGCGTTCCATCTCCGCCTTTTTCTCCGTCTTCTCGAAGACGATGACCACGTCGACGATCGTGGCGCCGATCTTTCGGAGCACCGCGGTCACGGCGCGCAGCGTCCCGCCCGTCGACAGCACGTCATCGACGAAGACCACGCGGTCGCCCGGCGCGATGTTGTTCACGAAGAGGTCCGCCCCGGAATAGCCCGTCGTCTGGCGGACGGAGAGCTCCCCGGGCAGGCCGTACTTCCGCTTGCGCAGAAACACGTACGGGCGATCTACCTTCATCGCGAGGCCCGCCGCGAGGGGGAAGCCCATCGCCTCGGCGGTGACGATCTTGTCGCACCGCCAGTCCCCGATCGTCGCGAGGGCGTCGATGACCTCGCGAAGGACGGCGGGGTCGCCCAGGGGGAGCCCGTCCGTGATCGGATGGATGAAGTACGGGTAGTCACCGAACAGGACCACGGGCGCTCCTGCGAGGCTTGCCCGCAACCTCTCCAGCGGCATCTCATTCCCTCGCGATCAGATCCGCCGCGACCGCCGCGGCCCGTTCCAGGATCTCCGTCTCGCCCGGGACGACGCGATCGCGCATGAGGAACCTCCCGTCGCAGATCACGTCCGTCACCGCCGAGGGGTCGGCACTGTAGACCGTGTTGGCGGTGACATCGTGCACGGGCACCATCCCGACCGCCTTCAGGTCGAGGAGCACCAGATCCGCGAGCTTCCCCACGGCGAGCTCCCCGGCATCGAGGTGGAGCGCACGCGCGCCGTTGCGCGTCGCGAGCTTGAGGGCATGGCGGGCGTCGATGACCGTCGGGGAGCCGCCGGCATGCTTCTGGAGCAGGGCGGCCACCTTCATGGACTCGAGCATGCTCAGGCTGTTGTTCGACGCGGCGCCGTCGGTCCCGAGGCACACATTCACGCCATGATACGCGAGCATGGGGAGGTCGAGGCGACCGGAGCCGAGCTTCATGTTCGAGACGGGGTTGTGCGAGACGCTCACGCCGCGGCGCGCGAGCAGTACGGCGTCCTCCTCGGTCAGCCAGCATCCGTGCGCGGCGACGACGCGGTCGCTCAGGAGGCCGAGGGACTCCAGGTAGGCCGGCGGGGTCATCCCCTTCGCCTTGCGGCAGTCCTCCACCTCCTGCTTCGACTCGGAGACATGGATGTGGACGAGGGCGTTCTCCGCCGCGGCGCGCTCCGCGATGGCCTTCAGCGACTCCGGGCTCACCGTGTAGGGGGCGTGCGGGCCCCAGGCGACCCGGATCCGGTCGCAGCCGAGCGACGCGATCCGGCGGTGGACCTCCTCGGTGCGCCGGAGCAGCACCTCCCCGGCGTCGGGCCTGCCGATGTCGATGAACCCCTCGCTGAGGACGGCACGGAGGCCCATCTCCTTCACCGCCGCCGCGGCCCGGTCCATGTGGAAGTACATGTCGTTGAACGTGGTGGTCCCCGAGCGGATCATCTCCAGGCAGGCGAGCCTCGTCCCGACGTAGATGTCCTCCGGGGTGAGCTTGGCCTCCCGAGGCCAGATGCGCTTCTCCAGCCAGGCCTTCAGCTCCATGTCCTCGGCATAGCCGCGGAGGAGCGTCATGGCGGCATGGGTGTGCGTGTTCACGAGTCCAGGGAGGGCGGCCTTACCGCGGCAGTGCACGACCTCCTCGGCCTCCCCGCCGTCGAGGCTCGCGATGCGGTTCCCCTGGATCAGGATGTCCCTGCGGCGGTCGCCGACGAGGACCTCTCGGAGGAGGAGGGACACGAGCCAGGGAAACGCGGCCGAGCTTAAGTTATCGCTGCGGGGGCGGGACGAGCGGGCCGCTCCATGCCAGGGAAGGCCCGAAAGGGGGAAAGCTTCATTAATGCACACCGTCCCTTCGGCCGAGAGGGCATCTATGGACTCCTATCGCTGCCGCCCATGGGCGACAGCTTGCCTGGTGCTTGTGCTCGTCGGCGGGTATCCGTCGATCGCCTCGGCGGCGGTGGAGTCTGCCAATGGACCCGCAGCGGGGACCTATTGCAGCCTCTACGAAGGGGATGGCGCAAGCCCTGTCTCGTCCGAGGGCTGGACCGACCGGTCTTTCGGGACCACGACAATCACGGGCGCCGTGTCCGGTGGGGAGACCGTCGCCCTGAGGAACGACAACGACATGGCCCAGGGGGGCTGGATGCAGCGCTTCACGAACTTCACGCCCCCGTTCAACCTCTCCGTCCGAGGGCGGTACGACCCGACTACGATCCGCGGGGGCCTCGTCGATCTCGCCCATTTCTTCACGGGGACGCACGCAGGTCGGGCGGCTCTCACTCCGACCCAGCTTCGAATCATCGTGACGCCTCCGATCACCCTCCCCGCCACTCAGGGGGCGTGGTACAACGTCACCTTCGAGGTGCTCGCCCCCCTCTCCGTGAACGTCTACGTCAACGGGGCCTTCGCGGGGTCGGGGGAGCTGACCAGGGCGACGCGGATCGTGTTTGACCAGCCGAACTACCAACCCGTCATCCTCTCCCTCACGACCGACCCTCCCGGGACGGCGCTCGGCATGGTGGACTACATCCGGACGACCGCATGCCCCCCGACAGTGGTCGGCCCGGTGGCCCAGGACCTCGGGGCCCCGCTCTCCGTCGCGGCCCTCGGTGACGGGACGGTCCCCCCCGCCAGCCCGTTCCGCTTCGTCCGCGAAGGCTTCCCCAGCGCGCTGCTCTACGCCACAACGGACGACACGACAACGGGAGGCAGCGCCATCTGGTCCGCGAACTACACCGTCGGGGCAGGATCGTGGCCTGGGACTCCCATGACCCCGGTCGACCTCGCCTTCGACAGCCCTGTCGAGGACTTCGCCGAGCCGATCGACGTGTCCGCTCTCCCGATCGGATCGCACACCCGCTGTGTCTATGGTCGCGACTACTATGGGAACTGGGCGGCAGGGGCACCCGCCTGCGCTGTCCTGCAGCTGGTCGGGCCGGAGCCGCCGGAGGTCTCCGCGGTTCTCCTGGACGACGCCGTCCGCACCCCGAGCGCCTCGCTCACCATCGATGCGTCACAGGGCGTCTGGCTCAACGCGACAATCGATGATTCCCGGCACGGGCGCTCCGACGTGGCGGCGGCGAACTGGACGCTCGGCGCCGGGGCATTCCCCGGGTTCCCGATGACCCCCGCCGACGGGAGCTTCGATTCGGAGACCGAGGGTGTCACTGCCTGGCTCCCTCCCTATTCGGTCGGCATCGGCCCGCACGTGCTTTGCGTTTCGGCCACGGACGCGTGGGGACAGGAGAACCTGACCGCGTCCTGCGCCTCCCTCACCGTGAACGGCTTCCCACCGAGCTCGGTCGTGGGCCCCCTCCCCTATTGGTACGCGGGCGTGACGAGTGTCGCCGCCACCGCCAGCGACGGCACCTACCCGCTCGTCCGGATTGGCCTCGAGTATCGCTACGCGGCGAACAACGTCACGTGGGGACCGTGGACCCCCTTCGGCGAGGACAACGCAGCACCTTGGGAATGGACCTTCGACTTCCCCGATGGCGAGGGCCACTACGGGCTCCGTTCCATCGCCTCGGACGCGTTCGGCGCCTCGGAGGCCGGCTTGTCACTGCCGGACGTGGTGGCGGGATTCGACGCGACCCCACCGACCACCTCCGTCCTCCCGCTTAGCCCGTACTGGCGCACCGGGGGCGACGTCTTACTCACCGCGGCCGCCACAGACCCGCTCAGCGGGGTCGCCTCCGTCTCGCTCTATTACCGCCACAGCACGGACAATGCGTCTTGGACGCCTTGGAGCTTCACTGGGTCGGTGCCCTCACCCGGACCTTTCACCGTCTCCTTCACCCCCACGTCCGGGGACGGGTACTACGAGTTCCGGAGTGAGTCGACAGACCGACTGGGGTTCGCGTTCTCGGACGCGCTTCCCGACGCACGGGTCGCCCTCGATTCCGCTGCCCCGTCGTCGGTGCTGATCGCTCCGGCGCGATTCTGGCAGACCTCGACCCCCATTGCGTTGACCGCCAACGCCGTGGATGGCCTGTCAGGCCTCGGCCGGGATACGTTGTACTCGCGTTTCAGCATCGACAACGCGAGCTGGGGTCCGTGGTCCCCGTGGGGTTCAGACGGCGCCGCGCCGTGGTCGTGGAACTTTGCACCCAGCGCGGGCGGCTTCTACGAGGCCTATTCCACCTCTCAGGACCGTGCCGGAAACCAGGAGAGCGGGGGGATCGCCGGCGCGATCCGCTTCGCGTACGATGCGACCGCGCCCGCGTCCATCCTCGAGGCCATGGCGGAATACTGGACCTCCAGCCCCTCGTTGACCGTGACCGCCACGGCGAGCGACGGAGCCTCCGGGGTCGCGAGGGTCACTCTTTCCTATCGCTACAGCCCGGACAATGCGAGCTTCGGTGCCTGGACGCAGGTGGGCGTGGACACCGTGGCGCCCTTTTCTTGGTCATTCACCGCGGCGCAAGGCGACGGCTTCTACCAGGGCATGTCCCACGCGGAGGACCAGGCGGGGAACGCCGAGTCGTCCCCAGGGATCTACGACTCGTCCTGGGCCATAGACTCCACCCCGCCTCAGACCGCGGTGGATTCCGTCACACCGTATTTGCTTCCTTTGCTCCCGTTCCTCTTGACCGCGCAGGGGAGCGACGCCCTGAGCGGGCTCCAGTCCATCGAGCTCTTCGTCCGATACGCTCCGGACAATGTCACCTGGTCCGCCTGGCAGTCCCTGGGCTCCGTTCTGCCCAGCTCGGCGACCTGGGTGTTCACCGCAGCCTCGGGGGAGGGGCACTACCAGCTCTACAGCATCGGCGCGGACCGTGTCGGGAACAGGGAACCGGCGCCAGCCGTGGCCGACCTCATCCTCCAGTACGTCGCCCCCGCTCCGCCCGACATCACCGCACCGCGAGTCGTCGCCACCGTGCCCTCGAACGATGCTGTGTCCGTCCCCGCCGACGCTACCGTGACCATCCTCTTCAGCGAGCCGATGGACCAGACGGCCACCGAAGGGGCGTTCGCCCTGGTCGGGCCCCGTGGCACGGTCACCGGAAGCTTCACCTGGACCACGGAGGAACGGTTCGAGTTCGTTCCGGATGAACGGCTGGAGCGAGGACAGGGCTATCGCATCACCCTCGCGCAGGGCGCGACGGACCTCGCGGGGAATCCGATCGACGCCCCCCTGTCCGCCCAGTTCACGGCGGAAGCGGATCTGCCCGCCTCCGCATTGAACTGGAAGCCGCTCGTGGCCCTGATGTTCACGGTCAACCTTCTCGCCGTCGCCATCCTCTCGGCCACCCGACGACGCCAGGACGCCCGTCCGGCCCCGATCGGGAGGATCGCGGCCGTCGCGGCCGCGTTCATCGGCTCGGAGGTGGCCACCGGGGTGGGGTCCCTCTTCTTCCCTTTGCTCGCGATCCCTCCGGTGCTCGGGATAGGGTTCGCGGTGGATTCGACCATCCTCGCCGTCGGGGTCGTCACCCTTCTCGTGCTGGGGGCGAGGAAGCCGGGTCCTCTCAGCTCGTCGCCCGTTCCCTACGCTGCGCCACCCGCGATGGGCCCGCCGCCCCCGCCCGGCCCTGGGCCGACGGACCCGTGGCCACCCGCCCCTCCAAAGGCACCCTGAACGTCCGGGGTTGGAACGCCGCCGTTCGTTCGCCTGTTCGCTCGAATTGATAACGGACCCGCAACCTTCACCCCGGATGAGCCGAACCCCCCCTTCTACGAAGGTCAAGGTGTGCCTCGTGGGACCGCAAGGCGTGGGGAAGAGCAGCCTGGCCGACCGGTTCCTCGGCCACCCCTTCTCCCCAGAGCCTGCGGGCATCACCGCCACGAGGATCTGCTCGAAGGAGGTCCCGCTTCCGACCCAGCGCGGCCAGGGACCGCGGCGCTCGACGCTGAACGTGTGGGACATCTGCTCCGAGGCCGGCGCGAAGGGTCTCCTCCGCGGCGCGTACTTCCGCGAGGCGCACGGCATCCTCGCGGTGTACGATGCGACGCGCCCGGAGACGCTGGTGGAGCTCACCGGCTGGGTCGGCCTCGTCCGCGAGGTCGCCGGGGACATCCCGGTGGTCATCGCCGCCAACAAGATGGACTTGCCCGGCGCCCGCCGGAACGTCCCCCTGGACGTGATCCGATCCAGTTTCGCCGAGGGGGCCGTCTGCGTCCCCACCTCGGCACGGACGGGCGAGGGCGTCTCCCAGGTCTTTGCGGCCGTCGCGCGTGCGATGACGTGGGCGTCGCCGGAACCCGATAGCCGACCGATCCCCGCCTGAGCGCGGCGCCCCTTCCGGCACAGGGTCGTCACCTAGGCCCGGTCCGGGGAGAAGTCGTTGTCCGACCGATAGCCATATGTAGCGGAAAAAGAGCGTTCCAGAAAAGGGATGCCCCCGCAGGTCGGAATACCCCTTGCCCCCAGGGTCGCGCGGTGCGGATCCGGGCCGGGGGCGAGGAGAGCACGATGGCGACGTCAGCGGCCCTGACACCGGTCCACGCCGATCCGGCGTCCCTCTGGGCGGACGCCACGCCAGGCGTCCCGGTGAACCGGGGGGAGTGGCGGCTCTTCCGCATGCTGGAGGAATGGGGGGTCCGGGTCGTCCCGCAAGCCCCCCTCGGCCGCTACACCGTGGACTTCCTCCTCCCGGACCAGGCCGCGGTCATCGAGGTGGATGGTGTGCCCTATCACAGCCTCCCCGACCAGGTCCGGCGCGACCGGTTCCGGGACGCCGAGCTCCAGGCGATGGGGTTCGTGACCATCCACGTCTGGTCCAACGACGTGTATCGGTGCGAGGGCAAGGTCCGGCGGCACATCCTCCGGCGGCTGGCTCGGGCGAGGGGATGGACGCTCCCTGGACGCCGCACGGAACGGAGGTCCGGCACGCCTACCCGAGCGCGGTGAGGAGGACCTGCCGGACGCGCTCCTCGTTCCGACGCTGGTCGCTCTTGATCTGAGCGAAAGAGAGGGGCTTCTCCGAGAGGCCGTGGGCATAGTTGTCCACGCTGCAGAGCGCGGCGTACGCGAGCCCGAGCTCCCGGGCGAGCGTCGCCTCCGAGGCCATGGTCATGCCGACCACGTCCCCGAACTGCGCGAGCATCCGGATCTCCGCGGGCGTCTCGAGGCGGGGGCCGAGGGTCTGGACATAGGTGCCGCCGTCGCGGGCCTGGGACCGGGTCTTCTTCGCGGCGTCGAGGAGCTTGCGGCGTAGTCCACCGTCCAATCCCGGGGTGACGTGCCGGGCCTCCGTGTCGTGGTACGTGACGAGGTGCCACAGCGCGAGATAGTCATCGGGGACGAGGAGGGTCCCGGGCCGGATGGCCTTCTTCAGGGAACCGACCGAGGAGGTCGCCAGGACCCCGCGCGCGCCTGAAGCCTTCAACGCCCAGAGGTTCGCGCGGTGGTTGATCCGGTGCGGCGGGGTGGGCTTCCCGACCCCGTGGCGGGGCAGGAACAGGACCGGGGTCTTCCCCACCGAAGCGACCCAGATCGGCCCGGATGGCTTCCCGTACGGGGTCTCCACGTCGATCTCCTTCCCCGGCCCAAGGAAGCCGCGGTGACGGAGACCCGACCCGCCGATGAGGCCTATCGGGCGCACGGCGGGGGAACGGCGTGGCGGGATAAAGCCGCCGCGTGACGCGGCAAGGTTCAATTACCGCCCTCCCCCTTGGCGGCGACTTCCATGGAGCTGAGGAGCTGGACGCCCGCCCTGGCCAAGGACCAGGCCGACCTCTTCAACCGCAGCGACCTCGGGTGGCCCGCGACGATCACCCACGGATTCCCGCTCACGCCGCAGGCGGTGCGCACGATGGAGGCCCGGGCGCGGTCCCTGGGCGTGTGGCTCGCGTACGAGGGGAGGGTCGCGGTCGGCTATGTCCGCCTCACGGAGATGTGGGGGGACAACGAGGCCGCCTACGTCTCGTTCCTGAGCGTCGATCCCTCCGCCCGTGGCACGGGCGTCGGCAAGGCCCTGGTCTTCCGCTGCCTCCAGGAGTCCCTCGCCCGCGGCTACCCGCGCCTCGACCTCCACACCTGGCCGGGGAACGACCGCGCGATGCGCCTCTACAAGCGGACGGGCTTCATGTGGACGCCGAACACCGCTGTCTACATGCAGAACCACCTGCCCCAGATCCTCCTCTTCCCGCCGGCGAAGGCGTTCTTCGCCCGCCACGACTGGTACCGTTCCTACCGCCGAAAGATCACGTTCGACGAGGACGAGGAGAAGGTCGGGAAGGCCAAGGTCTTCACTTACCAGTTCACCGCCGGGAAGGATTCCCTGACGGTATGGATCGACCCGCGGTCCAAGGGGATCGCCGGGTACGAGACGCCGGAGGTGCGGGTCTTCGCACGGCCGGAAGGGCCGTTGGTGGCCGGAGGGACGCGGCGATTCCTCTGGGAGGTGCGGAACAAGGGGAAGGGCGCGCGGCACATCACCGCCGGAGCGAGGACGAGCGGCGGCTTCACGATCTCCGAGGTGCGGCCCCGACGCGTGGCCTCCAGCAAGACGGGCATGCTCACCGCCACCGTCTCGGCGCCCCCCGATCTCTACCCCAAGACCGAGGACGAGCGGCCCCATCGGGTGGACGCGGAGCTCCGGGTGGACGGCGTCCCGAGCCCGCTCACGACCGCCGTCGAGGTCTCCCGACCCCTCTCCGCGTCGGTGCCGGGTCTCCCTGTGCTCCATCCTGAGAGCGCGCGCGACCTGACGCTGGTCCTCACGGCGGGCGCAGACGGCTACCACGGTCCTGTCGAACTCGCCTCGGACGAGTTGGCGGTGACGCCTGATCGGGTCTCCGTCCGGCTGAGGAAGGGCAAGGAGAAGGCGTTGGCGGTCACGCTGACCCCACGGACGCCGGCGGCCCGGTATGCCCACCTTCGCGTCGTCGGCCGGGCGGGCACCTTGGACGCCGTCCACCTCCCGGTCGCCCAGCAGGGGGACTCGGTCGCGATGCTCGACCGCGACGGCGCCCGCCTCCGGAGCCGCGTCGCCTCCGTCCACATCGCCACGTTCGGCGGCGGACTGAGCGTGCGCGACGCGGAGGGAGAGACCGTCGCGGACTGGATCCACCTCCGGGTCGGCCCCGGCCTCTGGCCCAGCGAGCTGAACGGGCTGTATTGGAACGCCGAGGTCGACGAGCATCGGGGGCAGGCCAGCCTGACCGTCTCGCCGCCGAGGCGCGACTGGCTGACGGTGACACAGACCGTGCGGCTCCGTCATGACATCGTCGAGATCGAGTTCACCCTGGCGAACCGGTCCCGCCGGGAGCAATCTCTCCCCTTGAGCCTCGCCTTCTTCCCCAACCGGCGGACGGGGCTCGCCTTCGCGGCCCGGGACGGCGTCCGCAAGGTCCCCGTGGTCGAATGGGAGCTCCCCTCCGGACGCGATGACCTCCCGGAGCGCGGGTTCGCCGAGGGCTGGCTCCACATCCAGGGGGCGCACCCGATGGCCATCACCTGGGACGAGACGGTCTTTGATCGCACGGACCTCATCTGGTGGACCCTCCCCAGTCTTCTCGCCGAGGTCACGGTTCCGCCCGGAGGGCAGGTCCGGCTCCCCCCCGTGGCGGTGGCGGTCGGCACCCCCACCTGGGAGGCGGCAAGGGCGCTGTGGGCGCGACGGCGGCGCAAAGCCCTCCCCCGGAGGGAGGCCCGGGACGTCCGGTCGCTCACGGCACGGCCCCCCGCGGCCCTCGCCGCCCCGGGCTCCCGTCTCCAGCTGCGGATGGAGGTCGCCCGACGGACTCCCGAGAGAGGCAATCTCACCCTCGACCTTCCCCGTGGATTCCTCCCGAAGACCTTCTCCGCGCGGGTCGACCAGGTCGACCTGGCAAGACCCTGGGTCCGCGACCTGCGGCTCCGAGGGGTCCCCGCGCGGCCGGGGATCCACACCGCCACCGCCACGTTCTCCGGGGAGCTCCGCGATTGGAGCACGACGATCCCCCTGCTCGTCCCCCGCGGACGCGTCACCGCCAGGGCCGGGAAGGTCGCGACGCTCCAGGGCGGGGGTGTCGACATCTCCCTGGCGCGCGACTTCGGCACGATCATTTCCCTGGGGTGGCGGGGCCGCGAGTACCTTCACAGCCCGTATCCGGAGGAGACGGCGTGGGCGTGGTTCCGACCTTGGTGCGGAGGCGCCGCACCCTCCTGGAACGAGACCCTGGAGCGGAAGGGGCTCTTCGGAAAGAACCGGCTCCGCGTTCGTTCCGGCCGGGGATGGGCCGGCTTCGTGCTCACGCCGCGGACCAAGCCCAAGGGCCTGGCGGGCCTCGAGTTCGAGGCGGAGTACACGGCGTTCGCGGGCCTCCCCCTGCTCGCGCTCAGCTACCGCGTGAAGAACACAGGGCGTGAGCGCCGGCGGGTGAACCTCGGGTTCAGCGCGTTCCCCCGATGGTTCCGAGGGCCCGGGGAGCTGCGCCTCGGCGACCGCCTGGCGACGCGGCTCCGGGCCGGGACCATCACCGCCTACCAGGAGGGCTGCGGCCCCGTCGTCGCCTCGGTCGCGCCGAGCGGCGAGACCCTCGCCGTGATCGCCGGCCCTGGAGGCGACACGGACGCCGTGGACATGGGGATCGAGGGTCGGTTCCCCAGCTCTCAGTTTCGAGTGCCCTTGGAGCCGCGCGAGTCGCGATGCCTCACCACGTACCTGGTGGCCGCCCGGTCGGTCGCGGAGGCCTGGGCGTACCAGGGCCTGCATGTCGCCACCGTCGACGACCTCCTCGGCGCGCCGCCCGGTTGAGCGCTATCACATCTGATAATCCCCGAGGCACCCTTAAGTGGCGCGCATCGGCTGGCCGCTCTGGCCTGCGATGTGGTGGACAGTGGGCGCTCTCGCGATGCTGGGTGAGGACGAGATCTTCCGGGCCCTGGTCTTCGGGAAGGAGTCCGGGCTGCAGGACGGTCGCACCTACATCGTCAAAGAGCGCAAGCCCCAGCGTGCCCTCGAGCGCTTCACGCGCCTCGTCAGCGAGGGCCATCGTGGGCTCTACATCACCCGTCAGCACCCCGACCACGTGAGCCGATCACGCCTGGAGAGCGTGCGCCTGATCTGGCTCTCCACGACGCTCGGCGCGAACTACATGGACCCGCACAACTTGTCGAGCCTCACCGCGCTGGTCAAGGACTACCTCGCCGCCAGCCCCAAGGTCGTCGTCCTCCTCGACGGGCTGGAGTACCTCATGATCAACAACGACTTCGCGCGGATCCTGCGGTTCGTCGAGGTCCTCAACGAGCTGGTCAGCGAGCAGGGGGCGATCCTGATCCTCAGCGTCGACGACCGCGCCTTCGAGGAGAAGGAGCTCGCCCTCCTGGAACGCAGCGCGGAGCTCATCGAGTGACCCTGCGTTTTCGTTCAATTGGTCGAAACCTGGTGCCCTCCAAGAAGTGTTAAAGCCGCCATCCGCATCGGCGCCGCGTGCTGGAAGTCCTTCGACGATCGCCCATCGGCCGTGAGACCCTGTGGACCTTCGAGGGAGGGAGCCTCCGCACCCCCGCCGTCCTGGCGACGTGGACCGACCGGTTCTCGCCGCCACCTGGGCCGCCGGCGTTCCTCTCGGACCGCGACCGTGGCGGGGTCACGTTCCTGGACTCCGGGAGCGTCTTCCTTCCGCAGGGCGGGGAACCGGGGACCCGCATCCCTCCGACCCTGAACCTCCCTCACGGCGTGAGCACGCTCGAGGTCCCCATCCCCCTCAAGAAGGGCCGGATCGCGCAGCTCGGCGGTCTCTCCGAGGCCACAGAGGTGGTGATCCTGTCCAACCTCGCGGACACCGTTCGGAACCCGCGCGAGTTCGTGCGACGCCTGAAGGAGGCGCGCGACGGCGCCGGGTACGCCCGGCTGCTGTACGCGCCCGGGCTCGCGACGCCGGCCAACCTCGCCCTCCTCGCGTACTGCGGGATGGACCTCGTGGACGACACGCGCGTCCTCCTCGAGGCGGGATGGGGACGCCTCCACACCGCCGACGGCCCCTGGACCGGCGAGGCGGCCACGCTCGCCTGCGGCTGTCCTCCCTGCACGGAAGGGGAGAAGCGGCCGTACCGCCACAACGCGCTCGCCCTGCAGAACGAACTGCGCACGGTGCGCGCCGCAATCGCGGCGGGGAGCCTCCGGGAGCTCGCGGAGCGCCGGGCCACCGCCGAGGCGTGGTCCACCGCGGTGCTACGTCACCTCGACCTCCGGGAGCACCCGTGGCAGGAGACGCACTTCCCGGTCATGGGCCCGGACACGAGCGTGAACTCGCCGGCGGCGATGACGCGCCCCGACATCGTCCGATACCGCCACCGCCTCCGCGAACGGTACTCGAGGCCCCCGAGCGGCCGCGTCCTCGTCCTCCTCCCGTGCAGCGCGCGCAAACCGTACTCCGAGTCGCGGTCCCACCGGCGGTTCCGTGACGCCCTGCGCGAGACGAACCGCATGGCGGCGATCCACGAGGTCATCGTCACGGTCCCCCTCGGCCTCGTGCCGCGCGAGCTGGAGCGGTTCCATCCCGTGGCGGGGTACGACCTGGCGGTGACGGGGGACTGGAGCCGGGACGAGGTCCACCTCCTCCAGGAAGACCTCCGCGACTACCTCCACCGCCACTCGTACGAGCGCGTGATCGTCCACCTGGGCACGGAGCGCCCCTTCGTCGAGGAGGTCCTCGGGAACGAGGCGGTGTACACCGCCGAGGGCCACCCGACCGAGGAGGCCGCCTTGGCCGCGCTCACCGCCGCCGCGAAGGAGGCGACAGCAGGCCCTCCGCCACGATGGGACCAGAGGAACGTCCAGGACATGACCGCCATCGCGCGCTTCCAATTCGGCGGGGAGGTCGGCGAGGAGCTCCTGAAGGACGGGGCCCTCCAGGGACGGTTCCCTTTCGGTCGCATCCTGAGCGGGGGCACCCAGGTCGGGACCTTCACGGAGAAGGGGCGGATCTCCCTGACGCTAGCGGGGGCGGAGGTCCTGTCCAGGCACGACGCCTACTGCGTGGAGATCGAGGACTTCCACCCCGAGGGGAGCATCTTCGCCGTCGGCGTCACCGCCGCCACGGAGGACATCCGTATCGGGGACGAGGTGGCGGTGCGGCACGGCGGCGAGGTACGGGCGGTCGGCACGGCGGCGATGACCGCGCGCGAGATGCGCGAGCTGAGCCGCGGCGAGGCGGTGCGCGTGCGGAACAGACGGGCGGACCAGGGGCGAGGGGACGCGTAACCGGGCCTGTGGAGGTCAGGGGGAGTAAGCGACGAATTCCCCCTCGAGGGTGGAGAGCAGCTCCGGCGGGGCGTCCTCCATCTGGTCCAGCGGGGGGATGACGTATACGGCCGCCGCGGGGCGCCAGCAACAGGCGAGGTAACCGCGAGTCTGCCACAGCGGCTCATCGATGGTCAAGATCCGGACCCGCGCGTCGCCGGCGTCGATGAGGACCCATTGGAGATTCTGGTCGTCAGTGTCATAGGTCATGGAGAAGACCCCACTCACCGCCACCGGGAAGTTCCGGTTCGGCGGGCGGCGGACCCAGGAACCCCCCTGAAGGCGAAGCATCGGGCCAACGAGATCCCGGTTCTCCTCGAACCCCAGCGGGGTGACTTCCACGGCCTCCCCGGATTCGTTGCTGAAGGAGATTGTGGCCCACATCCCCAAAGGGAGGGGAATGAACAGGAACGCCATCACCGGAAGCGCAAGGGTCAGAGTGCCGAGAGCGAGGGCGCCAAGGGCAATCACGGTCTCTCGGCGGCGAGTGTCAGTCCTCCGGGATGGGGCGTCCATCACGCTCTGAACGTCCATCGCCGATGGGGGCTTAAACGGACCGGTTCGCACTTCGACCTCTGTATTCACCCTTTCACCCTACTCCCCCCTCCCGCCCTTAATACCCCGGCGCCCTCCGACACCCGATGACGGACGCGGAAACGGTGGCGCTCACAGCGATCGATCCCTTCCTAGAGGACGAGGACTCCCAGTGGGAAGGACTCTACCGTCTGTACGGGTGCTCCCCGGACTACGACTGATGCTGGCAAACCCATCCCATGCGGGCGGGAACCGCCTCCACGGCCCCGCCCGCGGCTCGGTTTCCCGCCGCATGCCACACAAGAGGTGCCCTTAGCGGGGTGACGGTGGGTGCTGCGGCGCGCAGGCTCCTCCAGGTAGATGCCGTTCCCCTCAGGTTCCTCGATGCCCACGACCCACGCGCCCAAGCGCCCATCCTGGGGCGCGGTGATCTTCACCCGTCGGGCTGCGAGTGTCGGGCGAGGAGGCCCTCGATTCGCGGCAGGTGAACCCCAGGGAGACGCCCGACGCCCCTCTCCGGGAGGCGGTCAGCACGAGCATGGTGTCGCCCGAGATAAAGCCGGGCATCCGGGCCTCATAGAACGCTTCCCCGAAACCGAGAACATCCGCGTAGAACTTCCTCGTCCGGGGGAGGTCGTTCACATTCAGGTGGATCTCGTCCAACCGCCCAACGGAGTGCCGCTCGCGGTAGGTTGCCAACCTCCGCTCGGAGAACCGCCTCGAAGTAATACGCTCTAGAAATCCTGCACCCCCCAAAACGGGGGTAGAAACCTTCAATTACCCAAGGACGACTACCCGGCTTGCGCACTGGGAGCAGCGCTGGAGGAGTGGTACACATGGTGAAAGTGGACGCGGCCCTGAAACAAAGCGACTTGAGCTTTGTAACGACAATTCGGGCAGGGGGCGATCAGGTTCGCAGATGGGGGTTGTGAATGGGCGAGGTCACTCTCTCGAGCGGATTCATTATGAGCATCCAAGTGTGTCTCCTAGGCCGGTATGAAGCCCGTCTTACGGAGGCAGCGCTAACATGGCTCACGCGCTCTGGCGCCCGCTTCACCGGAGCGAACTTCTATCGTGCCGATCCAACTCGGGCTACGCATGACGACTTGGACGAGGGAATCCCCACAACAGTCTCCCGCTTGGGTACCCTAGAGCGCTGGCGCTCCGAAATAAATCGATCGGTCTTCTCTGACTGTTCATTCTCCACTCGATTGTCCGAGTTCGAAGTTGAAGGACGCCTCAGGGCGAAGTTTCACAGGGGACCTTCTTGGGTGCTCAGTGTTGATCTTCCGCACTCTCCCTTGTTCGAAAAGCCTGGGCTCATCGAGCGAGCGAAGATAGACATCTGGCGAGACATTGAGAACCTGTCTTTGGATCTCTTCGACAGTCTAGATTGCGCATATGGAGGGATCTTGTTCGAAGCTGACCTACCGAGCGTCATGGAAGTAAAGCGGGGAACGGCTCACCTAATCGATGACTTTGCCTACTTCTCCCCCCCCCCTCATTGATCGGATCGGGCGTTCCCGCGCCTTTCGGCTTCTTCGCACGTTGCACTCGTTTCGCACTCTTCCGCGAGGAGGAGTTTACATTGTCCGGTCACATCCATCCGGCTGGTGGAGTAACCTAGCTGAAGAGCCCGTATCGACGGATTTCGCCGAGTTCCTCGACCTAGCGGCATCCCACATCGAACCCGAAGGATGACTTCGAACTTGCGTGAGCCGTTTGATGCATGTCATGGGCAACCTCGTCGGGAGGTTGGAGCGCCAAGATGCCGATGGATTGATGGCCGCGACAATCCGGCGCTGCCCAATCCCCTCACGGCAGACGTTCACCCGTCAGCTTCGTCATCCCGTGCCCGCCCTGGGGAGGGCAGCGAGTCCTGGGTCTTTGTCTGTGGTTTCTCCCTAGAGACCCCTGGCGCCCTCCTTAGTGTGCTCGTAGGTCGTGGAACCTGCACGCACACGCTCCCCAGGGGATGGAGGCCGACGGCGATGAAGGGGAGTGCGAACGGGACTACAGATCCGAGAAAGTCGACGACCCACCAGGTAGTGTCATCCCGCGCATGAACTGATGTGGCACACTGGTGGGGTGGCTTCCTCATGGTTGCCGCTGCCGCGGCAACGAGAGTCACGACGATGACGACTACGATGACCTCATCCTCCGGCACCGAGCGCAAAGGGGTCGTGGAACCGTTGTAGGTGAAGGCGAGCCCCGGGTCCGGTCTCCCTCGTCGCGGGAAGACTCTTAACCGCCGTTCCCGATGACGCCGGCGGTGAATCCCAAGGCCTCCGCCGTCCTCGTCGCCGCCCTCGTGGTCCTGACCGGGTTCGCGGGGGCAGCGGCCGAGCCGCTGGCGGTGAACTCCCCGGCCCCGGTCGGCGGGACCGGGTTCCCCGCGGGCTCCACCGCGCCTGACGGACTTGCCACCACGACGGGGGGTCGAGGTCCGGATCCCGTGCAGGTCCGGACGGTTCTCCTCGCGTGGACGATCACCGCCACGCCCTCCGGGCACCGCCACACCGCCTTCCTCGGCGACCTCCCCGCCTACGAGGTCGAGGACCTCGCGGCGCCGGACCTGGAGCGGTTCCACGTCTATGTGGGCGGGATGCGCCTCGCCGTCGTGGAGCGCGCTGGCGCGGCGGTGTCCACCCAATACCCCTTCGCCGACCCCCTCGGCTCCACGCGCCTCGCCGCCACGCACGACCCCGCCCAGAGCCCGCCCCACCCCGTCGCCTACGAGGCCGCCTGGCAGCCCTTCGGGGTCGAGGTCCCCCTCTCCGGGCAGGCGGAGGAGAAGTACCTCGGGAAGAAGGCCCCGGAGGAGGACGGCCTGTACTGGTTCGGCGCGCGGCAGTACGACCCGGAGACGGGCCGCTTCCAGGGCCTGGACCCGATCCACGGCGTCGCCGCCTTCCCCCAGACCCTGAACCGCTACGCCTACGCGACGAACGACCCCGTGGGGAACGCGGACCCGAACGGGATGTGCGAGCTGGTGTGCTTGGCGATCATCCTTGTGGCCATCGGGCTGACGCTCGGCGTCACCGCCACCGTCGTCCCGGAGGTCGGGGCCGTCCTCG
>Ga0209342_10001669_pt1 | contig 24620 bp, 22 predicted proteins | sample RifCSP16_2_FD_184023 | JGI IMG/M metagenome (GOLD analysis project Ga0209342, IMG submission 184023) | Soil microbial communities from Rifle, Colorado - Rifle CSP2_sed 16_2 (SPAdes) (version 2) | ecosystem: Environmental > Terrestrial > Deep subsurface > Rock core/Sediment | place: Rifle... | reverse complement strand
TAAGAAGGTGCCCGGAAAATCTACCAGACGTCCAAGACATGTTCCACAGCGAACCTGCATCGGCTGCCGAAGCGTGCTTTCCAAGCGCGAACTCATCCGGCTGGTTCGCAGACCGGATGGGATCGAAATCGACCCGACCGGTAAAATGGCTGGACGAGGCGCCTACCTCCATAACAAACGTTCCTGCTGGGAAAAAGGGCTCAAAGGGTCACTTTCCCATGCACTAAAGGTCACCCTGACCCCTGCTGACCGGGAAAAACTGGAAGGTTTCATGCAAACCCTTCCGGAAGACGACCCGGATCAAGATGGGGTATGAACAAACTCAGGCAGAAATGAACCCACGAGACTGACCCCTCGACCTTTGCCCGGCAGGCACTGCATCACCTGGTATTCAGGCAGTTTGACCATCACCTGAACCGGGAGCAGGTTTTGAAGGGACGTTGCAGACCAAGCAATGTTGTGACCCCTGCAATGCCTGGAACCAATGCTTACGAAATCGAGGTGCCTGATGAGCAAAACCATGAATAAAATTGAATTACCAACCAGCCTGAGTGTTCGCGACCTGGCACAATCCCTGGAAACAAGCCCAATTGATGTCATTAAAAGCCTGATGAACAATGGCGTGATGGCGTCTATCAACCAGTTGATCGATTACGATACTGCTGCCATCGTGGCGGAGGAGTTTGGTTTTGAAGCCAACCCGCGCGTGGAGGTCTCCGACAAGCCCCTCGAAAAAGGTGAACTGCCCTATTGGCGCAAGATCATCGCCGAGGAAGACGAAAAGTCCCTGGTTGCCCGACCCCCTGTCATAACCATCCTCGGGCACGTCGATCACGGCAAGACCTCCCTGCTGGATGTCATCCGTGAGTCGGATGTAGCCAGCGGTGAAGCCGGCGGGATCACCCAGCATATTGGCGCTTACCAGATCGAACACAAGGGGCGGATGATCTCCTTCCTGGACACACCCGGTCATGCAGCCTTCACCGCCATGCGCGCCAGGGGTGCACAGGGTGCGGATATCGTCATCCTGGTGGTGGCTGCCGATGATGGCGTGATGCCGCAAACGAAGGAAGCCATAGCTCATGCCCAGGCTGCCCAGGTGCCGATCGTGGTAGCCATCAATAAAATGGACAAAGCCAATGCCAACCCTGATAATGTCAAGAAACAGCTGGGTGAACTGGACCTGGTCCCCGATGAATGGGGTGGATCAACCATCATGGTGCCTGTTTCCGCCAAGGAAAAGACCGGCATCGACGACCTGCTTGAAGCCGTGCTGCTGGTGGCAGACAACACCGACATCCGCGCCAATCCGAAGGGAAAGGTGAGCGGCACGATCATCGAAGCTGAACGGGACAAGAGCAAAGGTGTGATCGCCACCCTGCTGGTACAGAACGGGACGCTGAGGGACAGCCAGGTGGTCATTGCCGGCAGCACGCATGGAAAAATAAAAGCCATGTTCGATTTCCGCGGCAACCCGACCCACAAAGCAGGACCCTCCGTACCGGTATCCGTCCTGGGATTGAGCGATGTTCCCACCGCCGGGGATCGCTTTGAAGTGGTGGAATCGGACAAGGAAGCCCGCCAGATCATTGGGGAAAAGGAAGATGCGCTGGCCGGTGCCAATGGAACCATCAAGAAAGCCACCCTGGAGGAATTGTTCGCTAATTTCCAGGCAGGGGAAGCCAAATCTCTCAACCTTATCATCAAGGTGGATGTGCAGGGCTCGCTCGAACCGATACGACACGAATTGGAGAAATTAAGCCAGGGTGAGATCGAAGTGGCGATCCTGCATGCTGATACCGGTAATGTCAGCGAAAACGACATCATGCTGGCAGCAGCCTCCAACGCCATCGTGATCGGGTTCAATGTCCAGGCGGATATCCAAGCCCGTCGTATGGCGGAAAAAGAGAAGATCTCCATCCGGCTTTACGAGATCATCTACCGCATGAGCGAGGATATCGAAAAAGCCCTGAAAGGAATGCTCGACCCGGTCTTTGCCGAAAAGGTGATCGGCAAGGCAGAGGTTTTGCAGGTATTCCCGATCTCAAAGATCGGCAAAATTGCCGGATGCCGGGTGCGCGAGGGTGAGATACGGCGCAACGCCAAGATCCACATTTTCCGAGGCGAAGATATCGTTTACGAAGGGGAGATCGCATCCCTCAAGCATGAAAAGGACGATGTCCGTGAGGTGCGGCAGGGTTTTGAATGCGGCATCCATTTCAAGAATTTCAGCGACATCGAGGTGGGCGACATGATCGAATGCTACTCGATGGAGAAAACAGATACGATTTGATCCCGGTGATCAGAACAGGTTAGAAATCATGCCCAATGAAGTACGTTTACAGCGCATATCCGACAGGATACGCGAAATCCTCTCCGAGATGCTGATGAGGGAGATCAATGATCCGCGCCTGGAAGGAATATTCATCACGGATGTGACCGTGGACCGTGAACTTGCCTATGCCAATATCTTTGTCTCCTGCCTGGAGGGTTCCACCCGCAGCAAGGAGATCCTGGCAGGGTTCAAACATGCCAGCGGTTTCATCCGGCGGGAACTTGCCAACCGCATCGACCTGCGCTCCTTCCCCCATCTGCGTTTTCACTGGGATCCCACCCCGGAGAACGCCGACCACATCGACAGACTGATCAACGAACTGCACAAAGATGAATGATATAGATATCAAGATCAAGCAGCGTATAAAAAGTGCCCACAACATCCTGATCGTTTCCCACATCCGCCCGGATGGGGATGCGATCGGCTCCCTGCTGGGGTTGGGGCTGGCTCTGCAAAATTACGGCAAGAATGTCCAGATGGTGCTGGCTGACGGCGTGCCAGCCAACTTCCGCTACCTGCCCGATTACCAGCTGGTAATGAAAAGCCAGAAGGACCCGGTCGATCTATCCTTCGTGGTGGATTGCTCGGATATTCGCCGGACCGGCACCGCCCTGGAAGAGTATGGACGCGCCGACATTGTCATCGATCACCACCGCACCAACGAACGCTTTGGAGAGATCAACCTGGTGGAACCGCACGTTCCAGCCACGGCTTCCATGCTGACGAACCACATGCCAGAATGGGGTCTTTCCATCACGCCTGACGTGGCTTCCTGCCTGCTGACCGGTATGATCACGGACACGCTCGGGTTCCGGACGATCAATACCACATCGGAGTGCCTGCGCCAGGCTGCCGACCTGATGGATATCGGTGCCAGCCTGGATAAACTGTATTATTTCTCGCTGGTCAAACGCACACTGCCCGGCGCGAGGTTCTGGGGAGCTGGGTTGAGCAACCTCCATTACGATGACGGCATCGTGTGGACCTCGCTCACCCGGGAAGACCGCAAGAAAGCCGGTTACTCCGGCAATGATGACGCCGACCTGATCAACATTGTCTCGGCCATCGAAGAAGGACAGGTCAGCATCATTTTCGTGGAACAACCCAGGGGTACCATAAAGATCTCCTGGCGAACCATCCACGACGATATCGATGTATCCCAGGTGGCAGTGAAATTCAACGGCGGCGGCCATAAGGCAGCTTCCGGCGCAGATATCCAGGGCAGCCTGGAAGATGTCATCGAAATGGTGCTGGAAGCCACACACGAAATGTTAAAAAACAGGTAAAATCATACGGATTAATTATTAAGCAAATTTTCAGGAACGATAATATCGTTCCTGTTATAATATATGGAAAGGGGCAATTTTCAGGAGGAAATTCATCACCATGGAAAACCAAGATCTTCGCAATGCAATATCGGGGATCCTCGTCGTAGACAAGCCGGTAGGCATGACCTCTCACGATGTTGTCCAGATCATTCGCTCCGGTACCGGCATCCGCCGCGCCGGACATACGGGTACACTGGACCCGCGTGCATCCGGTGTTCTGGTCATCCTGATCGGACCGGCAGTCCGTCTGAGCGAATACGTCTCTGCAGCCGACAAGCGCTACCAGGCCATCATCAAGCTGGGCAGCAGCACAGACACTTATGACTCCGAAGGAACATTCACACGCCAATCCGATGTACCGGTTGAGGTCACAGAGGAAGAATTCGAAACTGTTCTGAAAAGCTTCGTCGGGGAGATCGAACAGACTCCACCGGCTTATTCAGCCATCAAGGTCAAAGGCAAACGTGCCTACGATATGGCCCGCAAGGGTGAAGATGTCGAACTCGAGCCGCGCAAAATCCAGGTTTTCAGCCTGGAAGTGCTGGAATGGGCGCCCCCGGAAGTGGTCATCGATGCACACTGCTCCTCAGGGACGTATGTCCGCTCGCTGGCCAATGATGTCGGCAACGCACTTGGCTGCGGCGCCTACCTGGTGGGACTGCGGCGTACCAAGAGCGGACGGTTCAGCCTGCGTGATGCCATCCCCTTGCGCAAACTGCAGGAAGCCTTTACCGCCGGCAACTGGTACCAGTTCCTGATCCCGGCTGCCGAAGCCCTGGGAGATTGGGAATCGATCGAATTAAGCCCTGACCAGGTGGACGAAGTCCGCCACGGGCATCGCATCCCGGCTGCCCCGGATTCCAAACCCGGCATGGTTCGAGGCGTCAGCATGGCCGGTGAACTGGTGGCACTGTTTGAACTTGTCCCGGCAGAGAAAACAGAGGAAGGCGAAGACGCTGGAATGGAATGGCATCCCAAAAAAGTTTTCTATACCTGATACGGATTCCATTCAATTACATTACACCATCCAACCATCCTGATATAAGAAACAAACATCAATGCAGACCAGGTACTCCTCATTACACGATCTTAACCTCCAGGACACCTGGCTGGCAATCGGTGTATTTGACGGTGTTCACATCGGGCACCAGGCTATGCTGAAAACACTCAGCGAGGGTGCCCGCTCAGAAAAAGCCACGTCTGTGGTGCTGACCTTTGACCCACACCCGGCGGAAACGCTGGGCATGCAGGCAGATTTCAAATGGCTCTCCCCGATCGATGAACGGACAGACCTGATCCTCAGCCAGGGTATTGACCATGTAATCCTGCAGCATTTTGATAAACATTTCGCCAAAACTTCAGCCCGTGCTTTCATGGAAAGTATTTCCCGGCAGCTGGGCATCCGCCACCTGCTGGTCGGACATGATTTTGCGCTGGGTCACAACCGGGAGGGAGATGTTCCCTACCTGGCAGAACTCGGCAGGGCACTGGGATATGCTGTATATCCAATCGATGCAGTCTCGGACGGGGATGGCGTCATTTCCTCCACCCTGATCAGGGAACTGCTGCGCAGCGGGCAGGTTTCCCCGGCTGCCGCCAAGCTGGGCAGACCATATGCCCTCTTTGGCGAGGTGGTGCATGGCGACGGACGCGGGCGCACCATCAACATCCCGACCGCCAACCTTGCGCTTCCTGAAGATAAGCTGGTGCCCCTGAACGGTGTGTATGCCTGCTGGTCCTGGCTGGGGGATGTGCGCAAACCAGCCGTCACCAACATCGGCACGCGCCCAACCTTCACAAAAGGGGAACAGACCGTGCACGTCGAAGCCCACATCCTGGACCACAGCGGGGAGATCTATGGGCAGGTCATGAAGCTGGAATTCATGGAGCGGCTGCGGGACGAACAGCGTTTTTCAGGGGTGGAGGAACTGCTGGCGCAGATCCATAAAGATATTACAAGGACGCGTATTCTGCTGGGGTAGATTAAATCCGGTCTCTTAAATCTCGAATACCAGGTGAACTAAACTGCAAACAGGGGAGAATAAGTTCTAGGTAGTGAGTTTCAATTTCCCTCACAGATACCTGGGTGGAATTTTATATTGTGTACTGGTATTCGATTTGGGTGAAATTGCGCGATAATAAAGATTGAAATATTTATTCAAATCAAAGCATTAAAGTATGATAATGAAACAAGACTGAGATTTAATAAGGTTTTTTATTGTCCCTCTTTCCAAAATAATTAGCAGCTTTTTAACCACCCGGGAGAAGAATGAATAATAAAGCTAAAACACTTTTTCTCATTTTAGCGATTGCGTTCATATTCAGTTCTTGTACGCAAGAATCTGACACTCAGATTCTTACTCCAATAGTCCCTACATCACCACTAACACCCACTCCTGCCCCAGGACCAACCTCTTTCCCGGGCAGGATCGTGGTCCGTCCTATGCAATCTTTCCGTCTTTTTGAGTTCTATGTTAATTCAGACGGAGAGATTGTTGCAGAAGAAATCATCTACCCACTCTCAAGTTTGCAGAAAGCAGCAAATTGTTTTGTTCTCTCCCCAGATGGCAACCGCATCATCACTGAGATTGATGGCAGCCTACAGATTTATGAAATCCAAACTCAAACTCTCGTGCTTGTTAATGAACCAGGATTTACACAATGTGGCATCTGGTCTCCAGATAACATTAGGATGGTATACCGCAATTCAGTGGATAATGATGTACACCTGTATAATACCGTTACAGGTCAGGATATTGTCATCTTCAAAGTTCCACAAGCAAAATATGGTGAAACAAGTTTAGATCCCTGGTTAACGCTCCGTGGAGCTGTTGATTTCTTTGGTGATGTTTGGATCGATTCGAACCAGGTATTATTCCAAGCCTACACGGGGGAAATGCCCTCTGTATATGTAAGTAGCCAAACTGATCTGTCTAGCAACACATCCATTCTGATTAACATCGGGGATATGATTTCCGTTGATCAATTGCAGAAAGGGTGGAATGCGCTGGACAGTTGCAGGGATGGTTCATACGTGCTCTTGTCAAAATTTATTGATGATGACCCTGTCGGGCAATATTTAACAAAAGGTTTTGGCTCATTCGCAGAAATCGAACCAATTGAAATTCCCTTGGCAAGGTCATTTTCCAAGTATCATCCATATGGGTTCCTTGATGAATCCTGTACACTGTACTTCGTAAAAACAAACAATAACCAAGCTGATCCACTTTATTTTTATTTCCTCGATCCCATAACAATGAGAGAAACCCGTGGACCGGAATGGTTGGGCAATTCAGGAGATTTTTTCTCATGGATCACTGATCCAAAGCAGGGTTTGGCTGTAGTTGAGAATGGAGAGTTGTTACTACTTAATCTGAACACCGGGGGTGAAACCTGCCTATATTCTCCAAATAGAAATTGCCTGCTACAACTGGGTCCCATCCCAAAATTGCCCGGCTTGGAACTCTCCTCGGATTCTGATGCCTGGTACATTGAGGATGTGTATGTTTTCCCATGAACAATTAACCTTTTCAAATATTGCGGAGAAAGTGTATATTTAAGTCAAGTCACTTCCCAAACCCAGCTACGGGACGAACAGCGCTTTTCAGGTGTGGAGGAACTGCTGGCGCAGATTGCAGGGATATTGAGAAGACGAGGGTTTTGCTGGGATAAGGCAGACCAAGATCGTTATTTTTGAATATGATGTTCTAATCCAATAAAACCAGGAACATCTCTTCGCTTAAATCTTCCAAATTATCAAGGATCAAATCAGCTTTCCCCAGGGCGCCTGCAGGATTGGTGGTGGTGACTGCAATGCATTTCATCCCTGCTCTTTTTGCGCCTTCAACTCCGGCAACCGCATCCTCCACTACAATGCAATACTCTGGCAGAACACGAAAATGACTCGCCGCCTTTAAAAACACGTCCGGGTTGGGTTTTCCAGGAAGCTTGGAACCGGAAATCAATGCATCAAAGTACTCTTTTATCCTCAATTCGCTGACCAGGAAATTGATGTTTTCCGGCGGCGCAGAAGATGTGATCGCCTGTTTAATCCCCCAATCCTTGAATTGCTGCAGCCAAAAAAATACTCCAGGGTACGGTTCCGCTTTCCCCTTGATCAGATCCCTGAAAAGAGATTCCTTCGTGTGGCTGATCTGCGTGATTTCATCTGATTCCGGTTTTCTACCAAATACAATTTCCAGAATACCGGCATTATTCATTCCGAATGTCTTCGTGAATTCTTCACGGTTGATAAAGATACCCCGTTCTGCAAGAGATTCCTTCCAGGATTGAAAATGATAGTCAGCTGTATCAACCAGGACACCGTCCATATCCCAGAGAACTGCATGGTTGTGATAATCGGTCATTTGGCTGCCTTCTTTTATGAATTGAGATGGGTTAATGGTCAATCGGAAAATCTGAACAAGTATTATAAAGTTATTTGTAATGGTGGAAAGAGAAAACATATTTTCTCAACTAATAAAATAGTTACATTGGTCGGGATGAATTCATTTTCTTATTGTGTCAATCGTTTCTCATTTAATAAAAAGTTGACTAATATACCCTTTTCGTCCATAATTGCGGAAACCTTTCAATTGCCAAAGGAAGATCCCATGCCCACTCGCCAGATCTATGTTCTTTCCCCCCGCCAGCTCAGCCCGGAAACCATCGCAGTGGCATTTGCCAAAACATCGCGTTCGCCGGAGTCCTTCCGTCAGATCGCCGATGAATTAAGTGATGAATCCTCGGCAAAATTCCACGAGAAATGGGTGGTGGGCTACGGACACTCCTCGGTGGCGGAACATGCCGTCCTCCACCTGGCAATCGAAAACGTTTCCCGGCTGGCGGTGGAATGCATCGAATCCAACCGGCTGGCATCCTACACCGAAAAATCCACCCGCTACCAGAAGTGGGAGGGCGACGCATTCATACTGCCGCCCGAATTGGAGGGGCATGCCTTGCAGGAGGAATACCTGGCAGCCTGCCGGGCGTTGTTCGAGACCTACCAGCGATCGCTTGAACCCCTGCGCAAGCTGGTGGAAGCAAAAATTCCCCAGCGTACGGACGAGAAGGAAGGATCCTACGACCGGCGCATCCGCTCGCAATATATCGATTCGTGCCGTTTCCTGCTGCCAGCCGCTTCGCTGGCAAACCTGGGGATGACCCTCAACGCTCGTGTGCTCGAGAACAGCATCCGCAAAATGCTCTCCCACCCGCTGGCTGAAGTACGCCAGATCGGGCAGGAGATCAAGCAGGTGGCGCTGAGCGAAACCCCCACACTGGTCAAGTATGCCGACCCCCTGCCCCAATTGGAGGAAGCACAGCAAAAATTCGCTTCACTTGATGCAGATGTAAGAAAGGGAGATGACTGGTGCAGGCTGGTGGACTATGACCGGGAGGGTGAAGAGCGCATATTGGCTGCCATCCGCTACCGCTTTGGGGAGATGAATTACCCGCAGGCGCTGGAGACCATCCGTCAGGCAGACCGGGAGGTTCGTGAAAGGATGGCGGAAGACCTGCTGGGCAGGCTCAGCCAGCACGACATCCCCCTGCGCGAGCTGGAGTACAGCAGCTACACCTTTGACCTGGTCATGGACCAGGGTGCCTATGCCGAGTTCAAACGCCACCGCATGATGACCCAGACCCCCCAGCTATTAACTACGCGGCTGGGGTACTGCATCCCAGCCCAGGTGAAGGAAGCCGACTTTGAGGAAGCCTACAACAAGGCAATGGAGACTGCCGCTGCCACCTTTGAGAAACTGGCTGGCTGGAACCCGCATGTGGCTTCTTACGTGGTTCCGAACGGGTTCAACCGCCGGGTGCTGTGCAGCTTCAACCTGCGGGAAGCCTACCATTTCTGCCAGCTGCGCTCCGCTGCCAATGCCCATTATTCCATCCGCCGGGTGGCAATGCGCATGGCTGAACAGATCAGGCAGGTGCATCCCCTGCTTACGAAATACCTTCACCTGCCCAAAGAAGATACCTGGCAGTCCATCGAGCAGGAGCATTTCAGCGCCTGCTGATCGGGATTTCCCGTCAATATTTAATTGAATCTATTCGTGGAATTCTTCCACCTGGTAAACCTGCACATCCAGGTGGTTGCGGCGCCAATGGTCGCCCACCGCCCCCATCTTTCGGCATAACTGGTCAAGGAACTCTTCCTTGCTGTTGACCTTCTCCCACACCTGGGGCAGGAAGGTTGCCCGTTTCCAGCCGTCCCGCAGGATGACACCATCCCGGCCGGTCTGCAATTTCTGCAGCAGGTCTTGCGGCGTGGAATAATCCAGTGTGACCGGCTGGGTCAGGCGGGATATCTCGATGTGGATGGCGCTCAATTCATGTTTCTGTAGCGGGGGAAAGCGGTAATCTTCCCGGGCTGCCGCCACAGCATGTTCGCGGACATCCTCAGCCAGGGGTTGGTACGCTTCCAGGGCACCGATACAGCCGCGCAAGGCACCCGAGCGGGTGAGAGTGAGGGTGACAAAACTGGCACCCGGTTCCCGCAGGCTTTCCGTCCATTCAGCAGGATCCATTGGAGTAAGCGGCTGACCGCTGACTGCCTGTTCAATGGAAGAACGCGCCAATTTAAATAAATACGAACGTTCAAATGGGGTCAAAGGTTCAGACATGGCAACCTCCCCGGTTGATGGGTGGGAGGAAAGGTTTATTTCAAGAAGCGGTAATCCTGGTTAAAATAGGCCAATGGATTGTCGTCTTCAGTAGTGCAGGCGGCGATCACATCTCCGATCAGGAGAGTGTTCGCACCCACGTCGTAAGTGTCAACGATCCTGCAATCCAGGTATGCCAGCCCGCCAACGATGAAAGGGGAACCGCTTTTCATGGTTTCCACCGCCAGACCTTCAAAACGGTTGCTGTCAAATTCCGGCATGCGCCCGGCAAAACGGTTGGAGATATCCACCTGTTCTGCCGAAAGGATGGTAATGCCAAAATGACCACTCTGGACGGCAACTTCACAGGTGCGGGTGGATTTTTCAAGGGAAACAATCACGCGGGGTGGGTCGAGGGAGATGGAGGTGAAAGAGCTGACGGTCATCCCCTGCAGCTGATCGTCGAGCCTGGCGGCTACAACGCTCACTCCACTGGTCCAGCTGCGCATAACCTGGCGCAGATCATCCTTATCAACTGCCATTCGTATCCTCCGATCTAAAACTATAGAACTTGCAATACGATTTTACCATGCCGTGTCATGGTACAGGCACAAGCGGGATCCACCAGGGGATACAGGATCCCGGGATGGAACCCATTGATCGCCCAAGAAAATTTCCGGGTATGGCATAAAACAGCCCAAAGCTACTATAATGGAGGTGGCAGACATAACGAAATCGATAAGTCCCGTATATCGTTCAAACCTGCAGGAACGGATACAATAGGGACATAACAACTCGGAGGCAGAATGGCACGAAAGAAATATGACGGTGTGGTCGAGGCGGTCCGCTATGCAGCGGATGGAAAGATCGACATGGTGCGGATGTACGAAAGGCGCTGGATCGCATTTTCGGACGTTGTCCTGGTAAAACGGGTGGACCTGCTGAAAGAGCTTAAGGCTGGCAAGGTCTTTTTCACCGGGCAGCGCCAGGAATACGTTGGCAACCAGTTCACCATCGGAAAACAGATCCACCTTTCAGGAAACGACAACCCGGTCATCACCACCAAAGACCAGGCTGGCAGCCGCGATATCCTGACCAACGTACCGATCTTCTAACCCGCCAACCCGGTCATACCCAGTTATCGTGTGAATTGTTATGTAAATAAATGGTATTGAATAAACTGAACCACAGAAGGTGAAAAAGAAAATAAGGAAAGCGTTATGAAACTGATAGACCATACTCCCTACCTGGACAAAAAAGGGGAACTGTCACCCTGGCATAAAATCCTCGGCATGTTCCGCTTTGGGGATTTCTGGCTGGAGGAGATCAAAGCCCAAAAGGCGATCATTGAAGAATTGGAGCGCAGCCTTGCACCAGGCTATACCATGCTGCGCAATATCCAGCTCCCGGGCAGCAAGGTCCTGTTCCCGCTGATACTGGTTGGTCCGGCAGGCATTTTCATGATTACCGTCACAACCATGAAAGGCCGTTTCCATGCCATCGAAGGGGGATGGGAGGTGGAAAGCAAGGGGATAACCAAACCTGCCCGTCCCAACCTTGTGCATGAAACATCCAAAATGGCACAGGCGGTTCAAAACTACCTTGAGCGTTTTGGTGTGAAGAAAGGATCGGTTGAAGGGGTTCTAATCGCAGCCAATCTGTCCATGTATATCGAGAAGGAAAACCCGATAGTACGCATCGTCATGCGTGACACGGTCAGTCTGTTTTCAGACGATCTCAACAAGGCTAAAGGGGTCCTGGATACAAGCAGCACCAGCCGGATCGTGGATGTGCTGGCGGAAAGCCTTCCCACACCGCAAACAAGATCAGAAATATCCTTCCCGCAGGGGCTTGGCAATCTCCCTCAAACGGATGAATCCCCAAAACCCATGCCGGAAATGGAACAACCCAAACCGGAAGCAGTCCAACCTCTCAAATTCGGCAATGACTCGACTCCATGGAACCTGATGCAGGATTTTGCATTCGATCCCGGTGAGGATGGTGAGCAGCCTGTACCCGAGATCCCGGAGGAAGCACCTGTAAAACCGGTTCTGAAGAAAACCAGTGCACCAGCCCGGATGAAAACCGGCAAAAGTAAGTTAACTGTGCTGCAGTGGATCGTCCTGGCAGCTGGCGCCGTGCTGGTGATCCTCCTGCTGGCATTCATCCTCAGAACCTTATCCAGTATCCTGTGAGAAACTCTGCCTGATGCAGCCCTTCCTTTCTGTCATCATTCCCGCCCACAACGAGGAAACGCGCCTGACCACATCGCTCCGGCAGCTGGGGCTGTTTCTTTCCCGGCAGGATTACACTTCAGAAGTCGTGGTGGTGGAGAACGGCAGCCAGGACCAGACCTACACGGTGGCGATGGAGATCGCCGGAGAAATGCCCAACCTACGCGTGCTGCACCTGGATGAAGCCGGCAAGGGGCTGGCTGTACGCACCGGCCTGCTGGCGAGCCACGGTGACTACCGCATGATCGCCGACGCCGATTTCTCCATGCCGGTGGAGGAGATCAACCTGTTCCTGCCGCCGAACCAGGATGCCGATATCTGCATCGCTTCGCGCGAGCTGACCGGCTCTGTGCGTTATAACGAACCCGCCCTGCGGCACTTCATCGGGCGGATTTACAATTTTTTTATCAGGGCACTGGTACTGCCCGGCTTGCAGGATACCCAGTGCGGATTTAAATGTTTCAGGGGGAAGATCGTGGAAGACATTTTCAGCCTGCAGACGATCGACGGCTGGGCATTCGACGTGGAGGTTCTCAAGATCGCCAGCCTGCATGGCTGGGAGATCAGGGAGATCCCGGTGCACTGGTCGTATTTCCCGGGCAGCAAGGTCAACATCCTGCGGGATTCACTGGTCATGTTCCGCGACCTGCTGGTCATCCGCGGCAGGGCCAGGCGGGGGGATTATGCCCGCCAGGATTGACCCGGCCAGCCTGCCCAGGTTCCCGGGTCTTTTGTTTGAAAAGAAGCTGTGGGCGCAGGGACTGCTGCGGATCGGTGGAATAGACGAAGCCGGGCGCGGCTCCTGGGCTGGTCCGGTGACCACCGCGGTGGTGCTGCTGCCCCCCGACCCGAAGATCAGGAAGAAACTCTCCGGTGTGCGCGATTCAAAACAGATGACCCCCAGCCAGCGGGAATCGTGGGCTGGGGTGATCCGCGCTGTGTGCCTGTCGTGGGGGGTGGGTTTTGCCGAAGCGGGGGAGATCGATGCGATCGGCATTGTTCCTGCAACCAGGCTGGCTGTTTATCGGGCGCTGGAGCAGCTGCCCGAAACACCCGACCACCTCCTTCTGGATTACCTGCTGTTGCCGGATAGCGACATCCCGCAGACCTCGCTGATCAAGGGCGACCGGCGCAGCCTGAGCGTTACGGCGGCATCCGTGCTGGCAAAGACCAGCCGGGATGCAACTATGCGAAAGTTGGATGAGGATTTCTCCGGTTACGGATTTGGTAGGCACAAGGGCTATGGCACGCAGGCGCACCAGGAGGCGATCAGAAAATTGGGCTTGAGCGCAATACATAGAAGGTCGTGGAAGTTTATGGGGGAGTGAGAGGGGAAATTTGTCTGTACAAAGTAGGAGTTTAACCTCGAAGGTTTAGGATTACCGATCGACAATCGTCACAAGACTATATGATGAGATCCCAAAGGTTTATTTAACAGACTTTTAGTCCTTATATCCAATCCTTCAATCTCCTCCTAAAAAGTTCCGATTACTTCCTCACAGTCCCTAGACTATATCAAACCTTTCACCTTCGGATGCCACAGAGGGGACCACAGGAAGGGAATGATCACTTCCTATTGCTGGCTGGCCAAGTAAATGATCGTGAAGAGTTTTTTCTTTCAAAATAACTTTCTGCTAAATGGAATATTTACAAACTCACAGCTATTTCCATCTATCATAATTAAATAGGGTATTCTTCAGGATGGTTTTCACCCCAGTTTCTTTGTTGTTCAATCGTGAGTACAAAAAGCTTTATAAAGAAATTCATACCCCTCTTCTGGCAGTTCACTTTTCATGGTCGATAATTGAACCAGGATAGAATGACAAATATTATAGATAACATTCCGATCCTGCCTGGCTAGGTCAATATATCGATTGGCCAATTCAAACTGGTTGGTATATGCATATCCTTCTATTAATGGCATCCATTCAGAAAGGTCCATCGGCGCAAGCTGAGAAGTGATTGCTTTTTCCCCTAAAGTAACAACCTGTTTCCAATCCATACGCTGCCTAGCCAACGACATTTTCTGATAATAGTAACACCAGCCATGTTCAGGTTCTTTTCCAAATATTATCTCTGGCGGTTTTGATTCAGTTCCAGTGAGATCAATTTGATCAATATTCGAATATTGTCCTGCAATCGCAACCAAAGGAGGTTCATTGACAGACAATTCCTGTGTCTTTGAATCCAAAACATGCAAACAGGATGTATTACTATCTTGCATGGAAATAACCAAAGTATTGCTATAATCAAATTCCAAATAGATAAATCGAAAGAGACGTTTTACAGGTACATCCTGCCTCAGATCATTAATTGTGTCAGTGTTAATTACTTGCGCAAAAATCTTTAATGTATTTGGAACGTTGTTATAGATCATATCTGCCGGAGCCCATGTAATATAATCTTCACCGAAGAAATAATGGGTGGCATATGGTGGGTTTAGCATTAGGACCGTTCCTTCTTTAAGCTGAGGTGCCCTCCAGGCAAGCTGCCACCAGATCTGTCGTTGATCTTCCCATCCATTTCGGAAAAAAGCCATATTACTATAATGGGTCAGAATGGCTAAGAAAACAAGAACAGAGACGAGAATTATCCTTCCTTTCTTTTTGGTTATAAGGAAGATCAAACCCAGAATAAGTAGGATAACTCCCATAATGGTGACTAGTGTATAACGATCTGTTGTTTGTCCATAAGAAAAACTGATTTGCCGGTTGCTGACCACAAAGGGGATCATGGATATTATTGTTGCAAACAATCCAATCCAGAAAATGGTTTTGAAATAATTGTTTTCTGGTGGATCCTGTTCAAGCCCATGATCCCTGGAATCCATCCAGTTGATATAAACCACGACTAACGCACTTATGATCAATGCGAGGATTATTGAAAGTGCGCCATCAGTTGTTAACACATTCGTAAAATAAGTATAGGCAGGTACAAACCAAGCAAAAATGATTGAATTTAACAAATCCCTCAAGAATTCAAGTGGGATTGAAGAAACAAGATTCCATGAACCAGTTTGATAAAAATCCAACAACTGGTTCAAATCAGTTGTTGGGCGATCGCTGTTAAAAATGATCAGACGCCAATAAAGAAAACCCAACATGATTACCATGTAAGGAAGATAGGAAAGAAGAGTCTTTTTTACCCTAGTTATTTTGCTTTTTTTATCTTCACTCAAATACCATATTATAGCCAGACGAAGCCCTTCCAACCCAATGAAATACTCTGTTATTACCGGGTAGATAGCTTCTGAACATAAAGCCAATCCAATAAAAAGGAACTTAAATATCCGGTTGGAAGTACGCAGGGAAATTACTGTGAATAAAATTGAGTAAATTGCTATTCCGAAAGTGATCATTTAGTTTATAAAAACTACTGCATTAGGAAATTGCAGAAATCCCGGATAAATAGAAAAAAGGATTGCAGCCAAGGTTGTGAATATTCGTGATTTTGGGAAAAGATTCCTAAGGAGAAGGAAGAAACCTAAAACACATCCCAGTTTAATCACAAAGATTAATAATTGCCAGTTGAGTGGATTATCACCCAATATTAAATAGAGCACTCTATAGATGTATCCTATTATTGGTCTGTCAACTTTATAAAGATTAATCAATGTTCCTGAAAGCTGGGTACGACCTGCCCAGATTATGTACCAAGCTTCCCTGTAATAACCCAGTTTACTGACAAAAGGAATGTGGAGAATCAAGTTAATTGCAGTGATTAGACCCAAGGAAATCCATATCTCGGCATCCCTCACCCATTTAATAATTTTTTGTTTCATGCACACCATTTAGAAATATCTAAAGATTATTCAACTTTTCTTAGTGTTGACTCACAACCTGTTGTTTATTGTACAACAATTCTTCTATATTAATTTAAGGGTCAACGGAATCTTCATTCCATCAATAATAAACAAGACCACTCCAAGCTGTGAAGTGGTCTTTTGAATAATTAAACCAGAATTAAAGTTGACTTAAATATTCCGCGCCTTACTGCTTATAACATACTTGACCGCTTCAGCTGCCACGGAGGGAACCAGCAGGAGCGGTACGATCACCTGCCACTGTTCCCAGCCAATGGGAACCGTGTCAAAGATGGTGTTCAGGAAGGGCACATAGATCACTGCCAGCATGAGGACCAGCGAAACAAGGACGGCATAGTTCATGTTCTTGTTGGTAAAGATGCCGATCTTGAGCAGCGGGTAGCGCTCCGAGCGGGCGGTGAAAGCCCGGAACAACTCGGAAGCTGACAGGGTCACGAAAGCCATCGTCTCGGCAAACTGGAGCTGGTCGGGCAGGCCGGCATGCAGGTTAAGACCGATGAAATAGGCTGTCAGCGTGACCGCCGTTATGGCAATTGTCTGAACGACGATGCCCCATACCATGAATCGGTTGATGATCGGCTCTTTGGGCGGTCTGGGCGGCTGGTTCATGATATCCGGGTCGCCTTTTTCGGTACCCAGCGCCAGGGCGGGAGCACCGTCGGTGATCAGGTTCAGCCACAACAGCTGGATGGCTGCCAGGGGGGAATTGCCGGAGAAAAGCGTCCCCAGGAAGATGATGGCGATCTCAGCCATGTTGCAGGAAAGCAGGTAGTAAACGAACTTGCGGATGTTGCTGTAGATGACGCGTCCCTGTTCGACAGCCGAAACGATGCTGGCGTAGTTGTCATCGGTCAGGACCATGTCAGCGGTCTGCTTGGCGACGTCCGTACCGGTGATACCCATCGCCACGCCGATATCGGCGCGCTTGATGGCGGGGGCATCGTTGACACCGTCGCCGGTCATGGCGACCACTTCGCCATTTGCCTGCAGGGCATCCACGATGCGCATCTTGTGCTCGGGGGAGACGCGGGCAAAGACATCCGTTCGGGCAACCTCCTCCCTGAGTTGGATATCGTCCAATTTGTCCAGGCTGGCACCGGTCAACACCTGGTGCCCGGCACGCAGCAGTCCACTGGATTCGGCTATGGCGCGGGCAGTGTTGGGATAATCGCCGGTGATCATGACCGTGCGGATACCGGCGCGGGCAGCCTTAGCGAGGGCAGGTTTCACCTCAGCCCGCGGTGGATCGATCATGCCGATCAATCCGACAAAGGTCAGGTCCTGCTCCCACTCATCACTCATTTCATTTGCCTCGGGCACCTCGCGGAATGCCACAGCCAGGACGCGCAGGGCATCCATGGTCATGCTGTCATTGGCTTTCAGGATTGCTGAACGCATGGCTTCGGTAAGAAGTTTGGGCTGGTCGTCCATGGATTGATAGGATGTACACAGGTTCAAGACAACGTCGGGGGCACCCTTTACAGCGACCACATCCCAGCCCTGCTTGTCCTCATCATAATAAGGAGAAATGTCTTCCAGCCGCGGCTGGTAGACATCATGGACGGTGATCATGCGCTTGCGCTCGGAATCAAAGGGGATCTCGTCCTGGCGCGGGTAGGCAGCACCCAGGTCAACCGAGACTGCACCCGCTTTTGCGGCGGCGATCAGCAGCGAGCCTTCGGTCGGGTCGCCGACGATTCGGTAGTTGAGTTCATTGCCTTCCACCGGTTCAAGGGTGGCATCGTTGTTGAGCGCTCCCACCCACAGGGCGGTCAGGACAGCCGGGTACTCCTTCAGATCGCTGGAATTACCTTCCACCAGGAATTCGCCACTGCGGGAATAGCCGGAACCGGTCACATCCACGAATTTTCCATCCACCCACAGGCGGGTGACAGTCATTTCGTTCTGGGTGAGGGTGCCGGTCTTATCGGAGCAGATGACGGTGGCGGAACCGAGTGTTTCCACCGAGGAGAGCTTGCGGATGAGGGCATGGCGGCGGATCATCTCGCGCATACCCAACGCAAGGCTGATGGTCACCACTGCCGGAAGTCCTTCCGGAACAGCGGCGATAGCCAGGCTGACGGATACCAGGAAGGTTTCCACCAGCTGTTCCTTGGCAGTGGAAAGATAAGCCAGGAACCCGCCACCAGCTGCCGTGATGATGCCCAGGTCGGTGTTGGCGATGATCGCTTCCAGGAACACCAGCCCGCAGATGATAAGTGCACCCCACCCGAGCGTTTTGCCAAGTTGTTCCAGGCGGCGCTGCAGGGGGGTTTCCTCTTCTTCTACCTGCTGAAGCATCTCTGCGATCAAACCGAGCTGAGTGCTCATGCCGGTGCTGGTGACCACGCTGCGGCCGCGTCCGTAACTGACGGTGGTACCCATGAAGGCGGTGTTCTTGCGGTCGCCAAGGGGGATGTCAGCATCCAGGCTCAGGGCGGCATTCTTCTGCACCGCGTTTGATTCGCCGGTCAGGGCGGCCTCCTCCACCTTGAGGTTGAACGCCTCCAGCAGGCGTACATCCGCCGGGATGAAATTGCCGGCTTCCAGGTAAACAATATCCCCGGGAACCAGCTGGCTGGACGGGATGGTCAATCGGCGTCCATCCCGCATCACCTGGGCTTCCGGGGCAGCCATCTTCTTCAGGGCGGCAAATTCTTCAGCTGCGCTGCGCTCCTGGATGATGCCAAGGATGGCATTCAATAATACGATCGCCATAATTGCCGATGCGTCGATCCACTCGCCCAGCAGGGCAGAAACGATCGAAGCCACGATCAGAAGAATGACAATGAAATTATTGAACTGCGACCAGAGCATTTCAAGGAAAGTGGTGCGCCTGCCTTCCACCAGCTGGTTGGGACCGTAATGCCTGAGCCGTGTTTCCACTTCCTCGGAAGTTAATCCGTTCTCCCTCACCTTGAGATGCTCAAGCACCTCGTCGGAGGACAGACTGTGCCAGGGAGTGTTCTCCATAGTTTCTTTCCCCTGCAGGTTGTTGTTCTCTTCCATTCAATTTCTCCGATGAAATGTAATTATTTGATGACCTCAGCTTCAAGGTTGGATAATCGTGCCGTTTGGGATGATGCAATTCTTGGGAACAACCACGATCCCATCCTGTACAACCCAGGTTTCCGTGTTGATATCCGTACCTGCCGGGAACCTGCTGATGATGACATTTTCGCCTATGCGGGCGTTCTTGTCGATAATAGCACCTTCGACCTGGCAGCCTTTGCCAATACCAATGGGTGGCTCCGTCATTTCGGGGTTTGGTTCATCCTGGTAGTAATCGGCACCCATGATGATGCTGTCCCGGATGCTGGTTCCAGCAGCGATGATGCTGCGCACCCCGATGACCGAGTGGGATATGTCCGCCTTCTGTATCCGGCAGCCATCTGCCAGCAGCACGTTCCGCAGCCGGCTATCCTCCACCACCGAACCAGGCAGGAAACGGGAGTGGGTAAAGACCGGGTTATGTTTGTCATAGAAATTAAAAGGGGAACCAGGAAGGGTCAGCTCCAGGTTGACCTCGTAAAAGGAGCGGATGGTACCGATATCCCGCCAGTAGCCATCGAATTCATATCCATACACCGATCGGTCCTGGATGGCGTGTGGAATGATATCCCGTCCAAAATCGTCATCGTCCGGGTACTGGTTGAGGAGGTCGACCAGCACCTGCGTATTGAACAGGTAGATACCCATCGAGCCGAGATAGAGTTTATCGGTTCCCGGACGGCTGATGAAATTAGGCAGGATGTCCATCTGCTTTGGTTTCTCGATGAAATCCCTGATGCGATCATTGGGATCACGCTTGAGAATCCCCAGCCTGGATGTTTCCTGCTCCATAACCGGCTGGACAGCCACACTGATATCAGCCTGGTTGCGCCAGTGGAATTCGGTCATGGGTGCATAATCCATGCGGTAAAGATGGTCGCCCGCCAGCACAAGCACGTACTTCGCCCGGGTTGAAAGGATCTGGAAAATCTGTTTGCGCAGGGCGTCGGCTGTCCCCTGGTACCAGCTGGTGGATTCGATGGTCTGTTCTGCTGCCAGTATTTCCACATAACCTGGATGAAACTCATCGTAATGGTAGGTCTGGTTGATGTGGCGGTGCAGGGAATGCGAATTGAACTGGGTCAGGATCTGGATCTTGAAGATGCCGGAGTTGATGCAGTTGCTGATGGGGATGTCGATCAGGCGGTACTTGCCAGCCACAGGCACAGCCGGCTTGGCGCGGAACTTGGTCAATGGGAAAAGCCTTGCGCCGCGCCCTCCCCCGAGGATGATGGCCAGTATTTCATTCATGGCTGGCATGCTGTTCTCCTTTTCACACCTGCAGGTTCCCCAATGATAATCCCTTTCTCATCCCAGCGACACCCTGCTGTGAAAATCACCCCGGCACTGGCAAATAAAAAACGAGCCCACCTGGATGGCGGTCTCGCATTCGCATCTTATTGCGCACAGGTCACCGGGAGAAATTCTCCGTCCTGACGATGACCTGTCCTGCCCGTAGGCAGGTGCTACTCCCCGGCAAAATATTTACACCGATTTATTGATTTTCATAACATTCCTGTTGAAGGACTGTTATAATGCCGAAGGTGGGAATCGAACCCACAATCCCGAAGGAACACGAGTTTGAGTCGTGCGCGTATGCCAGTTCCGCCACTCCGGCGAGCGCACTCAGTATAACCACTCAACCTCAGAAGGTCAAGATGAAACTAGGAATCATAGGATTACCCCAGTCTGGAAAGACAACCATTTTCAACGCGCTGACAGGCACGAACACACCACCAACTGCCAGCGCAGGCAGGATCGAGGTGCACACCGCAGTGGTGGATGTCCCTGATCCGCGCGTGGACATCCTGTCAGAAATGTTCAAGCCCAAAAAGACCATCTATGCCAAGGTGACCTACGCTGATATCGCCGGGCTGGACAGCGGTTCGGCGAAAAGCGGAATATCGGGCACATTGCTGAACCAGTTATCCCAGATGGACGGCTTCATCCATGTGCTGCGCTGCTTCGAGGATGAGAATGCCCCGCACCCGGCTGGGAGTGTTAATCCCCAGCGGGACCTGGACACGATGGAAGGCGAACTGCTGCTGAACGACATGATCGCGGTCGAGCGCAAGCTGGAACGACTGAAAGAGGAGCGCAAGAAAGGCGGCACGGACAAGGTTGTCAACGAGAGACAGACCGCCCTGTTCGAGCGCCTGTTCGAAATCCTATCCAATGAAACCCCGCTGCGCGGGGTGGAGATCTCCACCGAGGAAGAAAAGAACCTTTCCGGGTTCGGGCTGCTGACCCGCAAGCCCATGCTGGTGCTGCTCAACCTGGCTGAAGGGCAGGAAACTCCGCAGGTGGCATCCCCGCACCGGCTGGAACAGGTGGCTTTGCAGGGCAAGCTCGAAATGGAGATCGCCCAGCTGCCCCCTGAAGATGCCGCCCTCTTCATGGAGGAGTTCGGTATTGAAGAACCCAGCCTGAAGCGCATGATCCGGCTCTCGTATGACCTGCTCAACAACCAGTCCTTCTTCACGGTCGGCGAGGACGAGGTGCGGGCGTGGACAGTGAGACGCGGCGCCAGCGCCCACCAGGCGGCTGGAGAGATCCATTCCGATCTGCAGAAGGGATTCATCCGGGCGGAAGTGGTTGCCTATGAAGACCTGGTGACCCTGGGCGGCATGGCAGAGGCACGCGCTAAAGGTAAACTGCGCCTGGAGGGGAAGGAATATATTGTGCAGGATGGGGAGATCATGCACGTCAGGTTCAATATCTGAAATGCAGGGTTGATGGTATTATGCAATCCGCCGGGACGACCCTTGAGGAAGTCCCGGCGATTTTGTTTGAATTGCAGCTCAACTCTGAAATGGGTTGGGCTGCTGTTTGACTGGATGCCCGGTTTTGCGGGTTACTTGTTCTTGAGAACAGGCAGGCCGGACTTCATCTCCGCCACCATCTTGCCGGCGGGAACTGCATCCAGGGCTGCGGCTGCGTTCAGAGTGCCGGAGAAATAATACAGGGTGCTGCTTTTTCCGGTTGAACGGGTGATGACCTTGCTGTGCAGAAAATATTTCTTCCCCTTTGAATTGGTAAATGAATATGCCATTTAAATCCTCCTTTTAATTTGGAAAGAACACGTTAAAAATAGTGTAACAAGAATTTCTCGTTTGTCAATCGTAAAAAACGACCAATTTTCACCAATTTGGATGGGATTTATCACGATTTATTTTTCGCTTTTTCGCCTTCTTTTTTATTAAAGCGCCTGCATTTCAAGAAAACAACATCCTTTGTAAAAAAGGATGCTGGAAAAAATGTGATTTGTGAGCCTGGGCCCAGCTCACAAATGGTTGTCGAGAATTAAAGGTCTTTGAGGAAAGTTCCCAGAACAAGCAGAACGAAGGCTGCGGCAACGAACCAGAAGGCGTAGCCGCTGACAAATGGAATGACTACGAGGTTGCCGAGAATACCAAGGACGCCAAGAATCACGGCGATCCACCAGGTTATGGTTTTTGGTGCTGATAGGGTCATCTTAATCTCCTCGAAATAATAATGATGAATTTAATTGGGTATCATCCGTGCCCATCGATCTAAGAATGATATCCTTACACTTTTATTATAAATAAATTAAATGAAATTTCAAGAGGAAAAATTTCTTCCTGTTGTGGTCATACAGGACCGTGAAACAATTGGATTCCCCTGAACCAGTCCTGACTTATTTCATTTCGTTTCTCCTGCGCTGCCAATCACCAGTAAATATCGTGAATAGATGTAAAATGATGGTATGGAAAAAACAAATATTAAAACCGTTCACAGCATCCCTGATCTTCGTTATGAAATAAAGAATTTGAAGGAACCAGTCGGGTTGGTGCCGACCATGGGTTTCCTGCACGAAGGGCACCTGTCCCTGGTGAGGCAAGCCAAAAAGGAATGCACCAGCGTGGTGGTCAGTATTTTTGTCAACCCGACCCAGTTCGGACCAAAGGAAGACCTTTCCAGCTACCCGCGCGACCTGCCGCGCGACCTGCAGCTGCTGCAGGAAACCGGAGCCGACCTGGTGTGGAACCCGAGCCCGGAAGACATGTACCCGCAGGGTTACCAGACCTGGGTGGAACTGGAGGAGCTGGTCAAACCGCTGGAGGGGTCGATGCGTCCCGGGCATTTCAGGGGGGTTGCCACCGTGGTAGCCAAGCTTTTCAACGCTGTCCAGCCCCAGAAGGCATATTTCGGGCAGAAGGATGCCCAGCAGGCAGCTGTCATCCAGCGCATGGCACGGGATCTCGATTTTCCCATAGAGGTGGTCATCTGCCCAATCGTGCGGGCAGACGATGGACTGGCATTATCCAGCCGCAATATTTACCTGGACAAGGACGAGCGTAAGGCAGCCACAGTCCTGTACCGCTCACTGCAGGCAGCCAGGGATGCGTATGCCAGCGGGGAACGGAATGCATCCATCCTGCGGCAGATCGTGACCGGCATGGTCAAGCAGGAGCCGCTGGCAAAACTGCAGTATGTATCCTGTGCTGATTATGAAACGCTGGAAGAACTGGAGCGAGTCAGTGCAAAAGCGCTGCTCTCAATGGCTGTCTACTTTGGAAAAACCCGCCTGATCGACAACACCATCCTGGAATAAAAACAGCCCGGTCAGACCTGGACAAAATTGTTGACCGGCAGGACAAAGATCGTCCCCTGGGTATCCTCCCCTTCATTGTGAACCACGTTGGCACGGATGACCTCGATAGCAGCGTCCACGCGTGCATCGTCAAGACCGATCAACAATGTGACCACACCCCTGCGTAAGAACCCTCCGGTGGAGGCAATGCGGGTCACCCGGAAATCACTGGCAGTCAGCGACTGGGTGACGGCATCGGCATCGCTATCCCGAAGTATGGCAAAAATCAATTTCATGGTCATAACTCCTCAAATCGATCGACGGAAAAGGTAAAAACGGTCGCCCCGCCAACTGTGATCTCCATTGCGGAAGGCATCGGAAGGGGTGATCCTTCCATCGGTAGAGCCATGTATTCAACACGCTTATGGCAGGTTTCGTGCAGGGTGGAAACGATATCCGCCTCCATGTCATCGGGCAGACCGATCAAAAGGGTCGCATTGCGCCTTCTCAGGAAACCCCCGCTGCTGACCATGTGCAGCGCCGGGACATCCAACGCCTTCAATGCCTCCAGGGCGGGTTCCAGATCCTGTTCCTGGATAATGACCATCATCATCTGGTGGACATTCGAATCGTTCATCATCCTGCTTCTGGTTCGTGGAAGAATAGCATTCCTGTCATTGCACCTA
>Ga0209342_10001668_pt1 | contig 24625 bp, 25 predicted proteins | sample RifCSP16_2_FD_184023 | JGI IMG/M metagenome (GOLD analysis project Ga0209342, IMG submission 184023) | Soil microbial communities from Rifle, Colorado - Rifle CSP2_sed 16_2 (SPAdes) (version 2) | ecosystem: Environmental > Terrestrial > Deep subsurface > Rock core/Sediment | place: Rifle... | reverse complement strand
CCGACCGCGACGTCCTCCGCGAGCTTGCGCGGGATCGTGAAGCGGCCCGCGGACTTGATCCTCGAGAGCCTCTGGATGTCCTTCACCTCGCCCGGCGAGGTCGCGATCGGGGGCACGCGCTCGACGCGTTGCCCCTGTGTGGCGGCAATCGAGATCGCCGCGGTGACATCCGGGTGCTCGACGTCCTCGGTCGTGCTCGTCTCGTCGACGATCTCGAGGGGCACGCCGAGGGTCTGGAGCCGGTGGAGGAGGACGTTGCGCACCGTGGGCGCGCCGTGGCCGATCCGGACGACCTGGCGGCGCGCGGGGTGGCGCTGGAGGAAGAGGCGCACGCGGTTGGCCGCCTCCTCGACGCTGCCGCAGCGCGCCGTGGCGACGACCGCGCCGTCGAGGAGCGCGGCGACCCCAAGGCGGCGGCCGGGGTCGACGCCCACGAAGAGCCGGTCGGCGCGCTCGCGGCCCGCAAGCGCCTTGAGCGCCTGGTCGAGGTCGTCGTCGAGGTCCGCCCCGGCCGTGACGATGGGGCGGAAAGGGATCAGTGCGGCCTCCTTGGGGCTCGTGAGGACGACGCCCACGTCGTCCGGGATCGGGTCGCGCGGGGAGAGGGAAGTGAAGGCGATCCCCCGGCGCTTGAGGCGCACGACGAGGTCGTGGTAGAGGGAGAAGTCCTCGGTGACGACAGCGAGCGCGGGCACGGGGGGGGCACGCTCCTAGGGGGGCCTCAAGGGCCCTTCGAGACGAGCGTGAGGTCGGCGCTAAACGTGCTCACGGCGTTTCCAAGGTCGATGTGCTCGCGCACCCGCAGGCCCGCATGGGGGCCGTCGCGCACGACTGCGGCGCTGAGGGCCCCGGAAAACCCTGCGCCGCCCACCGTGCCGTTCACCTCGACGACCTCGATTGCCACGGCCGCAAAGCCCGACGCCACGAGGACTTCGGTCGTCGCCCGCCCGACCGTGAGGTGCGCAAAGGCGCCGTGCGCGTTTGCCACCGTGAACGCGTCGCCCTCCTCGAGCCGCGCGGGGGCGAGCCCCACGAAGTACTGCGCCTCGGAGGCGAGCAGGGGCCGGGCGTCCGGGTTTGCGACCCCGTTGCCGTCCGAGTCGACGAACCGCGAGCCGAAGCCCGACAGGTTCGTCGCCCCGATGTGCCCGGAGGTGTTCCACGCGACGAAGAACTCCTCGTTCAGCAGCCGCTCGTCCGAGGCGATGAGCCGCTCCGTGAGGTTGGTCTCGGCGTACGAGGCGCCGCCGAGCGTGCCGTTCAGCGTGAGTGTGCCGAAGGCGCGCAGCGCGCTTCGCGCCGCGCCCCTGCCGTCGACCGCCATAAGGGTCGCGTTGCCCTGGAGGGCGTAGAGCGCGCTCCCTTGTGTCCCGGGGGCGCTGCCCGAAAAATTGCCGGCGCCCTCCGCGGATTCCCTCGAGAGGTTCCCCCGGAAGCGCGCGCCCTCGAACCGCGTGAGGTGGATCGTGGTCGAGAAGCCCGCGTCGCTTTCGGAGCGGAGGTCCCCCGTGGCGTTCCAGGCGTACGTCACGGGTACGAAGGAGCCGTTGTCGCGGCCGACAGAGTGGTTCCAGGTAAGCGAGGAGAACGTGTAGTTCGCAGCGGTCCTCACCCCCCCTGCGTAGCCTTCCGAGAGCGAGGCGCCGGTGCCCACAAAGGCCCGCAGGGCGACGGTGGCAGGCATGTCCTGCGAGAGGGCCCCCTCAAAGGCCGTGGTCTGGTTGAGCCCCGCGAGCGTCCGCGTCTCGGCGCCGGAGGCCGCGAAGACCACGGACGTGTCGTTTTCGCTGCCGAAGAAGGGCACGGCGCGGAAGACCCGCGAGCCCCCGACCGTCCCGTTGTAGGCCGCTTCGACGCGCGTGACGGAGTACCGCCCGAGGTTCGTCCGGGGGATCGACACGCGGAGCAGGGTCTCGTTCAGCACGGCGAGGCCTTCGCCGACCCGGAAGGTGAAGTTCGCGGGCGCCCCGCTCGGCGTGACCACGACAGCGATGTCCGCCGCCCCGAGCGTCGGGGCCTTCACGACGAGGTACCCCTCGTCAGCGCCCCAGTCCGCGCGGATCGTAAAGCGCGCGATCACGAAGACCGTGACGAGCGAGAAGGCCGTGAGGCCGCGGTCGTCGTGCGCCGTGAAGCGGGCGAAGTAGGTCCCGGGAAGCGAATAGGCGTGCACGGCCGCCCCCCGCGTGGCATTCGTGAAGTCGACGACCCCGTCGTCTTCGAAGTCCCAGTCAAAGCGCACGACCGAGCCCTCGGCGTCGAGGGCCGTGCCCGTGAAAATGACCTCCTCGCCGACGGCGGCCTGGGCGGCGGAAGCCTGCGCGTGGACCGTGGGCGGCGTGTTGGGAGGGGCGGCGAAGCACCCGCCAACAAGTACGCCCGCCGCAAGGAGCGCAAGGAAGGGCCTGGCCCGCATCGGCGGGGATTGGGAGCGCGCTTGGATAAAGGCGCGCGTGTCGAGGCGCTACTGCGTGAACGTCTCGCCCTTCTCGAAGTTCTCCTTGACGTACTGGATGATCACGTCGCGGTTCTTGCGCAGGTGGGACTCGAACCACACCTTGACGACCCCGGCCACAACCGCCCAGAGCTTCTCGAAGCTCATCTTCTCGACGTCGCCGTCGAAGAGGATTTGCTGGGAGAAAATGCGCTTCCAGCCGCTGTACTTGTAGTACTGCTCACCCTCGCAGAATTCGAAGACGACGCGCAGGCGCGTCGAGCCGTCCTTCTGGTAATAGAACGCCTTGAGGGAGTCGCCGACACGCCCCTGGGACTGCGTGCGGTCGATGAGGTTCACGCTGTTCACGAGCGCGTAGTTGAACGTGTCCTTGAGCTTCCACTTGTCCGGGAACTCGTCGAAGGTCGCGAACACCGACGGCGAGGGCTCCATCGTGTAGTGCACGTCGATGTTCTTGAAGCGGATCCAGATCTGCCAGAAGTTCTCGATGAGGCTCCGCGTCACGTCCCGGCGCTTGCCGGTCAGCTTGTTCACGTCTTCGGAGACTTCCTGCTGCATCGAGGAGAGTTCCTTGTCTAACTGCTCAAAGAGGTCGCTTCCCATCCCACTACCCCGGGCGCGAAAAGTCCGCGAGGAGATAAAGAACTTTGGGTGGGTAGCCAGTCGGCCCGTTTTGGGGCGTTTTTCCTTCCCAAGGCGGCCCCTTGGCGGGGCGCCGGGGCGCTCAGGTCGAGTTTCCCTCGGCCCGGGGAGGGGGCGGGGGCAAAGCGAGGACGCTTTCAAGGACGCGGAGGAGCTCTTCGAGCGTGAAGGGCTTCTGGACGAAGGCGATCGCGCCGGCTTCAGTCGCCGCGCGCCTCGAGTGGATGTCTGCGCTTGAGAAGACGACGCGCGTGGCTGGCGCGATCGCGAGGATCTCCTTGGTGGCCTCCACGCCGCTCTTGACAGGCATCCGCTGGTCCATGATCACGATCTCGGGCTTGCTGGGAAGCGAGCGAACGAGCGCCACGGCCTCTTCGCCGTTCAAGGCGATCCCCACGACCTTGTGGCCGTGGAGGTTGAGGAAATCGGAGTAGATCTCGTGGAGGAAGGTCTCGTCGTCCACGAGAAGAATCTCTGCCAGACTACCGCCTCGGCCCAAAACCGAGGGAGCGTAGAAAAAGGGTTGGGTGCGGCCAATGGAGGTCCCTGCGTGCCCGCCTTTGGAGGCCCGCCTGGGGCGGCGGCCGCTGCCATAGGAAACGTTGCTTGCAAGGCAAGGCCGGTAAAGGGGGCAGGGGCCCTTGCGGCGCCTGAGGACGCGCCCCCGCGCGTGCGCGCACCCAGGGGAGTGCTTCGGGGATTTCCGATGACCATTTATATAGAAAAGGCGTTTACTATTGTCTCACGAGTGTAGACACAGTCTCACTCGATGGGATGCACGGGAAGCTTCGAAAGGAGCGGCCCGAACGGATTGCTGGGCGAGGGGTTTAGTGGGGCACGTAGGGGCGATTGGGCGATGGACAGCGTGAGCGTGACGAAGAGCATCCGGGTCTCCGGAGAGATGGCCGCCCGCATGGACAACCTTGTGGGAAACGGCACTTTCCAGACCACCTCGGAACTCATCCTCGAAGCGCTTTCGCAGTTCCTCGAACGCTACGACCTTGCCCCGCACACGCGCGTCCTTAGACTGAAGGTGCCAGCCGAAGTCGAGCGCCGCCTCAAGGCGCTCACGGAGGCAGGGGACGGCCCGACGGTCGAGGAAGCGGCGGTGCGGGTGCTGCGCGAGTTTTCGGCCGCGCGCCTGAAAGCCCTGGTGGAGGAGGCCTCGGAGTTCAACACGCTCCGGGACAAGCTCCGCCAGCAGCTTCTGGACGCGCAAGTCGGGGCCGCGCGGCGCGAGGACGTGGTCTCCAAGTAACCTTGTCGGAAGGGATGGGATGCCGGGGCAGGGGCGACCCTGCCTTACCCCCCTTTCCCCACGCCTGGCATTCCGCCTGAAAAACGAAGGGGCGGATGAGTCGGATGGAACAGCTGATCTCGAAGGTCGTTGCGCGCGCAGGGCAAACCCGGACGGAGACGAGCGGGGGGGCGCGGCGAAAAGGGGCCTCGAGGCGGCTCCTGGCCGTCGGCGTCGGGTCGCCCGGCTGCGCGGCCGCCGAGTGGGTCTTTGAGGACACGCCCGAGGCCTCGACCCTGACGGTAAACACGGACCGCGTGTCGCTCGAGCTCCACAAGTCCGAGACGAAGATGCTCCTTGGCGAGCGGATTTTCGGGGGCAAGAGCGCCCAGGGGCACGCGGACGCCGCGCGCCGCGCCGCGCGGGAATCGGCGGGCGCGCTCTCCGACCTCCTCGAGGGGTTCGACATCGTCGTAGTCATGGCCGCCCTCGGGGGCGGCACGGGAACGGGTGCGGCGCCCGTCGTGGCGGCAAAGGCCCGCGAGAGGGGCGCGGCCGTCGTGCTCGTGGCGGCCCTTCCGCTGCGGGCGGAGCGCAACCGGCGCGAGCGTGCGCTCGCGGCCCTCCCGGAGCTCAAGCGCGAGGCGCACACGACGATCTTGCTCGACAGCGAAGCGCTCCTGCCGATCGCCGGCAACCTCCCGATGTCGACCGCGCTTGGCGTCATGGACTATTTCATGGCCGAGGTCCCGCGGGCGCTCGTGCGGGCCGTCGAGCTCGCGGGGGAGCGCGAGGAGGCGCAGCGGCAGGCCCGGGACCTCGTCCTTGTGGGCGGCCTTGGCACGATCGTCTACGGGGAGTGGGCGCAAGAGGGCGCGGCACCGCAGGTTCAGCACGCGCTCGTCGAATCCGCGGGCGGGGCGCCAAGCGGCGCGCTCGTGCACATCCACACCAGCGACGGGCGCGCGCCCATCGGGTCGCACCGCGCGGTCGGCGAAATCGCAAGGCGCCTCAAGTCCCTGCAGCCGCCGCCGCACAACGTGCGCCTCACGGTCGCGCGCGACCCCACGATCCGTGCCGGCGGGAGCCTCGTCTCCTTGGTCATGGGCATCGCGGACCCGTGCGCCGGCGCGCGCGACGCGCCGGGTGTCGTCCTCGAGCCCAACCGCGTCGTGGGCGCGCCGGAGCCTGCACAGGCGCGCGAGGCGCCGCCCGCTCCAGCGCCGGAAACGCCCTCCGTCGGGCTCGTAACGCGCCACCCCTAGAGCCGCGGCCCGAATCGGTTATCTAAGGGCCGGCGCGATCGCTCGGCCCCGTGAAGCTCCTCCTTTGGACGATGGACGACCCGGCGTCAAGGGGGCTCGCCCTGCGCCTCGTCGCCCTCGGCCACTTCCCACGGACAGAGGGGGACGGATCGCTGCGCAGGGACGACGCGCTTGGCGCGGCCCTTGCCAAGGTCGAGGGCTCGCTCCTTGCGGCCGACTTCGCGGACCGCGAAATCGCCGCCCGCTTTGGGCTCCCCTTCGAACGCGCGCTCTTCCTCTCGCGGCACAGCGCGGCCTCCGGGCGGAGCGCCTTCACGGTCCACCCGATCGGAAACCTCGGAGGCGAGGCCGCCTTCGGCGGCGCCCCCCGCGCGCTTGCCCCTGCCGACCCCGCCTACATGACCTCGCTGCTCCTCGCGCTCGCAGGGGAGGCGCGGCCCCTCGATGTCACGGCGACCTTTGAAGCGACGCACCACGGGCCGCAAATGAAACTCCCCTCGCTCTTCGTCGAGGTGGGCTCGAGGCCCAAGGACTGGGAGAACCCCGACCTTGTCGACGCCGTCGCCCGCGCCGTCGTGGAGGGCTACCTGAAGCCGAGCCTTGCCGAGCCCGCTGCGCCCGCCCTCGGTCTTGGCGGAGGACACTACCACCCGCGGCACACGGACCGGGCGCGGGCCGATGGCACGCCTTTCGGCCACCTCATCCCCCTCCACGCGCTCCAGGGCCTGCGCGAAGCGACTCTCAAGGACGCCGTGCGCCTCACGGGCGCCCGAGTCTGCCTGGTCGATGCCCGCAAGGATGAACGCGGGGCGCTCGAGCGCGCGGCCGCCCTTTTGGAGGCGCAGGGCCTTCGAACGGAACGCCTGGGGTAGGGGACGGGGCCCGCCCCACCAAACCTTTAAACGCCTCCCTTGGCTCCCCCGGCCCCGGGATCCCACCGACGCGTGGTGCAACTATGCTGAAGGAATGCCAAGAACATGGATACTTCCGAGTGCAAGAGTGCCCTGTGTGCAACGACCGCGGCAAGTTCCTCATGTCCGACAGGGAGCTGAACTCCCTCTCGCGGATGATGGCGGGGACGCTGCGCCACTTCCCCGAGCGCTTCGACCTTGCGATGGACGAGCGCGGGTGGGTGAACCTCTTCGACATGGTCGACGCCTTCCGCGACGCGCGCGACGACCTCCACTGGCTGCGCCCGCGGCACATCTCGGCCATCGTCGAGAGCGACGAGAAGGGGCGCTACGAGATCGACGACGAGATGATCCGCGCGACCTACGCGCACTCGGTCGACGTGAACCTCGACCTGCCCACGCACGACATCCCGGGGTCCCTCTACTACCCGGCGACCGAGGCGGAAGCCGACCCGCTCCTCGAGGGCGGGATCAAGGCGACGGACCGCCGGTACGTCCACCTATCGAAGACCTACAAGAACGCCTGGGAGGCGGGATCGGGCAAGGCCGACTCCCCGACAATCCTCGAGGTCGACGTGCGCGCGGCGGAGAAGGACGGCGTGAAGATCATGCACGCGGCCTCCACGGTCTACCTTTGCGACGAGGTCGCGCCCAAGTACTTGCGGCGGGCGCCCACCGAGGAGATTACCGACGACGAGAAGAAGGCCATGCTCGCGCGCACGCGGCCCGAGCGCCCCGAGAGGCGCGAGCGGCGCGAGGGGGATGAGCGCCCTGAAGGCGACGCCCCCCGCGGCGGCGAGGCCGAAGGCGGCAAGGAAGGGCCCGCGCCCGCAGCTGACGCGCCCGAGGGCGCGGCCAAGCGAAAGGGCAAGGGCAAGAAGGCCGGCGAAGAGGAGTAGGGCCCTCTTTGGGCCCTTCAGTCACGCGCCCGCCCCGCGGATGAGCGGCGGCACGACGAAGGGCAGCAGGATCAGCGCGAGCATCAGGAGCGACGTATACTTCGTGATCGAAAGCGCGCGGCGCTCAAGCGGGTCGCGCGGGCGCCTCGGGCCTCCGAAGAGCTCGTCTGCCGGGTGAGGGCGCGAAGCCTCCTTGAGGGCCTCCTCCTCTTCGGGCGTCGTCGGCGCCACGGGCGCCTTTTGGAAGCGCCGCAGGAGCTTGAGGACCCCGTCCCGGTACATGTGGCCCCCGTCGAGCGGCAAGAGCGGCAGCGCGTTGAAGATCCCGACCATCAGGTTGAGCCAGAAGAGCCAGTAGAACGCGTCGGCAAGCGGCCAGAAGAGCCCGCCAAGCGAGGCGAACGCGCCGGTTGGCGTGTAGAGGGCGGCAAGCTCGCCGGGGATCGGCGAGAGACCGCGAAGGGGCATCCCGAGGTAGAGGGCGCCGACGAACTGGAAGCAGCCGGACCCGAGGCCGTGCCCCTTCTCTCCGCACAGGGACGCGCCGACCCCCGGGCGCGCCGTCACGGGCAGGTTGTACATGCCCACGCGGTCGGTGTAAATCCCCATCACGGCCGAGGACTGGTTGGCGACCGGAGGCTCGCGCGCGGCAAGTTGGAGGCGGCGCGTCATGGCCTCGCCGTTGTAGAGCACGTGCACCGTGACGTTGTCGCCGGGCGAGGCCTGCGCCATGAAAGCGTCGAAGTCGTCCGGGCTGTGGAGGTCCACAAGCGGGCCGGCGTCGGCCTGGACCGCGTCAAGGAGCGAGTAGGGCAGGATGCCGGCGAGGGCCGCAGGGCCGCCCGGAACGAGCGCCACGACGAGGACGCCGTCGTCGACGGGCGCAAGCGAGGCCATGAACCCTGCCGAGAAAAGGGTCGCGCAGGCGACGGCGAGCAGGATATTGCTCGCCGGCCCCACCGCGTAAATCCGCTGGCGCTTGGCAAGAGGAGCGGCGCGCATCTCGGACTCGTCGGGCTCGACGAAAGCGCCAATCGGGAAGAGTACGAGCAGGAGGCCGACCGAGCGGACCTTGATCCCCTCGGCGCGCGCGAGGATTCCGTGGCACCCTTCGTGCACGAGGATCGCGACCGCAAGCCCGAGGACCCCGAAACCGAGCGGGATGATCGGGTTGAGGCCCGGGATCCCGATGGCGTACTGCGGCGGCAGCGTCTCGACCGGGTTTCTGGCGAGCAGGATCGTCTGGGCGATCAGCGTCAAGACCATGAGGCCCATCGTGATGAAGACCACGACGACGGAAACGCGGGAAAACGCCGCCCATAGGCGCCTGCGGCGCGCGAGCCGGTCGAGCGCCGACCGGAAGCGCACCGTGCGCCAGACGAGGAAGGGCCCGAAGGCCTGGATGTTCGCGCGCTGGAGGAGCCCCGTCTGCTTCAGGATGATGATGACCGCCAGGTACGCGGCAAAGACGAGCGTGGCGAGGAGCCAGGGATCCATGGACAGGGCCGCGACAGGGGCATGGAGGATAAAGGCTTCGCCAACGGCGTCTCCCGGCCGTCCGGTCCTCGAAATCGCACCTCAGTCCTCGCGGGCCCAGACGCGCGGGTCCACCTCGTCGTAGACCTCGAACTCGCCGCGCTCCTTGGCCTTTTCTCCCTCGCCTGCCGGGGCGTCCTTGGCAAGTTCCAGGATCTCGCGCTTGCGCATGATCCAGTAGTGGATCCGCCAGATCTTGCCGCGGACCGTGTAGGACTCCTCGCGCGACGTCGTCAGGATCCCCTCCTCCTCGAGCATGTAAAAGACGTCGCGGTCGTCCGTGTCGAGGATGTTGTCGATGATCGCGTCGGAAAAGCCGAAGAAGGAGAGGAGGTACATTGCGAGCCCGTTGATCTCCTCCTCGTCCATGCCGCGGCGCTTTAGGATTTTCGAAAGGGCCCTGCGCAGGATGTCGTACGTGATCACGCTGCCGGCAAGTTGGGCCGAGCTCATCTCGCCGGTGGCGCCCAGGAACGGCGGGGGCCCTGCGCCCTTTTGCGGCGCCCTGCGCGGAGCCTCGGGCTCCTCGACTTCGTCGAAGAACGCGTCGGGTTCGCGGGGGTCGTAGGCCATAGGGTCGCCATCCGGAGGAGGCGAAAGTCAATAGGGCGGCACCTGATCATTGCGCGAGAGCGCTATTTGCTGTTTTTGGAGGGATTGCCGGAATGGCGTTAGGACGCGTCCCTGTGGCGGGCCGAAACGTGGTCGCGTGGGTTGAGACGCACGTGGGGACCCTGCGTGAAGCCCGGGCGCTTGCCCAGCGGGCCCTCGAAGCGCGCCTTGCCGCCTGCGCCAACCTCGGGGCGATCGAGTCGGCATATCGGTGGGAGGGGACCTTGGAGCGCCGCCGCGAAGTGCGCGTGGAGCTGAAAACCGACCGGAGGAGGCTGAGGGCGCTCCTCGAGTTTGTCAAGGCGGAGCACCCCTACGAGGTGCCCTACATCGCGTGGGGCGAAGGCCTTCAGGTCACGGCGGCTTATCGGGCGTGGGCCTCTCGCGAGACGGGCCCGGCCCGAACTCGCCCTCGCCCGGCGGCGACGCGCCGCGGGACGCGCGGTACTCGTCGAAGAACATGACCGCGGGGTTGTCGAGAGAAGCGATGAGCAGCGCGCCCCAGATGAACTTGCGCTGGCGGTCCTTGGGGAGGGGGTTTGCCTCCTCGTCGCCGAAGTCGAAGCCCGCAAGCGCGATGCGTGACGCCCCGAAGTGGTCCGCGAGGAACACCGCGCGGTCGCCGTCCGTGAGGCCGCCGAAGTTGCGCGTGCCGGCAGGCGGCGAGCACTGGACGCTGGGGACGATCGGGCCTTCGAACCGCGGCACGAACTCCTCGAGCTTGCCCTGGTTGTCCGCGTGGGCGTGGACCACCGCGATCGAGCCCTTGCGGTTTGCCGAGAGGATCGCCTCCATGTCGCCGTCAAGGTCCGTGACGATGATTTCGGGGATCGTGCCGCGCTTGAGGAGGCGGCCCACGGCCCCGTCGGTCGCAACGACGGTGCCGTCCAACTGGTACTCGCCGAGCTCCTCCTCGAGCGTGGGGCCCGCCGCGCAGACGAACACGGGCTGCCGCGCAAGGAGCGGCGCAAGGTCCTTGTCGTCGGCCACGCGCCCGAGGCGCGTGTAGGCAAGCACGGCGAGGCGCTCGGCGGCTTTCAGGTCGCCTTCCCGCGAGTAGCCGAGGTCGTTCGTCGCCGCGATGTACCGGGGTTCCCAAGCGGCAAACTCCATGGCAGGGGCCCTCAAGCGGGAGCGGGGAGAAAACGCTTGGCTCGGCGTGCTGGCCTCCCAGCACGTATAAATAGGGTCACCCGTTTGCGAGGCCCGACGGTTATGGGGAACATCCGGCCGACCTACATCAAGCGCGTGGCCATCGAGCTCATCGAGAAGTACCCCGACCTCTTCACCGAGAGCTTTGACCAGAACAAGATCCTCGTCCACAAGCTCTGCGACGTGCGCTACAAGGGGATGGCGAACCGGATTGCCGGGTACGCGACGACCTATAGGCGCGTCTCGCGCGCGAGGCTCCAGCTCGAAGCCCAGTAAGGCCAGGGCCGTTCGGCCCACCCCCCGGCAGGGTTTTACGGGGCAAGTCGCCTTGGCGAAAGTCTGATGAGCAGCGCGGCCGCGCAGCAGGAGTTCCCCCTCGTTGACCTTACGAAGGTCGAGCCGAGGCTCTACCAGCAGAACCTCTACCGCTCGGCCCTCAAGGACAACACGCTGCTCGTGCTGCCCACGGGCCTTGGAAAGACCGTCGTCGCGCTGATGCTTGCCGGCAAGGCCGTCGGGGACGCCCGGGGCGACAAGGGGCGCAGGGGCGCCTGCGTCGTGGTCCTCGCGCCTACGAAGCCGCTCGTCGAACAGCACGCCTCGTTCTTCCGCGAGAACCTGGTCGGCGCAGGGCCGCCCGACAGGACCCAACATGACCCGGGCGAGGGGCGCGTGGTCGTAGCCGACATGACCGGCGAGGTCGACCCGGCCGAGCGCGAGTCGCTCTTCCTCGAGGCCGACGTTGTGATCGCCACGCCGCAGGTCGTCCGCAACGACCTGGCGGCCGAGCGCGTGTCGCTTGCCGGCGTGCGACTGCTCGTGCTCGATGAGGCGCACCGGGCGGCCGGCGACTACCCGTATGTCTCGCTTGCGAAGACCTTCCGCGCGCAGGCGGGTGCAAGGGGGCGGCTCCTCGGGCTCACGGCCTCGCCGGGGGGCAACGCGCGCGACATCCTCGCGGTGTGCGAAGCGCTCGGGATCCAGCAGATCGACGTGCGCACGGAGGAGGACATCGACGTCGCGCCCTACGTCCACGAGATCGCGGTGAACTGGATCGAAGTCGACCTGCCCGGCGACTTCAAGGTGATCGCCGCCAAACTCCGCCGGATGTTCGACCGCGAGGCCCGCAAGCTCCAGGACGCCGGGCTCGTGCGGCGCGGAAACTTCGTGTCCGCCGGCGACATCATCCGCGCAAGGCAGGGGATCCAGGCGGGGCTCGCGCGGCTGCCCCCCCAGGAGCGCGGGCCTTGGTGGGCGCTTGCAAGCGCGCAGGCGCGCGCGATGAAGCTAAACCACGCGCTCGAGTACATCGAGACTCAGGGGTCGCAGGTCTTCCTGTCCTACATGGACCGGCTGCGCGAGGAGGCCGCGCACAGGGGCGGGTCGGCCGCTTCGCGGGCGCTTGCGAAGGACCCGGACTTTGCCGAGGCCTACGCCCTTGCCAAGACGACGAAGGCGCAGCACCCGAAGGTCGAGACCGCCGCGAAGCTCGTCGCGCGGGCCCTCAAGGCGGACCCCGAGGGCCGGATCATCCTCTTCGCGCACTTCCGCGAGACCGGCGAAGTCCTCCTCAAGCGGCTCGAGGCCGTCGAGGGCGCGCGCGCCGTGCGGTTCGTCGGCCAGGCCGCGCGGGGCAACGACGCGGGGCTTTCGCAGAAAGAACAGGTCGAGGTCATCGAGAAGTTTGAGGAGGGCGCCTTCAACGTGCTCGTGGCCACGAGCGTGGCCGAGGAAGGGCTCGACATCCCGCAGGTCGACCACGTGATCTTCTACGAGCCGGTCCCGAGCGAGATCCGCACGATCCAGCGGCGCGGCCGCACGGGCAGGCGCCGGGCGGGCTCCGTGGAGGTGCTCGTCGCGCGAAAGACGCGCGATGAGGCGTACATGCGCGCGGCCTCCGCGCGGGAGTCGACCATGCGCGAGGAGCTCAAGCGCCTGCGCGTAAACCTGCGCCTGCCGATCGAGGTGCTCGACGCGCCCGCCGAGGGCGAGGTGGCGCGCCGCCTGGAGAACTTCAAAGCGACCGACCCGCCGGCCGAGACCGATCCGGCGCCGAAGGGGTCGCTCGAAGCGTTCGGCGAGCGAGGCTCGGGGGAGCCGCCCGCCTCAATTCCCGCGCGCCAGGTCGCACCGCCTGCGGAGGAGGGCCCGCAGATCTTCGCGGACGACCGCGAGCTCCGCGGCCCCCTTGTCGACGCGCTGAGGGCCCTCGGCGTGCGGGTCGTGCCCCAGCGCCTCGCGGTGGGGGACTTTGCCTGCCCGCCGCAGGTCGGGGTCGAGCGCAAGACAATCCGGGACTTTGCAGCTTCGCTTTCCGACGGCCGCCTCTTCGCGCAGGCCGAGGCCCTCGCCCAGGCTTATGAGCGCCCGGTCCTCCTCATCGAGGGCGACGAGGCCTCGGGGTTCGAGGGCGTTGCGCCCGAGGCGTTCCACGGCGCGGTGGCCCGCCTGATCACGGACCTCCACCTTTCGGTCCTTCGCACAAGGGACCCGAGGGGCAGCGCCCAGGCGCTCGCCGGGCTTGCGCGCCGCGCCGGGCGCACGGGGGCGACGCCGCCCTCGGGCGCGCCGAGAACGGCGAAAACGGGGCTCACGGTCGCCGAGACCCAGCTTGCCGTCCTTGAAGGGCTGCCGGGGGTTTCGCATTCAACCGCGGTCCGCCTCCTGGCGCACTTCGGGACGATCCGGGCGCTCTCCCAAGCCTCCCTCGAAGAGATCGCCGCGGTCCCTGGCGTCCCCCGGCGCACGGCCGAGCAGATTTTCCAGGTGCTCCACGCCGCCTACCCGGCCGACGGCGCCTGACCCGGCGAAGCCGCCTTCGGTTAGGTTTATCCAGGGGGAGGGTTTCCCCGAAAAAGTGGCCGACCCGCCGGGGGCATGAAACCGTGAAGCCCATCCAGGTTGCCGCCGGCGCGCTCCTTGCCTCCGCATACGCGACCATGGTGCTCGGCGCCTACGTGAAGGCGATCGGCGCGGGGATGGCGTGCAGCGAGTGGGGCACCTGCAACGACGGCGAGTTCTTTTCGCGCCTCGACAACGCCGGGGTCGCCGCGGAGGTCGCCCACCGGGTCGCCGCGACGACGGTGATGGTCGCCGGCGCCGCCCTGCTCGCCGTCGAGTTCCTCCACTACCGCGGCGAGCGGCGCCTCTTGCGGCTCACCTTGCTTGCCGCGGTGGTGCTCGCCGTCCAGGTCTCGCTCGGCGCCTTCACCATCTTCACGAACCTCGAACCCTTCATCGTCACTGCGCACCTTGCCGTCGCGACCCTCTTCTTCGCGCTCACGCTCGTCATCGCCATGCGGGCCTGGAAATTGCCCCCCGCCGCCGCCGGCGCGCCGGCCCCTGCCGCGGCGCCCGAGGCGGAAGCCACGAAGACCGGATAGGCGAGGAAAGCCCAATGGACGAGGAACCTTCCGAGGAAGCGCCCGGGGCGACCCTCGGCCGCCGCCTTGCAGACTACGCCGTCCTCGTGAAGCCCGGCATCATGCTCGCCCTCCTCATCTCGTGCTTCTCCGCGATGGTCGTAGCCGCAGGCGGCCTGCCGCCGCCAACGCTCGTCGCCGCCACGCTCGTCGGCGGCGCGCTTGCCTCCGCATCGGCTGCGGCGCTGAACAACCTCCTCGAACGCGACCGAGACGCCAAGATGCGCAGGACCCGCAGGCGGCCGCTTCCCGCGCACCGCCTCGAGCCCTCGCACGCCGCCGTTTTTGCGACCGTGCTTGCCGGCGCCGCCTGCATCGTTCTCACGGCCTTCGCAAGCGCGCTCGCCGCGGCCCTCGCGCTCTCGGGGCTCGTCTTCTACGCCTTCGTCTACACGCTGTGGCTGAAGCCCCTCACGGCGCAGAACATCGTGATCGGCGGCGCCGCTGGGTGCTTCCCCGCGCTCGTCGGCTGGACGGCCGTGACCGGCACGATCGGCCCGGGCGCCGTCCTCATCGCCCTCATCGTGTTCCTCTGGACGCCCCCGCACTTCTGGAGCCTCGCGCTCCTCTACAAGGACGACTACGCGCAAGCCGAGTTCCCCATGCTCCCCGTCACCCGCGGCGAGGAGGTCACGCGCCGCCAAATCCTCGCGTACTCCGCCTTGCTCGTCGCCGTCACGGCGCTCCTTGTGCCCCTCGGCGTGCTCGGACTCGTTTACCTCCTGCTATCCGCCGCCCTCGGCGCGATCTTCCTCGCGCAGGCCGCGACGCTGTTTTTCACGCGCAAGCCCACCGCGGCCCGCGCGCTCTTCCGCTATTCGAATGCCTATCTGGCCCTCCTCGCCTTCGCAATGGTCCTCGACGTCGCGTGGCCCTTCTGATGGCGTAGCGGCCGCGCCGCCGCCGGGCCCGCCAAGCGCGGGGTTCCCCGCGTGGAAAGGGTTTTATGATCCTCCCGGGGTCGCCCGCACGCCTTGGTCGACGTCCCGCCACTTGCATGGGTGGGCTTCTTTGCGACCGTGGCGACGATCCTGGCCATCGACCTCGGCTACTTCCACCGGCGCGCCCACGCGATGACGATCAAGGAGGCCTCCTTCTGGGCGGGCCTGTGGATCAGCGTCGGGCTTGCTTTTTCCATCGCCGTCTGGTGGCTCTACAGCCGCACGCCCGGCACCCTCTCCGGGGAAGCCGCCGCCCAACTCTACCTCACGGGCTACATCCTCGAGGAGTCGCTCTCCGTCGACAACCGTGTTCATCGTGATCTTCCGCTATTTCGGGGTCCGCGGCGAAGACCAGCACAACGTGCTCTTCTACGGGATCCTCGGCGCGATCCTCATGCGCGGGCTCTTCATCTTCGTTGGTGTGGCGGCCCTCCACGCGTTTGAGGCCACGATCTACGTCCTTGCGGGCCTCCTGCTGTTCACGGCCCTGCGCATGACCTTCGGGAGCGACAGGGAGATCGACCCGTCGCAGTCGCGGATGTACCTCCTGCTCAAGCGCATCATGCCCGTGACGGAGGACGCGCACGACGGGAAGTTCTTCCACAAGGTCGGCGGGCGCCGCCACGCGACGACCCTGCTCCTCTGCCTCCTCCTAATCGAGGCGACCGACGTCCTCTTTGCCCTTGACTCGGTGCCCGCGATCCTGGGCGTGACCGACGAGGCCTTCATCGTCTACACGTCGAACATCTTCGCCATCGTCGGCCTGCGCTCGCTCTACTTCGTGGTCGCGGCCGGCATCCAGCACCTCAAGTTCCTCAAGCCCGCGCTCGTGATCCTGCTTGGCTTCATCGGTGTGAAGATGATCATCGCGGGGCCGTGGAGCGACTGGTACCACATGCCGGTCTCCGTGTCGCTTGCCGTCGTCGCGTCGATCCTGCTTGTCGCGATCGCTGCGTCCGTCGCCTACAACCGGTGGCACCCTGCGCCGCCCCCGACGGCGCCGGGCGCGGAAGGGGCGGCCAACGCTCAGGCTCTAGATGCAGGCAAGCCGTGAGGCGCCGCAGTCGCGGGCCTTTGGCCCTTGGGGCCGCCAGCCTCTCGCCGGGCCCTTCACCCGCGCAGGATGATCTCGATGTTCACGCCGTCGGGCACGTTGATGCGGATGAGCTGGCGCAGCGCCCGCTCGTCGGCGTCGAGGTAGATGAGGCGCTTGTGCACGCGCATCTCCCAGCGGTCGACGGTCTCCGAGCCCTCGCCGTCCGGGGACTTGCGCACCGGGACTTTCAGCGTGCGCGTCGGCAGGGGGATCGGCCCGCGGATATCCACGCCCGTGCGCTCGCTGATCTGCTTGATCTGCGCGCACACGGAGTCGACCTTCTTGGGCTCGGTCCCCGTAAGGGAAATCCTCGCTTTGGCCGCCACCCCAGCCACCTCCACACGACGTCAGGACCGCGGGAGGTTGTCGGGGCGTCAGTCCGTCGCGATGCACATGCCCGCCGCGACGGTCTGGCCCATGTCGCGGATCGCGAAGCGCCCGAGCTGCGGGAACTCCTTCGCGTTCTCGAGGACCATGGGCTTTGTCGGCTTCACGCGCACGATCGCCGCGTCCCCCGTCTTGAGGAACTCGGGGTTCTCTTCCTTCGTGCCCCCGGTCTTCGGGTCGAGCTTCTTCTCGAGCTTCACGAAGGTCGCCGCGACCTGCGCCGTGTGCGCGTGGAAGACCGGCGTGTACCCGACCGCGATCGCGGAAGGGTGGTTCAGCACGGTGATTTGCGCCGTGAACTCCTTCACGACCTTCGGCGGGTGGTCGACCGGGCCGGCCACATCGCCCCTGCGGATGTCGCCCTTGTTGAGGCCGCGGACGTTGAAGCCCACGTTGTCGCCAGGGACCGCCTGGGGGATCTGCTCGTGGTGCATCTCGATCGACTTGACTTCCGCCGTCTTGTGCGCAGGCTCGAACATGAGCTTCATCTCGGGCTTCAGCACGCCCGTCTCGACGCGGCCGACCGGCACGAGGCCGATGCCCGTGATCGAGTAGACGTCCTGCACGGGCAGGCGCAGGGGCTTCTCCGTGGGCTTCGGGGGCTCCTTGAGGCCGTTGAGCGCGTCGAGCAGCGAGGGCCCCTTGTACCAGCCGAGGTTCGGAGAGGGTTTGATCATGTTGTCCGCGACGTACGCCGAGATCGGCACGATCGGGACCTCGTCCGTCTTGTAGCCGACGTTCTTGAGGTTCTTGATGACGTCCACCTTGACCTCCTCGAACTTCTTCGAGTCGTAGGCCGGGGCCGTCGCGTCCATCTTGTTGATGGCCACGATGAGCTGCGTTACGCCGAGGATGCGCGCGAGGAAGATGTGCTCCTTCGTCTGCGCCTGGACCCCGTCGACGCACGACACGACCAGGACCGCGGCGTCGGCCTGCGAGGTCCCCGTGATCATGTTCTTCACGAAGTCCCGGTGCCCGGGCGCGTCGATGATCGTGAAGTAGTACTTCTGCGTGTCGAACCGCTTGTGCGCGACATCGATCGTGACGCCGCGCTCGCGCTCCTCCTTGAGCGCGTCCATGACCCACGCGAACTCGAAAGTGGCCTTCCCCTTGGACTGGGCCTCCTGGCGGAACTTCTCGATGACGTGGGCCTGGATGTGACCCGTCTCGAGCAGCAGGCGGCCGACAGTCGTGGACTTCCCGTGGTCAACGTGTCCGATGAACACGATGTTTAGGTGGGGCTTCTCAGCGGGCATCGCTTTCTTTTCTCCTATGGCTGGGCTTGTGTGTGCCCATTCAGGGTGAACTCGCAAAGGGCTTCCACTATATATGCGTTTACTCAGCGCGAGACGGGCTGGCGAATCGCCAATTCTCGGGCCCGTTTTCGGACGTTTCCAAACAAAACCGCGCGCAATTTCGCGACACATCAGCCTGCGTAGTAGTCCGCGGTCGGCGGGTCGGGCTTGAGGCCCTTCCGCTCGCGGATCTTCTTAACAACCGTGGGCTGGAGGTCGCGCGGCACGGGCCTGAAGCCCGCGTTCTCCGTCGACCAGAGCGCGCGCCCTTGCGTCGCGCTGCGGATCGCGGACGCGAACCCGAACATCTCCGCGACCGGGCAGATCGAATCGATCGTCGTGATTTCCCCCTCGCTCTTCATGTCGATGATCTCGCCGCGGCGCGTCTGGATCTCGCGCGCCGCCGAGCCCATCACGTCGTTCGGGACGTTGATGAAGACCTTTTGGTAGGGCTCCATGAGCACGGTCCCCGCGGTCACCATCGAGCCGTAGATCGCCGAGCGCATCGCGGGGATGACCTGGCCCGGCCCGCGGTGGATCGAGTCTTCGTGGAGCTTCGCATCCACGAGCTTCACCTTGAGCGCCATGGTCTTCTCGCTGGCAAGCGGCCCGCGGTTGCAGGCCTCGATGAAGGCGTCTTTGCAAAGCTCCATCGTCTCGTGGAGGTTTTGGATGCTCTTGGTCATGTCGAGCATGATGTTGGTGTCCTGGATCCAGACGACCCCCTTGGCCTGGTCCTTCCCCCACCCGAACTCCTGAAACTTCAGGGCCATCGCCTTCTTGTCCTTGATGGCTTTGCCGGCGGGGATGTCGCCCGCTTTGATCGCGTCGACGATCGGCTGCTCGAGCGGCTCGACCTCGACGTAGAACTTGTTGTGCTTGTTCGGCGACTTGCCCTCGAAGTACGTGGGCGAGGGGTTCGGGACCGACTCGCGGTACACGACGATCGGCGGCGAGGTGTTGATCTCGACCTTCTGCTCGTTGACGATGCGGTACTGCGTGATCTCGAGGTGGAGCTCGCCCATCCCCGAAATGAGGTGCTCGCCGGTCTCGTTGTTGATCTCCACGACGATCGACGGGTCGGCCTTCGAGATGCTGCGCAGGACCTCGATGAGCCGCGGAAGGTCCCGCGTGTGCTTCGCCTCGATGGCGACCGTGACGACGGGCTCGCTGTAGTGGACGATGGGCTCGAAGGAGTCCATCGCGGCGTCGCTCGAGACCGTGGAGCCCGAGATTGCGTCGCGCAGCCCCGAGACGGCCGCCATGTTCCCTGCAAGGACCTTGTCCACGGGCATGCGGTCGGCGCCGACGGCGACGGCGACAAGCGCCACGTGGTACGAGCGGCCGCCCATCCCGCTGATGTAGACCTCCTTGCCGCGCTCGATCGTGCCCGAGTACAGGCGGCCGATCGCGACCTCGCCCGCGTGCGGGTCGACGATGATCTTGTTGACCATGAGCGCGATTGGGCCGTTCGGGTCGGCGGCCAGCATCGCCTTGGCCACGGGGGACTCGACGTCGCCGTGCCAGATCTTCGGGATGCGGTACTTCTGCGCCGTCGGGGGGTCTGGGTGGTGCTTCACGGACATGTCGAGCAGGACCTCGTGGATCGGGCTCTTCTTGGCGAGCTCCTTCTGCGTGCCGCTCTTGCACGACTCATAGATCTCCTTGAAAGAGATCCCCTTGCGCTTCATCCAGGGCACGCTCGTCGCCCACTTGTTGAACGCGGAGCCGAAGCCCACCGTGCCCTTCTCGACGTTGACCTGCCAGTCGTTGCGGAACCCCTCGGGCGCGTACTTCTTGATGCGGTCGTTGACCTCGCTGATGATGCGCACGAACCGCTTCTGCATCTCCTCGGGCGAGACCTTGAGTTCGTTGATTAGGCGGTCGACCTTGTTGATGAAGAGGACGGGGCGCACGGCCTCTTTCATGGCCTGTCGGATCACGGTCTCGGTCTGGGGCATCACGCCTTCGACCGCGCAGACGACGAGGATGACGCCGTCGAGCGCGCGCATCGCGCGCGTCACGTCGCCGCCAAAGTCCACGTGGCCCGGCGTGTCGATGAGGTTGATGAGGTACTGCGTGCCCTCGACTTCGTGGACCATCGACGCGTTTACCGCGTTGATCGTGATCCCGCGCGCCTGCTCCTGCTCGTCGTAGTCGAGGGCAAGCTGGGTGCCGGCAAGCTCCTCGGAGATGAGGCCGGCGCCTGCAAGCAGCGAGTCCGAGAGCGTCGTCTTGCCGTGGTCGATGTGGGCCGCCGTGCCGATGTTGCGCACGTGCTTCAGGTCGGCCATGAGCGCCTGGACGCGCGCGATGTTCTCCTCTTTGCGTCCCATAGCAATCCCCTGGGGTTTTCACGAGATGGGCCCTTCAAAGCCGCAAGGGCGCCTGCCCTTCACCTTGCGCTTGCCGCCACGCGCTCGACTTCCTCGCGCTTGGCCATCGCGGAGGACTCGAGCTTCCCCAGCGAGGCGTTGATGATTTCGTCGGCCAGGCACTGGGCGAGCCGCTTGCGGTTCTTGTGGGAGGACTCGATGACGCCGCGGCAGATGTTGCGAAGCGCCACGTCGAGGCGCCGGGACGAGGAGATGTCGACGGCCTTCGGAACCGAGATCCCGCCGAAGCGCAGGCGCGTGACCTCCTCGCGGGGGCTCACCATCTGGAGGGCGTCGACGTAGACCTGGATCGGGTTGAGCTTCGTCTTGTTGTGGACGATCTGGAACGCCTCGCGCACGATGTTGTACGCGTGGGCCTTCTCGCCCGTGGAATGCTCGGAGCGCATCATCCCGTTGATGAGGCGCTCGACGATGTTGAGGCGCTGCTTGGCGAACGACTTGTTCGCGTGGCGCCCGCTCGTGTGGGGCACGGCGATCGGCTTGACGTTGATGTAGCGGATGAGGCCCGGGTCCTTGACCTGGATCGCCTCGAAGCTCCACTTGCCGAAGAGGAGGATCTCGCCCTTTTTCGGGGCGCCTTCGGGGACGGACGCTGGGGCCGGCGCGGGAAGGGCCGGCGCGGGCGCCGCGGCGGCGGGCAATGCGGGCACCGCAGGCTCCGCGGGCGCAGGTGCGGCGGGCGCGGTCTCCGCAGGGGCAGGCGAGGCCGGCGCGGGGGCCTCGGGTGTCGGCACTGGGGGCGCCTCCGGCGCATCGGGCGCTTGGGGTGCGGGGGGTTCCTCGCTCATGTTGGGCGCCACCTCACCTCACGGGCTTCTCCTTGCGCCCGCGCACCATCTCGTCCAGGGAGACATTGTTGACCTTGATGACCTTGTAGCGCACGCCCGGCAGGTCGCCGTACGAGCGGCCCGACCGCCCGCCGATGCCTTCGACGAGGACCTCGTCGTGCTCGTCGATGAAGTCGATCGCCCGGTTGCCCACGGCGAAAGCCGTGATCTGCCGGCCGTTCTTGATGAGCTGGACCTTCACGCACTTGCGGATCGCCGAGTTCGGCTGCTTGGCCTCGATTCCGACCTTTTCGAGCACGATGCCGCGGGCCTGGGGCGCCGCCTCGAGGGGGTCGGACTTCTCCTTGAGGTGGAGGACGCGCCGCTTGTAGTACCGGTCGGACCAGCGCAGGGCCTGCCGGTTCTTGCGCAGCTTCCGCGCAGTGTGGAGACCCGTCGGTTGGCCCATCTGGACACCTAGGTTTTGCCTTTGCCAGGAGGCAAAGTAATGCTGCAAAGGAACACCCATATATAAGGGCGACGGGCGCGGCGCATTCACGTTTTTCGCCGCGATTCCTTGCGAGCGGACCCTGCTTTTTGCCCTTCAGCGGGGGTGGGGCGGCGGGCCTTCGCCCTCGTCCATGTCTGGGTGCAAGGGCTCCTCGGCACCCTCGTCGTCCAAGGTGCCGTCGCCGTCGATTGCAAGGAGCGGCGAGCGCGCGTCGAAGACCGGGCGCCAGCGGACGGTCGCGTAAATCGCGGCCGCGGCCCCCGCGAGGATGACGATGAGGGCGGCCATCGGCAGGGAGTTGTTCACGAGCGCCACGGCAAAGGTGACCGTCACGTTGCCCGAGGGGTTCGCGCCGTTTGCAAGCCGCTCGTCGTTGTCGATGACGACGAAGTACGTCCCGGCTGGCAGGGGTTCGGTGGTAAAGGCCGTGTGCTCCGTCGCCGCGCGGCTGTAGTCGACAAAGAACGACACCGTGGCGTTCGGGTTGCCGCCTTCGCGAAGCGCCGCGTAAACCGTGTAGTTCTCCGCGTCGAATAGGTAGGAGTCGAACACCTCCGCGCTCCCCTGGGGGGCGTCAGCTTGGAAGATAATCGAGTCGCCCTCCGCCGCCGTGACGCGGAACACGAGGATCGCGTAGGCGGGAAGGACCCTCGTCCCCGCGAGGCGGCCGCTTACGGGCTCGACGGTGATCGATGCAGGCGGCGTCGCGTTCAGGCCGTTTGCGGCAAGGAGCGCCCCGGGCGCGACGCCCTCGGCGGCCGTCCCCAAGCCCGAGCCACTCCGGAGGTCCTCAAGGGGAGCCCTCTCGGGAAGAGGGAGGTCTGGGGCCGCGCTTGGGGGGATCGGCCCGTCGGCCGCCTGCGCCCCCGCGCTCGCCTGGGCGCCCGGCGCAAGAAGCCCCATAAGGAGGACGGCTAGGGAGACCGCGAGCAGGGGGGCGCGCATTCGCATCAAGCGCCGCGCGCTCAGATTGGGATGTTAAGAAAGCATCGATTGTGGTGGAGGCCAGGCGGAACGACCCTCAGGAGGCGCCCAGGCCGGGCGCAGCGGGCGCGGTAACCTGGCCCGACGGTTTTATCGGCGCGCTCGCAGTGGAACGCCCGTGGCGCGAAGGGAGAGGCTCCTTGCCGCGGCCCTTGTGGCCGTCCTCGGCGGCACGGCGCTTTCCGGCTGCATCAGCGTTTTCCCCGTGAAGGGGCTGCTCTCGACCGACCCCACGACGGCGTCGCAGCCCTTTGCCAACGTGGAGGTCTACCACCGCGCCGAGGAAGGGCCCTCGGGAGGCGGGACCTGCGTTGCGGGGAGCGACGTGAGGCAGTTCTACGTTCCCCAGCGAGCCCGGAGCGTCTCGGTGGACCTGCGCGCCACACTGAAGGCCGCGCCGCCGCCGTTCGACATCGTCTACAACGGGAGCCTGGACCTCGTCGTGAAGGACGGTGCGGGCGTTGTTTGGGTTGACGTGCATGAGGAGGGGCGCAGCGTGGAGAAGAAGGTGGTCGTCGAAGGGCCGCGGCCAGGCGCCTGGGCGATCCAGGCCTCGTGGAAGCTCTGCGACGTTTCCTTGGTGTACAAGATCCATGACAGTTTCGAGGTCTCGATCATCGTGAACCAGCCTGCCTAATGGCGGGCCTCGTCAGTCCACGACCGCCTTCGTGGCGGAGAACCGGCCCGCCTTGATCTCGAAGTCGTAGTAGCCGAGCGGGTGGTTCACGCCGCGCATCTTTGTGATCTTGAAGCGCCGCCGCACATCGACGACGTTCACCGGGACCATCTCAAGGCGGAAGATCCCGTCCGCGAGGATCCCCTCGTCGTGGGTCGCGCTGTCGAAGATCCCGGGCGGCAGCTCCTCCGAAACCGTGAGCACCGTGAACCCGTGCTCCTTCAGCCACTCGAAGAGCCGGAAGATCTCGACGCGCGGGTCTTTGGGCTTCGAAACGACGTTGAGGGCCGTGAGCGAGTCGAGGACCATGAGGTCGTAGCCGATCTGCTCGCGCAGCGACTTCACGTACATCTTGAAGACCTCGAGCCACGACGAGCCCGTGATCTCCCCGATCGACTTCCGGATGAGCGCGAGGTCGAGGACCGCAAGGTTCTCGCCGACCTCCTCCGTCTTGAACCCGCAGCTCTTCATTTGGAAGAGGATCGACGGGCGCGATTGCTCGAAGGAGACATAGAGCCCGCGGGCGTTTCCTGCTCGCACGTTGTGGTGGAGGATCGAGTAGGCCAGCGTAGACTTCATCGAGCCGCTCGCGCCTTGGATCAGGACCGCGTGGCCCTGGGGGATGCCGCCCTCGAGCGCCTCGTCGAGCCCGTCGATGAAGGTCGGGTACCGCGCCGTGTTCTTGCCCCCTTCAAGAGTCCCCTTCGGCGTAGGTGAACCTTTCGCTCCCTGCCCTTAAGGGACGGGCCGCTTTTCCTCCGAGGCTCCCGCCTTCTGAGAGGCACGTCCCCGCGCGGCCTCCAGCGCACGCAGGACCGCCTCTTCGGGGCCTTTCGCGTGGACGAGCCGGCCGCGGCGCAAGTCCCCGATGCGGTCGACGGGCCACGAATCGAGCGAAACGACGGTGAGCCCCATGTTGAGCGCGGCGGCCATCTCGTTCAGCGTGCCTTCGCTCCCGCCGACGGCAATCACGGCGTCGCTGTTGTAGACGATCATGTAGTTGCGAGCGTACCCGACGCCTGTGGCAAGCGGGACCGAAACGAAGCGGTTCGCGCGCTCGACGGTCGCGTCAGGCAGGAGCCCGATCGACGTGCCGCCCGCCTCGACCGCGCCCTTGCATACGGCCTCCATCGCGCCCTCCATGCCCCCGCACACGACGAGCGCGCCAGCTTCGGCGAGCCGCCGGCCCACTTCCTCGGCCTCTGCGTAGAGCGCGTCCGAAATCTGGTTGCCGCCGATGACGCCGATGCGGACCCCCCGGCCTCCCTTCATCGCCTCTTCGACGGCGGACTTCCTATGTAACCGTTCGGCCGCCGGGCGGCCGGCGCAAACTATTATCGGGGCGTTGCGGCTCGCAGACCCCCCAAGGGCGCGTAGATCAGGGGCAGATCGCCTGTTTTGCAAACAGGAGGCCGAGGGGTCAATTCCCTCCGCGTCCACC
>Ga0209342_10001666_pt1 | contig 24643 bp, 20 predicted proteins | sample RifCSP16_2_FD_184023 | JGI IMG/M metagenome (GOLD analysis project Ga0209342, IMG submission 184023) | Soil microbial communities from Rifle, Colorado - Rifle CSP2_sed 16_2 (SPAdes) (version 2) | ecosystem: Environmental > Terrestrial > Deep subsurface > Rock core/Sediment | place: Rifle... | reverse complement strand
GGAAATCCCGGCCGATTTTGCTGGCGGGGTGTACGGGACTCGAACCCGTGGCCTCCGGCGTGACAGGCCGGCGTTATATCCAGCTTAACTAACACCCCAAGACGCTTTGGGCGGAGCAGGTATCGAACCTGCGACCCTCGCCTTGTAAGGGCGATGCTCTACCCCTGAGCTATCCGCCCTCGAGGGCTCGAGCCCGGGGTTTCTAGCTTGGCTAGCCCACCCTGTCAACGACTGTGCAGCCCGCGTCTCGGTGCGGCGGGACTCCCCCGTGAGCTGTAAGTTCCCGCCTCGTCCGCGAGGTGGTAGGGGAGGCGCATGCGCTGGGAACCCGGGATGAAGGTGGTCCACCGAGCCCAGCGGGGCTGGGGAGTCGGCCTCGTCATACAGGTGGCCGACGAGGGGAGGCGGCTCGCCGTTCGCTTCGCGGGCCGCGACGGTGTGACCATCGTCTCCGGCCGCGATCCGGCGCTGGTGGCGGTGCCGTCCGACACCCCCATCGAGGAGGTGCGCGTCGCCGGCCCGCTCGAGGCCCTGGCCGCCGGCCGCGCCGGGCCCGCCTCCGCGTTCCGCCTGCGCTCCCGCGTGGCGCGCCTCGAGTCGCTGCGCCGGGCCGACAGCCTGGGCGCCCTCCTCTCCTCGCGCGTGCACGTGCTGCCTCACCAGGTGGGCGCCGCTGGCCGCATCCTCGCCGACCGCGCGCCACGCTTCGTCCTCGCCGACGAGGTCGGGCTCGGCAAGACGATCGAGGCGGGCCTCGTCTTCGCGGGGCTCCGCCAGCTCGGGCTCGCCGAGCGCGTGCTCGCGATCGTCCCGGAGCACCTCGCCTTCCAGTGGCTGGCGGAGCTGTTCCACAAGTTCAACGCCCTCTTCACGCTCCTCACGCCGGAGCGGATCGCGGAGCTGGGAGGCCCCGCGGCGGCGCTCGTCCGTAGCCCCCTCGCCATCCTCCCCCTGGAGCGACTCCGGGACGACCCGGACCTGGTGGACGCCGCCTGCGAGGTGGCGCTCGACCTCACGATCGTCGACGAGGCGCACCACCTCGCCGACGACCGGCTCTTCCGGGCCGTGGAGCCCATCGCGCGCTCGTCCGTCGGGCTCCTCCTTCTCACGGCGACGCCGGTGCGCCTCGACCCGCGCGAGTACTTCCGGCTGCTGTCGCTCGTCGAGCCCATCCCCAGCGCCAGCCTCGACGCGTTCCTGGCCCGGCTCGAGAGGCACGACGAGCACGCGGCGGTCGCGCGGTCGCTCCTCTCGGGCGGTGACCCGGTCGAGGCGCGGCGCCGTCTGGCCGAGCTCGAGCCGGACGACCCGTCCTTCGCCGCGAACGGGCAGGCGGAGCGCGGCGCGCTCCTCTCACGCCTCGCCGACCGGTACAGCCTCTCCTCCAGGCTCATCCGCAACCGCCGCGCCAGCGTGGGCGCCTTCACCGCGCGCGTCCTGCGCCGCGAGGAGGTCCCGCGCGAGGGCAAGGTCGAGGCGGTGGCGGACGCCTGCTCGAGGCTGGCGGGCGCCGGCGAGAAGGTGCTCGCCTTCGGCGCCGACGCGGAGGCGCTGCGGGCGCTTCAGGCGGCGATCGCCCGTCGAGGGAGGGAGGCGCTCCTCTACGACGACGCGGAGACCATCGAAGCGCGCGATCGGCTCGTGGCGCGCTTTCGCGACCCCGACGGTCCGATGGTGCTCCTCTCCGGCGAGTCGGGCGGCGAGGGCCGCAACTTCCAGTTCGCCTGCCACCTCGTATGCCTCGACCTGCCGGAGTCTCCCCTCACGCTCGAGCAGCGCATCGGCCGCCTCGACCGCCTCGGACAGCACCGACCGGTGGAGATCCACGCCTTCCCCTCGCCGGGCGAGGAGACCTTCCTCGCCGATCTGTACGAGCACGTGATCGGCATCTTCGAGGAGCCGGTGGGCGGGCTCGACGCGGTGCTCGCCTCCCTGCCTGCCGAGCTGGCGGCGCTGCGGGCGCAGCCGGCCGGAGCCCGCGAGGCGTTCCGGCGCGACCTCGAGGCTCGCGTCGCGGCGGCCCGGCGCGCGCAGCGAGACGGGGACCCCATCCTCGATCTGCGCTCGGCCTCGCTGCCCGAGCTCTCGGCGCTCGTCGCGAACGCCTTCCGCCGGCTGGGCGAGCCCCCTCCCGCTTCCTTCGCCGAGGGTGAGGCGGGCGGGATGGAGGTGGCGCTCATCGCCCTCTCACGCGCGCTCGAGGAGGAGCTGGAGGAGGTGTGCGTCGAGGTGGCGCGCCGGGTGGGGGTCGACGTCGACACCGACCAGAACGTCCAGCCGTTCGAGGTCGCCTTCACGCTCGGTTCTCACCTCCGCGTCGAGGCGCTGCCCGGGATGGCCATCCCCGACGAGCCCGTGACCGAGCTCGGCAGCTTCTGGCGGGAGACGGCCGTCGGGCGAGACGAGCTGGAGTGGTTCGCGACCGGCCACAAGCTCGTGGAGGCGCTCGTCGGGCTCGTGCGCGACGGCGACGCCGGCCGGAGCGCCGCCTTGGGCGCGCCGCGGGCCCCGCCCGAGGGCGCCCTCTACACCCGCTGGCACGTCGTGTGGCCGGCGGCGGCCGACGTGGACCCCGGCGCGAGGGTCCCGGCCCGGCAAGCGGCGCGCTACCTCGAGGGCCGCCCGATCGCGCTCCTCGTGGACCTTGGCGATGAGCGCCAGGTCCTCTCGTCACCGGTCGAGGAGGTCGAGGACGGGGGCGACTCGGTGGCGGTGCGCGCGGGGCACCCGTCGGCGCGCTCCGATCGAGCGCGCGCCGATGGGTCGGCGATCAATGCAGGCGCGCTCGTCGAGGCGGCGCGCGTGGCCGAGCGGGAGGCGGCGGCCGAGCTTTCCCGGCGGCGGGAGGAGGCGCTGCGGCAGCTCTCCGAGCTCGGGCGGGCGGAAGAGGAGCGGCTCGCCCTCGCGGGCGCGGCCGGTGGCGCAGGGCGCGAGGCCGTCGACGCGGCGCTGGAGGAGCTGCGCCGGCACGGCCGCTCGCTCGAGGCGGCGCTCTCCCGGGCGCGGCTCGAGCTCGACGCGGCCGCGCTGGTGCTGCCGAGGTGATCGGTGCCGCCCTCCCGCGCCTACGTCCCCGATCTCCTCCTGGCGGCGGGCCAGGTCCGCGAGCGCACGGCGCTCGTCGTCCAGGGCGGCCGCGTGACCTCCATCGGAGCCGTGCCGCCCGGCGCAGAGCAGATCCGGCTCGCCGGCGCCGCCGTCCTGCCCGGCCTCGTGTCGGCGCACGGCCACGCCTTCCAGCGCGCCCTGCGCGGCCGCGCCGAGAGGCGCTCTGCGCGTGGCTCCGACTTCTGGTCCTGGCGCGAGACGATGTACACCGTCGCCTCGCGGCTCGGCCCGGAGGACTTGCAGGCCATCGCCCGGCTCGCCTTCCTCGAGCTCATCCGCTCCGGCGCCACCGCGGCCGGCGAGTTTCACTACCTGCACCACGACCCCGAGGGACGCCCCTACGCCGACCGTGACGAGCTGGCGCGGCGCGTGATCGCGGCCGCGCGCGAGGTCGGACTCCGCGTGACGCTCCTCCGCGCCGCGTACGCGCGGCCTGGCCACCGGCGCCCCGTCGAGGCCGCCCACCGGCGCTTCGTCGAGGCCTCGCCGGACGAGACGGTGTCGGCGGTGGAGCGCCTGGCCGCGGCTCATCGAGACGACCCGCTCGTCCGCTTCGGGCTCGCGCCCCACAGCGCGCGCGCGTGCCCGGCGGAATGGATCGCGGCGCTGGCGCGCGAGGCGGAGCGGCGGGCGCTTCCACTTCACGTGCACGTCTCGGAACAGCCGGCCGAGGTGGAGGCGGTCCGCGCCGAGCACGGTGTCTCGCCCGTGGCGCTCCTCGCGCGCTGCGGCGCGCTCGGCCCTCGCACCACCGCGGTGCACGCCATCCACGTCGACGCGGACGACATCGAGGCGCTGGGTGCGGCGCGGGCGTGCGTCTGCGCCTGCCCGCTCACCGAGCGGGACCTCGGCGACGGCGTCGTGCCCGCGGACCGGCTCCTCGCCGCCGGCGCGGGCATGGCGCTCGGCGTGGACTCGTTCGCCGAGGTGGACCTGCTCGCCGAGGCGCGCGCCCTGGAGGGTCACCTCCGGCTGGTGCGGCTCGAGCGGGGAGTGCTCGCGGGCCCGGCGGCGACGGCCCCGAGCTGTCGCTCGGCGGCTGCGGCCGCCCGGAACGCGCGGCAGCCGGGTGGGCTCGCGCAAAGGCGCAAAGCTGCAGGGCTCCTTTGCGACTTGGCGTCTTTGCGCGAGAAACCACGCGCTGGGCGAACGGGAATGTCCTCGACCCCGACTGGGCTCTCCGAGCGCCTCTACGCCTTCGCGAGCTCGGGCGGGATGGCCGCCCTCGGCTGGCAGGGCGGCGCGCTCGCGCCAGGGGAGCCGGCCGACTTCGTGGTGGTCTCGCTCGACGATCCATCGATCGCGGGCGCCGCCGGAGACGACCTCGTCTCCGCGGTCGTGTCATCGATGGCCCGGACCGCGGTGCGCGATGTCTACGTCGGGGGCGAGCCGGTCGTGCGGGAAGGCAGGGCCGTTCGCGTGGACGAGGCGCGCCTCGTGGCCGAGGCGGTGTCCTCTCTCCGTCGCCTCCGGGTCTGATGGCGCGCGCCGCTCGAAACACCTGCCTTCCGCGCGCGATTGGCATAGGCTCCAGCCGTGGACCCGGTCTCCATCCTCCGCCGGCTCGTCGCCGTCGACTCGACCTCCTCGCGATCGAACCGGCCGCTGGTGGACCTGCTCGAGGAGGTCGTCCTTCCGCTCGGGTTCGAGGCGCGGCGGATCGAATGGCGAGACCCCGAGGGAGTGGAGAAGCTGAACCTCGTGTGCCGCCGCGGCCCGGACGTCGCCGGCGGGCTCGCGCTCGTCGGCCACACCGACTGCGTGCCCTTCGACCCCCAGTGGGAAGAGGCGCTCTCCGGCGAGGTGCGCGACGGCAAGGTGTTCGGGCGCGGCGCCGCCGATACCAAGGGCTTCATCGCGGCCGCGCTCTCCGCCGCCGCCGCCACGCGGGCCATGTCCGGCCCGCTTCACCTGGTGTTCACCGCCGACGAGGAGATCGGCTGCCGCGGGGCCAAGGTGCTCGTCTCGGAGGGGCGGCTCAGGCCGCGGCACGCCATCGTGGGTGAGCCCACCTTGCTCGAGCCCGTCCGCGCGCACAAGGGTTACTGCGGCCTCGACGTGCTGGTGACCGGGGTCGAGGGGCACAGCGCCTTCCCCGACCTGGGAGCGTCGGCCATCCACGCGGCGGCGAGGCTCGTCACCGAGGTCGTCGACCGGATCCAGGAGGAGCTGAAGGAGGAGCAGGACCCCGACTTCTCGCCGCCGTGGACGACGTTCAACGTGGGTGTGATCCACGGCGGGAAGGCCCGCAACATCCTCGCCGGCGAGTGCACCTTCACGCTCGAGTGGCGCCCGCTGCCGAGCCAGGATCCCGAGCGGGCGCTGCGCCTCCTCGACGCGGCCTGCGAGCGCGCGGAGGCGGCCCAGGGCGGCCGCATCGCGATCCGCCGCACGCCGATGCGAGTGGACGAGGCGGCCATGACGCCGCCCGACGCCAGCATCGTGCGCTTCCTGGAGGCGGAGAGCGGCCGGGCCGCGGGCACGATCGCCTTCGGGACGGAGCTGCCGTCGCTCCTCGCCATGGGCGCCGAGGCGTGCGTCTTCGGGCCGGGGGACATCCGGGTCGCTCACCGCACGGGCGAGTTCGTCGAGGTGGAACAGCTCGAGCGCTGCGCCCGGATCCTGGGGCGCGCCATCGAGCGGTTCTGCGGGACGTGAGCTACAATGCGCGCTTCGTTGGCGTGCTGATGCGCGGGCCCGCCGAGCTGGTCTTCGAGGGTAGCACGCGGCTGTAGCAGGGATCCCTGGCAGAGGAGCGATCCGGGATGCTCGACGACGAGTACCTCGAGCTCGAGCGGGCGCAGGCGCCGTTTCAGGCTGCGCTGCGCATCCTCGGTACGCTCGAGCCAGACCGCCTCAACGAGGAGGTGCTCGCCGCACTCGCGGGGGCCGCGGGCGCGCAGGAGGCTGCGCTCTGGGTCGTCGGCGACGGGGGCGGCCTCTCGCTGCGCGCCTGGCGCGGGCTCGTCGACGGCGGCGCGTTCGCCGCCCGGCTCGAGCCCGGCGCGGCTCTGCCCGCGGAGCCGCCGCCCCGGACGCGGCCGGGAGGTGACGGCGCCCGGGCCGGAGAGGTGATCTACCTGCCGCTCATCGCTGACGGTGAACAGGTGGGGCTCGCCCTCCTGGAGCGGCCTGCGCTGGGTGAGTTCGCGGCCGAGGCGCGCGGAGCGGCGGCCGGGCTGGCGGGGTTCGCGGGGGTGGCGCTGCGGAACGCGCGCCGGTTCCAGGAGGCGCGGAGGGAGAGCCTGCGCGATCCCGAGACCGGCGCCTACCAGCTCGCCTACTTCCTCGACTACGCCGGGAAGGAGCTCTACAAGGCGCGCCGCTACGGCCGGTGCTTCTCGCTCGCCGTGCTGTCGGTCGACGACCTCGAGACCCTGCGGTCCGCGGCCGGTGACGAGCCGCTGCGGGCCGCCCTCCGGGCGGTGGTGACGGCCGCTTCCCGCGCCGCGCGCGACGCTGACGCTTTGGCCAGGGCTACTGACGGAGAGTACTACCTCCTCCTCCCCGAGACCGACTGGTTCGGCGCCCTCGTGTTCGCGCGCCGCGCTTCCGAGGAGATCCGGCTGGAGGAGGCGGTGCGCGCCCTCGACGCGCGGGGGCCCCTGCGGCTCACGATCGGCGCGGCCACCTTCCCGCGCGACGGGGACAGCCTCGAAGAGCTCTTGCACGAATGCCGTGTGCGCCAGGCGGACGCGCGCGTCTCGCTCCTGCGGCGCCTCGACCTCGAGCTCGAGCCGGCGTCGTTCTGGGACCTGGCGGACAGGCTCCTCGACGGTGCGCCGCTTCCGCCTGGAGCGTCATCGGCGAGGCTCTCGGCTGCGCCCGGCCTGTTCGCTGACGTGCAGCGAGAGGTCGCGCGCGAGATCGGGCGCGACCCGCGCCAGCGAGGCCTCCTGTACGTCGGCGTCTCGGGCAGCGCCTCCGAGGCGCCGGTCGCCGCGGCCCTGCCGCTCCTCTCCGCCGCCGCTCGCGCCGGCGATGCGGGCGCGCGGGTGTTCGTCCTGGGGCGCAGGGGATCCTCGCCGGCGGGCGAGCCCGCGGCGCACCCGCTCCTCACGCCGGTGTTCGTCGACGGCGACAAGCGCCTCGAGGACCACCGCTTCCTCCTCCTCCTGCGCCAGGACGCGGCCTACGCCCTGCTCCAGGGGCGGGGCGGGCGCACCTTCCACAGCTCCGACACGCCCCTGGTGGACGCCCTCGTGTCGCGGCTCCAGACGCAGTACGACCTCGACCCGATCTGAACGCCGAGAGCCCTGAGCTCGATGCCACACTCGCGCAAGATCCTCCTCGTCGATCCCGACCCCGCGAGCGCCCGCGCGCTCGGGCCCCCGCTCCGGCGCCTCGGATACAAGGTGCACGCCGTCCGGGACGGTTCGCGGGGGCTGCAGCTCGCCATCCTCCGCTCCCCCGATCTCATCCTGCTCGACGAGCGAGCGCCGCTCGTCGACCCGCGCACGTTCGTGCGCATCCTGCGCGCGAACCCGCGCACCGAGCGCATCCCGGTGGTCATCCTCAGCGCCTCGCCGGAACCGGGCCGGGCCCACCTCGGACTCCACCTGAGCAAGCCCCTGGCGGAGGAGGACGTGCTCGCCCGCATCGAGCAGGTCCTGCGCCGGACCGGGGCGTCACGCGCCCCGAACGTGCCCGGCGCGGAGCTCCAGGGGAACCTGGCCCGGCTCGCCGCGCCCGACCTCCTCCAGGTCCTGGCCCTCAACCGCAAGACGGGCAGGCTCGAGGTGGAGCGCGAGGGGGTGCACGCCGCAGTGACCTTCCGTGGAGGGCGGATCGTCGACGCCGTCGCGGGGACCGCCTCGGGTGAGAAGGCGCTCTTCCGGATCCTGACGCTGCGCGAGGGCCGCTTCGCCTTCGTCCCCGGCGATCAGGGGACCCCGGAGCGCATCGAGCGGGGGCTCGAGGAGCTGCTCCTGGATGGGCTGCGCCAGAGTGACGAGGCGGCGGTGCTCACGCAGGCGCTCCCCGCCTCCGGCGAGCGCGTGTTGCTCGCGGTGCGGCCCGACGAGATCCCGCCGGGGCAGGGCCCCGTGGCCTCGGAGGTGGTCTCGCTCCTCGCCACGCCGCGCACGCTGCAGGAGCTGCTCGACAGGGCGCCGTGGCACGACCTCGAGGTGATGCGCGCGGTGGCGGCGCTCCTGGAGCGCGGACATGCGCGCCTGGAGCCGCGCGCGCCGGGCGCGGAGGAGCCGGCGTTCCTCGAGGTGGACGCGTTGCACGCGCTGCGCATGCGGCTCGGGCGCAACCGGCCGCCGGGCTCCGCGCGCGTGGGAAAGGTGCTGATCGCGGGGGGGCCGCCCGCGCGGCGCGCGATGATGGAGCGGCTGGCGTCGGTCCTGCGATTCCAGGCAACCGGTGGCGAAGAGGTCGAGATGGGGACGCTCTGCCGGCTCGCGCTCGGCGAGGGCGTGCAGGTCGACGTGGTCGCGCTCCCCGAAGACCGCACGCTCGCGCCCGTCTGGTGGCCGCTCGCGGCGGGGGGGCTCGCGGCGCTCGTGCTCCTGCCGGTCGGCGGCCTCGATCGAGAGCTGGCCGCGCTCTCCGCGTCGTGCCGGCTCCCGTGGGGGGCGTGCGGTGCGCGCGAGGTCGAGATCCCATCGGCGCTGCGGGAGGTGCCGCACGGATGCCGCTTCCTGGGCTCGGATCCGGCGGAGGCGCTCCGCTCGCTCCTAGTCGCAGCGGCCGCGGTCCGGCCTGGGCGCGGCGAGGCGCGGTGATCACTCACCGCGCATCGGACAGCCGTACGCGACGATCTCGATGGTGGACTCGGGGTGGCGGCTGCGAAGGAGGTCCGCGTACTCCTGGACGCGCTCTCGATTTCGGGCGCCGCAGATCGGGGGCTCGAGGCGCTCCTCCGCGGTGAGGACGGGCGAGGCGCACGCCGGGAGTCCGTCGACGCTGACATGCCAGATGGCCATCGGACGCCAGGATACCTTCGTCCACCCGGCCCCGCGAGGCGGCCGCGCCCGCAGCGCTCGAGCGCGGGCGCGGCCTCCGCGGCGGTCACCGCAACGCAGGGCCATCGAGCCCTGCGCTCCGCGGATCACAGCCCTTGCAGCCCGAACTTGCCCGAATCGACCCAGTCGAGCTTGAGGAGCGACCAGAAGTCGATCGCGAGCCTGTTCGCCACGTAGTCGTACGGGAGCCACCCGTAGCCGTTGTCGCCCCAGCCGGCGCCCCAGGAGTTCCTGATGAGGAGCGCGCCCGTGGTGGTCTTGTTGAACTTGGTGTTCGTGATCTTCAGCGCGTCGTCGTACCCGAACGCAGCGATGGCGTGGCCCCACTGCGCCCCCTCACCCGGGCCAGGGTACGGGATCCCACCCTTCACGTCCGAGTAGCCGAAGGAGGGGAAGCCAAAGAAGCCGAACATGGACGGGATGCCCGCGGCCAGGTAGGCCTTGACCGTGGAGAGCACCTGCGCCCCCGGGACGCTCGCGCCGAGCGGATCGTGGCAGACGTACTGGAGCGCCTCGTAGTTGTCGGCGAGCGAGTACACGAATGCCGTCGGCTCGTCGTCGAAGTCCGGCGACTGGTCCGTGTAGCGCCAGTACTTCTCGGGCGGGACGCCGCAGTAGCGCATCGCAGCCATCGTGTTGCGGAGCCACGCTCCCGTGTCCCCGGTGACCCCCATCATGTTGCGGGTGGTCTTGTAGATGAACCGCCGCGACGACTCGACGTGCTTCCCGCAGGCCCGCCGCTCGAAGTACTCGACGATCCCCGCCGCCGCATGCGCCGTGCACGAGCCGAGCGTGCCCTGGCTCTCGATCGGCGAGCACCAGGCCCTGAGATCGGCGCTGGCCGGGGCTCTGAGCTCGTGGGCGGCCCGCCCCTCGGGCACGCGCAGCTTCTTCATGAGCGGCGCCACCTTCTCGTGCGCCGCCGTGCGGTCGCGCAGGTCTGGCATCGGGGGCAGCCAGCCCGTCCCGAAGACCTCCCCCGACTCTAGGCGCGCCTGTGGCGCGTACGGACACGTATCCGCCATCGTCCCCTCCCTTTCGCTTGTGGTGATGCTACCTGGAGGAAGGAGCCAGGAACGAGCGGCGGTGTGACAGCGCGGGGGCCGGCCCGAGCGGGGCCCGCCCGCACGCCTCGTGCGCGCGGGCGCCTACGTGCCCGCCTCGAGCGCGGTGCGGGCGGCGGGGCTGGCGCAGAGGATGCGGAACTCCGAATGCGTGAGCCAGGCGGTGCGCAGGCCCCACTTCGAGCGGAGCGTCAGCCGCACGCGCTCGCCGCCGCGCACGACCGTCGCGGACGAGCCGCGCGAGAGGTCGCTTTCGATGGAGCGCAGGTGGCGGTGGATGCGCAGCGCGCGGCGCCCCTCCGTCGACGAGAAGGTGACGAAGTGCCGGTTCCGGCTGAAGCCGGGCTCGGCGCGCAGGCGCGCCACGATGCGCTCGACGAAAGCCTCCACGCCGTCGAGCGTAACATCCGCCGCGCTCGGAGGAGAAGCGGCGGGGCTTCGCGAGGGGCGCACGGGCGGCTAAGCTCGCGGCAGCTCGGCGTTGCGGACGGCGCGCTCCAGATCTCGCCGGCCTCGCGCGGTGGTGGGCCCGACGAAGACGGCCACCAGGTTCTCGAGCGTGAACGTCTCGCGGGCCACCCGCTGCACGTCCTCGGCCGTGACGCCTTCCACCCGGCGGCAGCGCTCCTCGAAGCCCTCGGGAGCGTGCAAGACCTCTCCCGAGCCATACCAGCCGGCGAGCTCGGCCGCGCTGTCGAGCGAGAAGGCGAGGGTCATCCGGTGCCGGCGCTGGACGCGTGAGAGCTCCTCCTCCTCCACCTGCTTCGCGCCCATCTCGCCCAGCACGCGAAGGATCTCCCGCGCCACCCGCGGCAGCTTCTTCGGGGCGCAGGCGCCGTCGATGACGAACATGCCGCAGTCGGCGAAGGCGTCGATCCCTGCGTGCAGCGAGTAGGCGAGACCGCGGCGCTCCACCACCTCGAATGGAAGGCGCGAGGACAGGCCGTCGTCGAGCAGGCGCCGGATGACGAGGTGCACCGGGTAGTCCGGATGGTGCTCCGGAGGGCAGGGGAAGTTGAGGCACAGCTCCGACTGGGCGTCGTCGTGGTCGACGTGATCGAGGATGGGGCCGCGAGGCCAGGCGGCAGGAGCCACGTCGCGAGATAGGGGACCGCGCCGCAGCGCCCCGAGGTGCTCCTCGGCAAGCTCCGCCACCTCGCTCTCGCGCACCGGCCCCGCCACGCACAGGACGAGGTTCGCCCCCACGTAATACCGGCTGTGGTGCTCCCGCACCTGCTCCTCGGTCATGCGGCGGACGATCTCCGGCGTCCCCGCGATCTTGAAGCCGAGCGGGTGGTCGCCGAAGACCAGGCGCTTCGAGAGGTTGTCCGCGTCGATGTCCCGCCCCTCGCCGTCGACCTCGTCCAGGATCTCCTCCAGGATGATCTCCCGCTCGACGTCGATCTCGCGGAGCAGGGGCCGGGTGATCATGTCCCCGATGATGGCGAGGCCCGTGGCGAGCTCGCTCGCGTGGATGGGGGTGTAGTAGCAGCCGTGATCGCGGGCCGTGATCCCGTTGAGGTTGCCGCCCGCGCTCTCGACCGCCGCGTTCATGGCCACGGTGTTCGGCCAGGCCTTCGAGCCGCGGAAGAACAGGTGCTCGAGGAAGTGGGAGACGCCGTTCACCGCGGCCGATTCGTGGCGCGATCCCGCCCGGACGTAGAGCGCGATCATGGCCGAGTGGAGGCCGGCGGCCGGGACCGTGAGGACCCGCAACCCGTTCGGCAAAACGCGCCGGCGCGCCTCGCAGAAGTCGCTGGCCGCGCGAGCTGCGACGGAACCCCGCGCCCTCGCCCGCGTATGCCGCGTCGTCGTACCCCTGCGGAGCCGTATCATGCCCCCACCGCCTCCCCGACCCTCGCCATGGTCACAACAACGGCACGTTCCTCGTCCGCTCGTGGAAGGCGGACGACGAAGGTCGTGCCGGCGCCCGGGGCGCTCTCGCAACGCACCGCGCCGCCATGCTCCTGGACGACTTGCTGGGTGAACGCGAGGCCCAGCCCCGTACCCTTCTCCTTCGTCGAATAGAACGGGTCGAAGATCCGCGGGAGCGCCTCCGCGGGGATCCCCCCACCGGTATCTCGCACCAGCGCCTCGATGGACCCGTCCCAGGACAACCTGGTCGTGACCGTCACCTCGCCGCCGCGCGGCATTGCCTCGCGGCTGTTGCGCAGGAGGTTCAAGAAGGCTGCGCGGAGCTGGCCCTCGTCTGCCCGCACGGCCGGCAGGGCGGGCGCCAGGTCGAGCTTCACGCGGATCCCGCCGCTGGAGAGCTCCGGCCCGAGGAACTCGACGAGGTCGGAGAGGATCTCGCTCAGGTCCTCCCTGGCGAAGACCGGTTTGGGCAGACGCGCGAAACGCAAATAATCCTCCGTGACGGCATTCAGGCGATCGACCTCGCGCCCGATCGCCTGGACGAGGGCACGTGCCTCGGAGCTGGCCTCGGACTGTGCGCCCCGCGGGTCGGAGCCGGATTCGAGACGCTCGAGCTCGTCCGCGAGCAGCTCGGCATTGAGCCCTATCGAATTCAGCGGGTTACGGATCTCGTGGGTGATCTGCGCCGAGATGCGGCCCACGGCCGCCAGGCGCTCGGCCCGGAGAAGCTCAGTTCGCTGTCGGCCCAGCGAGGTGGCCATGGCATTGAACTCGCGGGCGAGCAGGCCCAGTTCGTCGCCGCTACTCACCTCGACCTTGCGAGTCAGGTCGCCCGCAGCCACCGCCTTCACCCCTTCCGTCAGGATGCGAATGGGCGCGAGCAGCCGCTGCCCGACGAGCATGGCTCCGAGCCCGACCGCGGCGGCGAGGAGCGAGTAGATGACCGCGAGGAGGGTGCTTCGCCGCTCGGCTCGCTCCGCGGCGTGCACGCGATCGGCGACCTGACCGTCGAGCGCCGCCTGCAGGAGCTTGGCATCGAGCGATATCCCCTTCTCCAGCTTCCGCACCGCGTCGGCGCGCTCGGCTAGCGCCGGGTCGGACGCCCCGCTCGACCTCTCGAGCGCGTCGAAGAAGGAGCGCGAGGCCTCGGCGTAGTCCGTCCAGCGGGCGTCGAGCGCGTCGACGCGCGCGGCGATCTCCGACAGGAACTGCGCGTCGCGTCCCGACGCGACGCCGCGGGCGCGGGCGATGACCGAGCGCGCCTCGTCGAGCTTCTCGTGGACGACGGGGAGGTGGGAGCGCAGGACGGGGAGGAAGGCCCGCCGCGCGGCGGGGGCCATGTCCCGGACCTCGAGCGCGCGAGCAGTGGCCCAGTCCTTCACCTCCACCTGAGCGGCGATGCGCGTGAGCGGGAGGAAGCCCTCGGAGACGAGCCGGAGGTCGCCGCCCAGGGCGTGCATGCGCCCGACGGCGAAGAGGGCGACGAGGCCGAAGGCGACGAGCGCAGCAGCGAAGGTGATGAACATCCTGGCAGCCAGGTTCCTCAAGGCAGACCGATCCTAGCAGTCAGGAACAGCCGGGGCGTCCCAATCGATCCCTGTGCGTAGGCCCGAGGTTTTGCTCGTCTGCCCCCCACGAAACCACCTTTCCGCAGTCGGATGCATGTCGCCTGCCCAGGGATGTGCTTGATCTGGCTCGCCTTGCCGCCCGTCCTCGAGCTCCCCGCGCGGGGGGACCGTCCGGTCATGGCCTGCCCCGAAGGAGGCATAGAGAGGCGCCCGGATGGCCCCTTCCGGGGCGGATCGCAGCTCCGCCGAAAGAGCCGGCGGCTGCGCCTTCGGCGCGAAACAGGCCACCGGCTGCGCCTACATTGACATCGGGGGCTGCGCCCCCGATACCCCCGCTCTGCCTGACACCCCCCGACGCTCCCGGCCAGCAGAAGCTACTTGCGCCAGCGGCCAGCGGCGTGCATTGACCACCCCAGTCCAGGGGGTGATAGTGCCCTCCGGCATCCATTCCTGCTCGGTCGTCCCCGGAGTCCGCCATGATCGGCCTCGCCGTCGTCGTCGCGCTGGCCGCCGCGCTCGCGGCCGTCGCCTTCTTCCTCCAGAGCCGCTCGGCTCGTCTCCTCGCACAGCAGCGCGCCGCCGAGCTCGATGAGCAGAGGCGCGCCACGGATGGCAGCAAGGCCGAGATCCAGGCCCTGCGCGCCGAGACGAAGGCGCGGCGGGACGAGGTCGGGGGCCTCCGCGCCGAGCTCGCGGCCTCGAAGAAGAAGGCGTTCGAGCAGGCCGAGGCGGCGAAGAAGGCCGGCGGGGCTGCATCGCTGCGCGCCGAGATCGACAAGCTCACGAACCGCCTCGCCGAGGCCCGAGCCGAGGCCGCGCAGCAGTCCGAGCGCGTGAAGGCGGCGGAGGTCGCGCTCGAGCGCCAGACGAAGGAGCTGGAGAAGCTGCGCGCCTCGGCGCAACGCAAGCCGGAGCCCACCCCGGCGCCCGCTCAGGTCCAGGCTCCCGTGGCCGCGCCGCCAGCCGCCAGCACCCCCGGGATCGACCCCGCCCAGCTCCAGGCGGAGCGCGAGCGCGCCGATCGGGCCGAGTCGAAGCTCGCCGAGACGCGGAAGCGGATGACCGAGGTCGAGAAGGAGCTGAAGAACGCGCGGGGGCGGCTCGAGACCGAGAAGCGGGTGTACATGGTCCAGAAGGGCGAGCTGGAGCTGGCCCAGGATCGCTACGGCGAGCTGCGCCGCCGCCACGAGACCCTGAGGAAGGAGCACGACGAGCTCCTCGACGCCATCCGGCAGGCGGCCCGGGAGGACCGGCGCCTCGCGAGCACCGAGGCGAAGCCGGTGGAGGAGGGCAAGCCGGCGGGGAGCGCGGCGTAGCGGGGGTATCGTAGCGGGGGTATCGGGGGCGGAGCCCCCGATGTCAATGATGGCGAAGCCGGCGGCCCGTTTTTGCGCCGGAGGCGCAGCCGCTGGCGAAGCCGGCGGCCCGTTTTTGCGCCGGAGGCGCAGCCGCCGGTCGAGGAGCTGGACCATCTGCGCGCTCACCGCGCGTTGGCGAGCAGCTTGTAAAGCGGAGCGAGGTCACGGAAGGTGCCGAGCACGTCGCCGATGGAGAGGCTCCGGGCCTCCTCGGCGGCCCACGCGGTCCCGAGGTCGATCCCACCTGTGCCATTCCGATCGCGCGCCAGCTCCTCTGCCATCTCGAGCCAGAAGGCGGTCGACCCGGCGGGCGCGATCTCGGGCAGCTCCTCGTGATCCCAGCTCGCGTAGCTGCGGAGCCTACGGAACGGCTTCCCCTTGCGCGCCAGGTTGGGCGCCTCGCGCTCCAGCGCGCGCCGCATGGTCCCACCGCGGTCGGCGGCGGCGCGCACCGCAACCCTAGCGTGGAGCTCGCAGCGGGTGACCGCCAGCAGGAGGTGAGGGACGCCCCGGTAGCCCTTGTCGCTCGCGGCGAAGGCGATGAACGCCTCCTCCGGGGCGACGCCCCGGCGGTGCGTGACCTTGCCAGGGCACACGAGCAGGGCCGCGCCCGAGACCCGGGAGAGCCCGGTGACGAGCCGGCCGGCGAGCTCTGCCAGCGCGGGCTTGAGCTCCGACTCGAGCGCGGCTGCCCGGTGGTCGGGATCCGCGATCCGGAATATCGCGAACTCGTCGGGGCCGATGCCGAGCCCTGCCATGGACGCCCCTCGGACAACGTATTTCGTGTGGGATCCTACCACTCCCTTTAACTGACCGATATCGGCTGCTAAGTTTCGGAGGCTCATGCAGAAAGCGGAGCGTCTCCTCGATCTCGCCGCGTTCCTCCTGCGCGCGTCGGAGCCGATCTCCTGGCGCGAGATCCAGGAGCAGTTCCCCGACGACTACGGCGGGTCGGAGGAGGCGGCGATCCGGAAGTTCGAGCGCGACAAGGCGGAGCTGCTCGATCTCGGGATTCCGGTGCGCTGGGAAGCCGGGGACGAGGACCGCTCCGCCGGCTACGTCATCGACCGCGACGAGTTCTACCTGCCCAACCTCGACCTGGCGCCGGAGGACCTCGCGCTGCTCTACCTCGCCGGGTCCGCCGCCCTCGCCCAGGGCTCGTTCCCGTACGCGCGCGACCTCGCGCACGCCATGAACAAGCTCTCCTTCGCCGCCCGGCCCGCGGGGGCGTCGGAGACGGCGGCCCTGTTCACGCGCCGCCTCTCCTGCGGCGAGGAGGGCGAGCGGGCGCGCCCGGGCGACGGGGGCGTCGGGGCGCGGCTCATCGAGGATCTCTCCGCCGCGATCGCCGCCAAGAAGCGCGTACACATGGTGTACGACGGCGCCGAGCGGGGCGCGCGCACCGTACGCGACGTCGACCCGTATGGTCTCTACCAGTCCGGCGGCGCCTGGTTCCTCGTCGCCTTCTGCCACCTGCGCGACGACGTCAGGACCTTCCACCTGGGGCGGATCGCCGAGCTGGAGGTGAACCCCGCAGCTCCGCGGACCGCCGACTTCGAGGTGCCCGCCGGCTTCCCCCTCCGCGAGCTCGCCACCCGCGAGCCGTGGGAGTACGCGGTGCACGCGCCGCTCAGCTGCACGGTGAGGCTGGAGCCGCCGGTCTCGCCCGAGGCGCGCGCCTCCTTCGGCCGCCGGGCGCGCGCCCGGGAGGATGGCGCGGCGGTCGTGATCGAGGTGGAGGCCACGCACGCCGAGGCGCTCATGAAGCACGTCCTGTCGCTCGGAGATCGGGCCGAGATCCTAGCGCCGCGCTCGCTGCGCGAGAAGGCGCGGACCGTCCTGGCCGGGCTCGCGCGGAGGTGCTCGTGACGGCTCGCGCGAAGCCGTCGTCGCGCGCGCGCGCTTCGGTCAAGGCCGACGCGCGCGACCGGCTGCGGCGCGTGCTCTTCCTCGTCCCGTACGCGGTCCGACATCCGGGCATCCTGGCCAAGGACCTCGCGCGCAAATGCGGCGTGACCGAGAAGGAGCTGGCCGACGATCTCGACTTCCTGCTCGGGGTGGGTTGCCCGCCCTTCGCGCCCGACGACTTCCTCGACCTGTACGTCGAGGGCGGCCGCGTCCACGTCGCCTTGCACCAGAGCTTCTCGCGCCCGCCACGCTTCACCGAGAGCGAGGCGGCGGCCCTCGCCGCAGCCGCGCAGGCGCTGGGCGGCGCGGGGACCGATCGTGCCATCCGCGCCCTGCGCGAATGCGTGCCGCGCGACCGCCGCAAGAGCTTCGACGAGCTGGTCGGCCGCATCTACGCTGGGTCGCCGCCGGCCCCCGGGTCGGTGCTGGACCGCCTGCACCGGGCCATCGCCGAGCGGCGCGAGGTGCGGCTCCGCTACTTCACGGCCACGCGGGGCGCCGAGGGCGACCGCGTGGTGCGGCCCTGGACGCTCGCGCAGCGCTTTGGGCACTGGTACCTCTACGGATTCGACCTGGCGCGGGACCGGCCTCTGCCATTCCGCCTCGACCGGATCCGCGAGTGCACCCTGTGCGACGCGCGATTCGAGCCCCCGAGCGAGGCGGAGCTGGCCGGGGCGCGCCTCTTCTCCGACGCACAGGGCGAACCCATCCGCCTGCGGCTCTCGCCGCTCGCAGCGGCCTGGGCGCTCTCCCGCCCGGGTCTGTCGCTCGTGGAGCGCGCAAAGGACGGCGGAGCGGTGGTGGAGGTGGCGGGCGCGGGTGAGGAGTGGGCGACCCGCTTCGCGCTCTCGTTCGGAGGCGACGCCGAGGTGGTGTCGCCCCTCGCCGCGCGCCGGCACTTCGTCGAGGCTGTGAAGCGATCTGTCGCCCGGTACTGACCCCGCCCGTTGACCCAGGGAAAATGGCTCCGAGGTCGCGAGAGCCCCCTGCGCGGTCTCTTGTCCAGGGGATGATGTCGGAACCCGGGGTGTCCCTCGCCGCGCCGCACATCACCACAACATGGCGGAATCAGGAGACTTCCGTCCGGCACGCGACGAGCATATGGACACCGCGAGAGGTGAATATGGCGCGCGTCCTCATCGTTGACGACACGGACATCGTTAGGAAGGCCCTCGAGCTGGCCTTGAGGAAGATGGGGCACGACGCCGAGAGCACCTCGAACTCGCTGCGGGCGCTGGAGCTGGCCTGCGACCACCCGCCCGACCTCGCGCTCCTCGACTACCGGATGCCGGGGATGGACGGCGTGACCCTGTTCCGGGAGATGCAGAACGCGCTCGGCGACCGTTGCCCCAAGGTCCTGTTCGTGTCCGCCACGCCGCCCGAGGAGGTCCGCGCCAAGACGCGCCCCGACCTGGTGGCCGCCGGGTACGTGAAGAAGCCGTTCCACCTGGATGACCTGAACAGGGTGGTGACCGAGGTGCTGGCGGCTTAGCTACCTCTTCACCCCCGCCCACTCGAAGAGCAGATCGGCCACGGCGCACATGTCCTTGTCGCCGCGGCCGCTCTCGATCCCGTCGGCGAGGAGCCGGCGCACGGCCGAGTTGACGGGCATCCTCGCGCCCTGATCCTCGGCCGCCTCCTGGGCCAGGCGCTGGTCCTTCTCCGCGTGCTCCATGGCGAAGCGCGCCGACCAGTCGCGCTTCAGGATCTGCTCTCCCTTCATCAGATACAGCGGCGAGTGGAAGCTCGACGCCTGGAGCGTGTCGATCATCTTGCCGAGGTCGAGGCCGCCCGACGCGCCGAGGGCGAGGGCCTCGCCGAAGGCCGTGACCATGGCGCCGCCGACGGCGTTCACCACCAGCTTCATGAGCGCGGCCTGCACCGCGTCCTCGAACTCGATCACGCGGGCCGAGACGGCGTGGAGCGCGGGGCGCGCCTTCTCCCGGGCCGCCGCGGACCCGCCGGCCAGGACCACGAGCTGCGCCTGCTCGGCGGCTGCCTTCGATCCGAGGATGGGCGCCGCGACGAACTGTGCCCCCGCAGCTTCCAGCCGCGAGCGGACGGAGCGCGCCGCCCGCGTACCCGAGGTGGAGGCGTCGACGAGGGTGTCGCCGCTCGTGAGGCCTGCGAGCACCCCGTCCGGCCCTTCGAGCACGGCCTCGAGCGCCCTCTCGTCCGAGACGCAGGTGAACACGAGGTCGCGCCCGCTGGCGCATTCGCGCGGTGACCGGGCGGCGCTCGCGCCTTTCCGCACGAGGGCTTCGGCCCGCGAGGCGGTTCGGTTCCAGACCGTGACTGCGTGTCCGGCCTTGCGCAGGTTGTTCGCGACCGGGTACCCCATGGTACCGAGCCCCAGGAATCCGATCCGCAGGCGCATGATGATCGTTGACATACCGCAGGAGTTGGCATCGGGAAAGCGCGGTGTGAGTGGGAGGGCGCCGCGCGCCCGAATCGAAAAGGAGGATGTCCATGCCGGCGCTGGCGCGCCGCAGTGCGTCGTGGCAGGCTCAGGGCCGCATGAGCGCGGATCTCATCGTGATCGGGGCGGGCGCGAGCGGGCTCAGCCTCGCCCTGGAGGCCGCTCGGGCCGCAGGGTCCTCGTCCTCGAGCGCGACGAGCGGGTGGGTGGCTGTCTCGCGACCCATCGCACGGCCTCGGGCTACTGGCTCGAGCTCGGTGCGCACACCTGCTACAACTCCTACGTCGGTCTGGTGGATGTGCTCGAGGGCTGCGGTCTGCGGGGAGAGGTCGTCGCCCGCGCGCCCACGAAGCTCCGCTTCCTCGACGGCGATCGGCTGGTCCCGGGGGCGAACCTGTGGGCGCTCCTGCGCCTGCTCGCCTGGGGCGAGGCGCTGCGGTCGCTTCCGCGCGCCTTCGGGGCGCGGAAGGAGGGCGCGACAGTCTACTCCTACTACTCGCGGATGTTGGGCCGGCGGAACTACGGTAACGTCCTCGGGCCCATGCTCTCGGCGGTGCCCTCGCAGAGCGCCGACGCGTTCCCCGCCGACATGCTGTTCAAGTCGCGGAGGGGGCGCCGCAAGGACCTGCCGCGCAGCTTCACGCTCCGCTCAGGGCTCCTGTCCTTGGCCGAGGCGATGGCGCGGCAGCCCGGCATCACGGTGGCGCTCGGGAAGGCGGCGTCGCGCCTCGACCGCACCGCGGCCGGCTTCGCGGTGGAGACCGGCGACGGCGAGCGGCACGAGGGGAGCGCGGTGGCGCTGGCCACGGCCCCGTCCACCGCCGCTGCCCTGCTGCGCGGGGCCTTCCCGGAGCTGGCCGCCCAGGTGGCGCGCGTCAGGGAGGTGGCGGTCGAGAGCCTCGGCTTCGCGGTGCGGGCGGCCAAGGTGGCCATCCCCGTCTCCATGTTCCTCGTGCCGCGCGACGACATCTTTCACTCGGTGGTGACCCGCGACCCGGTGCCAGACCCGGAATGGCGCGGGTTCGCGTTTCACTTCAAGCCCGGGGTGGACCGCGAGGCGAAGATCCGCCGCGCGGCGGCTCTCCTCGGGGTGGAGCCGGGCGACCTGGAGGAGGTCGCCGAGCGGCGGACGGCGCTGCCGTCGCCCGTCCTCGGTCACGAACAGGTGGTCCGCGAGGTCGACCGCCTGACGGCCGGGCTCCGGCTGTGCGTGACCGGCAACTGGTTCGCCGGGCTCTCGCTCGAGGACTGCGTCGAGCGATCGCGGAGTGAGTGGGCGAGGGTGAGGGATCTCTAGCTCGACCCCTGCTCGAACATCGTCCGGATGCGATCGGCGAGCGCGCTGGCGCGCCTCTCCCGGGAGGGCGCGATGAAGATCGTGTCGTCCCCGGCGATGGTGCCGAGCACGCCCGGCAGGCGGGCGAGGTCGATCGCGCGCGCGATGGCCGGCGCGCTCCCGGCCTCCGTCCGGACGACGACCAGCGCACCGTTGCACTCCACGGCGGTGACGAGGCGGGCGAGCCCGTCGAGTCCGTCCGGGCGTCCATCCTCGCCGAGCTCGTAGCGGGGACCGCCCGGCGACGGCACGCGCCGCGCGCCCAGACGTCCCAGGTCCCGGGAGAGGGTGGCCTGGGTCGCGTCGAAGCCCTCCGCGCGGAGCGCCTCGAGCAGCTCCTCCTGCGTGGCGATCTGCCGTGTCCGCAGCAGGCGGGCCACGGCCTGGCGGCGGCGCTCGGCGCGGCTCACGCGGGCGCTCCCGAGCGCGGCGTCATCGCTACCCTCCGTTCCTCTCCACGGGGTCGCGCGTAACGAGCGTCCCCACTCCGCGATCCGTGAAGAGCTCGGCGATCACGGTGTGCGGCTGCCGCCCGTCGAGCACGTGGACGCGCTCGACGCCGCCGGCGAGCGCCGCCAGGATCGACTCGGCCTTGAACCGCATGCCGCCGGAGATCGAGCCCGCCGAGAGGCGCCGCTGCAGATCCGGGACCGTGATCTGCCGCACCAGCTCGCCGTCCGGGGCCGAGTCGAGGATGCCGGGGACGTCGGTGAGGTAGATGAGCTTGCGCGCCCCGAGCGCCACGGCGATGCGGGCGGCGACCTCGTCGGCGTTGATGCTGAGGCTCTCGCCGCTCTCGGAGAGCCCGATGGGAGAGATGACCGGGATGTAGCCGGGCTGGAGGAGCATCCGCAGGAAGCCCTCGTTCACCCGCGTCACCTCACCCACGTACCCGAGGTCGCGGCCGCTCTCGTGGACGAGCCGCCGCGCCTGGAGGAGGCGCCCGTCCTTCCCCGAGAGCCCCACCGCGCCCGCGTCCCGGGCGTTGAGCAGCGCCACCAGCTCCTGGTTGACCTTGCCGGTGAGGACCATCTCCACCACCGGGAGGGAGACGGCGTCGGTCACGCGCAGCCCGTCGACGAACTCGATGCGCTCCCCGAGCCGCTCCAGGGTCCGGTCGATCTCGAGGGCGCCCCCGTGGACGATCACCGGCTTCAGCCCCACGCGCTTCAGGAGCGCCACGTCCTCGGCGAAGGCCTCCTTCAGGCTCTCCTTCACCATCGCGGCGCCGCCGTACTTCACGACCGCGATCTCGCCCGCGAAGGCGGCGATGTACTTCAGGGCCTCGACGAGCAGCGTGCGCTTGAAGGCCGGGCTGTAGTTCGCGACCCGGTCCTCCTTGGCCAGCATGCCGTCGGGCCGCTGGACGATCATCGAGGCGTAGTCGGCGTTGATCTTCACGTAGTCGTAGGAGAGGTCGCAGCCCCAGGCCTTCGCGCTCGCCGCTCCGTCGGACAGCTTCACCGAGACCTCGACGCGCGGCTCCCGGAGGCGGGTGCGGAGCGCCTCGCGGTCGACGTCCACCGGCGCGCCGTCCGCGAAGACGGTGACCCCCTGCATCGCGACCGCCGCGCGGAACGGGTCGATGGGCCAGCCGCGGGAGCCGGCGCGAGCGCCCACCGTGGATAGGATCCGGCCCCAGTTCGGATCGGCGCCGAAGAGGGCGGCCTTCACCAGAGGAGAACCGGCGATGGCGGTGGCGCAGTCGCGCGCGGCCTCGTCGGAGGGGGCGCCCGAGACGCGCACCTCCATCATCTTCGTCGCGCCCTCGCCGTCGGCGGCGATCGCTCGCGCCATCTCGCCGCAGAGGTCGGCGAGCGCGGTCTCGAGTACGATGAGGTCGGGGCCGGGGCCGGCGATGCGGGCGTTCCCCGCGAGGCCGTTGGCGAGCGCGACGACGCAGTCGTTCGTGGACATCTCGCCGTCGATGTTGACCATGTTGAAGGTCAGGTCCACCGCCCGCGCCAGCGCCTCCTGCAGCACGGGGGCCGCCACCGCGGCGTCGGTCGCCACGAAGCAGAGGACCGTCGCGAGCTGGGGCGCGATCATCCCCGAGCCCTTGCAGATGGCGGTGAGCGTGGCCGCCTTGCCGCCCAGGACCACCTCGCGCGCGCTCGTCTTGGGCCGCGTGTCGGTGGTCATGATCGCCTCGGCCGCGTGGTCGGCGTGATCGCCCAGCGCGTCGACCAGGGCCGGCAGGGCAACGAGGATCTTGGCCGCGGGAAGGCGCTGCCCGATGACGCCGGTCGACGCCGTGAGGACAGCGCTCTCGGGGATGTCCAGCGCCCGGGCGACGCCCGCCCGCAAGGCCCGCACGTCGTCGAGCCCGGCCGGCCCGGTGAGCGCGTTCGCGTTCCCGGAGTTGGCGAGGATGGCCTGCATGCCCTCGGCGGGCACGCGCGTGCGCGCGTCCTGCACCGGCGCGGCGGAGGCCCGGTTGCGGGTGAAGACGCCTGCGGCGGCGGCGGGGACGTCGGAGACGATGAGCGCCACGTCGCGGCGCTGCGGCTTCAGGCCGCACGGCACGCCGGCGAAGCGGAAGCCCCTGGGGATCTTCATGGCTAGCTCCCGGCGAGATCGAGCCCGAGGGTCTCCTCCCATCCAAGGGCGGCGTGCAGCGACTGGATGGCGCCGCCCGCGGCTCCCTTGACGAGGTTGTCGACGGCGGACACCGCGATGGCGGTCCCGGTCCGCGCGTCGACGGCGACCCCGAGGTGTACCCGGTTCGTCCGGACGACGTCCTTCACGCGCACCTTGTCCGCGGGGAGGACGCGCACGAAGGGCTCGCCCCCGTACGCCTGCTCGTAGGCCCGGGCCAGCCCTGCGGCATCGGCGCCCGGGGCGAGGCGGAGCAGGCAGGTGGCGAGGATGCCGCGCCGGATGGACACGAGGTGTGGGGTGAAGGAGATGGCCCCGCAGCGCCCGGCGAAGGAGGCCACGGTCTGCTCGATCTCCGGCACGTGCTGGTGATTGCCCAGCCGGTAGGCGCGGAGGTCCTCGGAGAGCTCGCAGAAGCTGTACTCCTCGCTCGACTTGCGGCCGGCGCCGGAGACGCCGCTCATGGCGGCGACCGCGATCCCCTCGGGCGAGACGAGGCCGGAGCGCACGAGCGGCGCGAGCGCAAGGGGGATGGCCGTGGCGTAACACCCCGAGTTGGCGATGAGCGTCGCCCCGGCGAGATCCGCCCGGGTGAGCTCGGGCAGGCCGTAGCGCGCCTCGGCGAGGAGGTGGGGCGAGGTGTGCTCGAAGCCGTACCAGCGCGGGTAGAGGGCGGGGTCGCGCAGGCGGAACGCGCCCGACAGGTCGACCACGCGCAGGCCGCGCGCGAGGAGCCTGGGGGCGAGGTCGAGCGAGACCTCGGCCGGCGTGGCGAGGAACGCGACCTCGGCGTCGACCCGCGGCGCCTCCTCGAGCGGGCCGTAGCGCAGCGCCGCGATCGGGCCAGAGAGCGCGAGGCGATCGCCCGCGGCCTCGCCCGACCAGCGATCGGAGAGGAGGGCCGTGAGGCGGATCCGGGGGTGGCGCGCGAGGTGCCGCGTCAGCTCCAGCCCGGAGTAGCCCGACGCACCGACGATCGCCGCCGTGAGCGTATGCATGCCGATGCATGAATATGCAACTGGCCGGCAAAGTCAACGGACGGGCTGAAAAGAAAGAGAGGCCGGCGGAACCATGTCCCGCCGGCCTCCGATGTGTGCCCAGGAGAGGACTCGAACCTCCACGGCCTTGCGACCGCCAGACCCTGAATCTGGTGCGTCTACCAGTTCCGCCACCTGGGCGAGGGCGCCTCCTTTTATGAAGGTGGGGGGTGGGTGTCAAGGAGGGCACCCGGGAGATCGTGGGCACCTGGACCTGGACTTGCGGACGCGCGCGCCGGCGCTGCCGATCGCGGCGCACGCCTGCTGGCGGGTCGGCCCCGAGGTCGCAGCCGAGGTGGTGCTCTCCCTCGCCACCGGCACGAGGATGCCCGCCGCTGCGGGCGGCGCTGGTGCTGACGCGCGAGGCGAGGGCAGCGCTGGCCCCTGGTGGGTAGCTGCT
>Ga0209342_10001665_pt1 | contig 24675 bp, 25 predicted proteins | sample RifCSP16_2_FD_184023 | JGI IMG/M metagenome (GOLD analysis project Ga0209342, IMG submission 184023) | Soil microbial communities from Rifle, Colorado - Rifle CSP2_sed 16_2 (SPAdes) (version 2) | ecosystem: Environmental > Terrestrial > Deep subsurface > Rock core/Sediment | place: Rifle... | reverse complement strand
ATTATAGTAGGGAGCCACATGGAGCGCTGCGTCGGCGCCCAACTTCTTTACCAACTGCGTCATTTCAATCGCTTTCCGGGTGCTGTTGCTTCCTGCGCCGGCGATGACCAGGGCACGTCCGTGTACATGCTCCACAACAAGTTCGATAAAATGCTGCTGTTCTTCCTGCGACATCGTGGGGTTCTCGCCCGTTGTTCCCATCGGCACAATTGCCTCGACGCGCCCCCGTATCTGGAATTCGACGAGTTCCTCGAGCGCCAACTCGTCAAGCGAACCGTTTTTCTTGAATGGAGTCACTAGCGCTGTCCCTGTACCCTGAATCTTCTTAATCTTTGGCATGTGCAATCCTCGAAAAGTTAATCAAAAACCTTACACAGAGATCCACAGAGGAAGCACAGAGAAACACAGAGGAAGATGCTTTTCTCAGTGTAACTCTCTTTGTAATCTCTGTGTCTCTCTGTGAAATAATCTTGGGTTCCTTTAGAAGGAATTCTTTCCCTGAAGCATCTCCTTGAATACGTCGTCCATCGTATGCACTCCCTTTTTTCCCAAGATCCATTCAGCCGCAAGAAGCGCTCCAAGGGCAAACCCACTTCGGTTCTTTGCCCTATGCGTCAGTTCAATGCTGTCTGCGACGGAGTCGACGAGGACGGTATGTGTGCCGACGACGCTCCCAAGACGCGTCGATGAGACCTGGAGCAGATCGGGACTGATTTTTCCCTGTGGCAATCCGACGAGCAATTCTCTTTTCCGCTTGATACGTTCCAAAAGAATATGGGCGAGCGTAAGAGCCGTCCCGCTCGGACTGTCGGCTTTCTCTTTATGATGCACTTCGTGAATGGAGAGATCGTACTCGGGCAGGGTATTGACCAGGACACCCAGTTCTTTCGCAAGTCGGAACAAGAGATTCACTCCTATCGAAAAGTTCGATGCGTAGATGAGCCCGGTCCCGGCTCTCTTCACGGCGGCGGAAACAGCCTCGAGATTGTTGTTCCAACCGGTGGTTCCAATGACAAGGTTCTTTCCAAGGCCCGCCCAGTGCTCTACATCCCTGTGAACGGTCTCTGCTTTCGCGAAGTGAATCCCCACGTCGATTTGGGAAGCTTCCGTCTTTGAAAGGAGGGCCGACTTCGAATTGAACGTTTTCACGATCGTGAATCCGCGCTCTTGAGCGACGCGCTCCAGTTCCTTCCCCATTTTTCCGTATCCGATAAGACCGATATTCATTCCGACCCTTCTCTCGGGAAAGTCATGCGACACCGATGGATTCGAAAAATCCTCCAGCCGGAACAGCGGAAAAGAATTCTTTGTGGAGATTCTGAACCGCGCGCACCACATCTGCCTCTTCCATCACGAGGCTCATGTTAATCTCGGATGCTCCCTGCGAAATCATGATCACATTGATATCTCCAAGTGCGCGGAAAACCCGGTCGGCGATCCCGGCTGTGGAATGCATCTGATCCCCGACAATGCAGACGATTCCTTTTCGTTCTCCGACAGAGACCTCGGCAAACTTCTCCAGTTCGTGAACGATCTCTTCAAGCCGGGCGGTGTTGTCGATCGTGAGGGAAACTGCCACCTCAGACGTGCTGACAAGGTCAACGGAGGTTTTGTATTTGCTGAAGACGGCAAAGATCGATTCAAGAAATCCGTAAGCCATCAGCATCCGCATCGATTGAATGTTGACGATCGTGATCCCCGTTTTTGAGGCAATGGACTTGACCGGAACATTCGACTCGGGAGGATCTTCGACAATCGATGTACCTGATGCATGCGGCCGCTTCGAATTCAGCACGACAACGGGTATCTTGTTTCTGACGGCCGGAAGTATCGTGCTTGGGTGAAGAACCTTCGCGCCGAAATAGGCGAGTTCCGATGCTTCACGGAACGAGATCATCTTGATTTTCTTCGCATCGGGGGCAATCCTCGGATCGGCGGTGAGGATTCCGTCCACATCCGTCCAAATCTGAATTTCCTCCGCGTGGAGTGCGGCGCCGATAATGGCGGCCGAATAGTCGGACCCTCCGCGGCCGAGCGTTGTTGTGACACCTTTCGCCGTGCTGCCGATAAATCCCTGAGTGACGACAATGGAATCTTCCCGAAGTGCGGGAAGAAGATGTTCCTGCGCTTTCTTGTCGATCACGTCAAACAGCGGTGTTGCCGAGCAGAAATGGTCGTCGGTGACAAGGAACGAACGCGCGTCGATGAGCCGTGCCGGAAGGCCTCGTTCTCGCATCGCCTCTGTCAGAATCAGGGAGGAGAGCCGCTCACCCACCGAGCTGATCGAATCGAGCGAGCGATTGGTCAACTCACCAAGAATCGCGATCCCCTGGCAAAGAGTCTTAAGCTCGTCAAAGCGTTTTCGTATGTCCAGAATGAGCATCTGGATCGTCGAACGTTTCTCGATCAGATTCTCGAGAAGCACGACATGCCGCTCAAAGAGGCCGTTCAACGAAGAGGTTGCGGCGTCCAGTCGCCCTTCATGCGCGTGATGGGCGGACTGGAGCAGGGTGTTGGTTGCCCCGGCAATGGCAGAGAGTACAACGAGGGGATGGCGCTTGCGCTGGTCGGTGACAACATGAATGACCGTGTCCATGGCAGCGGCATTCTCGACCGAAGTGCCGCCGAATTTCATAATGATCATTCTCTGCTCACTGCTCCTTTGTTTGCATCAGGAAGCGGAAGTCTCGGTTATTTCCCGCTGGCAACGCCCGCCTCTTGAAGCGCCTTTTCGTAAACTCTCATATAGTCTTTGATTCCGCGAAACAACGCCTCGGCGATTTTTTGCTGTCCGGCGCTGCTCTTAAGGACCTTTTCTTCGTTTCTGTTGGAAAGGTACCCGGTTTCGACAAGAACGTTCGGCATGGACGCGCCGACGAGCACATAAAATCCGGCCTGTCGTACTCCGCTGTTTCTGATCTTCAACGCGTTGGCCATGCTCTTGGCAGCAATGGACGCAAATTGCTCGCTGTATCGCATGAAGGCGCTTTGCTGCATTGAGACAAGTATGAAATTTTCCTCAGTAAGAGCTTTGTACCGTTCTTCGAATCCTTCCTCAAGGTTGACTACCGAGTTCTCCCGTTCAGCAATCCTGATCGCTTCTTCAGTCCTTCCCGGTCTGAGCAGATAGATCTCAAAACCGTTCTGTTTGGAGGGTTTTTTCTCTGTCGAATTGCAGTGAATACTGACGAAAAGCTTTCCGTTGGCCTCATTGGCTATTTGTGGCCGCCTGTACAGTTCTACAAACTTGTCGGTCTTCCTTGTATAGATGACTTTGACTCCTTTGAGGTTCTTCTCGATGAGTTTGCCCAATTTCAGCGCGACTCCCAGCGTCACGTCTTTTTCCATGGTTTTCCCAACTCCGATCGTCCCGGGATCCTTTCCCCCATGGCCCGCATCGATGACGATGACATCCAGTTTCCAGCGCTGCTGCGCTTCAACAAGCCGTTCCTTGATGATCTGCTGACGCTGACGCTCAAGCTCGGCTTTCTCCGCCTCCGATCGGGTGTGAAGGGATATGAGAAGGTTGTTCGTTCCAGGATCGGTAATGACTTCGGCGTGCTTCACGTCCGGCGCTACTTTGAACGTCAGCTGAACGGAGCTGGGGGATTGAAACACGAGGATCCGGCGGATTGCACCGTACGGCTGGAGTTTGCCGAGTGTCACCGTATCCGCCCGCGCATTGGTCACGGTCACGAACAGCCACCCGTCCGGCTTGAGCCATGCCTCGACGTCGCCGAGTTTCCGTGCGGCTTCGATGGTCATCAGATAACCGTTCAACTTCTGTTCGATCTGAACGTTGGTGATGTCGAACGGAGAGCTCGACGGGGTTGTGCCGGCTTTCAGCGCAAGTTCAACGGTGTCGAACGAAATGTCGCCGGGCCAGAGAACAGAGATGGCTTTGATAAACTCGGCGGCAGGCACGAAGTACACATCGCCGTCGAGAAGAGCATCGGTTGGAAGTTGAATGACACTCGCCGCGTTCGATGACAGATCTGTGATAACGAGGTAGGGATTCTCGGCCGTCACCTTCACCCGGTGGAAGGCCAGACGGAATTCACATTTCCTGACCGCAGCATTGATCGACGAGGGTAATTCGAAGAGCTGAATGAAATCGTTAAGGGCGAGAAAAATGACATCGGACCGTTCCAGTCCGCGGAGGGCAACCGGAGGCCGGTTTTCGATCTTCACGGCTATCGAGACGGTGTCGGGGGAAGCTGAAGCGGGCGCCGGAAGAAGGAAGAGGCAGAGAAATGAAATAATCCATTGGAATCGTTTCATCATTCAGCGGTAGTTCACAAACTGCGTCGCAAAAGGAAGATCGGTTCCCCGCACAATCTTCATCACCTCCTGGAGATCGTCCTTGCTTTTGCCTGTCACCCGCACCTGGTCATCCATGATCTGTGCCTGCACCTTAAGCTTTGAGTCCTTGATAATCCTGACCAATGTCTTGGCGTTCTCTTTGTCGATACCGACTCGGAGCGAGATTGTCTGGCGGACGGTGTTGTTGGCGGCCGGCTCTACTTTCCCGTATTCAAGCGCTTTGATCGGGACACTTCGCTTGATGAGCTTGGACTGAAGAATATCAATGACGCTCTTAAGCCTGAACTCATCATCCGAAATTACGATGATGTGCTTCTCTTTGGGAGTGAAATCAACGGATGATTTGGAGTCCTTGAAATCGTATCGTTGCGAAATCTCTTTTCTTGCCTGGTTGAGTGCGTTGTCGACCTCCTGAAGGTCCACCTCGGATACAATATCAAACGAATTTTGCTGGGCCATTAGTTGACAATTTCCACAAGGTTGCGGCGTTCGCTCACCTTCATTCGAACGCGGATCGTGTCGTCTCCGGAAATCATCCTTCCCACTCCAAGAAGTACAAGTTCGTCATCGGTCGAACTTTCGACGTAGTATCGTCCGTTCTCATTTTGCGTTGAATAAGCAAGGTTATCGATACGAACATTGGCAAAGCTGCGATCCCCTCCTCCTTGCGCCCGGGGCTTCCAGTAATACTCGCGCGCCTTCTGTGCATAGAACCCGAGGTCGACAATCAGATTGTTTCGGGATGTCTCGACGGAGTTGCCTTGGAATATGGCAATGGCCACCGTAACGGCAACAGCGACAATCACGATTCCAATGATGATGAGCAGAAGCTGCTGTTGACCCATATGTTATCCCATGTCCAGGGTTTGGGCCATTGAGGGAGGTGCAACGGCGATTATTTCCACGTTTCCGTGATTGCGATTGATCGCTCGCGAAGCTCAGACAGAAACGGTTGAAGCGGCACACATTGCTCGGGAGTGTTCACTCCGTGTGTCCCAATGGTTCCGCTCGTCAGCATTTGAGCGATCACCGATGTCGGGTACGACGTCGTCCGCATCATTGCCGTAATATTGTCATTCTTGTCAAAAGAATCAATGAGGTTGAACTCCAGGACTTCTTCTTTTCCCTTTCGAAAACCGGCAATTGTAACGCGAAGGAGAACGACATCGGGATCGTCGCCTGCCAGTTTCCTTCTGAGAAGCTCAAAAAACATCTCCCGCGAGGTCAAAACGTTCGATCCGGCCATGATCGGCTCTGAAGAGGCGAATCCAAGGTCCATGAGCGTTTTGAACTTTTCACAGTGACCGGGATATCGGATCGTTTTGTAATCAAGGTGACGGACTTTTCCTTCAAACATCTCAGGAAGGAGAGAAGCTCCCCCCGAAGTGTGGAAAGCCTCAAGCCTCCCAAATGGCTGCGGGAACTCGATTGTCTCGATTTCAGTCAACGTCTGCAGTTGAGCGATGCGTGAATCGCGAATCGTTGTTGCCAATCCCGAGTACTCGTTGACAAGGCCCTCAACAGAAAAAACAAGCTGGTAGTTAAACGGCGGTTTGGGCGTTTGAGGCAGACCCCCAACCCGAACAGCGATACGATCCACGGAATCGAAGAGCTCGGCTCCGCGCGCGGCAAGGACATTTGCCATACCCGGCGCCAGTCCGCAATTCGGAATAATGGTGATTCCCCTCTCCCGAGCCCTCCGATCGAGCGAACGTTGCCGCTGGACAACCTCGTCGTTTCCGCCGAGATCGCAAAAGTGAAGCGCGGTTTCGAGAGCAGCGAGAGAAAGAGCGTAGTTGAATCGATACGACACCGCGCTTATAGCACAATCGTGGCTGTCCATCGCCGCCACAACATCGTCCTGATACTCGACATTGAGGGCCATGGGTTTGATAAGCGGCGAACCTATCTTCTCCGCCGTTGTGCGCGCAACAGTGAGGTCGGCGTCTGCAAGCGTAATCCCGGCGACTCCCTTCGACCGCGCCAGGTCAAATGCCAGGGCGCTTCCCATGAGGCCGGAACCGAGGATGAGGAATTTCATAGGTTATTTGGTTCAAAGTTCGAGGTTAACATGAGACCAACCAGCTTATTTTCTTATTTGACCCGTTTCCATGCTCCAGAAAAGAAGATCGAGCTCGTCCAGAGGAATGCCGACCGTTTCTGCGAACCGTTGAAATCGCCGCTCGATGGAAAGGTACTGCTTTTTTGAAAGACTGGCGGGCAAAGTCCGGATAACGCCGTACCGCTTGAGATTTCTCAATATGTGCCGATCAAGAATTGCCAGGCCACCGCTTTTTCCAATATTGCGAAGGAAATGTGTCGCCTCCTTCTGCCCCAGGCCTTTGACATTCCCAACGAGCCATTCCCGCAGTTCTGTCGCGGACGATCCTTTTGACAGATGTTGAATAATGACGGAGAACTCGGCTCGTGCTTTAAGAAGGTGTCGTGCCTTCGTTCGATGAAAGCGAATGTAATGAGATTTGTCGCGGAGGAAAGGTTCCGGATCAAATCCCGTTTCTGCAAACCCGTGCTTACGTAACAAATCAGTGACTGCTTCAGCGTGTTCGGCACTCGATTGGGGTGTCAGAAGACAATATGCCAATTCATAGAAATAATGATCCGGAGCGACTCTCGCGAAATCGTCAAGTCGTGATCGGATTTCCTTACGCCGAACAACGTGCAGTTCTGCCAGCTTGGCGAGAGAAGAGGTCGGTAGTTCTTTTTTCATTCTGCAAATGAAACAGTTCGACGTCCGTCGCGGGTTCTGGTGCGGACAAGTCCATCCCGCTCAAGGTCTGAAAGAATTCCATCAAGCCATGTGCGATCCCGGGAGGAGAATCCCTTCTTGATTTGCTTTCCGAGTTTCTCACTGGAGATCGAATGTCTTCCGTTGAGGTTGCGAAGGGTTTCGATGATCCTCCCGCGATAGATTCTGTTCGGCATCCCGTCATAACCCGGTTCTCTGTACCGGAGTTTTCGCGCGGCGGAGCGAACAGTAAATGCACTTGGACAAAGAGAGTTGATGGGACAACGAGAGCACAAAGGTGAAGTGGGGGTACAGACCAAGGCTCCAAGTTCCATCAGTGCCTGATTCCAGGAATATGCATTTCGACCGGGCAAGATCTCTTCCGCAAGCCGCCATGTTTCGGGAGCACCGGAAGTGCCCGGGTAGAGGCGGCTCAACACCCGATGAATATTCGTATCGACAACGGGAACCCGTTGTTCGTGGGCAAAGCACGCAATGGCATTGGCGGTGTAGCGACCGATTCCGGGAAGCGATTCGAGCGCTTCGGCTGTTCGCGGCAAGGCCCCATCCAAGTTCTCCACAACTTGGTGGGCAAGATTTCTGAGGCGCACCGCCCTGTTGTTATATCCCAGTCCGCGCCATGCTTGAAGCACGCTTGCTGTGTTCGCCTGCGATAACGACCGGAGAGAGGGGAATCGTTTTAGGAACGCGCGGTAATGAATAAGGACCCGGTTTACCTGCGTTTGTTGGAGCATGACCTCGGAAATCAGAATCCTGTACGGATTACGGGTTTTCCGCCAGGGGAGAGACCGTGCAGACGATCGATACCACGCCAGGAGAAGTCTCCGCATGGTTCGGAGGCGAGACTGAGATTTCCCCAAGCTACCTCTCATGCGAAGTGAGTTTCTCGACAAATGAGCGGTTTCCCTCAAGGATATCCAGTTGCCTCAGTTCTGCCGGATCAACCCAGCGAATGCTCTCAAACACGTTGTTCTTCGGATCGCCGCCGAATTCAGAAATGTGACAATACGCGACTTCGAACATCCCCCCATCCTCATAGAACGCAGACTGGAATTCCATTTTTTGAACCTTGTCCACCGTGATCGAGAGCTCTTCGCGAAGTTCACGCTGAATGCACTGCAGGGGTGTCTCTCCGGTTTCCAACTTCCCGCCGGGAAACTCCCATTTGAGTTCGTAACGGCTTCCCTTCTTGCGCTGGCACGCAAGGATTTTTCCGTTTTTTCGTAGAATTCCAACCGCCACACGGGTCATGTTCATTCGAAGAAAATATAGCGAACGGGAGCCTGATTTCCAATGCAGGAAGGCGAATTCGTCTACCACAAGGGAGTTCGGCGTTAGCGCTACCCTGCCAGTAAATCGCTGTTCGCCGCCGTCCGTTGAAACGAACGTCTGAGAAAAAAAATGAGTCATACGCACAATCCCGCACAGCGGGATTATGTTCCTCTACCGCGAACCATAGCCGTCGGATTTATCCGATGGCGTCGTCCACGCGGACAATGCCGCGGAATCCAGCGCCAGAGTCGAAGGTGCACCATATCATTGATTGAGAATTGAAAAAATCCGAGATTGATATCATGAAAGTGTCTTTCCTTGCATGCATCCTTCTTCTAGCTGTGCAACAGTCGGCGTCGCAGGACACTGTCCGTGTGATGACCTACAATCTTCTCCGTTATTATCCATCAGACCAATTACGCGATCAGTATTACAGGACTGTGGTTCAGACTGCGGACCCCGACCTTCTGATCGTGCAGGAAATCGATACTGCCGCTGCCGTTCTGAATTTCCTGACAAATGTCCTGAATTTCGGCGGGTCCAACAACTATTCAGCAGGTATGTTCATCGATGGGTACGATTCGGACAATGCGATCTTCTTCAAAACCCAAAAGTTTGCATTTGTTGAGAACAAGCCGATCGCCACGAGGTTGCGCAATATCAGTCAATTCACAATGGAACACGTCGCAAGCGGCCGATCGATTGTTGTTTTTGGCGTGCATCTGAAAGCGGGCAACACCACGACACCGGAAGCTGATTCAACGAGACGATCCGAAGAAGTGGATAGCCTGCGGAGGGTGACGAACAGTCTTCCCGCAGGGACAAATTTTCTTGTCGTTGGGGACTTCAACATTTACGGCTCGTTTGAATCGGCCTATCAGAAACTCATCGCTGTCGGGGGAGGCAATGAAGGACATGTCATCGATCCCTTATCAATGCCGGGAATCTGGAACGACCCGGCTTACATGTCGTTCCATACCCAATCGACGCGAGTGCGATCGTTTGGATACGGAGCAACAGGCGGTCTGGATGATCGATTTGACATGATCCTGATGTCAAAGGCTGCGAGTGAATCGGGCGGTGTTGGGTTTATCCCCAATTCATACCGCGCGTTCGGCAATGACGGACAACACTACAATGATTCCATTAATCGGCTGCCGAACGGCGCTGTCCCCGACAACGTGGCGGAAGCGCTTCATGCAGCATCCGATCATCTTCCGGTTGTTGCGGAATTCGTGTTTGACCCGGCCGTGGGAGTCGAAAGGAATGTGCTCCCCGGGAAGAGCTTCCTCACCTATAACTATCCCAATCCGTTTAATCCATCAACAAGTTTCGAACTCGACGTTCACGAGCGTGGTCTCGTTGTTGTGAAGGTATTTGATTTTCTGGGGAGGGAGGTTGCCACGCTGGTTGACGAAGATCGGGACCCAGGTCATTATCGAATCATATGGGATGCCTCCCGCATGACGACCGGCGTCTATTTCTGCCGAATGATATCCGGCTCGCACGCCGTTACCCGCAGGGTGCTGTTGATGAAGTAGTCAGCGGTCGTGCATTGAACAGAGAGATGTGCCGCAAACGTCTTTCTCTGCGTACCTTTGCGGCCTCTGCGTCTTTGCGTTAGAAGCTACAAAACGAAATTGAAAAGCTGTCTGCAGTGTTCTCTACCTTGCTTTTACCCCCTCCTTTGCTTACTTTTTCCGACAAATTACTCCCAACAGCGACCCTCACCCAATCACCGAAGGATGGTGCCGCGCTCTCTCCCGGCGGATTTCCTCTGGATGTTGCATGCCCCGATACTCGATCGACGAGCTTCGAAGCATTTTCGCAAATAGCACAGACTTCAACGACCTCTTTGACGCTTTTGAAGATGCCCTTGAACAGAAGATTCAGGACCTGGAGCTCTACCGTCTTCTTTTCTGGAACAATTCATTAAGCCCCGATGAACTGTGTCTCTTCGGCGGGAAACTCGCAAGGGAATTCCCCGCAGTCGCCTATGACACCTACATGTGGCTTGCAAGCGTGTTCGAAGTGACATATTCCGCTTATGACAATTTTGAACTGGCAATTCTCTACTACCGGAAGGCGGCCGAAACAAAGCCGAAGGAACTGCAGCCCTATCTTGACGCATGTGACTGCTACGATCCCGACCTGAACATTCCGCCCGTCGATGTGCTCATAGATTTTGTCCGGGAGGGGCTCAATCATGTCGAGAACAAGAAGACCCTTCTCCAAAGGATAGCCCGGCTCTATGAGATGACCGGCGATGAGGAACAGGCGGAGTACTACCGTCGGCTTGCAGATGATCATGGCACGACGGAACGATGACAATGGGTTCACTTGAATCCTCTGCTCGGCGGGGCACACTCTTCATTCTGATTGCCGTTTTGTTCTGGGGTGGATCCGCATCCCTGGCGAAGTTCCTTTTTACAACGCGCTTTGATACGCTCATTGTCGTTCAAAGCCGATCGTCACTTTCGTTTCTCCTCCTCGCCATCTATTTTCTTCTCAACGACCGTTCCGTATTCCGCATCGAACGAAAAGACATCGGCGCGTTGATTCTTGCAGGTGTGATCGGAATTGCAGTAACGAATTTCTCCTACTATTATACGGTGAGGGAAGCGACGGTCGCAACCGCAATCCTGATCCAGTACACGGCCCCTGTTCTGGTGATGGCGTACGCCGTCGTGGTCTCGAAAGAAGAGGTCCTCAATGGAATCAAGGTCATCGCGCTCGTCCTCTCACTCCTGGGGTGCTATCTGGCAGTCAGCGGGGGAGACTGGGCTGCGATTCAACTGAGGGGGTGGTCTCTTGTGAGCGGTATTGCCTCGTCACTGAGCTTCGCGTTCATGTTGCTCATGAGTAAACGGCTGCTGAGAAAATACTCTGTGTGGACCATGCTTGTGTATGCTTTCGGGTTTTCAACATTGTTCTGGCTGTTCATCAACCCCCCGTGGCAGATTGCCGACAAGGCATATTCCGCGGGCGACTGGGGGATTCTTTTCATGTTCGCTGTTGTTTCGATTCTGATTCCCCATTCGCTCTTCGCCTCGGGATTGAAACTCCTGGATGCCTCCACCGTCGGGATTGTGACAACGATGGAACCGGTCGTTGCGATCGTCATCGCGTACTTTGCCCTGGGGGAGTCGCTTGGGCAGATGCAGATTTTGGGCGGGATTGCAGTTGTGGCAGCGGTAGTCCTTTTGCAGTGGATGGAATCAAGGAAATGGATTCGGGCTGGGAGGTTGCGCAATGCCGGGTGAACGAAGAATTGCCAGACTCGAACAGACTTTGCGACGGCGCCAGCCGGACCTCACGGTGGTTATCGAGAATATCCACGATCCGCACAACGTGAGCGCCATGTTCAGATCGTGCGATGCGGCCGGAGTCATGCAGGTTCAACTTCTATATACAAGTGAGAAATTTCCGAGGATCGGCAAAAAGAGCTCCGCAAGCGCCAACAAGTGGATCGAACGCCGGAAGTTTGAATCGGCGCAGAAGTGCTTCGCAACCCTGCGGGCGGAAGGATTCGTCATTCTCGCGACCCATCTGGGACAGGATTCGCGATCGTTGTATGATCTTGATCTGACAAAGAAAGTTGCCCTCGTCTTTGGGAATGAACATCGGGGTGTGTCGGATGACATCGCGGCCCTGTCTGACGGCAACTTTCAGATTCCGATGTTCGGCATGATTCAAAGTCTCAACGTGTCGGTTGCGTGTGCCGTGACTCTTTTCGAAGCCGTGCGTCAAAGAACCGTCCGGGGCGACTATACCCGGCCGAAACTCTCAAAGGAAGAGCTCCACAGGATTTTGGAGGACTGGTCATTCAAGATCAAGAAACAGCCCGGGAAGCCATGACTGCACAACCGCAGACGGAGCAATTCCTGTCGGATCTTCAGAAGTCAGCGGGCAGATTGTTTGTCCACAGCGGGACCATCGGGCAGCTCCTGGATGAAGCGCGCGCGAGAGGAACGATGCGGGTGTTTGAAGACCTCGTGTTTCTCTCTAAGTTCCTTTCGAAGACCTATGATCTCCTCCGCCGGATTGGCCCGGACGGGGAAGGATTCGTGAAAATCTCGGCTGAATTCCAATCGAACCTCGAAAAAGCAAATACGCTCGTGAAAACACTGGTCAAGGAGTCAGCTGATCCTGTGAAACAGAAGATTGTCGGCACATTCCTTCGTCTCGATCAGGAAAGCATGACCGCGTTCATGGAATTGCTTCGTGAGCTCGCCTGGGTAAAGAACTGGATGGTCGACGGCAAACCACTTCCATGGGACAAGAAGGCACCATGATGAAAGTATGGATTATCCGCGTGTGCATGACGACATGCCTTGTTGTTTCATTTCTTGGGGCAGGGAGTGGGAAGAAACCTGCGGTCCGAACTGGAGTGGAAATCCTTCGCGACCGCAAGTTCGACATCCTGAGGGGAAAGAAGGTTGGTCTCATCACCAATCCTACGGGGATCACATCGGCGTTTGAAGCAACCATTGATGTGCTCTATAATGCGCCGGGTGTGAAGTTGACTGCGCTCTTCGGACCCGAGCACGGAGTCCGGGGAGACGTGGAAGCAGGGAAATACATCGAAAGCTACACGGACCTGAAGACGGGTCTCCCGGTTTACTCTCTGTACGGAAAAAACCGAAAGCCCTCTCCTGAAATGCTGAAGGGCCTCGATGTGCTTGTCTATGATATTCAGGACATTGGCGTGCGGTCATACACCTACATCTCGACGATGGGTTATGCTATGGAGGCAGCCGCTGAGAATGGAATCGAGTTTGTGGTGCTCGATCGGCCTGATCCGTTGACAGGGAAGAGGGTTGAGGGGCCCATGCTTGATGAACGGTTCAAATCCTTCGTCGGCATGTATCCCATTCCATACGTGTATGGGATGACCCCCGGAGAGCTCGCGCAGATGATTAACGAAGAGGGATGGCTGAACGGAGGGAAAAGATGCACTCTCACCATCGTGCCGATGGAGGGATGGAGGCGGGAAATGTGGTGGGACGACACTGGATTGCCTTGGGTACCACCATCCCCACATATACCCCATGCCTCAACACCCATGTTCTATGTCATGACGGGATTGCTGGGGGAGCTGGGAACCGCAAATCAGGGTGTCGGTTACACTTTGCCGTTTGAACTCGTTGGGGCCCCATGGGTCGACGGCTATCAATTGGCAAAGTATCTCAATGCACAGGGATTGCGAGGCGTCGAGTTCCGCCCGCTCACGTACAAACCTTTCTACTTTGATACGACCGGGCAGGTGTATCAGGGAGTGCAGATTCACATCACCGACCGGGAACAGCTCGAACTGTCCGTCGTCCAATTCTCCGTCCTTGAGGCGCTTTTCAGACTTTATCCCGACAAGAACATTTTTGAGAGGGCAAAACCGGAAAAGATCATGATGTTTGACAAAGTGATCGGGTCGGATGAAGTGCGGCGCCTGCTTACCACGGAAGGGAACGTTGACAATATTCTACGTGTGATAGATCGGGAACGGGCCAGGTTTGTGATTAAAAGGGAGAAATACTTGATTTATGAGTGAATGCTAAGAATGGATCTTGATTTAAGAAACTGTTTTGGTTATACTCGCAGGGTCGTTGAATTATCCACCATTTAGAGGAGACCTGTCAATGAGACTAGGTCGGTTCGCAGTGATTGTGGTTTGCTTTTCAATTGTGTGGGTTACTTCTGCCACCGCGCAGTTTTATGTTGCTCCAAACATCGGTTTCAAATCGTTTGGACTCAATGGAGCCACCACAAGCAATGTGGGAGGCACAATTAATCAACTTGGCGTTTTTGACGCGGGGAAATCTGCCTTCCATTTCGGCGCCGGAGTTGGTTATACCTTGCTGCCGGCAGGTGTTTACAATCTTGATGTTGGACTCGATTTCGGTTATTCGTCTGCGGGATTCGTTGAAGAGGGGAACAATTCCAGGTTCGGCGCGGGAACCTTTGCTGCACAGGGATACTCGGGGGGAACGACGACAGACCTTTCGTTTGACCTCATGTCAATTCATAGGATCAACATTCCAGGTTTTGACCTTATATCGCCTTTTGCTGGCGTCGGTTTGGCTCTCAACATGTTCAGCACGAGCGATGTCACTATAGGAGCGCCGTCTGCGACTCCGCCGGTCACGCTCACCGGAGTGAGTCAGTTCAAGATCGGTTTGGCGATTTCGTACGGGGCCTCTGTGAAGATTGCCATGCTCTCGCCTTTCATTCAGTTGAAACATTACATCCCCTTCAGCAGTGAATTTCAGTTCACAGAAGGTCAAACCGGAACTGTTGTGATTCAGGACTCGCCGGGGTACTTCTGCATCTCCGCCGGCGTAAGACTCGGCCTGTAGCGGATTGAATAGGGCAAATGGCGATTGTTTGTTGATTCATTGGTTCTCTCATGGTATATTCAGGGGCAGCATCTAGGATGAAGATTCGTTCACAACTCACAGTGGAGGTTGTCTATGCGTAAAACACGCTTACTGGCGTTGGTTGTTGTTCTGGTCCTCGTGGCGACAGGGGTTGCCTTCGGGCAGAATGCATATATGAAAGGTAATAACCTGATTCATGCAGGTCTCGCAATTGGTGGATTGGCCGGAATGTATGGATCTTCGACCCTCCCGCCGATTACGGCCGGATTCGAATACGGATTTGAGGATAAGATCTCGTTGGGTGGGGTTGTGGGGTATTCCGGGTCGAAAGAGACGTTCTTCGGCGGAGAATGGAAGTATTCGTATATTGTCATTGGTGCACGCGGTGGATATCATTTTCTTGAAAACAATGACAAGCTCGATGCCTACGGCGGTGTGATGCTGGGCTACAATATCGTTTCCTCCTCGGCAACTTCGACGGTAACAGGATTTGGATTCACTGCAAGTGCTGCAGGAAGCTACATGATCTTTGGCTTCTATGGTGGCGCCCGATATTACTTCTCACCGAATTTTGGCGTCTATGGGGAAGTAGGATACGGTCTCGGTTATTTCAACATCGGCATTGCCTACAAGCTGTAAATAATCCCATCTCAGCTGCAAGAAAGGAGAGTAATCGGTTGCTCTCCTTTTTTATTTCCGACCTCTGTGCTCTCCCCGCGCGAACGACTGGGGGCGGGTGTGCCTTCCCCGGTGATCCTGTGGTTAAGTTTCTTTGATACCTTGCTTTTCTGCGCGTCATTTCCTATTTTATGCAAACCACCGATTACCCCACCTTTCCGATGTACAACATTTGATGGAGCGTGCCGGACTAGCGATTCGAGAAAAAGATCCCACCATTGAAGCAACTCCTCAAAGTCCAGAGCTTCAAGAGAATACTACCCCCAAAACCAACCCGATTATCGCAAAGCAGTACAGCCGCACGAAGCTCGTCGTCAGCCTCATCCACACACTGTTGTTTCTTCTGCTCACCCTCGTTGTCCTTGCCACGGGACTGACGAGTCAGGTTGAGTTTCTTATTCGCCGCGTGTTCGAACATGACGAGCTGGTCTTGTTGGGATTTGCTTTCGCTTTGGGCGCGGCTGAGAGTATTGTCGGATTCCCGCTGAGGATCTACTCCGGGTATTTTCTTGAACACCGTTTCGGCCTTTCAAATCAGACGTTGGGCCGGTGGTTTTTTGAAGGGGTGAAGGCGAGTCTGGTGGGCGCCGCTTTGACGGCCCCTGTTTTGCTCGCTCTTTTTTGGTGTCTGCGCAGCTTCGGGGAGCTCTGGTGGGTTCCGATCGGCACATTGCTTTTCTTCCTTACGGTGGTGCTTTCCCGTCTTGCCCCCGTCCTGCTCTTCCCGCTTTTCTACAAGTTCAAATCCATGGATGAAAGTACACTCAAGGATCGCGTCATGGGATTGTGTGAAAGGGTCGGGATGCGGGTCTCGGGAGTGTTTGTGTTTGATATGAGTAAGAACACCAAAAAGGCCAACGCGGCCTTCACGGGAATCGGGAAATCAAGAAGAATCGTCCTCGGTGATACTCTTATTGCAAATTTCACCGACGAGGAAATTGAAACAGTGGTGGCGCATGAATTGGGCCACTACAAGCTCCGTCATCTTCGGACAATGATCGTGGTTGGAACCGTAAGCACGTTCGCGGGTCTTTACGTCACGGCACAATTGTATTCAGGGAGCCTGGATTGGTTCGGGTTTGCAGCGGGAGACACCATTGCCGCGCTGCCGCTCCTCGGGCTTTGGCTGGGACTCTATTCTTTTCTCACTACACCTGTGAGTAACGTTCTCTCGCGGGCTCATGAACGAGCTGCCGATCGCTTCGCTGTTCATCTGACGGGTAACAAGCAGGCATTTGCCAATGCACTGACAAAACTGGGGCGAATCAACCTCGCCGACACCGCGCCTCATCCGCTAGTGGAGTTTCTGTTTCACAGTCACCCATCTATTGAACGAAGAATCAGGGGTTTGGAAGTGATACAGGTTCCATGATCGTAACAATTGTCAAAGGAATAATCGTCCTTCTCCTTGCTATTCCGTTCTCGCTTCTGGCGCTCTTCTCCATACCGTTGGAACGAAGCGGGCGGCTCTATCACTGGTCGGCCTATGCATGGTCGAAGATCATTCTTTGGATTTTCAAGGTGAAAGTCATGGTGCGCGGCCTGGAGCACATCCAGGGGAAAGAACACGTGATTTATGTGGCGAATCATGCCAGTTGGTTCGATATCCCGGCCATGATTACGGGTATTCCGGATCAAATCAGAATTGTCTTCAAGAGAGAACTCACCGTAGTGCCGATCTGGGGGTGGGCTCTCAAGTGGGGACCCTATATTGAGATTGACCGGACGAATGCAAAGGACGCGCTCAAGAGTCTTGACAAAGCCGCTGCTCAAATACGCAAAGGAGCTTCAGTTCTCTTGTTTGCGGAAGGGACGAGGACGAAAGATGGGAAGCTGCAGCCGTTCAAGCGCGGGGCGTTTGCTCTGGCTGCCCGATCCGGAGTCCCCGTTGTTCCTGTGGCAATCAACAATAGTTTTCGAATCTTGCCGAAAGGATCTCTGCGCATCCGGCCGGCCGATATTGAGTTGGTCCTGGATCAGCCCATTGAAACGGTGGGTATGGGGGGCAAAGATGCGGAACGAACCCTGATGGATAAGGTGCATCAGGCGATAGAGAAGAACTTTGTTGAACCTGTGTAGAGGATCGTGATGCCGGTTTCGTTAAAGGATGTTGAACATATCGCCCGCCTTGCGCGGCTGGAATTCAGCGAAGCGGAAAAGGAAATTCTGACTCATCAGCTCAACGAGATTCTCAAATACGTTGAGCAGCTGAACCAGATCGATACAGATCAGGTCGAGCCTCTTTCCCACGTGATTGAAACCAGTAACAGACTGAGAGAGGATAAGGTCGAACCTGGCCTCACCTCTGAAGAAGCACTGAAAAACGCTCCGGCGAAGACGGATAAGTTCTTCAAGGTCCCTAAGGTGATCGGGGGTGAGACAAAGAAAAACGAGTCTTAGTTTCAACGCAGAGTCGCAAACAACCTGAGGTGACTCTCTGCGATTCTCTGCGACCTCAGCGTCTCTGCGATATTGACTTCAGAAAGAAAGTCATGGCCAAAAAGACGAAAATTGTTGGCGTTATACCGGCAAGATATGCATCGCAGCGGTTGCCGGCCAAACCCTTGATCGATTTGCTGGGCAAGCCAATGATTCAACGGGTCTATGAGCAAGCCTCAAAAGCAAGGCTCCTGGATCAGGTCGTCGTGGCGACGGACGACGCCCGCATAGAAATGGTGGTGAGGAAATTCGGCGGCGATGTGATGCTCACAGCGCCGGAGATTCGCAGCGGGAGCGACCGGGTCGCTGCCGTAGCCGAGAAAATGAAGGGGGATATTTTTGTGAACATCCAGGGGGATGAGCCCCTCATTGCCCCGGAAATGATTGACGAGGCTGTCCAGGTGCTGCTCGACGATCCTGAGGCCCCGGTTGGCACCCTGGCGAAGAGAATCGAATCGACGGACGAACTCTTGAATCCGGGTGTCGTCAAGGTGGCGCTTGCTGAAAACCGGTATGCGTTGTATTTCTCACGCTCAGTGATTCCGTATCTACGGGATATTCCCAACCAAAGGGAATGGCTCCGACATGCGGTGTTCTACAAACACATCGGCTTGTATGTCTTTCGGGCAGACTTTCTGAAAATCTACTCGGCAGCGGTGGAATCCCGTCTCGAACTGGCGGAGAAACTCGAGCAGCTCAGAGTCCTTGAAAGCGGACATAAGATCAAAGCCGGCATCACGCGGTTTGACAGCATTCCTGTTGACACAAAGGAAGATGTCGATCGTGTCATCCAGATTCTGAAGAACTCCCCCTTATAGCAGCCTTTATTTGAAGGAGCGTCATGGCCAGAAATCACGTCAAGTATGTTTTTGTCACGGGAGGGGTCGTTTCCTCGCTGGGGAAGGGGATCGCCGCGGCATCGCTGGGATTGCTTCTTAAGTCCCGGGGGCTCCGTGTAACGATTCAGAAATTCGACCCCTACATCAACGTGGATCCCGGAACGATGAATCCGTTCCAACACGGGGAAGTCTATGTGACCGATGACGGCGCCGAAACGGATCTGGACCTCGGACACTACGAGAGATTTCTCGACGTGAGCATGACCAGGCAAAACAACGCGACCACCGGTCAAATCTATTATGAAGTTATCTCCAAGGAACGAAAAGGGGATTATCTCGGCGCCACCGTTCAGGTCATTCCGCATATTACCGATGAAATCAAGCGCCGCATTGCGAACGTTGGAGCTACAGGGAAATACGACGTCGTCATCACCGAGGTTGGCGGCACGGTCGGTGATATCGAAAGCCTGCCGTTTCTTGAGGCAATCAGGCAATTCACGCTGAGTGTAGGCCATCGGAATGCGATCAATATCCACGTCACTTTGGTCCCGTACATACGGTCCGCGGGTGAGCTCAAGACAAAGCCGACGCAGCATAGCGTCAAAACCCTGCTGGAGATTGGGCTCCAGCCTGATGTTCTGATTTGCCGATCGGAGCGGCCGCTCTCGTTGGATCTGAAAGAGAAGATTGCGCTCTTCTGTAATGTTGAGTCCCAGGCGGTCGTTGAAGGACGCGACGTGAGTTCGATCTATGAGGTGCCTCTTGTCTTCGAACGTGAGAAGCTGGACCAGATTGTCATTGAGAAACTGAATATCAAGTGCTCGAGGCCCGACTTGCGGCGCTGGACGCGGTTTGTCCATCGCGTGCAGCGCCCTTCAGGACGCGTGACGATCGGCGTGTGCGGCAAGTACACCGATCTTCTTGATGCTTACAAGAGCATCAATGAATCGTTCATTCATGCAGGTGCGGAGAATGATGTGGCGGTCGACCTCAAGTGGGTGAAAGCCGAAGAGATCGAACACCACGGTCCCGAAAAGTACATTCAGGGGATCGATGGTCTCCTCGTGCCTGGCGGGTTTGGGGAACGCGGGGTGGAAGGGAAAATACGCGCGATCCAATACGTTCGGGAGCATAATATCCCTTTCTTCGGAATATGCCTTGGACTCCAGTGCGCCGTCATCGAATTTGCCCGAAATGTTTGCGGCTTGCAGGGAGCGAACAGTACGGAGTTCAGAAAGACGAGATTCAACGTGATTGATCTGATGCTGGATCAAAAAAGCGTCAAGGCAATGGGTGGGACAATGCGCCTCGGTGCGTACCCTTGCCTCCTCACAAAAGGAACGAAGGCGTATACGGCGTACAAGAAAGAGCTGATCTATGAACGCCATCGTCATCGATATGAAGTCAACAATAAATTTCGGAAGAAGTTGAACGACAACGGCATGATCTTCAGCGGAGTCGCACCAGACAACTCACTGGTCGAGATCATCGAACTCCCCAACCATCCCTGGTTCGTTGCGGGCCAGTTTCATCCGGAACTGAAGTCGAGGGCGATCAATCCTCACCCGCTCTTCAGAGATTTTGTGAAGGCTGCCAAAGAACGTCGTGAGGGACATCACGATTGAAGAATCAGAAAAGAGGAAAATTGTTGACATTGGCTTCCGCTTTTTGGAGGGCCCTGGCTCCCTTCTTGTTGCTCGCCGTTGGTCTGAGTGAAAGGCCGGCTTTTGCACAAAAAAACCCCATGAATCTTGAATCCCTGATACAACAGTCAGGGATGATCTTCGCGGGAAAGGTCATCGATGTCGAAACCGGAATGAAGGATGACCGGATGAATCTGTACATGACCTACTACACGTTTCAGATTCTTGACCCTATTTTTGGCGTCGAAGGAGATACAGTCCGCGTGAAACAGTATGGCGGAGAAGCTGACGGAAAAAAACTCTATCCGGCCGGAGTGCCTCGGTTTGAACTGGGAGAAGAGGTGGTTGTCATGCTGTATCCCGCCAGTAAGATCGGTATGACCAGCGCGGTGGGAAAGGACCAGGGGAAGTTCTGGATTCAGCAGGACACATCGACGGGTGGCAAGGCGGTTTCCAATAAATTGAAAAACAAAGGCCTTTTTAGAAGACTGAAGCACCCCGGATTGGTGACAGATCCGGATTGGATTGCTCATCAACCCGACTCGATTCCTTACACCGGATTTCTGGAGACAGTGAGGAATCTCACAGGGGAATTGAAGAAGGACAAACGAAAGCGATAGGTAGTTCAGGCCGGCAGCGATCGAATCATGACCTCCCACTTCGATTCGCCTCGTTCACACACTGCGAACGCATCCATGCGGGAATCATGAACCATCAAATACCGACGGTCGCCTTCCTCACCACAGTACTCATCCTTGCCGGATGCAGTGCGGCCTCGAGGCTCGAATCTTCCTTCGGGACGAAATTCCGGTACGGTTATGTTCTCCTCTCCCCTCCTCCGTCCGGAAGGCTCTCGTACACAGACAGCCGCATCAAAGCTCTGTTTCGGATCGACGATGGGGCGATTCGTTTCAAACTCTCCAATTTGTCGTCATCAAAAATGACCGTCGACTGGTCCGGGGCTTCGCTGGGCGTCCAGGGAAGATCGTATCCGGTTCGTAACGCCCGATCGTATTATTCTCAAGATACCATCAAGGCCGCATCAACAGTCGTACTGCCAAAGGGATATGTCATCGATATGGCAATTCCCTCATCGAATGTCGTGTACAATGGATCGAAGTGGCTGGAAAAGGACCTGATACCCACTGCGGATAGACACTCTGAAAAAACGAGAAATCGGATTCTGGCGAACAAGGGAGGGATTATTGAGTTCCTGGTTCCTCTTCACTTCGAAAGTTCAGGCGTTGTCAATTATGCTTTTCGGTTTAAGATCGTGTCAGTGAGTGAAATACCGTGGGAGCGATACCGAAAACCCTGGAGGCCCGCACCGCCCAAACCGGTGAACCCGGTGAAATTCACCTCCAACGACCAGCTTATCACGGCAGCTATCATCGCGGGTGTCATAGGGATCTCCGCCGTCTTGCTGACGCAGAGAAAGTTACCTCCAAGCGAGTGATACTGAAGAGATGCAGGAAACAAAAAGCCCCGGCCATTGGTCGGGGCTTCTGCTTTTGAAGGAGGCAGCGTTCTATCGAGTCAAAATCATCTTACGAACCTCACTCCGGTCCTCAACCATAAGTCTGACGAAATAGATGCCGGATGGGACAAGCGCCCCCGATTCATCAGTACTGTTCCAGCTTGCCGAATGTGTGCCGGATTCCAACAATCCTTCGGTGATCTTCCTGACTTGTCTTCCGGCAAGATCATAAACGGCAAGGCTCACGCGCGCCGGTCGGCTCAGGGCGAAGGGTATGGTCGTGCTTGGATTGAAGGGATTGGGATAGTTCTGGTTGAGGGTGAACGGCTGGATCGCTGAGGAATTCCATTCAATTGATTCAAGGTCAATGTCTATGCTTGTCGCATGGGGATCCGATGCCACAACGCGGCTGAAAGAAATGGCGTGCACTGGGGCTTCATCTGAAATTTCAAAAAATGCTTCTGCGATTTCACCGGTGCCGGCATCCAGATTGGCGTAACCACTTCGAATAATCACGACATTCATGGTGGAATCGTTGAGTTTGAATGAAGAAAGTATCCATCCACCGGTGTTCGTTCGTCCGAGAAGAGACACGGACTGGAACACGATTCCACCCGTTCCGCTCAACGTGAATTGAAGAGCCGCGAGCGGTCTTTGATTCTCGAGACGGATTTCAATTCTGTTCTCAGACGGTTTGGCGAAGTGAAGCTTCGAACCTTCCGACAGGGCAGCGTTTGAGTTCAGAATGAACCCGGCGAAAAGGAGGAGTATGTTGAAATATCTGGTCTTCATGGGATTTGGCAAATCAAGTCTCGTCTGTAATGGTCATTCGACATGCCAATTTCATAGAGCACTCCGAATCCCTTAAAGCGAAAAGAATCAATAACTTAGCGTTTTTCATTATGCGCAAATAGTTACGGTGTTTGTAACTTCTACAACGCAATCTTCGGCTGGAGTGGCAGGCTTGGGGAGAGATGGGAAACCACTGAGCCACCGGGATCAGTGTTGTTATCAGATTGGAATACGAAGTGCACTCCGATGTTCTTCACGTGCTGCCATCTGATTCAAGTGTTCATTCGCACCAAGTGGATTGTGCGCGCATTCGATGGGAGATTCGAAGGCGGAAATCTCTGCGCGTTGCATTTCCGTCTTCGGTTCTCTATCTTGACCGCGCGTTATCCGCGTACTTCTGCCAATTTGAAAGTCCAACCAATGAAAACCCTCTTTTTCCTATTCCTCATGGTTCCGTTTGTCATGTTTGGGCAACAAGTAGCTGAAACAATATTCGTGAATGGATCTGTCTGGACGGTCGATTCTTCAAATCCCCATGTAGAAGCCGTGGCAGTCCTGGGCGACCGAATTCTTTCGGTCGGATCGACGGCAGAGATCAGGAAACTTGCCGGACCAGGAACGACCGTCGTCGATCTGGAAGGCAGGCTGATGCTTCCCGGATTCATCGACAATCATACCCATTTCAGCTCAGGGGGATTTCAGCTCCAGAGCGTGGATCTCCGGTTTGCCGAGACCGAGCGTGAATTCGCCCGCCTGATTGGTGAAAGGGCAGCCAAGTCTCCTGATCGTTGGATTACCGGGGGAGATTGGGATCACGACAATTGGCCGGGCGGAACGTTGCCCACGAAGGAACTCATTGACCGGTTGACACCGAAGACGCCGGTTTTCGTTAACCGGTATGATGGTCATATGGCGCTGGCGAACAGTTACCTTCTTAAGCTCGCGGGAATCACAAGGGATACGCCTGATCCTCCGGGGGGTGCAATCGTGAAAGATCCTTCCACCGGGGAGCCAACTGGTGTTCTCAAAGACGAAGCGATGATGTATGTCTACAAGATCATGCCTGATCCGACGGCGGGCGAACTTGAAGAAGCGATTCAGCTGGCTCTGGCTGAGGCACGGAGATTCGGTGTAACAAGTATCCAGGATATTTCTTCGTCAGCGGATGTGCGTGCATACCAGGCGTTGAGGAGCAAGGGAGAGTTGACGTCGCGTTTCTATTGCCGCCTGCCTCTGGGTCAGTGGGAGCAGCTGGCCCAAACGGGAATTGCTGTACCGTTTGGAGATGAATTCGTCCGGCTCGGCTCGCTGAAGGCGTACGCCGACGGTTCTCTGGGATCAACGACGGCTCTGTTCTTTGATCCCTTTATATCCGACCCAACCACCCGGGGACTCCCGAGTGACTTACTGCTCGATGGGCGCCTGGAGGAATGGATCCTCGGCGCGGACAAGGCGCATCTCCAGCTTTCCATCCATGCAATCGGGGACAGCGCTAACAGCAGGATTCTCGACATATTTCAAAAAGCGGTGAATCAGAATCCGGCGTGGGATCGCCGATTCAGAATCGAGCACGCCCAGCACATTCACCCGAAGGATTTCAAGCGGTTTGCCCAGCTTGGAGTGATTGCTTCCGTTCAACCGTATCATGCGATTGACGACGGAAGGTGGGCTGAAAAACGCATTGGCCATGAGCGCTGTAGAACTACCTATCCGTTTCGGTCTTTTTTGGACAACAAGGTCAGAATGTGCTTCGGAAGCGACTGGACAGTCGGGCCGCTCAACCCTTTGCTGGGTATCTATGCGGCAGTGACGCGCCGTACCACTGACGGGGCGAATCCCAAGGGATGGTTCCCGGAGCAAAAGATATCCGTAAGGGAAGCGATAGAGGCCTACACGATTAATAATGCCTATGCGGCATTTGAGGAAAAGGAAAAAGGTTCAATCGCCCCAGGAAAACTCGCGGATTTGGTGATCCTGAAAGACAACATTCTTGAAATTGACCCTGTGAGGATTGAGAAGGCCGAGGTCGATATGACGATCCTCGGTGGAAAAATTGTCTATCGGCGGGAAA
>Ga0209342_10001664_pt1 | contig 24678 bp, 28 predicted proteins | sample RifCSP16_2_FD_184023 | JGI IMG/M metagenome (GOLD analysis project Ga0209342, IMG submission 184023) | Soil microbial communities from Rifle, Colorado - Rifle CSP2_sed 16_2 (SPAdes) (version 2) | ecosystem: Environmental > Terrestrial > Deep subsurface > Rock core/Sediment | place: Rifle... | reverse complement strand
CCCGGCGGAGGAGTTCGCGGCTGATGGGGCGGCACTCCCCGCCGACGAGATCCGCACGCGGATCGAGCTGGCCATCGTCAACGAGGCGTATCACGCCGCCGGCGAGGGCGTCGCCTCGCCGCCCGACATCGACCTCGCCATGCAGCTCGGCGCGGCGCACCCGCTGGGTCCTTTCGAGAGCGCCCGCACCCTCGGCCTGCGCCGGGTCGTCGGGGAGCTGCGCCGCCTGGAGCGGCTCCATGGCGAGCGTTTCCGCGTCGCCCCGGCGCTCTGGCAGATCGCGTCGGTCTAGCCGACGGCGCTAGCCCTCGTCGCGCATGAGGTCCTGCTCGATCGCGTAGCGGGCCAACGCCACGCGCCCGTGCAGCCCGAGCTTGGCGGCCAGGTTGGCGGCGTGACGCCGCACCGTGTGGGCGCTGATGCCCAGCGTCCGCCCCACGTCGGTGGCGGTTCTCCCGGTGGCCAGCAGACGCAGCACCTCGCGCTCGCGCGGGCTGAGCCTCTGGCCGTGCCGCAGCCAGCGCAGCGAATCGGCGACCATCCCGCCGGCGACCGTGGAATGGACGTATCGCTCGCCACGTGCGACGGCCCGGATGGCCGTGATCAGCTCCGCGCCGCTGGCCCCCTTCACGACGTAGCCCGCCGCGCCGGCCAGGAACACCTGGCGGACGGTCTCCCCGTCACGGTGCATCGTGACCGCGACGGTGCGCGTGCCCGGGTAGCGCACGCCCAGTCCGCGGATGAGCGGGACCCCATCGACGTCACCGAGGGTCAGATCGACCAGGGCGACGTCCGGCGCGGTGCGCCCCACGAGCGCGAACGCCTCGGCGGCATCGGCGGCCTCACCGACGATCTCGATCCACGGCTCGCCCTGCAGGATCAGCCGGAGCCCGTCGCGCACGAGGGCGTGATCCTCGACGACGGCCACCGTGACCCGAGGGGTCATGCGCCGCCGCCGCTCGATCGTGTGAGCGGCACCTCCAGGGCGACGCGCGTCCCCCGGCCTGGTGCCGATTCGACCCGCAGGTGCGCTCCCAGGAGGGCGGCGCGTTCGCGCATCCCGGCCAGGCCGAGGCCGGTCTCGCGCACGTCGGCGGGATCGAAGCCGTGCCCCTCGTCGTCGACCACGACCCGGAGCACGCCGTCCTTCGCCGCGAGCACGACGCGAGCCAGCGGCGCCCCGCTGTGGCGTGCCGCGTTCGCGAGTGCCTCCTGCACGATGCGGTAGACCTCGGCCGCGGCGCCGGGGTCGAGCAGGCCGGTCTCCGCCGCCCCGGGGCCGATCTGGACGCGGACGGGCAGCCCGACACGACCCCCCAGGTCGCGCACCGCCGCGGCGAGGCCGATCTGCTCGAGGCGCGCAGGACGGAGGCGCTCGGCCAGGTCGTGGGTCTCGAGGAGCGCATCCTTCGCCAGGCGTCGCGCCGAGGAGAGCCTGGCGCCCACCTCGCTGCGCCCGCGTCCAGCCGCCGCGGCGTGGAGCGTGAGCGTGAGAGCCGTGAGCGTCTGGCCGACACCGTCGTGGAGTTCACGGGCGAAGCGCCGGCGCTCGTCCTCCTGCACGGCGAGGAGCCGGTCGCTGGCGCCCCGGAAGAGCGACGCGTACTGGCGGGCTGTCGTCGCCCGACGGTCGGCCATCCAGGCGACCAGGACCGCGATGACGAACATGAGCGACCACTCGGTCAGATCCATCGGCTGGAACGGGACCCCCAGCCCCGGAGCCGCTTCGTACCCGAGCAGCGCCACGGAGACGATGCCGATCCGCCACAGCGTGTCTGCCAGGCCGAAGAGGAAGGCGTGCATCACGAGCCCGACGAAGATGACGTGGAAGAGGAACTCCGGTGGGGCGACCTGGGCCACGATCAGCAGCGCGACGAGGACCATCGCGACGTCCAGGGCGAGCTGGACACGCCGAGGCCGACCGGCCACCCGATCGAGCCAGCGATCCAGGATCCGTCCGGTCGCGGGCGCCTCGTCGTTCCGGGCCGGGAGGGTCACTGAGCCGATGCCGACGGGTTTCGACGTACTCGTGTACGGCGGTATGGTCACGAGCGGACCTCCAGGATGGCGCGTTTCGAGTATAGATGCCGGGTGGTGGGCGGGGGCATCGTTTGTCCGATACCGATGGGCGCCTCCCAGCGCCCCATGGGGGGATGCTCCCCGGGTACCCGAGACGCGGGCTGCCGAGGTGTGTTCCCAGGAGGAGGCACCGATGCGTTTGCGAATTCTGGCCGCGGTTCTCGGCTCCATCACGTTGCTTGTCGGGGCTTGCTCCTCCGGCGCCGCTCCGGCGCCGGCCGGCGGGTCCGGCACGGTCGGCGCCGAGCTGAGCGAGTGGGCGATCAAGCTCGACTCGAGCACCGGCAAGGCCGGGACCGTCACCTTCAGCGTCAACAACAAGGGCGAGAAGGAACACGAGTTCGTCATCGTCAAGACCGATCTGAAGGCGGACAGCCTGCCGGTCGTGGACGACGGGGTCGACGAATCGGCCTTCACACCGGTCGACGAGATCGAGGACATCGCGGCCGGGGCAACGCCGTCGCTGGCGGTCGACCTCCAGCCCGGCCACTACGTCATCCTGTGCAACCTGACCAGTCACTACCAGAAGGGGATGTACGCCGACTTCGATGTCCAATAGGGGTCGGCGCGGGCATCTGACGGCTTCGGGCGGCGAGCTGGCGTGACGGCTCGTCGCGACCTGGCCGTCGCGGTCGCCATCTGGGCGGTCCTGTCGGCCATCGGCGTCGTGGTCGTCCTGGGGACGCAGATCCTTCCCGTCATCGCCTCGCGCGAGGCGGAGGTCGTCAACGGGGCGTTCGTCATGTTGACGGTCGCCTCGGTGCCGATCCTGATGCTGGTCGTCGTGCCGATCGCCTATTCGGCCATCCGTTTCCGCGCCAGCGACGACGACGAGACTGACGGCCCGCCCATCCACGGCCACCGCGCCTTCGAGGCGGGCTGGGTGGTCGTTTCCCTCGTGCTGGTGATCGGCCTGGCCGCCTTCGGGACGATCGGGCTGCTGGAGATCCGCGGGGGCCCGGACGCCGACCTCGAGGTGCGAGCGGAGTCGACGCAGTGGGCCTGGGAGTTCGCCTATCCCGACCTGGGCGTCCGCTCCAAGGAGCTTGTCCTGCCGGTGGACCGGCGCGTCCGCATCACGATCGTCTCCGACGACGTGCTGCACTCCTTCTACGTGCCGGCCTTCGGCATCAAGCAGGACGCGGTCCCCGGGCGCGTGACCTACCTCCACGTGACCCCCACGGTGACCGGCACCTACGGCGCCCAATGCGCCGAGCTGTGCGGCCTGGGCCACACGAAGATGGTCGCCGGAGTGGCGGTCCTAGAGCTGTCGGAATTCGAGGCCTGGGTGGCCGAGCAGCAGCCACAGCAGCCGTAGGGTGACGGAGGACAGGCGGATGGACCGATGGCGACGACCCGGCCTGGCGCGCGGCGTGCTCGGGGGCGTCGCCGGCTTCGCTGTCGGGGCGCTGCCGATCGTGGCCGCGGCCCAGCTCGGCGCGGACATCAAGCCCGGCCACGGGCTGGCGCTCGGCTACATCGGTGCCCAGGTGGGATGGCTTCTCGGCCTCGGCGCGCTGCGGTTCTGGACGGCCTGGGCCCTGGGTCGCGCCGCCGACCCGGTCGATCAGGCTGCGGCGCATGGCCGCGCCGGCGACTGGACGCGCTATTTCAGGTTCACCACCGACCACAAGGTGATCGGGCTCCAGTACCTGATCACGAGCTTCGTCCTCTTCCTGACGGCCGGCCTGCTCGCGATGGTCTTGCGGCTCGAGCTGGCGCAGCCCGGTCGCCTGATGGATGGCGACACCTACAACACCGTGATGAGCACGCACGGCATCGTCATGATCGTGGTCGCCCTGATCGCCATCGTGGGCGGCCTGGGCAACTATTTCGTGCCGCTCATGATCGGCGCCCGGGACATGGCCTTCCCCAAGGTCAACGCGCTCAGCTACTGGTTGCTGCCGCCGGCCCTGCTGCTCATCGTGGCCAACCCGCTGCTCGGCGGTTTCGACACCGGCTGGACCGCCTATCCGCCCCTCAGCCAGCAGGCCAACCTGGGCCAGCAGGCCTTCATCCTGACCTTCATCACGCTGGGCGTGTCCTCGATCATCAGCGCCGTCAACTTCCTCGTGACGGTCGCTCGCATGCGTGCGCCCGGGATGTCGCTGACACGGATGCCGATCTTCGTGTGGGCGCTCACGGTGACCACGAGCATCGTCCTGGTGGCCACCTCGGTGGTGGCGGCCGGGATGACCATGCTGCTCTTCGATCGGCTGCTGGGCACCGCCTTCTTCCGGCCCAGCGCGGGCGGCGATCCGATCCTCTTCCAGCATCTCTTCTGGTTCTATTCGCATCCCGCCGTCTACGTGATGGCGGTGCCGGCCTTCGGGGCCGTGCTCGAGGTGGTGCCGGTCTTCGCCCGGAAGCCGCTCTTCGCCTATCGCCTGGCCGTGCTCTCCTTCATCGGCATCGGCGTGCTCAGCTTCATGGTCTGGGCGCACCACATGTTCGTGAGCGGCATGGCCGATTACTTCCACATCCCGATCATGATCACCACGGAGCTGATCTCGGTGCCGACGGGCATCGTCTTCCTCTCCGCACTCGGCACGATCTGGCTCGGACGCATCCGCTTCGCCACCCCGATGCTGTGGGTCTTCGGGTTCCTCTGGAACTTCGTCATCGGGGGCATCACGGGCGTCTTCCTCGCCGACGTGCCCACGGACCTGGCGCTCAGCGACACCTACTTCGTGGTCGCCCACTTCCACTACACCATCGTGGGCGGGATGGTCTACGGGCTCTTCGCCGGCACCTACTACTGGTTCCCCAAGATCACCGGCCGCCTCATGGACGAGCGGCTCGGCCGGGCCCACTTCTGGTGGTTCACGCTCGCCTTCAACGCCACGTTCCTGCCCATGTTCTGGCTCGGACTCCAGGGCATGCGCCGTCGTGTCGCCGACTACCCGGCCGACCTGGCAGACGTCAACCTGTGGACCAGCGTGGCCTCATCCACGATCGCCCTCTCGACCCTCGTCTTCCTGGTCAACGCGATCCGCTCATGGGCGCGCGGGCCGAAGGCCTCAGCCAACCCGTGGCGGGCCCATACCTTGGAGTGGCAGGTCGCTTCGCCGCCGCCGGTCGAGAACTTCGAGCACCTGCCCACGGTCACCGCGGGACCCTACGAATACGGCGTGTCCGCGTCCGGGCCGGTGATCCGGCCCGGCGGCGCGACGGGCCATTAGGGAGAGCGGGATGGCAACCTTGGGGCACGCGGTCGACACCGCCGCAGAGCGGCGGATGCTGCTGCTCGGGGTGCGGCTCTTCATCCTCTCCGAGGTGATGCTCTTCGGCGCCTTCTTCACGGCCTACTTCGTGCTGCGTGCCCAGGCGCCGGCGTGGCCGCCGCTGCCCGACCTCGAGCGTCCCGAGCTTCCCCTCGTGGGCTTCAACACGCTCCTCCTCCTCTCCAGCAGCGTCACGATGCAGTGGGCCGTGACGCGGATCGGCCGGGGCGACGCCGCGGGGTTCAAGCGCGGCTTGCTGGCCACGCTCATGCTCGGAACGGTCTTCCTGGCCATCCAGGGCTACGAGTTCGCCAGCAACGGCTTCGGGATCTCCGACGGCGTCTTCGGCAGCACCTTCTACACCCTGACCAGCTTCCACGGCGCCCATGTCCTGGGCGGTCTCCTGCTGATGGGCGTCCTCGCCAACCGCGCCCGCCTGGGATTGGTCACGCGCGAGCATCACACCGCCGTGGAGGGGGTCAGCTACTACTGGCACTTCGTCGACGTCGTCTGGGTGGTGCTCTTCCTGACCGTCTACGTGCTGTAGGGCCCGCGGCCCCACCTCGTCGGGGTCATCGGGCAGCGCGGTACGATGGCCATCTTGCTCGAGCTCGGGCCGCTCATCGCCGTCGCGATGGCGGCGTTCCTCCCGCTCCTGACGCTGCCCGTGGTGGCGGGCGTCATCGGCGGGTTCCTGTTCCTCCGGGCGCGCGCGCATCCTGCCGCCTGGCCCTGGGGCGCGACGATCCCCGTCGCCGTCGGGCTGGCCTGGCGGCTGATGCCGGTGCCCGAGCCGGCGGGCCTCGCGGATTGCGGCTCGATCGCCTCGGCGCCCATGCTCTGGCGGGTGGCGCAGGCCGTCGCCGTCCTCGGCTCCCTCGCTCTGGCCGCCCGGCTGCTCGGGGCCGATCGTGGCTCGCTCTTCCTGCGCTGGCCGTCCCGGCGCGTCGTCGTCGCGTCGATCGCGTTCCCGGCCGTCGTGGCGCCACTCGCCCTGTGGCTCGGGCCGATCCTCGCCGTGCCGTTCTTTGGCGAGGTCCGCTTCGAAACCGGCATCCTGCTCGCGATCGTGCCGGCCGTCGTCCTCGCCCTGGCCAACGGCCTCCTCGAGGAGGTCACGTTCCGCGGCGCGCTGCTGGGTTGGGGCGCTCGCGTCCTCGGGCCCACCGGCGCCCTGATCGCCCAAGCGGTCGTCTTCGGGGTCGTGCATCTCGGCCCCGACTTCACCGGCGACCCGATCCCGGTCCTGCTCGCGGTCGGTGCAGGCGGCCTCGTCGCCGGCGTCGTCGTGATGCGCACGGGCTCCCTGCTGTTCCCGATCGCCGTCCACGGGGCCTTCGACGTGCCGCTCTACTACGTCCAGGCCTGCCGGCTCCCCTGAGGGCCACCGCAACTACAATCGGCGCCATGCCGCGAGCCCTCGACCGTCCCCTGCGCGAGGCCTGGATCGTCAGCGCCGTGCGCACGCCGATCGGGCGCTACGGCGGCGCGCTGAAGTCGGTGCGGCCGGACGACCTGGCCGCTCTCGTCATCCGGGCCGCGGTCGAGAAGGCGGGCATCGACCCGGGGCTGGTCGAGGACGTGATCCTCGGCTGCGCCAACCAGGCCGGCGAGGACAACCGCAACGTGGCGCGCATGGCCGGGCTGCTGGCGGGGCTGCCCGTCGAGGTCGCCGGCCAGACGGTGAATCGCCTGTGCGGCTCGGGGCTGCAGGCGATCAACGCCGCGGCGCACGCGATCATGGTCGGCGATGGCGACGTCTTCGTGGCCGGAGGTGTCGAGTCGATGACCCGGGCGCCCTACGTCGTGCTCAAGCCGGAGGCCGCCTTCGAGCGCGGGGCGCACGAGCTGGTGGACACGACCCTGGGCTGGCGCTTCGTGAACCCCAGGCTGGCCGAGCGGCACCACCCCTACTCGATGGGCGAGACCGGCGAGAACGTCGCCGAGCAGTGGACCGTCAGCCGGCAGGAGCAGGACGCCTTCGCGCTGGTCTCCCAGCAGCGCGCGGTGGCCGCCATCGAGTCGGGTCGGTTCGCCGGCCAGATCGTGCCGGTCGTCGTGCCGCAGCCGAAGGGCGAGCCGATCGTCGTGGACCGCGACGAGCACCCCCGCGCCGACACCTCCGCCGAGGCGCTGGTCCGCCTGAAGGCCGCCTTCCGAGCCGGGGGGTCCGTGACGGCGGGGAACAGCTCCGGCATCAACGACGGCGCCGGCGCCACGGTGGTCATGGAGGCCGGGGTCGCACGATCGCTCGGGCTGAAGCCGCTGGCGCGCGTCATCTCGACCGCCGTCGCCGGTGTGGACCCCGCGATCATGGGCGTGGGACCGGTGCCGGCGACGCGCAAGGCCCTGGCTCGGGCCGGCCTGACCGTGGATGACCTCGACCTGATCGAGCTCAACGAGGCCTTCGCCAGCCAGTCGATCGTCTGCATCCGCGACCTCGGGCTGGACATGGCGAAGGTCAACGTCAACGGCGGCGCCATCGCGCTGGGCCATCCGCTGGGCATGAGCGGGGCGCGCCTCGTGACGATGCTCGTCCACGAGCTCGCCCGGCGCGGCGGGCGGTATGGTTTGGCCACCATGTGCATCGGCGTCGGCCAGGGCATCGCGACCGTTATGGAGCGGATCGATGGGTAGCAAACGTCTGTTCGCGATCGGTGTGGCGGCGCTCGTGGCTCTGGGCGTGCTGCAGCAGCGGAAGAGCCGGCGCCGGCACGGCGCAGACGCCCCGGGCCGCGTGCCGTCGGTGGCGGAGTCCGTCCTCCCCGAGGCGCGTGACCCGGAGGAGGTCGTCGAGGACCTCGTGCCCGTGATGGACGAGCGGGTGGCTGCACGGCGCTAGCTTCACAGCTGGGCGCGGCACCCAGCGTTCTCCCCCGTGATGACAATGGGCGCATCAACGGAGGTGACGGGCGGCGCGCTCCGCGCGCGCCGTGCGGTTACCGCTGAGTGGTGCCCTGGGAGGAAGGCGCGCCGGGATGGGGGGCGTTCGTTCCCGGACCGGCCTCGAGCCTGCGCTTGATGGCGGCGAGGTTCCGTGCTTCCTCGCGCTGCATCACCCGGCGCAGGATCGGTGACCCGAGCCTCGCGAGTCCGTGCGGCCGCAGGTCCATCCGGACGATCAGACGTGATCCTGCCGAAGTCGGCTCGACGCGAGCCTGGAACACCATCCCAAGCATCTTCGAGTCCGATGTGGCTTCCCAGAACGTCGGAGGCTCGAAGCGCGTGTACTCGACGGTATTCGGTCCGCCCTGCTGCCATTCCGCGAGATACCGAGTCCCGACACCGACCGGACCGTCCGTGAGCTTCTCGACGCTCTTCATGGAACCGGGGGACCACTCGCGCTCGTTGCTGAGGTCGCTGCAATAGTCGAAGACGTCCACCGGCGACCGCGCGATCTCGACCATGTTCTCGAGGACAGCCATCCGAACCTCTACTCCCGTCCGTTACTAGAGCACTCACTAGTAGTAGCTACGGTACCATTGCAGCCATGACTGTCAAGCTCAGTCCCAGCAGACCGCGCCGCCGGCAACCGACCGAGACACGTCGCCGCATCCTCGAAGCGGCGCTCCGCCTGTTCCAGGAACAGGGATACCCCTTGACGACGATGGCCGCGATCGCGGACCAGGCGGCCGTCGCCGTCCAGACGGTGTATTTCACATTCCACACCAAGGGCGAGCTGCTCATGCAGTTGGTGTTGGCGGTCGGCGCGGACGGCCCGGACGCACCCCCACACCGCGATCGCGCGTGGTACCGCGAGATCCTGTCGTCCACGGATCCCCGCCGTCAGCTCGCGTTGCTCAGTGAGCACGGCACGGACATCTTCGTTCGCATCGCGCCACTCATGCCGTTCGTGGACGCAGCGTTGGCGAGCGATCCGAACCTGAGCGTCGCGTGGCAGGAGACGGTCCGTGCGCGGAAGGAGGGGATGCGTGAGCAAATGGCAGTGGTGGCGCGGAGCGGGGCGATCCGTCCCGGACTCGGCGTCGACGGAGCAGCCGACATCGTCTTCGTCCTGCAGCGGCCGGAAACGCTCCGGGTGCTGACGGTCGAATGCGGCTGGTCCACCGAGCGTTACAAGGCGTGGATCTACGAGACGCTGTGCCAGCAACTGCTCGTCGACGGCGCTCGTGGCGACGCCGACGCTGACGCCGCCGCGACGGCGGGACTCACCTTCGCCTTAGCTAACCCCGGCTAGCGCGCGGCACCCGGCACCCTCCCCGCTGATGCCTCCATCGACATCACGGCCGGGTGCGACGGGAGGACGCCCGGCGGGCCGTCCTCTCAGGCGCCCGCTTGGCCGGTCCCTACAGGATCCCGACGACATAGGCCATCAGCAGCGCCATGAACCCCGCGATGGCGACCCCCAGCGCGGCCGCGCCCCAGGCCGGCCAGTCGATCGGGCCGAGCGCCTCGTCAGTGTCGGCGTCGTGGCCCTCGTGCTCCTGGGCGGCTTGCTCCTCGCTCATGGCAGCAGCTCCTTGCTGACGAGCTGATCGACCGTCACCGGCTTGGCCACCGGGGAGTCGGGCAGCCCGCTCATGAAGTCGATGGATTCGGTCCAGGCGCCCTCGTCGACGGCGCCCCAGCCGTTCGCGTCAGTGTAGGAGCTCTGCCACGCGTCCACGGTCGCGTTCAGGACGGCGAGCTGTGTCTCGCGATCGCTGGCCAGTTCCGGCACGACTGCGACCGCCGCGTCCCAGCCCTTCAGGGGGTCGGCCGCGATCTCCTTCATCGCCCGCAGCGTGGCCGCCACGAACGCCTTGAGGGCCGCCTTCTTGGGGCCCGCGAGGGTCGCTTCACCCGTGATCAACCCGGGCCCCGGCAGCGGCGTGATGGCGTCCACGGTCAGCACGACCACCTTCTCGCCGCTCAGCTCGAGCTGCACGGGCTCGTTGTTGACGAACCCCGTGGCCGCGTCGACGACGCCCTCGCGGACGGCCACATCCTGACCGTATTTGGGGAACTCCACGAGCTCAAGGTCGGCCGGCGTGAGGCCCACCGACGCGAGCAGCGCCTGGAGCATGATCCAGCTACTGCCGTACTTGCCGGGGATGCCCAGCTTCCTGCCCTTCAGGTCGGCCGGGCCGGTGATCCCCGACGACGCCTTGGCGAAGACGATGCTCGGGAAGTCGGCATAGATCGTGGCCACGTAGCGCACCGGGATGCCCTGGCTGACAGCGGGGATGAGGCTCGTGCCGTCGGCGATGCCGATGTCCACCACGCCCTGTCCGACGAGCGTGACGAGGTCGGGGTCGCTCTTGTTCTCGAAGGTCACCTCGAGGCCCGCCTCGCGGTAGTAGCCGGCCTGGTCGGCGAGGTAGAACTGGGCGAACTGGACGCTCGGGATGTAGCCCAGCCCGACCCGCAACGGCGTGGGCGCGCCGACGGTGGGGCTGGCGGTCGAGCCCGAGCCGCAGGCGGCGACGAGGCCGGCCACGAGGACGGCGACGAGACCGGCGGCGAAGAGACCGGCGGGGCGGCGGGACACGAGGGACAACGTGACCTCCTTGCGGGTGCTCATCCGCGTGCGCCGACCATGCGGCGCTCCACGGCAACGACGACGAGGTAGAGGACGATGCCGATGAGGGCGATCGTGGCCAGGGTGGCGAAGAGGAGGGGGGTGTCGAAGAGGCTGCCGCGGGCGAGGTTGATGAGCACGCCGAGGCCCCGTTCGCCGCCGGCCCACTCGCCGATGATGGCGCCGATGACCGCCAGCGTGACGCCCACCCGCATGCCGCCGAGGATCGCCGGCAGGGCAGCGGGGATCTCGACCTGGCGAACCAGCTGCGACCGAGTGGCCCGGAATGCGCGCGCCATCTCCACCAGCCGCTTGTCGACGGAACGGATGCCGACCATGGTCGCGATGGCGACGGGGAAGAAGACGATCAGCGCGCAGATGAGCACCTTGCTCAGCAGCCCCGTGCCGAACCAGAGCGCGATGAGCGGCGCGATGGCCAGGATCGGCGTCGCCTGGGCGGCCACGAGGTAGGGCGAAAGGAGCCGCTCGGCGAAGTGGGAGCGGGCGAGCAGCATGCCCACGAGCAGGGCCAGGCCTGCGCCGACCGTGAAACCGAGCACGATCTCCAGCAGGGTCGCGGTGGCGTGCGGGGCGATCGTGCCGTCCAGCCACGCGTCGACGAAGCGCTGCCCGACGACGAGCGGGCCGGGCAGTAGCCACGGCTCGTAGCCGCCGAGCCAGACGAGGGCCTGCCATGCGACGACGAAGATGACGGCCCCGAGGAGGACCGGCGCGGGATCGAGCCGTCGCGCCCGAGCCGCCTTCGGGGCCTGCGCCTGGGTGAGGCTCATGCGCCACCCTCCCGTCCGAAGGGGTCGAACCAGGCCGGCACCCCCACGCCCTCCAGCGGGTCCCGGCCGCGCGAGGCCGCCAGGGCAGGCTGGAGCCCCCAGGCCTCCTCGGGCGCCGGTTCGTCGGCTGCCCCGGCCAGGTTCGCCCGGATCGCCGCCGCCGTCACCGAGACCACGGCCGTGTCGAGCATCGACAGGCGGCGCGGACGGGGCAGGTTCACCGGGATGTCGGCGACCACCTGTCCGGGTCGCGGCGAGAGGACGAGCACCCGGTCGGCCAGGAAGATCGCCTCGCTGACGCTGTGGGTCACGATGAGGATCGTCGTCGCCGTCTCCTGCCAGATGCGCAGCAGCTCCACGCCGAAGCGCTCGCGGGTCAGCGCATCGAGCGCGCTGAAGGGTTCGTCGAGGAGGAGGACCGAGGGTTCGAGGGCGAGAGCGCGGGCGATGGCCACGCGCTGGCGCATGCCGCCCGAGAGCTGGTGGGGTCGGGCGCCGGCGAATTCGGCCAGGCCGACGAGCGCGAGCAGCTCGCGGGCCCGGGCCAGGCGCTCGGAGGCGGACCGGCCGGCCAGCTCGAGGGGGAAGGCGACATTGGCCGCCGCGTCGCGCCAGGGCATGAGCCGCGACTCCTGGAAGACGAAGCCGACGCGCGGGTCCGGGCCAACCACGGGCGTGCCGTCCAGGCTGACCGTGCCCCGGTCCACGGGGAGCAGCCCGCCGACGAGGCGCAGCAGCGTCGACTTGCCGCAGCCGTTGGGGCCGACGATGGCCACCACCTGGCGCTCGGGCACGCGGAACGCCACCCCGTCGAGGGCGACCAGCGGCGTCCCGGTCGCGGTCGGGAAGCTGCGGGCGAGGTCGGCGACGTCGATGCTGGCCAGCGGTCTGTCTCCCGTTTCGGGCCTCGCGGGCCGGCGCGCGGGGGCGTGCAGGCGGACCGGGGCGCGGTCAGGGGTGGGGCGTCGGCATGCGGGCCACGGCCGCCGGGCGCCCCGACGCCGCGTGAGGCGTCGTTCGGCCCGCGCCCGACCGGGGCGCGCTGCCCTGCCTTCTCCCATCCGGACTGTGACCGTCGGCTCCCTGCCAGGGGATCCACCGCCGCCGCGGATCGACGCGGACGTCGGGTCGTGGGCTGGCGGGGGAGCGGCTGGCGCCGCGTCCGCCGACCACCGGTCGGGACTTCCACCCGACCCCGAAGGCGAGGCTATGCGTGTTGTGCGTGGAGCATACCGCAGACCGCGGTCTCCGCCCGCCACGCCGGCAGCCGTGGCCCGTGGCTCGCGGCTCCGCAGTCATGCGTGGGGGTCATCCGAGGCAGGGAAGTCGTGCCTGGTTGCCTCCGCATTGAACGCCATCGTCGGGCATTCACGCTCGGATCCGGTCGTCGGCATGACCACCTGTCATACCCGCGGAGTTCGAACGCAACCTGAGAGCCGGTCCGGACGTCATGACCGGAGACCGACCCGCCGACGGAGGAGACCAGATGCGCCGACCGTTCAGCATCCTCGCCGGCACGCTCTTCACCCTCGCCAGCCTCCTGACCTGGGTCGTTCTCGCGCCGCCGCCCTCCTTCGCCTGCTCGTGCGCCCTGGTCTCCATCGCGGACTTCAACCAGCCGGAGAACCAGGTGTTCGTCGGCACGGCCGGGGCCTTGGGACCCCAGGGGCAGCCGGTCGCGGTCGAGCTCTGGCTCCACGGAACGGGCGCCGGTCCCCTGGTGTGGCTCGCCCGCGACTCCTTCGGGGATGGCGCATCCTGCGGCACGGCCCCGCTGCCCCAGGGCACGCGCTGGATCCTCGGCACGTGGCTCGAGGCGTCGGATGCCCAGCCGCGTATCGGCCTGTGCAATCCGCACGCACGCATCGACTCGCCCGAAGGCCAGGCCATGCTCGGGGAGGCGCTGGCGGCGTTCGGAGCGGGCGTGGACCCTCCGTCGCCCCCGCCGGGCGACACCGCGCAGCCCGACTCCGACCCGCTCGCCCCGGCGCTCCTCATCGGCACCGTGGCGCTCGGCGTCGTCGTGGTTGGTGGGATCGTGGTGTTCGCGCGGCGGCGTTCCTAGCCCTCGGCCAGGAAGTCCTCGATCCGGCGCCGGATCCCCGCCGCGCTCAGGCCCAGGTCGGCGTCGTGCTCGTCCGCTGAGCCGTAGCGCGTGAGCACACGCCGCGGGACCCCGATGGCCTCGATCCGGACCGGGTCCGGCCGCAGGGCCGCCACGATCTCCGGAACGAGCGTCCCCTCGTAGTACGGCTCGACGACCACGACCGCCCGGTCGCCGGCGAGGGTCTCGGCCCGCAGCGCCTCGCCGTCGAAGGGTGCCACGGTCGTGCAGTAGAGCACGGTCACATCCAGGTTCGCGACGGCCTCGAGCACGCGATCGAGCATCGGGCCGACGGCCACGATGGTGGCCGCGGATCCGCGGCGAACGACCTCGAGCCGGCCGAAGCGCACCGCCCGATCGGTCAGGTTCTGTCGCTCGGCCAGGCGGAAGTAGGTCGGGGCGCCATCGGCGTAGGCCTCACGGAAGAGCGCATCGAACTCGCCGGCCGTGCCGGGCACGACGACCTCCATCCCCGGCAGCGTGCGCAGGATCGGCACGTCCCCCATGCCGTAGTGCGTCATCCCGTCCGTGCCGTAGTCGTACGAGGCGCCGGTGCTGATGATGTTGCCGCCGAGGCGCTGGTAGCAGAAGTCGTCCTTGATCTGCTCGAACGGGCGCTCCACGATGAACGGCGTGATCGAGTGGACGACCGGGATGAATCCTTCGATGGCGAAGCCCGCGGCCAGGCTGACCGCCGTCTGCTCCATGATCCCGACCTTGATCACGCGCTCCGGGTACGCGGCGGCGGCCCGCTCGAAGTAGCCATGGCTGATGTCGGCGAGGACGATCGCCAGACGCGGGTCGGTGTCCATGAGGTCCTGGAGCGTCGCGCCCATCTGGGCCCGCATCGTCTGCTCGGTCACTCGCGGATCCCCGCCACGACGATCGTCGGGCGCTCCGAGTCCGGCGCAGAGAGGGCCTCGTATAGCGCCTCGTGGTCCCGGCCATCGACGGTCCGGGCGGACCAGCCGAAGGCGGCGAACTTCGCCCCGATGTCACCGAGCGGCCGGGTGCTCGAGGCGTTGTCCACGAGGATCGCCGTGAGGTGCGGCAGCTCGAGGCTGCCGGCCAGCAGCGCCGTCTCCCAGACGCTGCCCTCGTTCGCCTCGCCGTCGCCGATGAGGACGAAGACGCGCCGGTCGCTGCCCTTCGCCCGCAGCGCGAGCGCCACGCCCACGGCCATCGGGAAGCCGTGGCCCAGCGAGCCCGTCGACACCTCGATCCCGGGCACCCGATGGCGGTCGGGGTGGCCGCCGAGGATCCCCTCCCAGGTCTCGAAACGGGCCATCTCCTCGGCCGGGAAGAAGCCCTTGTCGGCGAGGATGGCGAACAGCGCCAGCGGGCCGTGGCCCTTGCTCATGAGGAAGCGATCACGGTCCTCGCTGCGGGGGTCGCGCGGGTCGTAGCGGAGGATGCGGTCGTAGAGGACCCAGAGGATGTCGAGCGTCGAGTGGGCGCTCGGGTCGTGCTTCTCGTCGCCGCTGGCCAGCGCCATCAGCTGTTCAACGCGCGCGGGTACGTGGCTCATCCGGGCAGGATACCCGCCGCCGGCCGTCGCGCCACCCGGCTATGACAGGCGGTCATGCGGCTGGCCGGAACCACGCTCATCTGCACGGCGATGAAGCCTCATCGGGAGGTGGCCACGCTCGGTTCCGCGGTCCTGCATGACCGCCGGGCATACCGACCCTCCGCGGGGCATGCCGACCCCGCCCCGGACCCCGACCGGGGGCGCGGCCGCGTATCCTCCCCGTGATGCCCGACCCGATCATCCTGACCGGCCGCGACCTGACGCTCGAGGCGGTCGAGGCCGTCGCGCGCCATGGGGCCCCGGCCATCCTGGCCCCGGAGGCGCGACGGCGGATGGCGCAGAGCCGCGCCGTCATCGAGGCCATCGTCGCGCGCGACGAGACCGTCTACGGGGTGACGACCGGCTTCGGCGACCTGGCCACGAAGCGCATCTCCCCCGCGGACGCCGCTCGTCTTCAGGAGAACCTCCTCGTCAGCCATGCGGTCGGCGTGGGCCCGCGCTTCGACTTGGCCACGGTGCGGGCCATGCTCCTGCTGCGGGCCAACACCCTCGCCCTCGGCTTCAGCGGCTGCCGGCCCGAGATCGTCGACCGTCTCCTGGCCTTCCTCGAGCGCGGCATCCACCCCGTCGTGCCCGAGCAGGGCAGCGTGGGAGCCAGCGGCGACCTCGCCCCGCTGGCCCACCTGGGGCTGCCGCTCATCGGCCGCGGCGCCGTAGAGCTGGGGGGCGAGACGATCCCCGCCGCCGAGGCCCTCGCACGCGCCGGCCTCCAGCCCCTGCGCCTCGAGGCGAAGGAGGGCCTGGCGCTCCTCAACGGGACGCAGATGATGACCGCGGTCGGCGCTCTCGCCGTCCTCGACGCCGAGCGGCTGGCGCGCACCGCCAGCGTCGTGGCCGCCATGAGCACCGAGGCCCTGCTCGGCACGGACGTGGCCTTCTCGGCCGCCTACCACGCCACGCGCCCCCACCCCGGCCAGGCGCGCGTGGCTGCGGAGCTGCGCCACCTCCTGCGTGACTCGGAGCTGCAGCGCTCGCACCACGGCGTCGAGCACAAGGTCCAGGACCCCTACTCGATCCGCTGCGTGCCCCAGGTCCACGGCGCCACCGCCGACGCCCTCGCGCACGCCCGCCGCGTGCTCGAGATCGAGGCCAACAGCGCCACCGACAACCCACTCGTCTTCCCCGAGGGCGCCGTCGCCGACCCGAGCGCCGTCGCCACGGCGGGCGGGCACGTCATCTCGGGCGGGAACTTCCACGGCCAGCCTGTGGCCCTCGCGATGGACTTCGCCAAACTCGCCATCGCCGAGCTGGGCTCCATCTCGGAGCGCCGCACGGCGCTCCTCGTGGATGGCCGGCTTTCCGGCCTCCCGGCCTTCCTCGTCCATGACGCCGGCCTCAACAGCGGCCTGATGCTCCTCCAGTACACGGCGGCGGCGCTCGTGTCCGAGGACAAGGTGCTCGTCCACCCCGCCTCCGCCGACTCGATCCCGACGAGCGCCAACCAGGAGGACCACGTCTCGATGGGCTCGATCGCGGCTCGCCAGGCGCGCCAGATCCTCGGCAACGTCGAGGTCGTCCTGGCGCTCGAGCTGCTGTGCGCTGGCCAGGGCCTCGACTTCCGGCTGGCCGACGGCCACCGCCCGGGTGCAGGGGTGGCCGAGGCCCACCGCCGCCTGCGAGCGCGCGTCGCCCACCTCGAGACGGACCGGGATCCCGGCCCGGACATCGAAGCGGCCACGGACCTCGTGCGCGGCGGCGCCTTCCTGGACCTGCTGCCGGCCGCCTCGCAGGGGCGGTAGGCAGCAGTCGCTACCGATGGCTCCGGTGTCAAGATCAACGACAACGGCAGGCACGGCTGGGCGCTCGCCGGTGGTGGCGCCGTGGATCCGGACGGCGGCGTCCACTTCGCCTCGTCCGGCTACGAGCAGAATGGCGAGCTGGACATCGATGGCCGCGGCCGCACCCAGGCGGTGTGGGGTGAGGGCTTCGACTACGGGTCGCCCGGCTCGATCTGGTACGCGCGGGGCCGGTGAGGCGCGGAAGATCTCGGTCGGTCGGTCCACGCGGCTCCCGGGCGGGGTCAGACTCGGGGTTGCGCTGCCGCGCGCAATCGCTACAGTCTGCCCTGAAGGCCCGGGACGCCATCCGCGGGTGCATGAAGGAGAGGGCATATGTCGTTCCAAGTGCCGCCGGCCGCGGCGCCGCCCGGTTCAGCCGCGATCGTCTACGCGGATCTCCCCAACCGGATCATCGCGTTCGTGATCGACATCGTCGTCCTGGCCGTCGTCAACATCGTCGTGACGATCGTGCTCGGCGCCGTCGGCCTGTCGATGTTCAACGGCCTCGATGTCAACTACCTGGCTGTGCTCGTGAGCGGCATCGTCGGCCTCGCGATCAGCGCCGGCTATTTCATCTACACCTGGACGTCGATGCGCGCCACGTTCGGGATGAAGGCCCTCGGCATGCAGATCGGCAATGAGGGCGACGGTGCCACGCTCACGATGAACCAGGCGGCGCGAAGGTGGATCGCCGTCGGCGGCTGGATCTCGATCGCCCAGATCATCAACCCCGTCCCGCTGATCGGGATGCTCGTGGGCCTCGCCGGCCTCGTCTACATCATCTTCCTCCTGTACACCACCGCGCAAAGCCCCACGAAACAGGGGTATCACGACCACTTCGCCCATACGATGGTCGTCAAGGCAACGCGCGCGGTGGCCTGACGCCCCGGCCATGAGCGGCGAATCGAGGGAGGTCCGCGGCGGCCGCGTTGCGGCGGGCTTCGCGGTCTCGGTCCGTCGGATCGCCGCCTCGGGCTGAAGGGCCGGAAGCGGCCCGTGGCCACGCTCCGCATCGTCGACATCGCTGACCTCGAGGCCTTCGGGCTCCTGCCGCCCTGCGCCGACCCGGGCTTCGACCATCGAAGCTGCGACTACTGGGAGGACGCCGAGCGGGGCTCGAAGGCCGCCAGGTCGAGCTGGCTGGAGGCCGCTCCGGCACCGGCCCCGGCCTCGCGGCCCGCCGTCGCCGACAACCCATTCGCGCCCCCGGCCACTCGTGGACCGGCTCTCAACCCCTTCCTCGGTGGCGACGAGGACGCGGACGAGGACCTCGATAACCCCTTCGCCCCGCGCGTCACACGGGAGCGTCCGGTGAGGACGGGCGTGCCCCGCAAGTACGCGCTGCTCGACCGCGGTCGGGGCGTCTTCGGCACGTACGCGAAGGTCGCGCTGCTCGACGGCGAGCCCGTGGCGTATGCGCAGTTCGGGCCGCTCTCCGCCTACCCGCGAGCGCAGCGGGTGCGCGATCTCTACGTGCAGCTCCCCGCCTCGCCGCTGCCGGCCGTCATCACCTGCATCGCCACGACGCCGGCGGCGCGCGGCGCGGGTCATGCGCGGCGGCTCGTGGAGGCGGTCTGCACGGACCTCGCGGGGCGCGGCTTCTCCGCGGTCGAGGCCTACCCTGAGGCCGGCGCCCGCCCGGACGCGACCAGCGCGGCCACGTCGGCTTTCTGGGTCGCCTGTGGGTTCGCCGTGGCCGTGGACGACGACCGTTTCCCCGTGGTGCGCCGGGAGCTGTAGGTCCGTGGCCGCGCGGCGTATGACGCGGCGCATGCTCTCCGGTCATGCCAGGATGAGATGTCGTGCGTGGCTGCCTCGCCATTGCCCGTCATCTCAAGGCAGCCGATCTCGGGTTCGCCGCCCCGCATGCCCGCCGGTCATGCCCCGGAGGACGTGACGGCCGGGGCGTGGGCGAGGAGCGTAGACTCCCCTGCAGGAGGTCCCCAGCCGTCATGGCCGTCGCCGCATCACGCATCGTCCGCGCCCCCCGGGGCACGCAGCTCTCCTGCCGCGGCTGGGGGCAGGAGGCGGCGCTGCGGATGCTCATGAACAACCTCGACCCGGAGGTCGCCGAGCGTCCCGAGGACCTCGTCGTGTACGGTGGGACGGGCAAGGCCGCGCGCAACTGGGCCGCCTTCGACGCCATCGTGCGCGAGCTGCGCCGGCTCGGCGACGACGAGACGCTGCTGGTCCAGTCGGGCAAGCCGGTGGGCGTCTTCCGCACGCACCCCTGGGCGCCGCGTGTGCTCATCGCCAACTCGAACCTGGTCGGCAAGTGGGCCAACTGGGAGACGTTCCGCGAGCTGGAGCGGCAGGGCCTGACGATGTACGGCCAGATGACCGCCGGCTCGTGGATCTACATCGCCACGCAGGGCATCCTGCAGGGCACCTACGAGACGTTCGCGGAGCTGGCACGGCAGCACTTCGGGGGCACGCTCCGGGGACGCGTGGTGCTCACCGCCGGCCTCGGTGGCATGGGCGGGGCGCAGCCGCTGGCGGTGACGATGAACGAGGGCGTGGCCCTCTGCATCGAGGTCGACCCCGATCGCGCCGAGCGCCGCCTCGGCACGCGCTACGTCGATCGCATGACCGACTCCCTCGACGAGGCCCTCGCCTGGGCGCGCGGGGCGGCGGCAAGGGGCGAGGCGCTCTCGATCGCCCTGGTGGGCAACGCCGCCGAACTGGAGCCCGAGCTGGTGCGTCGGGGCGAGCGCTTCGACGCCGTGACCGACCAGACCAGCGCCCACGACGCCCTGGGCGGCTACGTCCCCGCGGGGCTGACGCTCGACGAGGCGGCCGAGCTGCGCCGGACGGACCCGGACGAGTACGTGCGCCGCGCGATGGCCTCCATGGCCGAGCACGTGCGGGCCATGCTCGCCTTCCAGCGGGCCGGCGCCGTCACCTTCGACTACGGCAACAACATCCGCGCCCAGGCGCAGGCGGCCGGCGTGCACGACGCCTTCGACTTCGCCGGCTTCGTGCCGCTCTTCATCCGGCCGCTCTTCTGCGAGGGGAAGGGGCCCTTCCGCTGGGCCGCGCTCTCGGGCGACCCGGCTGACATCCTGCGCACCGACCGGGCCATCCTGGAGCTGTTCCCGGACGACGCCCCGCTGCGCCGCTGGATCACCATGGCCGAGGAGCGCGTGGCCTTCCAGGGGCTGCCGGCACGGATCTGCTGGCTGGGCTACGGGGAGCGTGCACGGGCGGGGCTCGAGTTCAACCGCCTCGTGGCCAACGGCGAGCTGAAGGCGCCCATCGTCATCGGCCGCGACCACCTCGACGCCGGGTCCGTGGCCTCACCGAACCGTGAGACCGAGGGGATGCGCGACGGCTCGGACGCGATCGCGGACTGGCCGCTGCTCAACGCGCTGGTGAACACGGCCGCCGGCGCCACCTGGGTGAGCATCCACCACGGGGGAGGGACGGGGATCGGCTACTCGCAGCATGCCGGCATGGTGGTGGTGGCCGACGGCACGGAGCTGGCCGCGCAGAAACTGGAGCGCGTCCTGACCACCGACCCGGGCATGGGCGTCATCCGCCACGCCGACGCCGGCTATGAACGGGCCATCGACGTCGCCCGCGAGCGCGGCGTGCGCGTGCCGATGCTCGATGGGGAGTAGCGGCACCGGCCCTCCGGCTCAGCGGCGGGGCTGACTGCCCCGACATTCCCGACCGGGCCGGGAATACCCGCCGGTATTGGCGCCCGCCCAGCGGCCCCCGCCGGGCTGCGGGACCGCGACGTACCGCGCCTACGCCCGCGCCGCCGCCTCGGCCACTTCGAGCAGCGTGGTCGCGAGCAGCGGCCGGACGGCAGCCACGATGTCCGCGGTGGAGGTGGCCGGAGCGAAGGCCCGGCACGCTTCGGCCAGGGCGCCCAGCGCCGCGGCCGTCCCGACCCCGAGGCGCAACGGCTCGGGCGCCACCAGGAGTGCGTCCCGCGCGAGGAACAGCTCCACGGTGAGGATCTCCTCGAGCGCATCGAGCGCCTCATCGGTGCGGCGGACGGTCAGCGGCGCGGCGGTGGCATGGTCCTCCTGGCCGAGGTCCAGCGGGGCGATGTCCAGCGTCGCGGGCTGGGCAAGCTGACGCAGCTCGGCATAACGGGCTCCGGCGGCGTAGCGCGGCATCACGCCGCTGCCCACCGCCGCCATCTGGCCCATCACCTCGAAGATGTGCCCGGGATCGGCAAAGACCTTCGTCCAGAGGTGGTTCATGCGACGGTCGCTGATCTGGCCGACGTGGGCGATGGCCGGGCGCAGCGCGTCGAAGGCAAGGGCCATGAGCATGGGGTGGAAGTTCCCGTTGCTGATCAGGCGCCGCTCGTCCACGACCACGAGCGGGTTGTCGTCCATGGCCGCCAGCTCACCCTCGACGGCGGCCCGGGCGAAGCGCACCAGCTCGCGGGCGGCACCATGGACCTGCGGGACGACCCGGAACGAGAGCGGATCCTGGACCGACGCCGGGGCGCCCGGCTCGAGGATGGCGCCGCCGTGCAGCAGCGCGCGCAGGTTGGCCGCGACCTCGGCCTGCCCGAGCACCGGCTTCGCCGCGGCCGCGGCCGGCTCGATGATCGAGGGGTTCCCGCGCATGACCTCGAGGGAGAAGGCGGCAACCACGTCCGCCGCCCGCATGAGCCGCTGAGCACGCTCGACCACCAGGGCGCCCCGACCGATGCTCACGCCGTTGGCCGACACGAGCGCCAGTCCCTCCTTCGGTCCCAGCTCAGCCAGGGGCACCCCCGCCCGCCGCATCGCGTCGGCGCCGGGCAGGCGCGTCCCCAGGTATTCGGCGCTGCCGCCCCCGATGAGCACCTGCGCGATGGCCGCCATGTGCATCAGGTCGGACGCGCCGACCGAGCCGTTACTCGGCACGATGGGATGGACGCCGGCGTTGAGCATGGCCGCGAACGCGCGGGCCGTGATGAGGCGCACGCCCGCGCCGCCGCGCACGAAGCCGGCCAGCCGGACGGCCATGGCGGCCCGGACGACGGGCACGGGCAGCGGCGGCCCCAAGCCGCCGTCGTGCATGCGCACGGTCAGCTCCTGGTAATCGCGCAGCTCCTCGTCGGTCAGTCGCTGGTCCCGCATGTGGCCCAGGCCGGTGTTGAGGCCGTAGACCGGCTCCGGCCGCGCGAGCTGCTCCTCGACCACGTCCCGCGAGGCGACGACGCGCGCCTCGGCCGCGGCGGTCAGCTCGACCGGAGCGCCTCCCGCGATGCGCACGATGGCCTCGACGCCGAGCGGGACCTCACCGATGACGACCGGATCCATCGTTCCTGCCATGTGCGAACTGTCCGCTGCGGGGTGGCGCCAGTCAAGCCGGGCGTGGTACCATCCCGCCGAAATCCCGACTCAGCGGCTCAGGATTGCGTCCGTCCGACCGCTGGACGACACACAAGGAGCGCACGTTGTTCGATCTCGGGTTCGTCGTCAGCGGCCTGCTGACGGGCCTTCGCGAGGGCGTCGAAGCCGCACTCATCGTGGCCATCGTCCTGACCTACCTGGCCCGCACGGGGAACGCCCGCTACTTCGGGCGCATCGGCCTGGGCGTCCTCGTCGCGGTCGTCCTCAGCGTCGTCGCGGGCGGCGTGCTGTGGGCCACGGTGGGCAAGCTCGAGGAGCCGTACGAGCAGGTCTTCGAGGGCCTGACCATGCTGCTCGCGGCCGCGGTCGTGACCTGGATGCTCTTCTGGATGCGCCGCCAGGCGGCTTCGGTCAAGGGCGACCTGCAGGCCAAGGTGGACCGCGCGCTCACCGAGGGCAGCGTCTGGGCGCTGACCATCCTCGCCTTCACGGCGGTCATCCGCGAGGGCATCGAAACGGCGCTCTTCCTCGTCGGCCAGGCGACCTCGGCCGACACGGGCGCGATCTCGGTCCTGGGCGGCGCGCTGGTGGGCCTGGGTGCCGCCACCGCCCTGGGGTACGGCTTCTATCGCGGCGCGCGTCTCATCAACCTGCGCACCTTCTTCACGTGGACCGGCATCGGGCTGATCTTCATCGCCGCCGGGCTCGTCTCCCGCGCAGTTCATGAGCTGGTCGAGATCGGCGTCATCGGCGTCGGTGCGGGCACGGCCTTCGACATCAGCGGCGTCTTGCCCCATAAGGAGGGCGTGGGCCAGTTCCTGCGTGCGCTGCTCGGCTACACCTCGCAGCCCGAGTGGGCGACGCTCGCCACGTGGGTCGCCTACACGGTGACCGTGCTGTGGCTCTACCTGCGGCCGCTCCCGCCGTCCACACCCCTGCCTTCCGAGGTGCCCCAGCCGGTCGGAGGCTGACCCGCCCGGTACACTGCGGCCGTGGCCAAGCTCGTCGAGTGCGTGCCCAACTTCAGCGAGGGGCGGCGGCCGGAGGTCGTCGACGCCATCGCCGCCGCCGTGGCCGCGGTGCCACGCGTGCACCTGCTCGACCGCACCTCCGACGCCGACCACAACCGCAGCGTGCTCACCTTCGCCGGCGAGCCCGATGCCGTGGCGGAGGCCATGGAAGACGCGGTCGCGGTCGCCCTCCAGCTCATCGACATGGAGAAGCACGAGGGCCAGCACCCGCGCATCGGCGCCGTCGACGTGGTGCCCTTCGTGCCGCTGGGCGACTCGACGATGGAGGAGTGCGTGGAGCTGGCGCGGCGGTTCGGCGCGCGCATCGCGGCCCGCTTCGAGCTCCCGGTGTACCTCTACGCCCAGGCGGCGACCCGGGCCGAACGCCTCGTGCTGGCGGACATCCGCAAGCCGCAGTTCGAGGGCCTCAAGACGCAGATCGGCCACGTTGGTCGTGAGCCCGATTACGGGCCGTCGCGGCTGCACCCCACGGGCGGCGCCGTGGCCGTCGGCGCCCGGCCCTTCCTCATCGCCTACAACATCAACCTCGAATCGACCGACCACGAGCTGGCGAAGCGGATCGCCCACCGCATCCGCGAGCGCTCGGGCGGGCTGCCGCGGGTCCAGGCGCTGGGGCTCTACCTCGACGATCTCTCCTGCGCGCAGGTCTCGATGAACCTGCTCGATTTCACGGTCACCCCGATCTGGCTGGCCTGGGAGACCGTGCGCGCCCTGGCCGCCGACGAAGGCGTCGAGCTGCGCGAATCGGAGCTCATCGGGCTGGCCCCGCTGGCCTCGCTGACGGCGGTCGCCGACCACATCGACGCCCCGGACGACGTGCCCGTCGAGCAGCGCATCGAGGCCGCCGCGGGCTGGCTGAAGATCCGCGCCTTCGAGCCGACGATGGCCCTGGAACTGCGGCTCGCGGCGACGACCGCCGCGTGACCCTGCGCGTGCTGCCGGGGGGCCGTGACCAGGGCGGCCCGGGGCTGCTCGTCCGTGGCGCCGCCGAGGTCGTCACGATGACCGGCGGGCTGCGCCGCGGCGCCTCCCAGGACGATCCGGCGGCCATCACCGCCGACGCCTCGAGCGGCGGGCCGGCGGGACCGCGGGCGCCGGCCGTGGCGGCCTGGGGCGGGCGCATCGTCGCCGTCGGGCCGCTCGACGAGGTGACCGCCCGGCTCTCCGCAGAGGGGCTGGATGCCGAGCGCTTCGCGGTCGTGGACGCGCGCGGCGGGATGGTCACGCCCGGCCTCATCGATCCACACACGCACCTGCTG
>Ga0209342_10001663_pt1 | contig 24685 bp, 22 predicted proteins | sample RifCSP16_2_FD_184023 | JGI IMG/M metagenome (GOLD analysis project Ga0209342, IMG submission 184023) | Soil microbial communities from Rifle, Colorado - Rifle CSP2_sed 16_2 (SPAdes) (version 2) | ecosystem: Environmental > Terrestrial > Deep subsurface > Rock core/Sediment | place: Rifle... | reverse complement strand
GATGAGACCACGACCGCCATTCACGAGTAGCATGGCGCCGCAGTGCTGACGCACCTGCTGCGTCGAGTCGCGTACCTCATCCCGACGCTTCTGCTCATCAGCGCCGTGGTGTTTATCTTGCTGCGCCTGATGCCGGGTGATCCTGCAGTCGTGCTCGCCGGGCAAGACGCGAGCCCGGAGATCGTCGCCGACATCCGCGCGCGCTTTGGTCTCGATCAGCCCATCCTGGTGCAGTACGTCCTGTATCTCAAGAACGTGCTCGCCGGAGATCTCGGCCGGTCAATCCGGAGCAAACAGCCGGTCGCGGAGGAAGTGGCCAGCCGCTTGCCTGCCACGCTTCTCCTAGGATTCACATCCATCGGCCTGGCATTCATCGCGGGGCTCGGGCTCGGTGTTGCGGCCGCCGTGCGCGAGGGGCGCTGGCTGGACGTGCTGCTCCTCATCGTGGCGCTCCTCGGCGTCTCCGCCCCCACATTCTGGCTCGGGCTGCTCCTGATGCTCGTGTTCGCCGTTCACCTGGCCGTTCTCCCGGTTGCGGGAAGCGACGGGTGGAACCACCTGATTCTTCCCGCGGCGACGCTGATGCCGAACAGCCTGGCGGTCTTCGCGCGTCTCTCGCGCTCGACGCTTCTGGAAGTGCTGGGTGAGGACTTCATTCGCACGGCGATCGCCAAGGGCGCGAAGCGGACGGATGTGCTATGGCGCCACGCCATGCGGAACGCGCTGATTCCTCCCGTCACGTTTGCCGGGCTCGAGTTCGGCCGCCTGCTCGGCGGAATCATCGCCGTGGAGACGATCTTCGCGTGGCCCGGCGCAGGAAAGGCGCTTGTCGATGCCATCGCAACCCGTGACTTCCCGATGATCCAGGGCATCGTACTGACCTTCGCGCTGCTCTTTGCGGTGCTCAATCTCCTCGTGGACGTGCTCAATGGCCTCATCGACCCGCGAGTCCGCTACGCCTAGGCGCCCGCGACTGTCGCTCACCGGCCGAGTCGGGCTCGGGATCCTCGCCGCCTTGGTCCTGATGGCCGCCGTCGGCCCGAGCCTCACGCAGGACCCGTACGCGCAGGATCTGTCCCAGGCCCTCGAGGGACCGAGTACCATCCATTGGCTCGGGACCGACCAGCTCGGGCGCGACATGCTCGCCCGTCTCGTCTTCGGGTCTCGGCTGTCGCTCCTCATCGGGCTGGGTGCGACACTCTTCGGCCTAGCCCTTGGTGGCTCGAGCGGCGTCCTGAGCGGCTACCTGGGCGGGGCCATTGATGCTGTCTTCATGCGAATCATGGATATGCTGCTCACGTTCCCGGGGGTTCTGATCGCGCTGATGGTGGTCACTGTGGCAGGCACGGGCGTTGCCAACGTACTGCTCGCCGTCGGGCTCAGGGCCGTCCCGGTCTTTGCCCGGGTGGCCCGCGCGTCGACGCTGGTCGCCCGGGAACACGACTCGGTCCTGGCCGCGCGCGCTCTGGGTGCGTCTGCCGCCCGGATTCTACGGCTCCATATCGTGCCGGCGTTGATCAACTCCCTGCTCGTGCTCGGGGCGCTCCAGGTGGCGACGGCGATCCTCATCGGTTCCACGCTCTCGTTCCTGGGTGTCGGTGTGCCCACCGAAACACCGGAATGGGGAGCGATGCTGAACACGGGACGCCGCTACATGCTCCAGCAGGGCCAACTTGTCATTTACCCCGGGCTTGCTATCATGCTGACGATTCTCGGCATCAATCTGTTCGGAGACGGCCTGCGCTCGGCGCTCGATCCCCGCCGGGCGCGCGGCGTTCTGCTTGAGTAATGGGCCCTTTCACACCGAGGAGGTATGTGATGGGTGCGTTGAGAGTTCTCTCGCTGGTTCTCGTGCTCGTGCTGATGCCGGCCCTGGCCGCCACCGCCGGCGCGGACTCCCTCACGGTCCTGCTGCCGTCCGAGTTCTCGAATCTTGATCCGGTCGAAATTCTCAGCGGCGATCAGACGATGGTCATGTACCACGTCTATTGCCGGCTCTATACCTTCAACGACGAGATGGAACCGGTCCCGGACTTGCTCGTCCAGGAGACTCTGAGCCCGGACAAGAAAACATGGACCATCAGGCTGAGGCGCGGCGCGACCTTCCAGGACGGCACCCCGGTGAACGCCGAAGCTGTCAAGTACATGATCGAGCGCATGCGCAAGAAGGGCGGCTCACAGCGGGTGCTCTTTCAGTCCATCAGCGAGATTCGTGCCGAGGGCGACGACACGATCGTCCTCACGACGCAGAAGCCGTTCCCGAGCCTGCGCAACAGCCTGGCCCACCCCAACGCGGGCCTCGTCAGCCCCAAGGCCGACGCCCAGTTGGGTGATCGCTACGGCGTTCAGCCGGTGAGCTGCGGGCCATACTCCTTCAAGGAATGGACCCGGGGCAGTCGGATCATCCTTCAGCGAAATGACGCCTACTACGGCCCCAAGGCCACCTATGACCAGATTGTCTTCCAGTTTGTCCCCGAAGTGACGACGCGGCTCTTCATGGTCCAGCGAGGCCAGGCCGACATCGCCCTTCGGCTCGGCCCGGCCGAGGCCAAGCAGCTCGAGGGATCGAAAGTGAGGTTGCTCCGAATTGAAGGAAGGAACATCTTTTATCAGATGAATATGGCGCTGGCGCCGACGAACGATCTCCGCGTCAGGCAGGCGATCAACCATGCGGTGGACAAGAGCACGATCATTCAGCGCGTGTTGCTGGGGGCCGGCGTCCCATCTCGATCCGTGCTCGAGGCCATGATCTGGGGTCATACGCCCGTTGGGACGTACAAGTACGATCCCGACAGGGCACGCCAGCTCGTGAAGGAGGCTAACGCAACGGGCGCGAAAATCGTCCTGATATCTCCCGACAACCGTTATCTCCTCGACAGTCAGGTATCGCAAGCCGTGTCGGGCTACCTGAAGGCCGCAGGATTCAACGTCGACCTACGCGTCATTGGCGACTGGGCCGGCTATGTCGATACGATCAAGAAACGGGAGTTCAACCTGTACATGCTGGGGTGGGGGGGATCGACGGGCGACCCCGACCAGGTGCTTCAGAGCCTGTTTCACTCCAAGCGCGCCGGCCAAACCTGGAACCTCGGCGCGTACGTCAACAAAGAGGTGGATACCCTGATCGAGGCCGGCGCCTCGACATTCGACGACGCCAAGCGCAAGAGCATTTATGCGGACGTGCAGAAGCGGCTCTTCGATGAAACCCCCTGGCTCTTTATGTATCGGGTCACCTCGTTCACCGCGGTGAGCGACAAGGTCAAGGAGATTCACACCCTCCAGGGGCCGGAGTTCCACTACGTCTTCCCGATTTCCCGCTAGCAGGGGAGGTCACGGGTGCCAAAGATCACGATCAAAGCTCATCAGGACCTGCCCCCACCATCCGCGCCGTACGCGCAAGTCGTTCGCGCCGGCAATCTGGTCTTCGTCTCAGGCGCCGTGGGAAGAGACAGGAAGGGTCATATTGTGAAGAACGACATTCAGGCCCAGTTCAGACAGGCCATCGAGAATACGCGGATTGCGCTTGAGGCCGTCGGGGCCAAGCCCGAGCACGTGGTCCGAGTGACCCTCTACCTGCTCGATATGCGGCAGAAGTCAGCGCTTGACAAGCTCCGTGACGACTTTTTCGGGCCGGACTGGCCCGCGGCGGTGGCGATCGGCGTGACGGCTCTCGCCAGCCCGGACTACCTTGTCGAGATGGATGCCATTGCCGTCATCGGCTAGCCAGTTGAGCGAGCTTGGCGTAGCGGTCCAGGAGCGGGAGCACCGTGTCGCGATCGGCCGACGGCAGCGCCAGCAGCGCCCGCTCGACCCCCATCCCCTGATACGCGCGGAGCGCCGCCTCTTCGGGCTTGGCGCCAAAGAGCGAGACGGAGATCGACGCCGGATCGCGCCGGACCTTCTCGGCCCGCGCCCGAAGGTCGGCGATGCCCGCCGCCAGGTCGCCGGCGCGGGCCGCGATCGGCATCCAGCCGTCGCAGAAGTCCACCACGCGCTGGCGGGCGTTCTCGGTGTTGTTGCCCAGGAGGATCGGCGGGTGCGGCTTCTGCACCGGCTTGGGATAGGCCCAGATCGGGTCGAAGTCGACGAACTCGCCGTGGAACTCCGGCTCGTCTTTCGTCCAGATCTCCTTCATGGCGAGGACGCGCTCGCGGAGCAGGCGCCAGCGCTGCTTGAAGTCGGTCCCGTGGTTTTCCATCTCCTCCCGGTTCCAGCCCCCGCCGATCCCGAAGATGAAGCGCCCCCTCGACAGCAGGTCGAGGCTGGCAACCTCCTTGGCGAGGGTGATGGGGTCGCGCTCGATGACCAGGCAGATCCCCGTCGCGAGCCTGAGGCGCGTGGTCGCGGCCGCGGCGCTGGCCAGCGCCACGAATGGATCGAGGGTGTGCCAGTACTCCTTCGGCAGGTTGGGGCCGCCCGGCCACGGACTCTTGCGGCTCTTGGGGATGTGGGTGTGCTCGGGCAGGAAGAGCGACTCGAAGCCTCGTTCCTCCGCGGCCCGCGCCAGCTCATCCACACGGATCGCGTAATCGGTCGCAAAGATGTACACGCCAACTTTCATGCGGCTTCTCCTGGGAGATCGAGAGGCGCATAGTAGGGCTTGCCCGCCAGCGTCTCCACCTCCTTTTTGAAGTTCGTCCCGTAGTATTGGTCGGCGTCGGACAGGGCCCAGGCCTGCCGCTTGTAGCACCAGCTCTCCGGGCGGAGCGCCTGGGCCCGCTTGAAGTACGGGATCGCGTCCTCCCGGTGCCCCTGGGCGTGGAGATACTGACCAAGGCGGAAGTTCGCGGCCGCCAGCGCGTGGGCGGCCGTGGGCAGGGACAGGCGCCGGCGCACCTCGCCCTGGCCCAGCGCGAAGGCGCTCTCCGCCCCTCTCGCGACCCAGTCGCGGAGCCCGGCCACGTAGCGTGTCATGTCGGTCTTCGTGTACTCGATCCAGCGGTTGTCCACGAACGCCACCTCGGGGGGCCGGACGATCCGCCCGGCCTCGTCGATCCAGACTGCGGTCGGGACGTTCACCATGTTGTAGAGGGTGGCGACGCGGTGCTCGACGTCGATCAACGAGGGGTGCTCGGGATTCGCCGCGCGGACCCATTCCCCGGCCCCCTCCCCGCCCCGGCTGTCGAGCGCGACCGTGATGATCTCGAGCCCCTTGGGCCTCAGCTCCCGGTAGAGCGCCTGCCAACCCGGCAGGTCGAAGCGGCACCCTCACCAGGACGCCCATGCGACGAGGACCACCTTCCTGCCGCGGAACTGGGAGAGCGTGTAAAGCCGCCCGTCGAGGTCCGGCAGGGTGAAGTCGGGGGCCGTCAGGGACACGAGCCGGTCGGCCAGGCCCTGGGAGCGATCACCCAAGAACCAGACACGGTGCTCGGGACTCGCGACGACCGGCTGGTCGAGGAGCCGGGCGAGCCGGCTCAGGTTCACCCAGGTCTCGTCCCCGCGCCGCGCGACGAAGCTGTCCTCCCCCGGCGGCTCGGGAACACACAGGCCCTCGAGACACACCCCCTCGGCGGTGAGCTCCCAGCCGCTGACCCGAACCACGTCCTCGGGCGAGAGCCAGAGGTCCTCACCCTCCGAGCGGGCCCCGCGGACGACGATGGGCTTGTCGTCGTAGATGAGCGTGACGTCGGCCGGGCTCATAGCCCCCAGCCGAGCCACTCGGCCGTCGCCCGACCCATGATCCACTCCTTGTCCTCGTGGGAAAGGAAGTCGAGCTCCTCCGTGAAAAGCGTGATGGCCTGGCGGTACGGGCAGGGCAGGCGCGAGTAGTCGGTGCCCCAGAGCATGCGCCGCGGGCCGAAGGCGTCGTAGACGCGCCGGATGTGGCGGTGGAGGCCCGGGAAGGGGTACGTCTCGCTCGTGTAGCACGGAAGCGCCGACGGCTTGACGGCGACGTTCGGGTAGCGGGCGAGCGCCAGCACCTCGTCGAGCCCGGCAAAGGCCGCGTCGTCCTTCTCCCCGATCGGGAGCGCCAGGTGATCCACGATCAGCCTGAGCCCGGGGTGACGGCCCGCGACGGCATCAAGCCGCTTCACCAGCCCCGGCACGTACACCATCACGGGCAGCCCCGCGCGCTCGGCCGCCGGCCAGAACCAGTCGATCGCGCCGTTCTCGAGCCAGCTCTTCCACGGATCGCGGTGGAGCGTCAGCCGCACGCCGAGCATGCCAGGCTGCTTTCGCCACGTCGGGAGCTGTCCTCCCTCCGCCGCAGTCTCGACGGGAAAACGCCCCATCACCGCGAACCGGTTCGGATACCTCAGGGCGGCGGCGAGGGCGAGGTCGTTCCGATCCCCTTCCCACGAGGGCGGGACGATGACCACGCGGTCCACGCCGGCAGCGTCCATGGCACCGAGCAGCTCTTCGGCGCCCAGCGGGACCGGGCGCTGGGCCTGGTTCTCGCGCCCCGCCGGCCAGGGGCGCTCCGGTGTGTTCGCGCCCCAGATATGGACCTGCGAATCGACGATCACCATCTACTCGGGCCTCACCTCGTCGTTGTCGCAGGCGATGAAGCTGCCGGCTCCGGAACGCCTCGGCTCGAACATCAGTTCACGCGGATGAACTTCTGGAGGGAGCGGATCTCGCGCGGCGGATTCTCGTGGCGCCCTTTGAGGGTGTACGACACCTCCGCCACGTAGAGGTCACCGCGCGAGTCGTTCACGACGCCGTGGGGCGCGACGAACTGGCCCGGCTTCTCGCCCCTGAACCGGTCGCCGATGCGGCCCAGGAGGTCGCCCTTCAGCGAGAGGATGCTGACCCGGCCGCCGAGGTTCGGGACGCTCTGGTTGACCGCCAGGTCGGTACCCAGCTCGCCCACATAGATCGCGCCGCCCTCGCGCCGGTCGATCAGCAGCCCGCACGGCCGGTGGACGTTGTTGATCTGAGCCAGGTAGCGCCCCTCGGCGTCGAAGACCTGGACCCGGTGGTTCTCCCGATCCGCCACGTACACAAGCCCCTCGGCGTCCGTGGCGATGTTGTGCGGGAGGTTGAAGCAGCCGGGATCGGTTCCGGGCTCGCCCCACGAGAAGAGATGACGTCCCTTCGGATCGTACTTGTGGACCCGCGAGTTGCCGTAGCCGTCCGAGATGAACAGGTCGCCCGTCAGCGGCGACAGCGCGACGTGGGTGGGCCGGTTGAAGGGCTTGCCGCTCTGGAGCGGCGCCGGCTTGTCGGGGTCGCCGATGGTCAGGAGCAGTTTGCCTTCTGGGGTGAACTTGCGGATCGTGTGGTTGCCGTCGTCCGTCAGCCAGACCTCGCCGTCGGGCCCGATGGTGATGCCGTGGGCGCGGCCGACGAGCCCCTCGCCCCAGGAGCGGAGGAAGTTCCCCTCCCGATCGAACACGATGACCGGGTGCTCGCCCCGGTTGAAGACGTACACGTGGTCACTGGAGTCCACCGCGACGCCGGCCGCTTCGACGTACCGCCAGCCCTCGGGCAGCTTCCCCCACCCTTCGAGGACCCGGAACGCCGGCATCAGACGGCCCCCAGGACCTGGGCGGCTTTCTTGAACGCCGCCGGCTTGACCCAGAGGATCGCCCCCCAGCGGCCGGCGCCGGCGGAGACCGCGTCCATGGCGGTCACGTTGACCTTGGCCGCCGCAAGCTTGTCGAGGATATCCGAGCAGGCCCCGATGCGGTCATCCCCCTGGATCAGAAAGCCCCGCTTCGGCCCCTTGACCTTCCACTTCGCCTGCTTGGCAACCTGCTTGAAGGCCTCGGGATTCTCAGGAATGAAGTCCAGCTGGGCTCGGCGGCCCGCGGGAAAGCCGGAGTAGGCCAGGAGATTGACGCCGGCCTGCCGGAGCGTGGCCAGGGCGCGGGCCCCCTCTCCGGGCTTGTCGGGAACCTGGATGTAGAAGTACTCGACGCGCTGAACGGTGTCCATGATGGCCTCCTGATGAATGATTTGCAGGCCGGATTTTACGCGCTCCGGCCGAGCGGGGCAAGCCCCACGCCGACGCTTACCTTGACACCCCTTCGCCCCGCCACCTAGACTGTCGGTAAGGAGGCGGCATGCCCCTGGATCAGCCGCGGCGGGATCCCTTCTGTGCTCTCGGTGGCCAGGTCGATGGCCCGCGGGGGCGTTCGTGGCTTCCAGGGCGGTTAGTTCGCTGCGCTCTCGTTCTCCCGGTCTGCCTCGCGCTCCTCACGGCGTGCGCATCAACCTCGCTCCCCACCGGGACTCCAAAGCCTCGAGCTGAAAGACCAACCTATAGCGTGGGGGAAAGATGGATCCGCAACGACGGGGTGTACGACCTGATCCGGATCGAACCCGACCTGTACGTCTTTTCGGCCCGTCCGAACGTACAGGTCCACCTCACGAGGAACCTTGGCTTGGCGCGAGTGGAGAAGGGTCAGTACTTCTCCGAGTTCAGTCCCCCCCTCGAGCCCACTTGGCCCTTGGAAGTAGGGAAGTTCGGGTCCCACACCAGCAGGTGGCGGCATGAGGGCATGCCCGGTGGCTTTCCCGCCAGGTTCTCCTGGAGCGTCGATGCCCACGAGGAAGTTGAGGTCACCGCAGGAAAGTTCTGGGCCTTCCGGATCCAATTCTCCCTGGAAACCCCTGGTGGGCGACGATTTGAATTCACGGTCTGGTACGCACCCGAAGCGGAACAGTTCGTCAAGGCCAGCAGTGAAAACTTCGGGATTGTCAAATTCCATCTCGTTACCCTCGGCCGACGAGATCATTACGAACCGCTGCAGGTGATTCTAGACGAACCTAGGGACCAAGCCCGCATCTCCATGGAGGACTTCCGAGTCCTCGGCAAGGTAACAATTGGACGGACCAGACTGATTAAGTGGGTTTCGGCGACCCTCAACGGAGAAGAAATCAGCACGACTGACGAGCGGGGATCCAACAGAAGGGAAGTCCCCGTCGACCTCCGTCTGAAGCTCCGGGAGGGAAAGAACGTCCTGATCATCACTGCGGTCGATTCTCGGCGGGAAACGGTTCAGGAGGCCCGGACGCTCTTCTACGACAAGCCGGCACCGCCGGCCCCCGCACCGATCGCCGCCGCGCCTCCGCCAGCGGCGAAGCCGGCTCCTGCGCCAGTCATGCCGCCGCCTGCCCCGGCGAAACCGGCAGAGCCCGAACCCCCCAGGGTGGCCCCAGCTCCGGCTCCGCCGCCGACCGTCATCGCCAAGCCGGCGCCGCCGTCTGTGCCCGCTCCGGCCGTCCCCCCGGCTGCACCTCCGCCGGTCGCCGCGCTGCCGCCATTGCAGGTGACGGTCTCGTCGCCCAAAGACCAGACCCGCGTGGAGCACGAGAGCGTCGGGCTGGCGGGGTTGGTGTCCGGGGGCAAGGGGGTCAGCCGCGTGCAGGTGACGCTCAACGGCGTAGAGGTCTCGCGCCTGGAAGAGCGGGTTCCCCGGCCGGCCCTGGCGGTAAACCTTCCCCTGAAACTCCGGGAAGGGCAGAACACGCTTGTCGTCACAGCCACGGAGTCGGATGGAAAGATCTATCAAGAGGTCCGCACCGTCCATTACGAAAAGCTCGTCCCGCTGACGGTGGCCTTCCGCTATCCCGAGGACCGATCGCGCGTCGGCGAGGAGGCGAGCGTGGTGGCCGCCGTGGTCACTTCGAGCAAGGGCGTGGCGAAGGTCCGCGTGCTCCTGAACGGGAAGGAGGTGCACGAGCAGAGCGAGCGGGCGCCCCAGCCCTCCCTGCTCGTGACAGTGCCGGTGACCCTCCGGGAGGGGCCGAACGTCCTCGCGGTCAGCGCGAGCGAGCCCGACGGGACGATCCGCCAGGAGGTGCGAACGATCGTCTACGAGAAGCCCAAGGAGGTGGCCGCGGCGGTTCCGCCGCCGCCCCCGCCACCGCCCACCCACGACCGCTGGGCGGTTGTGGTCGGGGTGGGGCGCTACGAGAGCCCCGATATTCCCAGGCTCCGCTACACCGTGCCGGACGCCGAGGCGATCTACGACGTCCTCACCGGCCCAGGGGGCTTCAAGAAGGAGCACGTGCTCCTGCTGACGGACAAGACCGATAAGAAGCCGACGTACCGCAACCTCAAATGGGCCCTCGGGACGTTCCTGGCGCGCTCGGCCAAGAAGGACGACACCGTCCTGATCTTCTTCGCCGGCCACGGGGCGCCCGAAGTGGACCAGCGGGGGGTCGAGCGGGACGGGTTCTCGAAGTATCTGGTCCCGAGCGACGCCGAGCCCGACGACCTCTACTCCACCGCACTCCCAATGGACGAGCTCCAGACCATCTTCGGCCGGATCGAGGCGGAGCGGGTGGTCGTGTTCCTGGATGCCTGCTACAGCGGGGCGGCCGGGGGACGGACGTTCGCGTCGAAAAAAACCCGGTCCGGGCACGTGGACGAAGCGTTCCTGGAGAGGCTGGCCCGCTCCAAGGGAAGGGCCATCGTCACCGCCTCGCGACCGGCGGAGCTGTCCATTGAGCTGCAGGAGCTGGGCCACGGCATCTTCACCTATTACCTGGTCCAGGGCCTCAAGGGGGCGGCGGATCTGAACCGCGACGGCATCGTGACGCTCCAGGAACTCTATGAGTACGTGGAGCAGCAGGTGACCCAGAAGTCCCGCGCCGTGGGCGGCAACCAGCATCCCGTCATGAAGGGCGAACTGGAGGGCGTCCTGCCGCTGATGAAGGTAAAGTAACCGCCGAAGGTGCGAGGCTAACGCCATCTCGATGACCACGGCTCCCCAGACGAAGTACGCCAGGAGCGGCGGCGTCCATATCGCCTACCAGGTGATCGGGGAAGGTCCCTTCGACCTGGTCCTGATCCCCGGCTGGGTCTCGCACGTCGAGCTCCTGTGGGAGGAGCCCACCATCGCCCGGTTCTTCCGCCGCCTCGCGTCGTTCAGCCGGCTGATCGTCTTCGACAAGCGGGGCACGGGGATGTCGGATCCCGTTCCCCTCACCCAGCTCCCGACGCTCGAGGAGCGCATGGACGACGTCCGCGCGGTGATGGACGCGGCCGGCTCCGAGCGGGCGGCGCTGTTCGGGGTCTCCGAGGGCGGCCCCATGGCCTTCCTGTTCGCCGCCACCTATCCGCAACGGACCACGGCGCTCGTGCTCTACGGCGAGTATGCCCGGTTGGCTTGGGCGTCCGACTACCCGATCGGCATCCCCCGGGAAGGCTTCGAGCGGCTCCTTCAGCGCATCGACGAGACGTGGGGGACCGGCGCCATCTTCAAGTACTGGGCCCCGGACGCCGCGGGTGACGAGCGCCTCCGGCAGTGGTGGGCCCAGTTCGAGCGCCGGGCCGCGAGCCCGGGGGCCTCCATGGCCCTGCTCCGCATGGCCTACGAGATCGACGCCCGTCCCATCCTGTCGACTGTCTCTGTCCCGACGCTCGTCGTGCACCGCTCTGGGGACCGCCTTGTCCCAGTAGAGCACGGCCGCTACGTGGCCCAGCACATCAGGGGGGCGAGATACGTGGAGCTGCCCGGGCGGGACCACACGTTCTGGACCGGCGATGCCGAGGCCCTGCTGGTCGAGGTACAGGAGTTCCTGACTGGCGTCCGGCCGGGGCCAGAGCCCGATCGAGTGCTCGCTACCGTGCTCTTCACCGACATCGTCGGCTCCAGCGAGCGGGCCGCGGCGCTGGGCGACCACCGGTGGCGGGACCTCCTCGAGAGCTACTACGCCGGATCCCGTCGGCAGCTCGAGCGCTTCCGGGGGCGCGAGATCGACACGGCGGGGGATGGGCTCTTCGCCACCTTCGATGGGCCGGCCCGCGCCATCCGCTGCGCCTCGGCCATCACCGACGCCGCGCGGCAGCTCGGCCTAGGGGTCCGGGCCGGCGTCCACACCGGCGAGTGCGAGATCATCGGCAACAAGGTCGGCGGGATCGCCGTCCATACGGGCGCCCGGGTAGCGGCCATGGCGAAGCCTGGAGAGGTGCTCGTCTCTCAGACCGTCAAGGACCTGGTGGCGGGGTCGGGGCTCCGCTTCGAGGAACGGGGCGCTCACGCCCTCAAGGGGATCCCCGGGGAATGGCGGCTCTTCGCCGTGATTCCGGGGTGAGTCCAGCGAGCGGCGACGCCGTTACCTGAGGAAGCGCCGGGCCAGGTAGGTCTCGAAGGCCGGACCCTCGCGCTCTCTTAAGACGACGGCGACGTGGAGCTGCTCCAGGTACTGCTCCAGCGTCTTGCCCCCGAGCGTGATGTTGCGCGAGGCGAAGAACTCTCGCACGTCGGCCTCAAGCTCGGGCGTGGCCAGGGCGGTGATTCCCTCGCACATGCGCCGGATCCCGCTCTTGGCGGGGAACTGCCGCTCCAGCGTGGCCCAATTCGCCTTGACAAACTCCCAGGCCGCCTCGCGCGCATAGACGCTCGCGAGGAGCGCCCGCGCCAGGAACGGAGCATCCTGCGCCCGAACCTCGCCGTTGATCGTCTTTTCGAGCGTCCGGCCGAGCAGCTCCGCCTGCCTGAAGCCCGCCAGCGCGTAGAGATAGCGCTGCTCCTCCTGGGGGGTTCGCGCGGTCTTGAAGCGCTGGAGGAATTCTTCGTACTCGGTCTCGCCGCCCGCGTGAGCGAGGACGGCGATCAGGGCCGGCAGCAGGCTCGGGTCCACGGCGGTCGCCTCCTCGAGGGAACCCTGGTAGAACCGCCGCGCCTCCGCGTGGATCTCGGCGTCGCTGCCGAGGGTCCCGATGGCGCGCACGAGGTCGGCGCGCAGCTGCCGGATCAGCTCGCCTTCGTCGGGCTCCGGGGAGAAGCCGAGCCGCTCCACCGCCGGACCGAGGCGGTCCCGCACGAGCGCCTCGAATTTTGGCCGCACCGCAGACGAGATGATCCGGTTCACATATGCGAAGGAGCCGGTCAGCACCGCCCAGACGTTTCGATCGGTCTCGGCGCGGAACTCGGTGGTCAGCTCGAGGTAGTCGCGCAGCGGCATCAGGCCGGCCACGGTGGCCGCCCAGGCGTCGTTGATCAAGTTGAACCGGTCGATCGGCGCCAGGTGCGGGAGCCGTCGGGTCAGCTTGCGCAGCAGGTCGGCGGCATAGTGCACGCGGTAGAAACCGGAGCCGCCCGCGTTCACCAGCGCCCATTCCACGGGGCCCGGCACCTCGACGCGCTCCTCCGGCCCGGCCAGGAGCAGCGTCTTGATCACCGCCCCGCCCCTCACGCCGATGCGAAGCGAAATCGGGATCTGCCAGAGCTCCGATTCTTCCCCGCCGTCGGTCAGATAGGTGAAGCGCCGCTGCGCGAGGACCAGCGCGCGGCGGCTCTCGTCCACGCTGGCCGTCACGACCGGATAACCACCTCGGAAGATCCACCCGTCCATGAGTTCCGGGATCGGCTTGCGGGCGGCGGCGCCGAGCGCCTTCCAGAGATCCGTTGTCTCCGCGTTAGCGTACTGGTGTTCGCCCAGATAGCCGCGGACGCCCTCGCGAAAGACCTCCGGGCCCAGATACTGCTCGAGCATCCGGAGGACTGAGGCCCCCTTCTCGTACGTCAGCAGGTCGAACATCGCCTCGGCGTCCTTCGGGGCGCGGACCTCGAACTCGATCGGTCGCGTGCTCCGGAGCCCGTCCAGTCCCAGCGCGGCGGCCCGCGAGACGCCGAAGGTGACCCAGCGCTCCCAGGCCGGTTTCCAGGCGTCCACCGCCAGCATCTCCATGAAGGTCGCGAACGCCTCGTTGAGCCAGATGCCGTTCCACCACGCCATCGTCACCAGGTCGCCGAACCACATGTGGGCGATCTCGTGGGCGACGACGTCCGCGACGCGCTCCAGCTCCGCGTGGCTGGCGGCCCCCGCGTCCACGAGGAGCGCGGTCTCCCTGAAGGTGATGGCGCCGAGGTTTTCCATGGCGCCGGCCGCGAAGTCGGGGATCGCCAGCAGGTCAAGCTTTTCCCCGGGATAGGGCAGGCCGTAGTACTGCTCGAAGAAGGCCAGAGAGGAGGCCGCGATCTCGCGGGCGAACGCCGTCAGGTGCCGCTTGCCCGGCACGCACCAGATCCTGACCGGCGTCCGGCCGACCATGATCGCGTCGGTGGCCTCGAGCTCCCCCACGACAAAGGCCAGAAGATAAGTGGACATCTTGATCGTCGGGGCAAACGTGACCGCCTTCCGACCCCTGTCGGGAATCGGCTGCTCGCTGGCGACGGGGGTGTTGGAGACCACCTGGAGGCTCTCCGGCACGACGAGGGTCACCTGGAAGACGGCCTTGAAGGCCGGCTCGTCCCAGCACGGGAAGGCCCGCCGGGCATCGGTCGCCTCGAACTGGGTCGCCGCCAGGATCTTGTCGCCCTCAGGCCTCTTGTAGGTGCTCCGGTAAAAGCCGTGGAGCCGGTCGTTCAGGATGCCGGTGAAGCTGAGCGAGAGCCGCCAGGGGCCAGGGGCCAGGGGCTCGGGAAAGGTCAGCCGCGCCCGCTCCGCCGGCTCGTCGAGCGTCGCCTCACCCTTCAGCGTGACGCCGGCCGCGCCCCGGATGGACACTTGCTGGATCTGAAGTTCGGCCGCATTCAGGACGATCTCCGTCACGGGCTCATGCATCGTCACCGTGACCATCTCCTCGCCCGTGAAGGTCAAACGCTCCAGGTCGGGCTCGAGCCGGATCTCGTAGCGGTCAGGGACGACGGTCCTCGGCAGGCGGTAGGGATCGGCTGGGGCGGGGCTCATGGGGGGAAGTATACCCGAACTGATACACTTGACACCTTGCTGCGTTCCTCCGACACTACCGCCCATGGATCCCGAACTGGTCGGTTACCTGGACGAGCGCTTCGCCTACCTCGACCAGCGGTTTGAGGCTGTCGATCGCCGGTTCGACGCCGTTGATCGGCGGTTCGACGCCGTGGACCAGCGGTTCGACGCCGTTGATCGGCGGTTCGACGCCGTGGACCAGCGGTTTGATGGCATCGATCGGAGCTTCGACGCCGTGGAGCGGCGGCAAGACGCCACAGACACCACGCTGGAAGATACCCGTCGTCATCTGGGAGTCCTGATCGAAAATCTCGATGGCAAAATCCAATTGGTCGCGGAGGGCGTCATCAACGTGGATCAGAAGATCGACCGGGTCCGCGACGAACTGAAGGCGGAACTATACTCGGAAATCGACGGAGTCAAAACGCTCATCAGACTATCCTACAGGGACCTCGACAGCCGTGTCCGCCGGCTGGAAGCGGACAGTGGATAAATTCAACGATCGGGTGGCAGTCGTCACGGGGGGAGCCAGCGGCATCGGCCGGGCGCTGGCCCTGGCCTTCGTGCAGGAAGGCGCCAGGGTTGTCCTTGCCGACCTCGATGAGGCTGGAATGGCCGAGGTGGCCGGAACGATCCGGTCACGCGGCGGCCAGGCCGTCGCCGTGAGGACAGATGTCTCCGACCTCGGTCAGGTCCAGGCGCTGGCGGACAAAGCCTGGGAAGCCTTCGGCGCCGTGCACATCCTGTGCAACAACGCCGGCGTGGCCGTATCGGGGGGGCTGGAAGAAGCAACTCTCAAGGACTGGCAGTGGGTGGTCGGCGTCAACCTGTGGGGCGTCATTGACGGTCTCCTGGCGTTTCTCCCGCGGATGATCGCCCAGGGGCAGGGCGGCCACATCGTCAACACGGCGTCCATGGCCGGCCTCATCGCCACCCAGGGGCTCGGCGTGTACAACACCACCAAGTACGCCGTCGTCGGCCTGTCGGAAACCCTCGTGAAGGACCTCAAGCCCTACGGGATCGGCGTGTCGGTCCTCTGCCCCATGGGGGTCGAGACCCGGATCCTCGAGAGCGAGCGGAATCGCCCCAGCGCCCTCAGAGACCTCGACGCGAAGAAGAGCGAGCCGGTCCCGCTCATGGGCCGGACGCTGAGCCCTGAGGAAGTGGCCGCCCAGGTGCTGGCGGCGATCCGCGCCAACCAGCTCTACGTCATCACTCACGCCGAAGGGCTCGAGCCGCTACGCCGCCGCTTCCAGCGGATGGAGCAGGCAATCCCCAAGGGCTAGGATATGGGTAGGAAGCGGCCCCGGGCCTGGGCCAGCACCGCGCGGCTCCGATAGTCCTCCAGCGTCCCCTCGAGATCCAGGTATTTCCCGTGGTCCTGCACCACCCGTCCGCGGCCCAGCAGCGGCGTGTCCAGAGGGACGGGCTTGACGTAGCGGACCGTCAGCTCCCCCGTGACGTGGATGCGGCCGTTGTGCCGCACGGCCGCCCCGGCGAGCACCTCATCCAGATAGCCGGCCACGATGCCGCCGTGGGCGCTCCCCGGCGGGCCTCCGAACCGCTCGGGAATGATGATCGGCGAGAGCACGCCCCCGTCCGTGATGAAGCAGCGCACCCGGAGCCCGATCGGGTGGGCGGGGCCGCAGCCGAAGCAGCGGTGATAGGTCGTCCCGGGCCGGCTGACGCGTTGCTCCTCCAGGCCAGCAAACTCGGCTTCGAAGGCCGCGGGCAGCGGCGGGTCGTGGGTCATGGCAATATCATAGCGCGGCCTCAGCGACTCCAGAGAAGCCGGACGCCGGCGAGGAGCGTCACGAGACCGATGAGGCCCACGAAGTAGCCCGCGCCGACCTCCCCCAGGATTCCGCTCACCAGCGGCCCGAGGAAAATCCCGGCGTCCACCCCCACGCGGTAGAGCCCCGTCCGCCAGCCGAGCGCGCCGAACGGCGTGTGCTCGCGGATCACACCCACGGGGAGCATCCAGCCGGCCAGCCCCAACCCGAACAGGGCTGCGCCCACCACGAACAGGGGGAAAGATCCCAGGCCCACGAAGAAGGTCCCGGCCCCGAGCGCCAGGCACACCGCGCCCAGCACCGCCCGCCGCCCCAGCCGGTCGGCCAGGTACCCGACGGGAAGGAGCACCGCCAGATCCACCACCTGAGGGATCGCGAGCATCCAGGAGTTGCCCACGCGGTCGAGACCGAACTCGCGCGTGCCGCGCAAGGGGATCAGAAACTGGCTCACGGAGGACCAGGCAAGGGCGATTACCCCCCCGACGACGAACATTCCGGCGACGATGGGCGGCGTCTTCACGGCCGCCGCGGCGCCTGGGGGCGCCGCCGGATCCAAGCGGGCGCGCTCGCCGACGGCGGAAAAGCGGCGCCAGAACACGGGCAGCAGCGCCAGGACGGCAAGCTGCGGGCCGCAGACCACCAGGAAGGAGCGGTTCCAGCTCCAGGCCGGCGGCAGCAGGCCCACCAGCGTGATGCCGCCGAGGATGCCGAGCATCCCGGAGAACTCGAATGTATTGAGGCGAAACGCGGCGCCTTCGCCGCGCTCGAGAAGGGCCGTGAGCCCACCCACCATCCCCAGCGCGTGCCCCGCCCCGATCAGAAAGCGGCCCGTGACGAGGATCGCGAGGGGTCCGGCGGTGCCGAGCAGCAGCACCCCCGCGAGGAGAAAGAGCGGGGCGGCGACAAGGGTCGCGCCCAGCCGGCGGCCGGCCAGCCGTCCCGCCGGAATGTCCAGCAGGGTGCGGGCGAACCCGAAGGCGGCGGCGAGCACGCCGAGTTGCCAGTCGGCCAGCCCCTGGGCGCGCGCGATTTCCGGCAAGAGCGGCCCGAAGCCGCCGATGGAGAACGTGTTGCAGAAGATCATCAGGCAAAGGAGCGCGGTGGTCACGGCGGCTAGTTTACCCCTTGACGGGCGGCGGCTCCCTCGTTAGGGTCGGCCCCATGGGACTCCTGGGCAAAGGAATTCTCGCCTTCTGGCACGACGTCGCTCCCAGCGGCGATGCCGAATTCAACCAGTGGCATATCCGCGAGCACATCCCGGAGCGCCTCGGCGTTCCCGGCTTTCTCCGGTGCCGCCGCTACGTGACGGTGTCCCAGGGCCCGACGTATTTCTACTTCTACGAAACCGAAACGGTGGAGACGCTCGCCAGTTCCCCCTATCTGGCCAGGCTGAACGATCCCACCCCGTGGACCCGCCGCGTGCTCCCGTTGTTCAAAGACAACATCCGGACGGCCTGCCGCGTCACGCAGAGCCTGGGTCGGGGGATCGGAGGCTGTGTGGCAACGCTCCGGCTGGGGCCGCTTGCCGCTCGGGAAGAGGAGCTGCGGGAATGGCTGACGGGCACGACACTGCCCGCGCTGATCGAGCGCCCCGGCATCGTCGGCGCCCACCTCTGCGAGGCCGACCTCCCGGCCACCCGGGTCCCGACCGAAGAGCGGAAGCTGCGCCCCCAGGAAGACGCGGTCGCCCACTGGGTGGTGCTCGTCGATGGGACCGAGCGGGACGCCGTCGAAACCGCCTGCCGCGACCACCTGAGCCCCGGGGCGCTCGCTCGACGGGGCGCCGCCGGCGACATTACGCTCGGCGTCTATCGTCTCGTTTACTGCCTGGCGCGTTAGACGCTGAAGCGCTTCATGGTGACCTCCTCGCGCTCCGGAGCATCTCGATCAGCGCGCCCCGGCACGTCTCGGCGGTCGTCACCTCGCCGGGGAAGGCGATCCGCGCGCTGTGCAGGCGCGCGCCGCTCTTGATCCTGAGCTTGAACCCGAGCCGGTCCACTGCGACCATGCTCGCCTCGTCGGCGGGGGCGCCGGCGAGGACGCGGGCAAAGGTGACGAGGGCGTCGGCGTGGTCGCGGTTCATGTGCTCGATGATCCCGCTCGCAGCGTCGGCCAGCGGATCCGGGCGCGCGGCCAGATAGTCCGCCGCCGGGACCCAGTCCATCGCGGCGAAGCCGCCCACGAAGTAGATGTCGGCCACCTCCAGCCGGTAGAAGCCGAAGTCCTCGAAGTCCACCCAATACTCGGCGTTGGGATGGCGGGCCAGATACGCCGTCCGCGCCTCTCCCGCGTCGCCCCTCCCGAGGGGCACTGCCTCGCCCATCAGCGTCACACGCCCGGCGGCGAGCGGATCGCCCGCCCAACCGGGCTGGATGACGAGGAGGCTGGCGCGCGGGTCGGCCTGGAGGTTCTGCGTGTGCATCGCCATGGCGCTGATCAGGAAGAGCGGGCAGCCCTGCCCATCGAGGGCATACGGCATGAGGGAACCGAACGGGTGACCCGGGTGTTTCAGCGAGAGCGTGGAGAGCATCCCCGTCCTCCCGAGGTAGACCAGCGTCCGAGCGCGCTCCGCGTAAGTCGGCTCAGGCGCCGGCGGCCGATGAGGATCGGGTGGCGGCCCCGCGTGCCGGTTCATCCTACAGCGGGCACCGGCCTGTCACCTTGTCGAGGCAGCCCAGCAGGACCCGGTTGAACTCCTCGGGCTGCTCCATGTTGGACAGGTGTGAGGCCGACCGCAGGATGGCCAGCTCGGCCACCGGCCGGGTAGCGGCTCGTGGTATCGCAGAGCACTAGGCTGCGGACCATCTGGGGATATTTGAGCGCGAAGATCTGGCCGATCATGCCTCCCATGGAGAGCCCGACGAAGTGTGTCTCCGTGATGCGGAGCCCCGTGAGGAGCCCGTGGACATCCTCGGCCAGCTGCTCGAGCGCATAAGGTCCTGGTGGGGCGCTGGTCTGGCCGTGGCCGCGGGTGTCGAACCGGAGGACGCGGTACCGCCCGTTCAGGGCGCGGGCCTGCTCGTCCCACATGGAGAGGTTCGTGCCGAGCGCGTGGCCGAGCGTCACGACGGGGCCCTCGCCCTCGAAGGCGTAATGGATCTCGATGCCGTTGGCCGTGAGTTTCATGGCCTCTCCTGCGCCGCGCCGCTCAGCACGACGACGCGCTGACCTGCTGCCGGTCCACGCCAAAGACCTTGCGCAGCCTGACGCCGATGGGCGTGCCGAGGAGGGCCGCCGCGCCCCAGAGCCAGCCGTGGAGGCTCGTGGAGGCGACCCCGCTGAAGTACGCCCCGATGTTGCACCCGAAGGCAAGCCGGGCTCCGTAGCCCAGCATGAGTCCCCCCAGAACAGAGGCGGCGACGATGCGGAGGGGAACGCGCCGCGCGGGGGCAAAGCGCCCGGCCAGGCCCGCCGCGAGAAGCGCCCCCAGGATGATCCCCAGGTCCATCACCGTCGTCACGTCGGCGAGCACCGGAGCCGCCAGTGCCGCCTGCTGGAACTCGCCGCTCCAGAAGGCCACCGTCGAGAGGTCGTACCCCACAGCCTGGAGCGCCTTGGCCCCCCAGAGCGCGAAGGCCCACGTGATCCCCCACGGGTGGCCGGCGAGGACGAGCGTGAGCGCGTTGAGGACGGCGAGCGCGACCCCGCCCGCCAGGAGCGGCCAGGGCCCACGGAGGACGCGCGCCCAGCCTCGAACCGGCGGCATCGCAGGCGCCGGCACGCCCAGGCGGCGCCGCTCGATCCACCACGTCGCGGCGGCGATGAGCAACAACGCGACGAGCTGCGCCGCCACCGCCCAGGTCCACCCGAGCGTGTCCCCCAGCGACACCTCACCCAGCGACGGGGTGTTCCACCAGAAGGGCATGTGAAACGTCGCCACGACGGAGCCCGCAATGAACGCCAGGAGCGTCAGCGTCATCGGCGTCGCGCCTCCTCCAAACTGGAAGAGGGTGCCCGACCCTCAGCCGCCCCCCATCTGCATGCCGATGGCGAAGATGAACGCCCCGACCAGGACCGACACGCCCGCCGGCGCCACTGCCCCGCCGACCACCGTCCCAAAGACTTCGCCCGCAGCCAGCATAGGAGCGAAGAGGAGCGTGGCCACGGCGAGCATCAGCATCTGGGCCCGGAGGCCGCGGCCGTCGCCGGCGGTGACGAATACGCGGAACGCCGTGGTGAAGCCGAAGAAGGAGTGATAGAGGACGAGGCCGCAGCCCGCCCCGACTAGGAACAGCCCGGCGTGCCGGAACCCGTACTGCGCCCCCAACCAGGCCGCGCCGCCCAGGAGCAGCGCTCCGGCCGCCCCGACTACCCGCGGCTGGACGCGCCTCGGCGAGCGTCTGGCGGCACCCGTGGCGGGCATCTGAATGGCCGACATCGCGGTACGGTCCCTCCCCCGTTTCGAAGTTTACTCCTGGGTGGCGGTGCTGGGGCAGATCTGATTGTACGCGCAGTAGCGGCAGACCTGGTAGGAGGGAGTTGGCGCCAACTCCCGCGCGCGGATGCCGGCCGCCGCCGCGTGGATGGCCGCCTCGGCCTCGGCCAGGTCCCCGGCCGTCGGCGCGTGCGTCCCGACGAGGCCGGACTCCAGGAACCGGAGCTCGACCTTCTCGGGGAGGCGGCCGAACATCTCCTTCCAGGCGAGGGCGTAGATCTGGAGCTGGAGGCTGTCGCGGGTCCGCCGGTCGGCGTCCTTCTGGGTGCGGATGTCCGAGGACTTGTAGTCGATGATTGCGACGCCTGCCTCGGTCTCGTCCACCCGATCCCAGCGCCCCCGCACCTTGGTGGGACCGAGGGCGAACCCGAACTCGCGCTCGACATGGGTCGGCTTCGTCCCGGAGGCCTCCTCTTCGTGCCAGAAACGGGTGAGCGCCGCGCGGCCGGCGGCCTTCCGCGCCTCCTCGTGCTCCCACGTCAGGAACCCCTCGTTCCGCCACTCGCGCTCGAAGACCGCCAGGAGATCTTCGATCGGCGTGAAGAGCCCGGCGACGCGGCGCCGGAGGTAGTGCTCCACGACCTTGTGGAGGGTGCTCCCGTAGGCCACCGAGTGGTGGCGCATGATCGGCACGCTGAGGATGTGGATGTACCGGTACTTGAGTGGGCAGGTCTCGTAGTCGTCCACCTGCCGGAAGCTGACCGTGATCGGCTCGTCGGGGGCGAGCGGGGGGAGCGCGTCCGCCGCCGTCACGGGCGGCGGGGCGTGCCGGTGAAGCTCCTCGACTGCCCTGGACTTGAAGGGGCGCACCGCGTCCTTGGGAAGGTCCAGGGCCTCCAGGACGAACTGGCTGACTTTCCTCTCGCGGGCACCACCGTAGTCGCGGGCCGACGTGAGATAGAGCTCCTTCTTCGCCCGGGTCATCCCGACGTAGAAGAGGCGGCGCTCCTCCTGCATGTGGAAATCCCCGATGGGCAGCGTGTCCTTGATTAACTCGTCCGGGAGCTCGAGGGCGTCGCGCCGGCGCGGCCACGGGAACTTCTGCCCGACGAGGCTCACCAGGAACACGACCGGGAACTCGAGCCCCTTGGCCTTGTGCACGGTGAGGACGTGGACCGCGGGCGTGTCGAAGTCGGCCTCGGCCACCGGCGGGTCGTCGCCGGCATCGATGAGGGCGTCCAGATGGTTGACGAACTCCCGGACGTTATCGTAGCGGAGCACCCGCGAGGCGTCACGGATGATCCGGAAGAACTTGCCGACGTTCTGGACCTCGCTCTCTTTCTCCGGGGGCGCCTTGGAGTAGCGCGCCACCTCCCCCGAATCCTGGAGGAACTGGTAGAGGAGCTCGCCGGTGGGCATCTCGCGCGCCAGCTCCATGTAGCGCTCCAGGTCCTTGAGCAGCTTCCGGATGGCGAGCATCCCCTCCGCGGTCATCCCGTCAGCCACCTCAGGAATCTCATCGAGGCGGCGCAGGACGTCGTAGAGCCAGCGGTTCCGGCGGTCGGCGTAGGTGGCGCAGCGGGTGAGGTCCACGATGGGGACCTGGTAGAGATCCGACGAGGCCAGGTGGTGGAGGCTGATCGAGTCGTCGGGGTGAGCCACCGAGCGGAGGAAGGCAGTGAGCAGGCGGATCTCGGGGCGGCCGTAGAGGCCGGCGTTGCCCGAGAAGGTCCAGGGGATTCCTCTGAGGTTGAGGGCGCGGAGGAACGGATCGGCGTCGTTGTTGGCGCGGACCAAGATGGCGAAGTCCCCGTGACGGTAGGCCTTGCTCGCGACCTTTTCCTCGATGAGCGCGGCCACAGCGTCCGACTCGGCCGTCAGCCTGTCGTAGTGGAGGTGGATCGGCGCCGGGCCCGGGCCGTGCTCGGCCTCCAGTTTCTTGGCGATGCCGTACTTCACCTCCAGCCGATCCGGGTTGTTGTACGTGATGAGCCGGTAGGCCGAGTCGAGCACCTCCTGGTGGGAACGGTAGTTCTTGGTGAGGACGATTTCCCGCGCGTCGGGATAGACCTCCTTGAAGCCGAGCACGTTCGAGATCGCCGCTCCACGGAACTTATAAATTGAGTTGTGGACGACCACACTGTCGGCGATGAAGTTGTGGGTCCGCTCCACCTCGAGGTCGTACACCACACTCGTTCGGATCTCTTCCGACACATTCACAACGCGCTCGTAGACAACACGATTGCCCCTCACGACCGGCAAGTAGTGCCCGGGAAGCACGTTCCCAGCCGGCATGACCAGCGCCGACTTGTGCTGCACGTTCGTTGTGCCGACGTCGAATCGAGCTTCGAGAATTCCTTCCGACAGATCGCGAAGAAGTTCAGCTCTTGCGCCTGTCTCCCGTAGGGATGGGCTGGTCATCTGAACCCGCCACCCCCTCCTGGCCTTGAGCAGCGGGAACCCACCCGCCCGCAATCTTTCGATCACAGTCCGATCCGATGTCTCACACGACACCGCGTGCAGAATCTGCGGCGCTTTCAGGAGGGGACGGCGCTTCTTCGGGATGTACCGCCGATAGCACATCTTGACGATGACTTTCACTCGTGACTGGCCACCGCGGCGCACACCACCCAGAGCAAAATGATGCGCATCGAGGTTTACACCGATATCGGAGGCCAACCTCTCTGCATTTTTTCTCGTCTCCAGCTCCCGGTAGAGCCGCTCCAGGTACTCGCCGACGACCATCATCTTGCGCCGAGGCTTAAACGGCAGGGTCGGGATCGAATACTTGAGCGACCAGAGCGCTTCAAGATACCGGGCCTCCTGCTCGGAACGGCAAGCACGAAGGCCGACGATGCGATCCGCAGAGCGCTCCAGGCACAGCCGAACGGACAGGTCATTCGTAACGCCAATCCGCCAGCCCAGGTCGCGCCGTTCCATCAGATACACGTAAGTGAACTCCTTGGAGGCGGCCACCCTTGGCACCCGACAGAACATCTTGTGGTTATCAGTTACGGTGATGCGGCGGCCCGATTCGGTCTCGAAGGTCAAGAAGCGGGCATACTTTTCTCTCTGGAAGACGCGAGTCACGACGCTCACCCCGAGCAAGCCTTTCCCCACCGCCGTTATGGCCTGGTCCCCAGGTTGAATCGCCTCAATCGAACGGGGACCCCCGGGGGTTTCTACCTGTGTGCCTGGCGGAAGACACTGGTCGTCGTCGGCCACGACGGCGAGATTCCGGTGCCGCGTGCTCAGGAGCTTCACCAGCTCGAACTGGGCGTAGTTGGTGTCCTGGAACTCGTCCACCAGGACGTACTTGAAGCGCCGCTGGTACCCCTGGAGGATGTACGGCCGGGTGCGGAAGAGGCGCAGCGCGTACACGATCTGATCGCCGAAATCGGCGCACCCCTCCCGAGCCAGCAGCTCCTGGTACTTCGCGTAGGTCCGGGCCAGCTCCCCCTGCCGGGCCCCCCGGTCGCGGAGCTCCTCGTCATCCGGGCGCGCGGCGGCCTCGGCCCGGATGCGCTCGGCGAAGGCCAGGTACTCCTCCGGGGAGACGTCCTCGTCCTTGGCCCGGCTGATCAGGGAGATGATCGCCTGGATGTGCTTGGTCGGGTCGCCCAGCGGCCGGTAGTAATCCAGCGGCAGCTCGAAGAGGTGGTCGCGGAAGAAGATCACCTGCTCGGCCCGGTTCAGCACGCGGAAGTCGGGCGTCAGCCCCAGCTCCAGCGCGTTCTCCTTCAGGAGGCGGTCGCCGAAGGCGTGGAAGGTCGAGATCCACACGTCGGCATAGCCGTAGGGGACAAGGGTGTCCACCCGCTCCTCCATTTCGGCCGCGGCCTTGTCGGTGAAGGTCAGGGCGAGAATTTCTTCGGGGCGGCAGCGTTTGGTCGCGATGAGG
>Ga0209342_10001662_pt1 | contig 24687 bp, 22 predicted proteins | sample RifCSP16_2_FD_184023 | JGI IMG/M metagenome (GOLD analysis project Ga0209342, IMG submission 184023) | Soil microbial communities from Rifle, Colorado - Rifle CSP2_sed 16_2 (SPAdes) (version 2) | ecosystem: Environmental > Terrestrial > Deep subsurface > Rock core/Sediment | place: Rifle... | reverse complement strand
CACCGAGGAGTCGAAGCGGGCGATCTCCTCGAGCGCGATGCAGAACGAGAGCAGGTCACCGCCCTGGCCGCCCCAGCGCTCCGGGAACGGGATGCCGAACAGCCCCATCTCGGCCGCGCCGCGCACCACCTCGAGCGGGAACTCCTCGCGCTCGTCGTACCCGGCGGCGGCGGGCGCGACCACCTCCTCGGCGAAGGCTCGCACCGCCTCGCGGAGCGCCTGCTGCTCGGGCGTGAGCTCCAGGTCCACCGCCGCCCAGCGTAGCCCTTCCCGAGGGCGGGGCAGCGGTGGGACACTCTTGCGGTCGTGGATGTCGACATGGTGGGGAACCCGCTCGAGACCGGCCGACAGGCTGTATCCCGTCGCGCCTGGCCCGACGCATACGAGGCGCTCGCTGCGGCCGATGCAGCCGGCGACCTTCGGCCCGAAGACCTCGAGCTGCTCGCCAAGGCCGCATGGTGGACCGGTCACCAGAACGAGTCGATCGAGGTCCGCGAGCGCGCGTACGCCGGCTACCTGGACCGCGGTGACAAGGCAAGCGCCGCCTTCCTGGCGCTCACGCTACGACGCGAGCACGGCGCCAAGCTCCAAGGCTCCGTCGCGAAGGGATGGCTGAACCGCGCCGAGCGCCTCCTTCAGGACGAGCCCGACTCGGTGGCGCACGGCTACCTCGCGCTCGCGCACGGCCAGCTCGCGTGGAACCGCGGCGAGCTCGAAGACGCCCTCGAGGAGATCGAGCGGGGCGTCGAGATCTCGCGCCGCTTCGAGGACGCCGACCTGCAGGCCTGGGCCTCGATGTACCGGGGCATGGTGCTGGTCGACCTCGGCAAGGTCGAGGAGGGATGGGTCCTGCTCGAGGACGTCAGCGCCGCCGCCGTCGGCGGGGAGCTCGGCGGCTACACGACCGGCGGGATCTTCTGCAACGTGATCAGCACGTGTCGCGACCTGGCCGACTATCGGCGCGCCAGCGAGTGGGCCGATGCAGCCAAGCGCTGGTGCGAGAGGCAGTCGATCAACGGCTTCCCCGGCGTGTGCCGGGTCCACCGGGCCGAGGTCATGCGGCTCCTCGGCACCTGGAGCGAGGCCGAGACCGAGCTGCGCACGGCGTGCGACGAGCTGTACGAGTTCAGCCCGGTGCACGCCGGAGCTGCCTTCCACGAGCTCGGCGAGGTGCGCCTGCGGATGGGCGACCTCGCGGGCGCCGAGGAGGCGTTCCGCCGAGCGAACGAGATGGGCGAGGACCCGCAACCGGGGCGCACGATGCTGCTGCTCGCGCAGGGCAAGGTCGATGCGGCCGCCTCCTCGATCCGCCGAAGCCTGGAGGACCAGTGGAGCAAGCTCGCGCGTGCTCGACTCCTGCCGATGCAGGCCGAGGTCGCCAAGGTCGCGGGCGATCCCGCGACGGCGCTCACCGCGGCCGAGGAGCTCGACGCGATCGCCGAGGAGTTCGGGTCCCAGGCGATCCGTGCCGCGGCCGACTGGTCGCACGGCCTGGCCGACCTGGCCGGCGGACGGGCGGCCGACGCCGAGCGTCGCTTCCGTAGGGCCCGACAGGGCTGGCGCGAGATCGACGCCCCGTACGAGGCGGCGCGGGCGGGCGTCGCCCTTGCCGAGGCGCACGAGGCCGAGGGAGACACGGAGGCCGCGCGGCTGGAGCTCGAGACCTCGCTCGCCGCGTTCGAGCGCCTGGGCGCTACGCCCGATGCGGTGCGGACCGCCGCGCGCCTGTCCGCGATCGGCGCGGCCGCCGCAGGACCCGCCGTCGCGAAGCGCACGTTCGTGTTCACCGACATCGTGGGCTCCACGAACCTGCTCGAGGCCATCGGCGACGAGGCGTGGACCGACCTCCGGCGGTGGCACGACGACACCCTGCGGACCTGCGTCGCGGACCACGGCGGCGAGGACGTCGACCACACCGGTGACGGGTTCTTCTTCGCCTTCCCCAACGCCGCCTCCGCGGTCGCGTGCGCGCAGGAGATCCAGCGCAGGCTCGCCGAGCACCGCCGGGACCACGGGTTCGCGCCCCAGGTCCGGATAGGGATGCATGCCGCGGAAGCGACGATGCTCGGCGAGAACTACAGCGGGATGGGCGTGCACACGGCGGCGCGCGTCGGCGCGGTCGCCGAGGGCGGCGAGATAGTCGCGAGCGCCTCGACCCTCGAAGGACTGCCCGGGATCGACGTCGCCAATCCGCGCGAGGTCGATCTGAAGGGCATCGCCGAGCCAGTGGCGGTGGTCTCGATCGCCTGGCGCTAACGCCCGGCCACCACCATCGGCTCGCGGAAGGCCTGGAGGGCGTGCGTGCGCTCGAGCAGCTCGCGCGCTCGGGCGACCTCCACCGCCCCGCCCGCGGCCTCGGCGCCGAACAGCTCGGCGATCCACACCACCCGCGTGGCGACGTCCTTCAAGGTTCCCCTCGCCCGCTCCTCGGCGAGCAGCTCCAGTGCCCGCTCCAAGGCCGCATCGCGGTCACCCTCGGCGAGCAGGATCTCGCTCTCGGCATCCGCGAGCCAGCCGGCGGGCGCGGGGCCCTCGGCGCTGGCGATCGGCGAGGTCTCGGCCAGGACCCGGCGCGCCGCCCCGGTCTCGCCGGCGTCGGCCAGGGTCTTGGCGAGGGAGCTGGCCGTCCACGTGATGATGCTGCGCTCCTTCAGCTCGCGGCACAGACGGTAGGCCTCGCGCAGGTCAGCGGTGGCCTCCTCGGTGCGTCCGGCCAAGCGTCTACCGATCCCGCGTGAGGTGAGCGCGCTCGCGAGCTCCCATCGTGCCGAGAGCTCGCGGAACGCGCCGACGGCGCCGTCCAGGTGCGCCTCGGCCTCCTCGAGCCGATCCATCCGGCGCAGGGTCGAGCCCACCGACTCCCGCGCCACGCCGATCGAGAACCGGTCGCCCGAGGCCTCGGCGAGCGCTAGCGCCTCCGACGCCAAGGCGAGCGCGTCCTGCTCGTCGCCGACCTCGCCCTCGAGCATCGCGAGCGTCACGAGCGCCCGGGCCTCGGCCCACGCGTCGCCCTCGAGGTTGCGCCGTGCGATCCCGAGGGCCTCCTGGAACATCCCGCGTGCCGTCTCGAGGTCGCCGCGCCAGTACGGCTCCCACCCGGCGACCAGCAGCGTGCGTGGAAGCGTCCACTCGTCGCCGAGCTCACGCGCCGCAGCGAGTGCCTCCCCGAGGAGCTCGGCCGCGCGGTCGCGGTTCCCCCGGATCGACAGCTCGATGTCGCCCAGGAACCGCGAGGCCTGCGCCCGGACCTCGGGGTCGCCGCCGCCGAGCGCGAGCGCGTGCTCGAGGGCCGGCGCCGCGCGTTCGAACTCCCCCTGCCAGTAGCGCGCCTCGCCCTGGCTCGCCTGGATGTGTGCTTCGCGCAGGCCCCAGGAACGCTGGGGCCCGGCGAGATCGAGGGCCCGCCCGTACAGTTCCTCGGCGGCGCCGATGTCCGAGCCCTCCAACGCGACGTCCCCGGCGTGCGCGAGCGCCTCGACGGCGCGCTCGGCGATCTGTCGGTTCCCCGGTTCCAGGTCTAGCGCCGCGCGCGCCGCGCGTTCGAGGTGATAGGCGATCGAGCGCGGGTACCGCGCGGCGGTCTCCCGGTCCTTGGAGAGCTCGTCCGCGACCCGGAGGTGCAGGCGCTCTCGCTCTCGTTTGGGCAGGCTCTCGTATGCGACGTCTCGTACGAGACCGTGCCGGAACCGCCACACCGACGGGCGGTCCTCGTCCCGCAGCAGCAGCTCCTCGTCCTCGAGGACGTCAAGCACGTCCTCGTCGGCGTCCACGATCAGGGCGAGCTCGGACACGTCGAAGGTGGCGCGCGAGAAGACCGAGGCCTTGCGCACCACGTCCCTCGCGTGCTGCGGGAGATGGTCGATCCGCGAAGCGATCACCGCCTGGACCGTCGGCGGCAGCAGCCCCTCGGGCAGCGGGCCGGTGTCGTGGGAGATCGACTCTCCCGTGTGCCGGAGCATGCCCGTGGTCTCCACTATGAAGAAGGGGTTCCCGCCGGCGTGACGCGCGATGCGTTCGGCGGCCTCTGCGTCCAGGCCTTCGCCGGCCTCCAGCGCGAGCTCGGTCGCGTCGTCCAGCGACATCGCCTCCAGGTAGACCGTTAGCGAGTCCCCCCGCCCCCCGCCCCAGTCCGGCCGCTCGTCCAGCAGCGAGTACCGCGCGACGCAGAGCACGAGGAGGGGTATCGCACCCGCCTCGCGCACGAGCTGTTCGACCAGGTCCAGCATCGACGGCTGCGCGGCGTGAAGGTCTTCGAACACGAGAACCACAGGACCGTCCCGACCGAGCCCCTCGAGGAGCGTGAGGAGACCCGAGCGGATCTCGGCGATCCTGTACCGCCGTTCCAGGTCGCGTCGCTCCTCCCCGATGCCGAGCGCTATCCCCAGGCGCGCTACCACCGCGTCGGACTCCTCCTGCGGGCAGCAGCGCAACACCATCCGCTGGAGGGAGGCGAGCAGCCGGTCAGGCGGGGCGTCCGACTGCTCACCCATCTCGTGGAGCAGCACCTGGGCGACCGGCGCGAAGGTGACGTCCTCCTCGAACGGGCTGGCGCGGCCCACGAGCACCTTCGCGTCGTCCGGCAGGCCCGCGAGGAACTCCTCGGCCACGCGGCTCTTGCCGATCCCCGGCTCGCCCAACAGGCTGACCAGGTGCCCGCGCCGCGTCTCGCGCGCGGCCTCGAACGCGTCGTTCAGGAGGCGGAGCTGGCGTCGTCGGTCGACGAACGGGATCGTGCGCCGCGTCGAGCCGGGCGCGAGCGCCACTACCGGCCAGGCCTTGGCCTCCTCTTCGAACCCCTTGGCCTCGACCCTGCGCATCGGGCCATACTCGACCTGGTTCTGCGAGAGGAGGAAGACGGTCTCAGAGACCAAGACTGCCCCCGGGTCGGCCGCCTCCTGCAGTCGCGCCGCCAGGTTCACAGTGGCGCCGAAGATCAGGCCCTGCTCTGACGCCTCGACGCCGATCGCGACCGGCCCCGTGTGGATGCCCACACGGGGCCGCAGCGGCGCCGGCATGCCGAGCGCGTCGCCTAGGCGCTGGATCCGCTCGTCCAACGCGAGGCCCGCCCGCACGGCCCGGAGCGCGTCGTCATCGTGCGCGTGCGGGATGCCGAAGACGCCTACCACCGCGTCCCCGGCGAAGTTGTAGGCGCGGCCGCGGAGCGCCTCGAACTCGTCGGCCACGACGCGGTAGTAGGCGGCGATCACCTCGCGGTAGCGCTCGGGGTCGACGAGGGTCGACAGCTTCGTCGAGCCGATGAGGTCGACGAAGATGACGGTGACGACCTTGCGCTCCTCGGGCGGCGGCGCCCCGACCGGGTACCCGCAGTTGGGGCAGAACCGCGCCTCATCGGGCAGCGGCAGTCCGCACCGCTCACACGTCGGGTTGCCCACGGCCGCAGTCTACGGGGGGGTGGCGGACGCTACTCCTCGACGACGCGGAAGCCCTCGATGTCCAGGATCGAGCCGGTGCGCTCGGCGTCGGGCTTCACCACGACCTCGACGCGCTCGCCCACCTCGAGGGGCCCCTCGTCCGGCGGATCCAGCACGCGGTGAAGCATCACGGCGTCGGCACCGTCGAGGCGCACGAGGCCGAAGGTCTCCGGCGTCTCAAGCGGGTCGCCGTCCGCATCGACGAACGCGATCGTGAACGAGACGAGCTGACCCCCCGGTCCGACCTCGACGTCGGGCGAGAGCTCGGCGAAGCATCGCTCGCAGAACGACCGGGCCGGCACGTACGTGTACTCGCACGCCTGACAGCGCGAGCCGAGAAGGACCCCTAGGTCGCGGAGCGCGATGAAGAACGCCTCCCCGGCGAGGCCCGGCGTGTAGCGGTGGCGGATCGGCAGGTCGCCGTCGATGCGGCGGACCTCGTCGGGGCGCGCGATCTTCTCGATCATGTGGCCTCCCCCTGCGGCGGGGCGGTTTCGCTCGTACCTGCCATCCGCGGACGGAAGTACTCGATGTCGAGGATCGACCCGGTGCGCTCCTCCTCGGGCCTCCATACCGCCTCGACCGCCATCCCGATCGAGACGTCCTCGGCGGCGACTTCGCCCAGCTTGTGCAGGAACCCACCGTCCGAACCGTCGATAGCGATCACCGCCGGGATCTCGGGCTGATCGAGCGGCTGCATGTCCCACCGGACATGGCAGATCGAGAACGTTTCCACCACGCCGGTTCCCTCCACCTGCACCCACCCGTCGGTGGCGCGGAAGCAGCGCTCGCAGAACATCCGCGGCGGGACGAGAACCCTCTCGCACCGGCGGCACGCGCGGCCGAAGATCTCACCTGCCTCCAGACCGTCCAGGAACCGCCCGATCCCGACACCCGCGTCCCACGCGTACTCCGCGCCCAAGGCGTCCTCGACCGCGCCGACGGCGCCCCGGAACTCGGCTTCGGACAGCGACCGGCCAGGCGTTGCCCTCGGCGGCGTCGGCGGCGCAGAAGCCGTCCTCATCGGCCCGCCGTCGCGGCCCATCACGACCACGGTCCCGACCTGCATCAGATCGCCCCAAGCCTGGGCCACACCCCGCTCCGGCGTCCCGGGAACCTGGCGGGCGCCGGCCTCACCGCGGAGCTGCCAGAAGAGCTCGGCCACCTTCATCAGACCCGCGGCCGCGATGGGGTTGCCCACGCCGAGGAGGCCGCCGGAAGGACAGGACGGAAGATCGCCGTCGCGGTTCAGCACGCCGTCGCGGACAGCCTCGGGCGCCTTGCCCTTGTCGAACAGCAACAGCCCCTCGAGATGGTGCAGCTCCTTGTAGTCGAACGGGTCGTACGGCTCGGCGATGTGGATCTGCTTGCGCGGCTCTGTCACGCCGGCCATCGCGTACGCCGAACGCGCCGCGTTGGCGACGTACTCGGGGAAGACGAGGTCCCGGTTGGTCCAGTACGCGGTGTCTAGGTTCCAGCCGACCCCCTGTATCCAGACCGGCGCCTCGGTGATGTCCTTCGCGGCCTCCTCGCTCGCGACGACGAGCGCCACCGCCCCGTCGCTGATCGGCGAGACGTCCAGGCGTTGGACCGGCCACGCCAGCGTCTCCGACGCGAGCACATCCTCGACCGTGATGTCGGCATCCCCCAGCAGCGCCGCCGGGTGGTCGGCCGCGTTCCGCCTGTTCTTCACCGCGACCTGCGCGATGTCGCGCTTGTCCAGCCCATAGGCGTGCATGTATCGGTTCATCTCGAGCGCGAAGATCCACAGCAGGTTCGGGCCGAGCGGACGCTCGAGCAGGTTGTCGAAGATCGTGAGGAACGCGCCCTGCGGGTGCGGCTGCGTGGAGGACATCTTCTCCTCGGCGACCGCGAGCACCACGTCGGCCATCCCGCTCGCGACCGTGGAGTACGCCTGGATCGCGGTGAACACGCCGCTGCCCCCGCCCACGTACGTCCGGATGAACGGCTTGCCGAACGCCCCCGCGCCGTCGGACAGGTACTCACCCTTCATGTGCACGCCGTCGAACGCGTCGGGCGCGCTCGTGAGGCAGACGGCGTCCACGCGATCCAGCGCGAGCTCGCACGACGCGAGCGCCTCACGCGCGGCCTCCCACGCGAGCTCCTTGCCCGTCTCCTGCGCGCGCCGGACGAACCGCGTCATGCCCGCACCCACGACCGCCACCCGCCCCATCAGTGATCGCCGCCCAGGTACTCGATGATCTGCAGGGCGTTGCCGTCCGGGTCGGCGAACGAGGCGAAGCGCGCCCTGCCTTCGACCTCGCCGACGTGCGCCTCGAACACCACACCCCTTGCCTCCAGGGCGAGCTTGGACGCGTCGAGATCGTCGACGCGCAGCACGACCGTGCCGCCAGAGGGAAGCCTTGGGCGCTCACCCGCGCCGTGCAGGCCTAGGCGCACGGGGCCCGCGTCGAACTCGGCCCAGTCGTCGCCGTCGCGCCGCAGGAGCGTCAGACCCACGACATCGGCGTAGAACGCCACCGAGCGGTCCATGTCGCGCGTCCAGAACCAGACGTGGTCGACGATACGCCCGCTCATCCGCCGGCTCCTTCGTCGTTAGCGAGCACGACGACCGCCGCCGAGGTGCTCGGCACCGCGCGGGCCGACTGCGCGACCGCCACGTAGGCCTCGTCCACCTGGCGCTCACCGGCCTCACCGCGGAGCTGCTCAACACACTCGAGCAGCCGCACGAGACCGTTCGCCTCGAACAGGTTCCCCTGGCCGAGCGAGCCGCCCGACACGTTCACGGGTAGGTCGCCGTCGGGGTCGAGCTCGCCGTCCTCGAGCAGCCCGGCCAGGTCCGCGGCTTCGCCAACCCCCAGGGCCTCCAGGTGCTGGAGCTCGCGATACGCGTACGTGTCGTCGACCTCGAGCAGGTCGATCTCATCGGCCGGGGAACCCACCGCCGCCTGGCCATACGCCGACCTCGCCGCTCGCGTCACCGACTCGGCCTCGCCCCACGACCGGCTCTCCAGGGACGGGCTCCCGCTCGCCCACCCGGCGCCCAGTAGCCACACGGGGCCCTCCGACAGTTCGCGCGCTCGCTCCTTCGCCGCCAGCAGCACGACCACGCACCCGTCGGCGCGGCCCGCGATCTCCAGCTCGCGTAGCGGCCACGACACGGGGGCCGAATCGTCGACGTCGTCGACCGCGAGCTCGGCCGGATAGGCGGCCCGGGGGTTGTCCAGGGCGTTCGAACGGTTCTTGGCGGCGATGGCGGCGCAATGCTCCTCGGTGAGGCCGGTGCGTTCGAGGAACGAGTGCATGTCCAGACCCGCGACCGCAAGGGCAGGGATCCCCAGCGGGCGGTTCAGGACCGGGTCCAGCGCGAAGGCCTCTATCCGCCCGAGCGTCCGCACGTCCGAGACCTTCGAGTGCGCCTCGACCGCGACCACCGTTGCCAGGCCCGACCGGATCAGCATGAGCCCGGTGGCCACCCCGAACAGCCCGTCTGCCGCAACCGTGTGTACGGGCCGCTGCACGGCGCCGAGCTGGTCCGGCACGTACTCGTCGAAGATCGACGTGCCTTCGAGGAGGTCCTCCGAGCAGCAGACGAACGAGTCGACCTCGGTGCGGGGATCAACGCCGGCGTCGTGATAGGCGCGCGTGGCCGCCTCGAACATCAGCTCCTTGTAGGAGATTCCCGCGATGATCGGGGCGAACCCCGCGTGCCCGACGCCGACGACCGCGACCCTCGGCTCCACTGCCCTATCCTCCCACCGGCGACGTGGCCGAGACCAACCTCCCGGCTACGTCAGGAGCCGCCCAGGATCTTCTTCTTCTGCTCCTCGAACTCGGCCTGGGTGAGGACGCCGTCGTCCCGGAGCTTGGCCAGACGCTCGAGCTCGGTCATCGTGGATGGGGCGGCGGGGGGCGGGCCTGTCTGGCCCGTGGGCCCGCCCCGGTACATCCGCTCCTTGTTGAGCTCGCCCTGGTGGTAGATCGTCTTCTGGACCTCCTCGGGGTTCCGGATGTCCCCGAACACCTGGCGGCCGAACTCGCTCGCAGAGCTGATGACCAGGTCGCCGGCACCGATCATCCGCTCGAACACGCCCTGGTTGAACCGCACGTCGTTGATGGCCTCCAGCGGGATCTCCATCGAGCGCTTCGCGATCCACCCCTCGCGGTGGATGATCCGGTCCGAGGTCACGACGAAGTACGACGTGACCCAGGCGACGAACCTGCGCACCGGGTAGAGGACGAAGACGAACAGCGCGAGGGCGGAGCTACCCCAGATCGTGATGCTGCGCAGGAACCCGTCATCGGGCGCGAAGGCGAGCGCGCCGACCCACCCCGCCACCAGCAGCACCGTCACGGCGGCCGGACCGACCAGCGCGATCCAGTGCGGTCGGAGCTCGACGATCAGCTCCTCGTTCTCGATAAGCAGCCCGCGCGGGAACGGCACGAGCGAATCCTACTCCAGGTGCTCGACCGCACCGAACCGCACCGCGCGCAGCCCCCCTGGCGTGCGGACGACCAGGCCGCCCCTCTCGTCGACGTCCACGGCCTCACCCTCGACGAGGTCACCGTCGGTCGTGGTGGCGCGGACCCGCATCCCGAGCGTGGCGCATACCTCCCTGTACGCAGCGACCACCGCGCCGGCGAACGCTGGATGCGCAGGCTGGTAGCCGCGCGCGAACCGGGCCAGGAAGGCGTCGAGCAGGTCGGCCGCCCCGGCCTCCACGGCGCCGGCCAGTGGAAGATCGGAGGGCGGCGCTACGAGGTTCACTCCGACGCCGAGCACCACGTATCCGAACCGCCCTCCGGCAACCGCGGACTCGGCCAGGATCCCGCCGACCTTGCGCCCGGCAACCAGGACGTCGTTCGGCCATTTGCATGCCGCCCGGCGGTCGGCGACCTCACGACAGGCATGGGCGAGCGCGGTGCCGGCCAGGAGCGAGAGGAGCCCGCCGTCCTCGGGCGCGAGCGCCGGCCGGAGGACGATCGAGAACAGGAGGCCTCGCCCCGGCGTGTCCCGCCACTCACGCTCGAGCCGTCCACGCCCCTCCGTCTGGTGGCCCGCAGCAACCAGGGTCCACTCGGGCGCCCCCTCGGCGGCCATCGCGAGCGCCGTTGCCTGGGTGGAACCGGTAACCTCGTCGAACCGTACGGGAGCGCCGAGCCCGATCCCTTCGAGCGCGCGCACCAGGTCGTGTTCGGAAAGCACCGGACCGTTGACTCCCGTTGAGGGGTACCCGATTATCGGCTGCCGGAGCGGAGCGCGTTGGCCAAACCACGGATCTTGATCGCGAACCGCGGCGAGATCGCCGTGCGCATCATCCGCACCATCCGCGAGATGGGCTACACGTCGGTGGCCGTCTACTCCGACGCAGACCGGGAGGCTCTGCACGTACAGATGGCGGATCAGGCCTACCGGATCGGCCCCGCGCTGCCCGCCGACTCCTACCTTTCGATCGGGGCGATCCTCGAGGCGGCTCGCAAGGCCAAGGCGACGATGATCCACCCGGGGTACGGGTTCCTGTCAGAGCGGGCGCACTTCGCCCGCGCCGTCCACGAATCGGAGCTCACGTTCGTCGGCCCTCCCGCGGAGGCGATCGAGATCATGGGCGACAAGGCGGCCGCCCGCCAGGCGGCCGACCGGGTCGGCGTCCCCATCGTGCCCGGGACCCCGGAGCCGATCACGATCGCGGACGCCCCACGCGAGGCGGAGCGGATCGGATTCCCCTTGCTCGTGAAGGCGGCGTTCGGCGGCGGCGGCAAGGGCATGCACGTCGTCCGTAAGCCCGAGGAGCTCGAGAACGCGCTCGCCCGCGCGGCCCGTGAGGCCCAGGCCTACTTCGGGCGCCCCGAGGTCTTCCTGGAGCGGTACCTCGACCGCGCTCATCACGTCGAGGCCCAGGTGATCGCCGACGCGCGCGGCAACGTCTTCTTCCTCGGCGAGCGCGACTGCTCGGTCCAGCGGCGTCACCAGAAGCTGATCGAAGAGACCCCTTCCCCGGTCGTTGATGCGGACCTGCGGGCGCGCATGGGCGAGGCGGCCCTGGCCCTGGCCAAGGAGGCGGGGTACGTGAACGTGGGCACGGTCGAGTGCATCGTGGACGAGGACGGCTCGTTCTACTTCCTGGAGATGAACACCCGCCTACAGGTCGAGCACACCGTGACCGAGATGGTCACCGGCCTGGACCTCGTCGGACTGCAGATCCGCGTCGCGCTGGGCGAGAAGCTCGACCTGTCTGACGTCCGGCCCAAGGGCCACGCGATCCAGTGCAGGGTCAACGCCGAGGATCCCGCCCGCAACTTCCTGCCCGGCCCCGGGCGCATCACGCACTACCAGGAGCCATCTGGCCCGTTCGTACGGGTGGACTCGGCCGTGCGCCAGGGCAAGGAGATCCCCGCCGACTACGACTCGATGTTCGCCAAGCTGATCGTCTACTCAGACACGCGCGAGCGCGCGATCCATCGCATGGACAGAGCCCTCGGCGAGTTCCAGGTGGAGGGCGTGCCCACCACGATCCCGCTCCACCGTTGGATCCTGGGATCGCGGGCCTTCCACAAGTCCACGCACACGACCACCTGGCTGGAGAAGGCCCTCCGCGACGCGGAGCTACCCGGCGTGGATTGGACCCCGCCGCCGCCCGGAGCCGAGACCAAACCGGTCCCGGCGGAGCTCCTGCTGGAGGTCGACGGGCGCCGACTGCCGATCCGGATCTTCGACCAGCGCCGCGAGACAGCCCCTAAGGCCCCGGCCCGGCACACCGCGCACGGCGGGGAGCACGTCCACTCCGTCATAGCGGCCCCGATGCAGGGAACGCTCCTGCGGGTCCTGGTCGAGGCCGGCCAGGAGGTGCAGGCGGGTGATGTGCTCTGCATCCTGGAGGCGATGAAGATGGAGAACGCGATCCCTGCCCCTCGCGACGGCGTGGTGTCCGAGATCGCGGTGGGACCGGGTAGGGTCGTTCAGGCAGGCGAGACCCTGATCGTCATCGACTGATCCGGCTTCAGCTGGCGACGACGGTGAGCCGGCCGGGCTCCTCCGAGGCGCTTCCGGAGTTGCCTGGGCGCTCGGGTAGCCAGAACGAGAACACCGTTCCCTCCGGCCCCGACCGTTCGAGCCGCAGGCGCCCGCCGAGCGTCTCGGCCGTCTTCCTGCAGATGTACAGACCCAGGCCCGTTCCGCCGACGCTCCGCGTGGCCGACGAGTCGACCTGGTAGAAGCGGTCGAAGATGCGGTCGTGCGCCTCTCGCGGGATGCCTCGGCCCTCGTCTTCGACGCGGATCAGGATGCCCCCGTCGCGTTCCTCGGCCCGGACGGCGATGCGGGTGTCCGGCGGCGAGTACTTCAGCGCGTTCTCGACGAGGTTCGACAGCACCTGGTGCACCTTCTCCTCGTCAGTGTTGATCAAAGGCAACCCCGCGGGGAAACGCAGGTCGAACGTGTGGCCGTGGGCGCTCACACGTAGCTCGTCCACCACTCTCTGCGCTACCTGCTCCACGGAGCTGTAGGAGAGCGTGAGCGGCTCGACCTGGGACTCCAGCCGGGCCACGGCCAGCAGCTGCTCGATCAGCCGGCGCAGGCGACCGCTCTGGCGATCGGAGGCTTCCAGGAACGACCGTCGCTGTTCCTCGCCGAGGTCCGGCCCGAGCTGGAGCAGGGTCTTGATGTATCCCTGGATCGAGGTGAGCGGCGTGCGTAGCTCATGCGATACCACGGCGACGAAGTCGTCCTTCATCCGCGAGAGCTCCTTCTCCGTTTCCAGCGCCTCCTCAAGGCGACTGACGAGTCGGGAGTTCTCCAGGGAGGCGGTAGCGCCCCAATACGCTGCGACGACCGGGATCGCGAGGAGCGGCACCAGCAGCACGCTGCGCTCGGCCACGACGATCACGATCGGCGACATCGCGAACAGCGCGGCCGCCGTTCCGGCCTGGAACCAGAAGTCCGAGAGCAGGTAGGGCAGGATCGGCTCACGACGGGACAGGGCCAGCGCGATCCCGGCGAGCACGTCGTTGACCAGGAACAGCGTCGCCGCCGAGGCGAAGACGGCCCCGAGGCTCGCGATGGTGATCTCGTCCGCGCCGCCGAGCGCATCGAGCACGGCGCCCGCGGCCGCCACGGACAGCGTGTACTGCCCGACGTTGAAGAGCAGTTTGATCGGACGCTTGCCGAACACGAGGTCGGCTACGATCGTCGCGCCGGCGAAGACCAGCGCCGCCGCCGCCGTCCCGAAGGCGAGCAGGACGGCGAACCCGAAGGTTGTCGAGGTCCCGATCTCCTCCGTGTCGCGTTCGCGGGGCACGGTGATCGGGAACAGCTCGCCCACCAGAGCGAGGATCGCGAAGACCCAGAACTCGGCGCGGTTCGCGCGGATCGCCTCGACGTCCAGGTTCCGGACGTACCACCCTAGGAGGGCGAGGCCGGTAAGGGCCACGACACCCACGTATCCACGTACCGCCCAGGTCGTCGGATCGTCGGCGTCGGAGCCGCGCGAGCGTGCCGTGCTGCTCGGGCCTCCTACTTGCCTCCTGGCCACTTGCGGGGCGCGCCCAGCACGTAAACGAGGATCACGAGGAGCGCCGGTGAGTACCATGCGCGCCTCAGGAAGTTCTTCACCTGCCTCACCTCCTTCCCATCTGCCGGGGACGGAGCCGACCCGGAACCGCCGGGTACGCCTTCCGTTCCTCTGTGCTTCGGCCGCCCCCACCGTCCACCTGAGCGGATCGGCGAGCGCTGTTACGAAGGTAGCGGGGGTGTCCCCCGGGTGCCATCGTCCGATGGCCCCGTTTACGTGTGGGTCTGCGCCGTCTTCGGCTCCTGGGGCGGGGTAGTTCGAATGGCGGATGCTCGACGAGAGAACCGGGCAAGTTCCCACCGCGTTCGGCCTGGTTCAGGCACGATGGGGAACGGTCGATACCAACGCAGGGGCCGGCATCGGTCCGGAGGGAGCTTCAGGGTGATCCTGGTCGTGCTGGTCGCGTCGGCGTTCGCGACGGTACCGCTCGCGGGCGGGCGGCTCGGTGCCCTGCTCGAGCTTCGTTTCCGCGCCGCGTGGCTGCTCGGACTGGCCTTCGGCATCCAGATCGCCCTGGCGCTTCTGCCGGGAGAGAGCAGCGACCTACGGCTCGCGGTGCACGCGGCGACCTACCCGATGGGCCTGATGTTCGTTTGGATCAACCGCGACGTTCCAGGACTGTGGCTGGTCGCCAGCGGGGCGCTCGCGAACGGCGTGGCGATCGTGGCCAACGGCGGAGTGATGCCCACGACGGCCGAGGCGCTCCGGACGGCCGGCCTGGCCGTGGACCCCGAGGTGTTCGCGAACTCGGCCGCCCTGTCCGACCCCCGGCTGCTGTTCCTTGGGGACGTCTTCGCGATCCCCTCGTGGGTGCCGTTCGCCAACGTGTTCAGCATCGGCGACGTCCTGATCGCGGTGGGCGTGGCCTACACCGTCCACGCCGTGTGCGGGTCACGCCTGATACCCGGGCGTTTCCGCTGGTCCGGACCGCGGGCGCTCGAGAGCGCCTAGGCCGGAGCCCCCCAGGCGTCCCTGCCCGTGATCCGGAACCCCGAGTCGTGGACCTTGTAGGTGCGGTTCACGGAGATCAGGAGCGCGGTGAGCGTCTCGACGATCCGGGCCTGCGTGAGGTCGCCGGCGTCAACCCAGCGCAGGTTCGCGATCTGGTCGACCAGGCCGCCGACCACGGCCTTGGCCTCCCTGTCGGTCCCGCACACGAGGACGTCGCTTTCCAACTCGCGCCCGATGTCCTGCAGAGGCTCCCCCGAGATCGTGTGGAACGCCGCCACCATCCGAACGCCCGGCGACAAGATCGCCTTGGCCTGTTCGGCCGCGGAGCCATGCCACGGACGCACGACGTGCCACGCGCGGCCGCCCACGGCCGTCGCGAGCGGGCTCGTGCAGTCCACCACGATCGTCCCGTCCGCCACGGCACCCTTGATCGAGCGGTAGATCTCCGCCTGCCCCGCGAACGGCACCGTCACGAACACGACCGGCGATGCGGCGGCGGCCGCCTCGTTCGTCGTGCCGTCCACCTTCGCCCCGGCGCCCACGAGCTCCCGGGCCTTCTGCGCGGCCGCCTCGCCCTTCTCCTGCGAGCGCGAGCCGATCGTCACGTGGTTCCCCGCCTTCGCGAGCCGGAGCGTCAGGCCGAAGCCTTCCTCCCCCGTCCCGCCGATGATCGAGATGTCCATGGGCGCAGAGCCTAGTGGACCTGCCGGTGATAAGCCGGGCCGTCCGGCCCATGCCGACCCGGCCGATGGCCGGTGGGCCGCAAGGCTGCTCGGCTAGAGGATCCCGCGCGCCTCGAACGCGTCGGCCACGACGTTGGCCTCGTTCTGCCCGTACAGGGCCCGCGCCGCGTCCACGGTGGCCTGCGCGGCATCCTCGAACGGGGCGTCCACGGCGAACCCGAAGTGCGACGTGATGATGATCGTGTCGGCCTTCGTCCGCCCGAGCTCCTGATGGATCTCGTACAGGGCCCGCGACCAGATCTGGCCGTCGTGGTGACTCTCGCCGATCCGATCGGCCATCGTGAGATCCAGGTCCACGCGGCGCAGGCAGTGCGGCTCGCCGACCGCGTAGCTCACTGCGTCCCAGTCGGCTATGCAGGCCGGGTCGTACCCGCCCGAGACCGGGGCGCTCATCGTGTACGCCCAGTAGTCGGCGAACCCCTCGCCGATCGCGAGGGCGTCCTGGCTCTCGCCGAACCCCGGTACCTGGTCGACCTGGATCGCGTGCCCGTACTCGTGCCAGATGATCTCCATGTCCTCGGCGTCGTCGACGCCGCCCTTGCCGAACTGCAGCTCATCCTTGACCGTGTCGAAGAAGCTGTTGTCGAACCCCGCGCGGATCTTCACCGTCTGCGGCTCGTCGTTCACGTCGGTGAACCCGAGCGAGCGCAGGTACCGCTGGGCCTTCGTCACCGCGTAATACGCCATCACCTGCTCGAACCCGGTCTCCGAGCGGTCGTAGAAGTATCGCTCGCGGCCGCTGAAGGCACAGGTGGTCCCGCAGACGTCGGCCCAGTCGCCGCGGAGGTACCCGCTGTGGTCGAGGTTCCGCAGCCGGACCACCTGGTAGGCGCCCGCGAGGGCCGGGTAGTCGGCGTCGTTCTGGTCCTCGAGGCCCTGGTCCTGGAGGGTGACGACGGGGTTCGGCAGGAACACGAGCCCGAAGGGGCGCTCCTTCGTGCCGGCGGACACGGCCGGGAGCAGGGCGAAGGGCACCGACGCCGCGACGAGCGCGGCCGCGATGCGGAGCGTTCGGTTCTGGGGCATGTCTCGAACTCCCGACGAACGACGGTCTGACGAGTTTATCGACGGCCCCCTAGGGGCCGGGATAGGCCGAAGGGCCCGATGGGCCCCTAGTGCGGGTGATACTCGCCGAAGACCCGGCGGAGGACGTCCGACACCTCGCCGAGCGTCGCGCGGACCCGGAGTGCCTCCCGCATGGACGGGAGCAGGTTCCCGTCCGAACCTGCGGCCGCCTCGACGCGGGCGAGCGCCTGCTCGACGGCCCGCCCGTCCCGGGACACCCTGAGGGACCGCAGGCGCGCCACCTGGGCCGCGACCTCCTCCTCTCCGATCCGGAGCACCTCGACCGGTCGCTCCTCGGGGTCCTGGAACCGGTTCACGCCGACCACGACCCGCTCGCCGGACTCGATCCCCTGCTGGATCTTGAAGGCGGCCTCGTGGATCTCGTCCTGCAGGAACCCCTGCTCGATCGCGGCCACGGCGCCGCCCATCCCGTCGATCTTCTCCACGTACTGCCAGGCGCGAGACTCGACCTCGTTGGTCAGCGCCTCCACGTAGTACGAGCCGCCCAGCGGGTCCACGGTGTGCGTCACCCCGGTCTCGAGCCCGATCACCTGCTGGGTCCGCAGCGCCAGCTTGGCGGCGTGCTCGGTGGGTAGCGCGAGCGCCTCGTCGAACGAGTTCGTGTGCAGAGACTGCGTGCCTCCCAGGACGGCCGACAGTGCCTCGAGGGCCGTCCTTACGATGTTGTTCTCGGGCTGCTGGGCGGTGAGCGTCGCACCCCCGGTCTGCGTGTGGAAACGCAGCATCAGGCTCCTGGGGTCCCTGGCGCCGAAGCGCTCGGCCATGATCTTGGACCACATCCGGCGCGCGGCTCGGAACTTCGCGATCTCCTCGAAGAAGTGCATGTGGCAGGCGAAGAAGAACGACAGGCGCGGCGCGAACTCGTCGACCGCCAGGCCCGCGTGGATCGCCGCCTGCACGTACGCGATCCCGTTCGCCAGCGTGAACGCCACCTCTTGGACCGCGGTGGCCCCGGCCTCGCGCATGTGGTAGCCGCTGATCGAGATCGTGTTCCATCGGGGGATCCGCTCGCCGCAGTACGCGAACAGGTCCGTGATCAGGCGCATCGAGGGTTTCGGCGGATAGATGTACGTCCCTCGTGCCGCGTACTCCTTCAGCAGGTCGTTCTGCACGGTGCCGCTCAGCTCGGAGGCCGCGACGCTCCGTTCCTCGGCCACCAGCTCGTACAGAAGGAGCAGGATCGGGGCGGTCGCGTTGATCGTCATCGAGGTCGACACGCGGTCGAGCGGGATGCCGTCGAGAAGCCGCGCCATGTCCTCGACCGAGTCGATCGCCACGCCGGTCTTGCCCACCTCGCCCTCCGCGCGCGGGTGATCCGAGTCAAGACCCATCTGCGTCGGCAGGTCGAAAGCCACAGACAACCCGGTCTGCCCGTGCTCGAGCAGGTAGCGGAAGCGGGCGTTCGTCTCGGCGGCGGTGGCCATCCCGGCGTACTGCCGCATCGTCCACAGGCGTCCGAGGTACATGCTTGGATAGACGCCGCGCGTGAACGGCGGCTCGCCGGGCCTGCCCAGGTCGCGCTCGGGATCGAACCCCTCGAGGTCCTCGGGGCTATACACGGGCTTCAGCTCTATGCCCGAGTCGGTGGCTCGGCGCGGGATCTGGCTCATCGCGGGACCAGGGTAGCGGCTACGATCGGGCCCGTGGACATCGTGAACCCGCAGGTCGAGACCTACATGCGCTCGCTCCTTCACCGCTACGACGAGCCGGTGCTGCTGGAGATGGAGGCCGAGGGTCGCGAGCGAGGATTCCCGATCATCGGCCGGCTGGTCGGCGTGACGGTCGAGCTCCTCGCGCGCTCGATCGGCGCTCGGTGCGTGTTCGAGCTCGGGTCCGGGTTCGGATACTCGGCGTACTGGTTCGCGCGGGCGGTCGGGCCGGGCGGCGAGGTCCACTGCACCGACGGCGATCCCGCGAACGAGGCCAAGGCGCTCGGATACCTCGGGCGTGCCGGGCTCGACGCGCCGGTCCGCTGGCACGTGGGAGACGCCGTCTCGAACCTGGCCCAGGTCGACGGCGATTTCGACATCGTCTACGACGACATCGACAAGATCGGCTATCCGGATGCGTGGAGGGCGGCCGCCGAGCGGATCCGCGTCGGCGGCCTCTACATCTGCGACAACGTCCTTTGGTCCGGCGCCGTGGCCGACCCTGCCGGCGAACACGGCCGCGACCGCGCGACCACCGAAGCGATCCTCGAACACAACCGCCTGATCGCCGAGGACGCCCGTTACGTGTCTAGCATCGTCCCGACGCGCGACGGCGTGATGGTGGCCCTGCGGGTGACCTGAGCGGCTCGGGCGGCCCTCGTCCGTTCCGAAGTAGACTCCGCGCGGCCCGTCGACCGGACGTACACGTTCGCTAGCCGCGGCCCAGGTAGGCTCGGAGACAACGGCTGATGGCGAAGCGGAAGTCCGATTTCGGGACCCTCTACAAGGGCAGTCCGGGGCAATGGTCCTGGCTAGCCCACCGCATCACCGGCCTCGCGGTCATCCTGTTCCTGTTCGCGCACGTGGTGGATACCGCGGTCGTCGGATGGGGTCCCGAGGCCTACAACAGGGTCGTCGACGTCTACCACAACTGGGTCGTGAAGCTGATGGAGCTCGGCCTGGTCGCGGCGGTCCTGTACCACGCGATCAACGGCACGAAGATCATGCTCTTCGACTTCTGGCCCTCGACGACCCGGTACATGAAGGGGCTCTCGCTCGCCTCGACGGGGCTGTTCCTGCTGGCGATGCTCCCCATCACCTGGATCATGGGCGAGAGCATCCTGAACTCGGCGGGGATCCTCTGATGGCGGTCCAGGCCAGGGAGCACGCTCCCGCGGCGCCCGAGGGCCGGGCCCCGTCTGCCTACGCCGGCAGCCGCGACCGCCCCGCCGGCGGGTTCGAACTGTGGTCGTGGCTGTTCATGCGGATCTCCGGCCTCGTGCTGCTGGTCCTGGCCGTCGGCCACGTGCTGATCATGCATGTGCTCGATGAGGGCGTGGACCGCGTGGACTTCGGGTTCGTCGCGGCGCGCTGGGGAAGCCCGTTCTGGCGCACCTGGGACTGGGCGCTGTTGGTCCTCGCGCTGATCCACGGGATCAACGGGCTCCGCGTGATCGTGCAGGACTACGTGCGGTGGCCCGGCGCCCGCCTGGCCGTGAACATGGCCTTCTACGTGATCGGGTTCGTGCTGTTCGTGCTGGGGACCGTGGTCGTGTTCACGTTCGACCCGAACGCCTGGCCGGCGGTCACCTGAGATGACCACCTTCCACACCTACGACACCGTGATCGTCGGCGCCGGCGGCGCGGGCTTGCGCGCGGCGATCGAGGCCTCTGACCGGGTGAGGACCGCGGTGATCTCCAAGCTGTACCCCACGCGCTCGCATACGGGGACAGCGCAGGGAGGCGTGTGCGCGGCGCTCGCCAACGTCGAGGAGGACTCGCCCGAGTGGCACGCCTTCGACACGGTCAAGGGTGGGGACTACCTCGTGGACCAGCCGGCCGCGCAGCTGATGTGCGAGGAGGCCATCGACGCGATCTACGAGCTCGAGCACTGGGGCCTGCCGTTCAACCGGACGCTCGAAGGCAAGATCGACCAGCGGCGGTTCGGCGGCCACACGCGCAACCACGGCGAGGCGGCCGTCAGGCGCGCCTGCTACGCGGCCGACCGCACCGGCCACATGATCCTTCAGACGCTGTACCAGCAGTGCGTGAAGCGCAACGTCCGCTTCTTCAACGAGTTCTACGTCCTGGACCAGCTGATGGTGGACGGTGCGTGCGCCGGCGTCGTCGCCTACGAGCTCGCGACGGGCGAGATCCACGTGTTCCGGGCCAAGGCGGTCGTGTACGCGACGGGCGGGTTCGGCCGGATGTTCAAGGTGTCCTCCAACGCTCACACGCTCACCGGCGACGGTCCCGCGGTGCTCTACCGGCGCGGGATACCGCTCGAGGACATGGAGTTCTTCCAGTTCCACCCGACCGGCGTCTACAAGATGGGCATCCTTCTCTCCGAAGCCGTGCGCGGCGAGGGCGGCATCCTCCTGAACTCCGAGGAGGAGCGCTTCATGGAGCGCTACGCGCCGACGGTGAAGGACCTCGCGCCGCGCGACATGGTGAGCCGCGCGATCTTCCAGGAGATCAAGGAGGGCCGCGGTGCCGGTCCGAACCGCGACGCCGTGTGGCTGGACGTGCGCCACCTGCCGCGCGAGGTGATCGAGGAGAAGCTCCCCGACGTGACCGAGTTCGCGCGGGTGTACCTCGGCGTCGAGCCCACCACCGAGCTCGTCCCTATCCAGCCCACCGCGCACTACGCGATGGGCGGGATCCCCACCGACGTCGACGGACGGGTCGTGCTCGGCGAGGCCGAGACGCCGGTGCCGGGCCTGTACGCGGCCGGGGAGTGCGCCTGCGTGAGCGTCCACGGCGCCAACCGCCTGGGGACGAACTCGCTGCTCGACATCGTGGTGTTCGGGCGTCGGAGCGGCAAGCATGCCGCGACGTTCGCCGAGGACACCGACCTGCCCGAGCTCCCCGGGCAGCCCGAGGGCTCCGTGGCCGACATGGTCGGCGGCCTGCTGAACCGCCCTGAGGGCGCGAACGCCGCGGACATCCGCGCCGAGCTCCAGGAGCAGATGCAGGACCTGGCGTTCGTGATCCGCACCGAGGAGAGCCTGCGGAAGATGCAGGAGATCCTGGCCGGCCTGCACGAGCGGTTCGAGCGCGTGTACGTCCAGGACACCGGCAAGATGTTCAACACCGAGGTCATGGAGGTCGTCGAGCTCGGCTTCCTGCTGGACTGCGCCGACACGCTCGTGGCCGCTGCGCTCGCCCGCGACGAGAGTCGGGGCGGCCACTTCCGCGAGGACCACCCCCTGCGCGACGACGAGCACTGGTTGAAGCACTCGCTCGCGTACCGCCAGGACGACGGCTCGGTCCGGCTGGAGTTCAAGCCGGTGAAGCTGGGAACCTACGTGCCCATGGAGCGGAAGTACTGATGAGCGTAGGCGAGGTCCTCGAGGGCTCCGATCACCAGCAGGTGGGCTCGACCACCAAGGTCACGCTCACCCTGAAGATCCGGCGCTACAACCCGGAGCTGCGGGGCGAGGACTCCTGGTGGGACGAGTTCACGATCGAGGCCGATCCGGACGACCGGTTGCTCGACGCCCTGCACCAGGTGAAGTGGTACCAGGACGGCACCCTCGCGCTCCGGCGCTCGTGCGCGCACGGGATCTGCGGCTCGGACGCGATGATGATCAACGGCCGTAACGCGCTGGCGTGCAAGGTCATCGTCCGCGACCTGGTGCCGAAGGCGACCGTCGAGCCGATCCGCGGGCTGCCGGTGCTGAAGGACCTCATCGTGGACATGGAGCCGTTCTTCGCCGGCTACCGCTCCGTGCTGCCCTACATGATCAACGACTCGGGCGAGCCGGACACCGAGCGCCTGCAGTCCCCCGAAGATCGCCACCGCTTCGACGACACCACCAAGTGCATCCTTTGCGCCGCGTGCACTACCTCCTGCCCGGTCTTCTGGGGCGACGAGGAGTACGTGGGCCCCGCCGCCATCGTGAACGCCCACCGCTTCATCTACGACTCGCGCGACGAGGCCGGCAAGGAGCGCCTGAAGATCCTCTCGGACAAGACCGGGGTCTTCAGGTGCCGGACCACCTTCAACTGCACGGACGCCTGCCCCCGCGGCATCGAGGTGACCAAGGCGGTCCAGGACGTGAAGCGCTCGATCCTGTTCGACCGCTTCTAGCGGGCTGTTCCTTCCGATCGGACAGGTGGAGGCCGAAGTCACCCGGGGCGTGTGGTTCGAGGACAGGCGGGCTCGGCCTTGCCGCCGGCGAGGTGCGCACGCCCGACCTCGGCGGCACCTCGACCACGGACGAGGTGGCGACGGCGGTGTCGAAGGACCTCCAGGTCCCGGGTCTCGCCGGGTAGCGAACCGGTCCCCATCCGTACTACAAATGGGGGGTCGAACCCGTGGAGGTGGAGATGACGGCGAAGGCAGGCGACCGGATCGTGGTCGAGTCCGAGCACGTGGGCCAGCCCACGCGCGAGGGCGAGATCGTCGAGATCATCGAGGGCGCGCTGGGCGTCCGCTACCGGGTCCGGTGGGAGGACGGCCACGGATCCGTGTTCTCTCCGAGCGGCGGCTCGGCGCGGATCATCCACAAGCCGGCCCGCAAGGGCAAGACCCCCCGGTAGTCAGCGCTCGTTCGGGTGGTCGTGCCCGCCTGGGTGGTCGTGCGGGTGGTCGTTCGCTTCACCCGGGGCCCGACCGGGCCTCTCGGAGAGCCGTCAGCAGCCGGGCTGACCCGGGTGCCCACAGCACCCGCGCAGCGTCACGAACGCGTAGGTGCGGTTGCGGAGCGTCAGCCAGAGCTTCGTCGAGAAGGGTGCGTCGGAGGCTCTCCAGTTCGAGAAGAACCATCCGGCCCGGCGCCTGAGCTCACGGACGAACCGCCACATCAGTCGAGCGGTGCCTTCGCGCCGGCGCGGAACGACTCCGGGAGACGGTCATCCCTTCGCCAGGGCGCCGTCGCCTCCGCGTAGAAGTCGCGACCCTCGCAGTCGTTGACCACCCACGCCGGGAGGTCCTCCAGGACGAGCTCCCGGACCGCCTCGGGCCCGAGCTCCGCGTAGGCGATCACGCGCTGCGACCTGACCTGCAGCGCGGCCAGTGCCCCGCCGCCTCCGAGCGCGGCCATGTACACGGCCGTGTGCTCCTTCAGCGCCTCCCGCACGACGGGGCCTCGACCCCCCTTTCCCACGATCCCCTTCAGGCCGAGCTCGAGCAGTCGGGGCGTGTACCTGTCCATCCGGCTGGCCGTCGTCGGCCCCGCCGAACCGATCGGGTTGCCCGGGCGCTCAGGGGTAGGTCCGGCGTAGTAGACGATCTGGGCGGTCGGGTCGAACGGGAGCGGGATCCCTGCGTCCAGGTCCTCGAGCAGCTTCTTGTGCGCCGCGTCGCGGGCGACGTACACGGTCCCGGAGAGCAGCACCACGTCGCCGGCGTGGAGCGCTCGGACGTCCTCGTCCGACAGCGGCGCGCGCACACGCTTGCGACCGTCCCCGAGCGGCTCGACCGGCATCTCAGATCACCTTCGTCCCGGTCCGGTGCGCGTGGCACTCGATGTTCACGGCGACGGGCAGCGACGCGATGTGGGTGGCCATGGTCTCCACGTGCACGGCGAGCACGGTCTGCGTTCCGCCGAGCGACTGCGGACCGATGCCGAGCGCGTTGCACAGCTCGAACAGCTCGGCCTCGAACGCCGCGATCTTCGGGTCGGGGTTCGGCAGGCCCACCTTCCGCAGGAGCGCCCGCTTGGCCAGGATCGCCGACCACTCGAAGTTCCCGCCCACGCCCACGCCGATGATCCCCGGAGGGCAGGAGTCGGGTCCGGCCTCGGCTACGGCGCGGAGAACGAAGTCGCGCACGCCCTCGATCCCGTCGGCCGGCTTCAGCATCGCGTGACGGCTCTTGTTCTCCGAGCCGCCGCCCTTCGCGTCCACCTGGATCCGGACCTGGTCGCCGGGGACGATCCGCACGTGCAGGAACGCGGGCGTGTTGTCCATGGTGTTCGTCCGGTCGAAGATCGGGTCGCGGACCACGGACCCGCGCAGGTACCCCTCCTCGTACCCGTGCCGGACGCCCTCATCGACGGCATCGGCGAGGTCGGCGCCCGTCACGTGCACGTCCTGCCCGAGGTCGACGAACACCACCGTGTACCCGGTGTCCTGGCAGTAGGGGTACTCGCCCTCGGCAGCGAGCTCCTGGTTCTTCACCAGGAGCTCCAGGATCTGCTTGGCGACCGGGGACTCCTCGGCCTCACGGGCCCGCTTGACCGCCGCGACCATGTCCTCGGGCACCACGTAGTTGATCTGGATGCAGAGCTCGCGGACCGCCTCGGTGATCGCCGAGGCGTCGAGCTCGCGG
>Ga0209342_10001661_pt1 | contig 24695 bp, 18 predicted proteins | sample RifCSP16_2_FD_184023 | JGI IMG/M metagenome (GOLD analysis project Ga0209342, IMG submission 184023) | Soil microbial communities from Rifle, Colorado - Rifle CSP2_sed 16_2 (SPAdes) (version 2) | ecosystem: Environmental > Terrestrial > Deep subsurface > Rock core/Sediment | place: Rifle... | reverse complement strand
CTTCACAAAGACGGGACTGACGAGACGTCTTGCCTACAAGATGTTGGAAATCGTGGGGGAAAGGACAGGCATGATCCTGTTGGGATCCTGCCTTATAACGGGCGGGCTTTCCCTGTTCATGGCTCATACCGCGGCTGCGGCCACCGTATTTCCCATCCTGATGTCCATCTATGCCTTATATGGCGAAGAAGATAAACCGACAAGATTCGGCAAGGCCCTCTTTATAGGTATGGCCTATTCTGCCGGGGCAGGAAGTGTTATCAGCATGTTGGGTTCGGCGAGAGCCCCTGCGGCAGCGGGGATGTTCAAGGAATTTACCGGCGGGGAGGTCGGATTCTTCGAGCTTGCCAAATATATGTTCCCCGTAGGCATGATCATGGTCCTTTTAGTATGGGTTGTCTTGATGATCTTCTTGAAGCCCGAGAAAAAGACCATTGCCGGTCTTAAGGAACAGGTAAAGAGACTCTCTTCCGAACTCGGTCCCTTGAGAAGGGAGGAAAAATTCGTTATCTTGTGCGTGATCGGGGTAGTGATCACCATGTCTCTTCAGTCCTTTGTCCCTGCCTTCAAGGTGCTGGACAGGGCTGCCATCATGCTGGTGTCAACCCTTCTTTTCTTTATATTCGGGGTACTTACAATTGAGGAACTCGAGGGGATACCATGGAATATCATCCTGCTCTTCAGCGGCGCCATGAGTATAGGCTTCTGTCTCTGGCAGACGGGGGGAGCGCAGTGGATAGCGATCAAATGGCTTGCCCTCTTCAAGGAGGCACACTGGGCGGTATTTGTGTTAAGCATTGCCTTTTTTGTCTTGCTCATGACCAATTTCATCATGAATGTAGCGGCAATTGCCATCTCACTGCCTGTCGCTCTGGTAACGGCAAGTTACCTCCACGTTGCGCCGGAAGTGGTACTCTATGCCTCCCTGGTCACCGCGGGGATGCCGTTCCTGTTGTTGATCGGCGCCGCACCGAATGCCATTGCCTACGCCTCCGGGCAGTTTACCGGCGGTGAATTCTTCAAATACGGCATTGTTCCTTCCATTATATTGATGATTATTCTTGCGGTAGCGCTGTTTACCATCTGGCCCCTTTTAGGGATGCCGATATTGACCAGGTAAGGGCCCTGAAAAACTGCAAACCTGCGCGTGATGTCGTTAGCGGTATCAACCGGGTGCGATGCGCATCACCACCTCGACCGAATGTTTCCGGCGGTCGTCGACAAGGGAAATTGCCCGGTCGGGTTGCGGAACGCCATCAACGGTCACGCTCGTCTCCCCTTTCCCGGCAAACGGTTGCAGGACATCGATTTCGTAGACCGTCTCCCGATACCGGTAGTACACCTTGAATGCCTTCCAGTCCGCGGGGAGGCACGGGGCAAAACGCAGCTTGTCCACTTCCAGCCGTAAGCCCAGGAGGGATTCCACGATCAGCCGGTACATCCAGCCGGCCGAGCCCGTGTACCACGTCCATCCCCCGCGGCCATTGTGGGGCGAGAGCGCATAGACGTCGGCCGCGACGACGTACGGTTCCACTTTATAGGTCGCCACCCCTTCCGGAGATCTCGCATGGTTCACCGGGTTGATCATCGCCAACAGTTCCCACGCGCGCCGGCTGTCGCCCAACGCGGCGAACGCCATCGCCGCCCAGATCGCCCCATGAGTGTACTGTCCGCCGTTTTCCCTCACGCCGGGGACATACCCTTTGATATAGCCGGGGTTCAACTCCGACTTGTCGAACGGCGGTTCCAGGAGTTGGATCAGCGCATGGTCCCGGCGAACGAGGCGCCGATCCACCGCTTCCATCGCCATGCGCGAGCGCTTGGCATCGCCTGCCCCGGACAGAACCGACCAGCTTTGCGCAATCGAATCGATCTGACATTCGGGATTGCTCGCCGACCCAAGCGGCGAGCCATCGTCGAAGTAGGCGCGACGGTACCACTCGCCGTCCCAGCCGTTCTGCTCGATATTCAGGCGCACTTGACCCGCCTCTCTTCGGCAACGTTCGGCGAAGGACAGGTCACCACGCGTGCGGGCAACCTCAGCGAACCGCAGGAGCACTTCATAAAGGAAAAATCCCAGCCAGACGCTTTCGCCTTTACCGTGTTCGCCCACCAGGTTCATGCCGTCGTTCCAGTCGCCGGAGCCGATGAGCGGCAGGCCGTGCTCCCCGGTCCTGAGGCCCCTCAGGATGGCTCGCACACAGTGTTCGTACAAGGTGGCCGCATCTTCAGACCGGCCGGGCAGATCGTAATAGGAGTCTTCCTCCACGTTTACCGGGCGGCCTTCGAGGAAGTGGACGGGTTCGTCCAGCACTCCGGTATCCCCCGTGTTCAAAACGTAATGACACGTCGCCAGCGGCAGCCAGAGGAAATCGTCCGAACAGTGCGTGCGCACGCCCCGGCCCGAGGGGGGATGCCACCAATGCTGGACATCTCCTTCCCGGAACTGACGGGCCGCGCAGCGGAGCAAGTGCTCGCGCGCGAGGCGCGGCTCGGCGTGGAGGAGCGCCATCACGTCCTGCAGCTGGTCGCGGAAACCGAACGCGCCTCCCGGCTGGTAGTATCCGCTCCGCGCCCAAAGACGGCACGCCAGGGTCTGGTACAGGAGCCAACCGTTGGTCAGGACGTTGAGGGACGGGTCGGGGGTTTCCACATGGACTGCGCCGAGAGTGTGCTTCCAGTACTGCCACACCGTTTCGAGTACCCCACGCGCCGCAGAAGACCCACGGAAGCGATGCACCAGGTTCCTGGCGTCCTCGGCGTCTCGCCCTGCGCCGAGCCTGAAGATGATCTCACGCTCTTCACCGTCGGCCAGCTCGAAGGGAACCTGGATCGCGGCGCAGGGATCCAGGGCGGCCCCTACTTTGCCGGAAAGCCGCGCCCGGCCCATGGCGGCCGGGCTTCGAAGCGTGCCGTTGCGCCCAAGGAATTCCGCCCGGTCGCCGCTTACGGTCCGAGCCGCATTGTCCACGTCGAAAAAGGCAACCCGGCCGGCGAACTCCGTGTTGTAGGGATTTCGAGCAAAGAGCGCTCCGCTGTCGGGGTCGACTTCGGTGACCACGTGCATGGCCGATTTCGGCCGCAGATCTCCCAGCACCCATTCCACGTATCCCGTGGCGGAGAGCCGGCGGGATCGGCCGGACTCGTTTCGCACTTTCAACACCGTGAACTTGACTGGCGCGTCCAGGGCCACGGTAACCCACATCTCCGAGCGGATGCCGCTCTCCGTGTGCTCGAAGACGCTGTAGCCGAATCCGTGCCGGATAACGTAAGGCATCGCCCCCCGGCTGGGAAGCGGCGTGGGGGACCAGAAGTGGCCGCTCTCTTCGTCACGAAGGTAAATGGCTTCTCCGTTCGAATCGCTCACCGAGTCGTTATCCCAGGGAGTGAGGCGAAACTCGTGGGCATTCTCGTTCCAGGTGTAGGCATGGCCGCTCTCCGAGATGACGGTTCCGAAGTTCGGGTTCGCCAGCACATTCACCCACGGTGCCGGCGTCACTTGCCCATGCGACGTCGTGATCATGTACTCTCTTCCGTCAGGCGTGAATCCTCCCAACCCGTTGAAGAGGATCAGATCGCGGCGAGGCAACTCGGCGGCCGCTGGAGGTTCGGCGCGATGGGTTCGGGCCGGCGTGAAGGGCGGGACCGGCACTTCCGCCGGGCGGCGACGGTGGATCTGGTCCCACAGCGTCCCGCGGCTGTCGGTGAGGATTGCGCGAGCGACCGCTTGCAGCAGAACGCGATCCTCGTTCGATATCTGCTGCCCGAGCCTTACAAAGATGCCGCCTGGTCGATCGGTCATGGTGGCTTCGATGCCTGCGGCAATCAGCCCCATGATCTGCTCGTGGAGCAGTTGCCGGTACCCGGCGTGATCTTCGTTCCAGATCACCAGGTCCACCGCCAGTCCTTTCAAGCGCCAGTACGCGTGGGCCTGGACAAGTTGGCGCACCAGATCGATATTGGCCGGGTCTCCAATCTGCACCAGCACGATCGGCAAATCGCCGGAAATGGAATAGCCCCATAGGCCGGATTGCCCGCGGCGGTTCTTGATGAGAACGCTCGCGTCGGCGCGCAGAGAGGAATTGGCGTAGATGACGGAGCCGGCAAGGTGTGCATAGAGTTGCGCGTCGACCTCCGTGGCATTGAGCTGTTGCAGGACCACCTGTCCGTGCGTCCACGCCAGGTCGAAGGCGCGATTCGCGAGGCGCCGATCCTGGTATTTCCCGACAAGGTGTAAAGCGGCGTCGCGGGTTTCGCAGGCGCCGGAGACGATATCGATCGTCGCCGTTTCTCCCGGATCGAGCGTGATCCGATGGCGGATCGCGACAATCGGGTCGAGCACGGAGCCTTGGCTGCCCGAGAGTGCCGCGGATCCTTTCATCGCTTGCGGATCGGCGACCGTGTTTCCGCGGCCGATGAACCGCATGCGGTCCGTCTCATAGGAAACTTCTCCGGTTTCCGCCCCGTGCACGGCCATCAGGTGAAACATCCAGGGCACCGGCTCCTCGAGGGAGCGTGGCCGGCGGGTGCAGAGGATCGCCTGGCGCTGGGGGAGGATCTCCGTCTGGACAAAGAGGTTGCTAAATGCCGGATGCAACGCGTCCGCGGCAGGCGATGCGAGAACGACTTCCGCGTAGCTCGTCACGTCGATCGCTCTGCGCCTCCGTGAGCGGTTGGTGATGCGGATTCGGCGCAGCTCGATGTCATCCTCCGGGGAGACGGAGATCTCCGTATGGGTGTCGAAATCATAATCGCGGCGCCGGAATTCCGCTCGCGCTTCCGAGAAAATCGCTTCGTACTTCTCCGATCGTTTGAGCGTCGGCTGATAGGCGGTCGACCAGAACTCCCCGCTGGTCACGTCGCGGAGGTAACAGAACGTGCCCCAGCCGTCGCGGGTACCGTCTTCGCGCCAGCGCGTGACCGCGATGTCCTTCCAGCGGCTGTAACCGCCGCCAGCATTCGTGATCATCACGTGGTATCTGCCGTTCGACAACAACTGCACTTCCGGAATCGGCGTGTCCGGGCTGCTGAAAACGCGCACCCGCGTCTCCAGGCCGGTGGAAGTCGCACGTAAATCGGAAAGCTCGGCGGCGAGCGAATAGAACGCCGTGGCCTTTGGAACCCGTTCCTGGAGCAACAGCATGGTCGCCTGGAACCGCGGATCCGTCTCGAATCGCTTCTGCATCGGACGGTCCAGAAGCAGATAGGCCAGAGAGAGGAGGCTCATGCCCTCGTGATGTGCGAGGAAGGCCCGGACCACGGCACTCGATTCTCCGCGTCGTTGACGGGAAGGGGTGTAGTCGATGGCTTCATAAAGGCCGAATTTTCCTTCCCCCCCTTCCGCGGCGAGGCGCTGCAGATTCAGACATGCCTCCTCGGCCGCCACCATCAGCGCAAGAGCCGAGGCATACGGCGCAACGACCAGATCCTCGGCGAGCCCGCGTTTGAGCCCCAGCCCGGGCACGCCGAATGCGCGGTACTGGTAGTTGAGACGAACGTCGACCATGTTGTAGCAGGATTCCGACATGCCCCAGGGTACGCCGCGCTGCCCCCCATACTGGATCTGCCTCACCACGGCCGCCTTGCAGGTCCGGTCGAGCAGCGTGTTTTCGTACGTCGGCATCACCAGGAGCGGCATGAGGTACTCGAACATCGAACCGCCCCACGAAAGGAGGATCGGCTCTCCACCGGCGGTAGTGAGAAGGCGCCCCAGGGCAAACCAGCTCTCCTGCGGCAGCTGTCCCTGAGCAATCGCCACGAAACTGCACAATCTCGCTTCCGAAGCCAGCAGATCGTAGAAACTCGAGTCCCGCCTGCGCTCATACACGTTGTACCCGATGGCCAGCAGCCGACGCGTCTTGTCGAACAGGAAGTCAACCTCCATACGGGCGAGTTCGCCGGATTGCAGCGCAAGGCGGTCGATCGCCGCAATCCTTGCCCCGGCACGCCGGCTTGACTCCGTGATGGGACGCCGAAGCTCGATAGGCCACTCGCTCTGTTCCTCGAGTCTCGCCAACTCGCGCAGCGTCGGGATCTCGTCGATTCCGGGAAAGTCGCCGAGCCTGTCCTTCGCTGCCGGCAGCAGGATCCACGGCGCGAGAAACGTCAATTCATCGAGGAGATCGCTGCATTGCCGGGCGAAGGCACGTGCCCACCACGTCGGCTGGCTCTCGGAGTCGGCTTCAAGAGCGCGGATCACGTCCTCGGCGGACGCCGCCAGCCGGTCCAGGCACAACCGGGCAGCCGAGAGCGTCGTCGGCCGGGAACCTACTGCGGACGCGAGATCCTTCTGAAGTTGAGTAAGCTGTGCCTTCGCTGCTCCTCCCGCTTCGTCCACGAGGACCCCGAGCGTGTCGCTTAAGCCCTCCATCCATCGCGTTCCCAGGATCTTTTGATCGGGAAGCGAGAGAAGACCCGGCCGCAATGTCAGCAGATGGCCCGCGAGGTTCCCGCTGTCCACCGTCGAAACGTAGAGAGGGGGCAGCGGTCTGAGAGACTCCGTGTCGTACCAGTTGTAGAAGTGGCCCCGGTGCCGTTCCAGGGATTCCATCGTGCGGAATGCATTCGCCGTGCGCTCGATGAGTTGTCCGGCCGGAAGGTAGCCAAAGTCGTACGCGGACAGATTCGCGAGCAGCGCGAGCCCCATGTTGGTCGGCGACGTGCGATGCGCAACCGTGGCGGCGCGATATTCCTGATAGCTGTCGGGAGGCAACCAATGATCTTCCGGGCCGACGAAGGTCTCGAAGAACGCCCAGGTCTTCCGGGAAAGCTTCCGGAGAAAGCGGGCCTGGTCGGCCGAAAGCCGAGGCGATCGGGGGGTGAGCGGCCGGCTGATCCACCAGGTGACCGCGGGGGAGGCAAACCAGAGGGCCAGTATGGGCCCGGCCACGGCCAGTGCAACCGGCCTCGAAAGCGCCAGGGAGATCACCGCGGCAACGGCGAGCACGGGAGCGATCCACATCGACCGGCAAGAGGCGACGAGGTCCGCGCGGCGATTGCGGTCCGGATCGCCCGACGGACTCCATTCCAGAAGTCGTTTATGCGTGATCAGCATCCGCCAGACCGTGCGCACCACCGCATCCAGACTGAAAAACGCCTCGTAGGGGAGGCATACGAGCGTAAATGCCGCCAGGGCGAAGTGCCGGCCGGCAGAGCGTACCGCGGCGGCGAGGTGCTGCCTCATCCGCACGTCGTCCGGCTTCCCGAACAGTTCCGGAACCGATGCAACCAACGGTGGGATCAGGAGGATTCCGATCACCGCCAAGGTCCATAACCAGAGCGGCGACAAGACCATCCAGCCCAGCAGCAACATCAGCGTCAACGCCGAAGGCACGAGACTGCGACGAAGATTGTCGAAGATCTTCCATTGGGACAGGATCGAGAGCGGATTCCTCTCTCGGCGCTTGCCGGGTCCGGGAACGCGCGACACCAACCACGACGCGATCTGCCAATCCCCGCGAATCCAGCGGTGACGACGGCTCACGTCCGCGCTGTAGCGAGATGGATATTCCTCGTACAACTGCACATCGCTCAACAGCCCCGCCCGCGCGTAGCACCCTTCCAGAAGATCGTGGCTTAAGATCCGGTTCTCGGGAAAACGCCCATGGAGCGCCCGCTCGAACGCATCCACGTCATAGATCCCCTTGCCGATGAAGGAGCCTTCACCGAACACGTCCTGGTAAGCGTCGGAGACGACGCGCGTATACGGGTCGATGCCCGGCTCACTCCCGAACAGTCGCGCGTACCGCGACCGGTTCGTGCCCGGCAGGCTCACGGCTAGGCGGGGCTGAAGGATTCCGTACCCCTCGGTGACACGCAGCGAATCTTCGTCGTACCGCGCACGATTCAGCGGGTGCGCCATGACTCCCACGAACTGCCGCGCCGCGTCGCGCGGGAGTTGCGTATCCGTGTCCAGGGGTATCACGTACTTCACGTTCGATAAAACGGCAGTCTTGCCGACGACGAGGGAAAAGCGATCCCCTGAGCCGCCGCGCAGAAGCAGATTCAATTCCGCAAGCTTGCCTCGCTTGCGCTCATAGCCCATCCAGACCCGCTCCCGGGGATTCCATCGGCGCGGGCGATGAAAAAGGAAGAACGTGTCGCTCTTTGCACCCCCGTACTTTTCATTCAGCTCTTCGATCCTCTTCCGGGCCAGCCGCAACAGCGGCTCGTCCTCCGGAATGGTTTCCTCATGCGCATCCCGGAAATCCGTCAGCAGGCCGAAGCACAGGTTGTCGTCCCGGTTGGCCAGGAACCGGACTTCCAGCGCCTCGACCAGATCCTCGATGTCGGGGGCGTTCGTGAGCATCGTCGGGATCACCACCAGGGCGTGCGATTCCTCCGGAATTCCTTCCGAGAAGTCCATTCGCGGCAGCAGATGCGGCGTCACCAGCAACGTGGCCAGCCAGTTCGTCAGCGCCACTGCCAGCTGACTTCCGCCCAGCAGCGAGAGGAATCCCATCAGCGCGAGCAGCCAATCCGGGCACCCACCGGCATGCGCCTTCGCCAACAGGCTCCCTGTGACAATCGCCGTCGTCAGCGTGATCGAGCCGAGATAGAGGAGCAAGGGAAACCGGCGGCTCCTTCGCGCAAGAGTCTCCAGGGGAGACAGGCGCATCTCCGCCGCTCGTTCGAGCTGCGGCAATCCCTTGTCGATCAGGTAGAACCCGACGTGTGCCGCCCGATCGTCCCTGCCTTTCCTGGACGCGCACTCGCTGGATAAATGGATCGCTTTGCGCGCCACATCGCCTTCGGATAGCCGGCTGCCCTTCGCGATCTTCTCCACGGCGTGACGGTAGCGATCACGGGTGGCAATATCCATCTTGCCGTAGACTCCGCCAGGATCCTCACGCAGCACCTGCTCGACAACGCTCTTCCTCTCGACGAACTCTCGCCAGTCCATCGCTCCCAGAAATCGGAGGCTGCCGATGCTGTTGCTGATGGAAACCTGGTCGGCGGCCTGTTGTTGGTTCTCCGACCGTACCAGCTGCTCGATCGTCAGGCCGGACTCGGAAAGTCGCTGCTCGATCCAGGTGAGGGGCAATGCCAGAACGGGGCTCTGTCCCTGCAACCGACGCGCAAATTCCGCAACAAACGAGCTCACCATCGGCGGGTCCGACCGCGCCATGTCCGCGGTCACCAGAATCAGGCTCTTCGGATCCTTCTCGGCGATCTCCGTCATCTGTTCCGCCCATTGGGCGGCGCGGTTTCGTTCGATCATGCCGGCGGAGATCCGCGCTCCAGCGCGTCGGAGATTCTCGATCAGCGCCAGGCGCAGCATGATCGGGATGGCCCACAATTCTCCCAACGTAAGGAAGGTGACCGTCTGGTAGGCTGCCACGAAGCTGCCGAGAGTTTCCGGGTCCACCCGTCCATCGCCGTGCGAGATCGTCTCCAGGGCGATGTCGTACACGCGCGGATGTCCCGCCGATGGGCCGGAAAGCAAACGAGGCAGTTCCCGGCTGTACCCCTTCGGCAAGTGTCGCCTGGCCGTGCGAATCTGTTCTTCGATCAGGTAGAAGTTGTCGAGCAGCCATTCCCCGGCCGGCACAATCCGGCGGTTCGCCTTGACCGCCGCCGTCAGCAGGTTGCAGGCTCCCATCAGGACTTTTCCATTCTCCGCCAGCCGCGCCAGAAGCCGGTCCGGAACCCCTCTCGGACCCAACTTGTGCGAGCCCGCCAGGGTCTTGCCATGCTGCTTCATCTGTTCGCTGCTGAACAGTTCCGATCGAAGCGGCGGCTCGTCGTAGGCGAACTTTTTTACTAATCTGTTTTCGCGGAGGCTCGCTCTCGTGTGGAGCAGGTTCCCGAGAATGGACTTGTTGCTCACCTTCAAGTTTGAGGTCTCCTTCTATGGATCAGGTTTTGCTTTTGTTTGGTTATTTCAGCGGTTCCGATTCCTGGCGGCGGGTCAAGGTAAAGAAGTGGTGCCCCATGATGGCCAGCGTGACCGCCAGCCCAAGGTGTCTCGGCGCGCGGAAGAAGGTTTTGCCGAGGAAACGCCAGTACGCCACCCGGTACCTTGCGATGATCCCCTGCCGGACGAACGAGCGGAACAGGGCGACGTAATCCGAAAAGACCAGGCGGTCTTTCGGCCTGGCCCCCAGCCGGGCGATCATCGCCTGGGCCCGATCGAAATATTCCGAAGGGCTGTAGATGGATGCCAGCACTTTCCGGTAGCCGGCGAGGAGCGCATCGGGATTCATCCTCGGGATGAAATTCAGCAAGGCTTCCGTGTTGTTCCCCATGCTCTGCCGCAGGATCCGCCCCTCTTCGGAGAGCCGCCGCCACAGCCGCGTGTTGGGGAGCGCGGTCAGGAGGCCGACCATGGAGACGGGGATGGCCGCCTCCCTGATGAAGGCGATCTGCTTCTCGAAGACCTCCGGGGAATCCTGGTCGAAGCCGACGATGAAACCTCCCATCACTTCCATCCCTTGCTCCTGGATGCGTCGCACGCACGCCAGGAGGTCGGCCTTCACGTTCTGCATCTTGCCTGCCGCCCGGTTGCATTCCGCGGAAGGGGTTTCGATCCCTATGAACACCTTGTTGAAGCGGGCCATCCGCATCAGGGAGAGCAGTTCGTCGTCTTCGGCCAGGTTGATCGACGCCTGGGTGAACAGGGAGAAGGGGTTGCCCCGGCTGCGCATCCAATCGGTAATCCGGGGGAGCAGCGCCTTGATGGCCTGCCTGTTCCCGACGAAGTTGTCGTCCACGACGAACACCGACCCCCGCCACCCCATGCCGTGGAGCTGGTCAAACTCCTCCAGAACCTGCTCCGCCGACTTGGTGCGGGGCGTCCGCCCGAAGAGCTCGATGACGTCGCAAAACTCGCAGGAGAACGGGCACCCCCGGGAATACTGGATGGGCATCGCGCTGTAACGCCGCAACCGCGCGAGGCGCAGATCGGGGGGAGGGACCCTGGTCATGTCCGCTCGCCCGGCGGCTTCATAACTGCGGCGCGCGTTGCCCGCCTCAAGGTCGGAAACCAGCTCTTCGATGATCCCTTCCGCTTCGCCCCGGACGACGTGGTCCGCACCCTCGTACGAAGGGTTGTCGGCGCTCGTGACCGGGCCGCCCACCACCGTCCGCAACCCCGCTTTCCGGCAACGGGAGATCAACTGTGCAAGGGAAGGCCCCTGGACCAGCATGGCGCTCAGGAACGCCACGTCGGCCCAGGCGATGTCCTTGTCGCGGAGTTCCTCCACGTTGAGGTCCACCAGTTTCCGTTCCCATCGCGGCGGAAGCATCGCCGAAACGGTGAGCAGTCCCAGGGGAGGATAGGCGGACCGTTTCCCGATGAACGGGAGGGCATGGCGGAAGCTCCAAAACGTATCGGGGAATTCGGGATAGAGCAGCAGGACCTTCATGTCTGACCCTTCAATAAGAGGAAAGACGACGACGGAATGCGATATCCTTTATGATACGACATTATAAACGAACGGAAGAAGGAATGGATACGGACGCCGGCCGGCAGCGCTCCACCCTGAGGCGAATCGCCCGTCGGGCGATGATCGAGCGCGGATTGCTGCCCGATTTCTCCCACGCGGCGCTCGCCGAGCTCGACGGCATCGGGGCGACTGCAGCCGGGAGTTCCGGGTGGCCGCGCGACATGCGCAACCTCCCCTGGGCTTCGATCGACAATGACGACTCCCGCGACCTGGACCAGCTCACCGTTGCCGAGATCTTTCCCATGCTTCCCGAGAAGCTGTCGACCGATCTCACGTCGCTTGGCTACCGGGAAGACCGCCCCGCCATCGTCATCGAAATGGTCTTCGGCGAAGAGGGGTCGCTTCGCAGCTCGGATCTCTACGGTGCGACGGTCCGCAACCGCGCAAAGCTTGCCTACAACAGCGTTGGGGCCTGGTTGGAAGGCAATGGACCCGCTCCGGACCCGATCGCAGTCGTCGAGGGGCTCGCCGGGAACCTCCGCATCCAGGACCGTGTAGCTCAACAGCTGAAGGCGTTCCGGCACGAGCACGGAGCACTGGACCTGGAAACGATCGAGGCGCGCCCGGTCTTCGACGGGGATGTGATCCGGGACCTGGAAGCCGATCGGTCAGGGATTACACCCACTCCACGGCCCCGAACCGGCGATACCCCGATCTTATAACCCAACGGCTGCTCAAGGCCGCCATCACGGGATCGCCGATGCCGTATGGACGAGACGAATTGACGGAGCTTGGCCGCCACTGCACGGAAAAGGAGGACGATGCGAACAAGGGTCGAGCGCCTGGTCGGAAAATCCGCGGCGGCCATGCTGATGGCGCCGAGAGCCGGTGAGCGGTTCGACGGGATCGTCACCGGCGCAGCGGACAAAGGGACATGGGTCCGTCTCCTTCACCCCCCCGTGGAAGGCAGGCTGATTCACGGCTTCGAAGGGGCCGATGTCGGCGACAGGCTCCGCGTGCAACTGGTCCACACGGACGTGGAGCGGGGGTACATCGACTTCAAGAGGGTCGATTGAGGTAACGCCGTCGATCGGAATCGGGAGCGACGGCGACGCTGGCGTCGGTCGGGGAAAACGGATGGCCAACAAACGGAAAATCGCCCTCTTCGCGGCCGGGGGGCTCTTTGCGCTTCTCATCCTGGCGGCGGTCGCGATGGTTTTCTTCGTGGATGTGAACGCACACAAGCCCCGGCTGGAGGCGGCCGCCTCGGACGCCCTGGGGATGGAAGTCCGCATCGGCGGCAGGCTGGGGATCGGCCTCTTCCCCGGCTTCCATGTCACGCTGGAGGATGTGCGCATCCGGAACCGGGGGGCAGACGTCGCCTCCGCGAAGGAGACCATCCTCGGGATCGAACTTTTCCCCCTCCTCCACAAGGAAGTCCGGATCGTAAAGATCTGGATGAAGCACCCCCGGATCTCCATCGAGCAGGACCGCGAAGGAAAATTCAACTTCGAAACACCGGGGGAGGAAGCCGGTAAGAGGACGGCAGAGGGGGCTAAAGAGACACACCTTGTTCTGGACGTGACGAAAATTTCCCTCTCGGACGGCGCACTCTTCTACGCGGACAAAAAAACCGGGGAAGTACTCGAGGCCGGGGACTTCAACCTGGACGTGAGCCGCCTTCGGCTCACCGGAGGGAAGAACTCGGACCTCCTGAAGAACCTTTCCTTTGCGGCGGAGTTCTCCTGCAAGGAGTTCCGCAAGGGGAGCCTGGCGGTCTCGAACCTGAACGTCCACATCGAGGGAAAGGACGGCATCCTCGATCTCCATTCGGTTACGATGCGCCTCTTCGGAGGGCAAGGGTCGGGGAGCCTCCGGGCGGACCTTTCGGGCTCCGTCCCCCATTACCACATCCGATATTCCCTATCGGGGTTCCGCATCGAGGAGTTCCTCAAGATCCTGTCGCCGAAGAAGGCCGCGGAAGGGTCGATGGACTTCTCCGCGAGCCTGTCCATGCAGAGAAAGACCGCGAACGAGATGAGGCGGACCGCGGACGGCGAGGTCTCCCTTCGGGGCGAGAACCTGACGCTCGACGGCGTCGACCTCGACCGCACGTTCTCTCGATACGAAGCCAGCCAGAGCTTCAACCTCGTCGACGTGGGCGCCTTTTTCTTCGCCGGCCCATTCGCCCCGCTGATAACGAAGGGATATAACTTCGCGAGCCTCTTCCAGGGATCTGGCGGCAGCAGCAGGATCCGGGCGCTCGTCTCCGACTGGAAGGTGGAACGCGGTATTGCACAGGCGAAGGACGTGGCGATGGCGACGAACGAGAACCGGATCGCGCTCATGGGAAGTCTCGATTTCGCCGACGAACGGTTCAACGATGTCACCGTGGCAGTGGTCGACGGGGAGGGATGCGCCAAGGTGCGCCAGAAGATCCGCGGCCCTTTCCGGAAACCGGAGGTGGAGAAGGTGAGCGTCCTCCAATCCGTCGCGGGGCCGGTGCTCAATCTGTTCAAGCAGACGAAAAAACTCCTCGGGGGGCAGTGCGAAGTGTTCTACGCCGGCTCGGTGGCGCCGCCATAGGACAAACACCGGTCCGAGAATCAGACAAACAGCGATTCGCGTTTCGGACAGATACCGATGCCTGAAACCGGCGGACAGAATTATTGTGGTAAGAACTGCCATGGCGACGATTCGCAGAAGATATGATAAATTTTATCAACGGTTGGAAACTGGCAATAGTACACACCTGAAACACTGAAATTGGGGGTGTAACGATGCCATCCAAAACGAACTCCCAACTTATTGCGGATAATGCAGCCTTACAGGCGCGCCTGGCCGAACTGGAAGACCGGTTGGCCAACCTGCACTCCGTCGAAGGGAAGCTTCCGGAGAGCGAAATCGCCGACCGCAAGCGGATCGATTACGCGCTGAAGGCTTCCGAAGCTCGTTACCGGCGGCTCTTCGAGACGGCAAAAGACGGCATCCTCCTTCTGGACGCGGACACGGGAAGGATCACCGACGCCAACCCATTCCTCATGGGTTTGCTGGGTTATTCTCACGCCGAGTTGCTCGGCAAGAATCTCTGGGAAATCGGCCCATTCAGAGATATCACCGCTAGCCAAGACGCTTTTCGGGAATTACAAACCAAGGAGTATATCCGTTACGACAATCTGCCGCTGGAAACCAAAAGGCAAGAGCACATTCAGGTGGAGTTCGTCAGCAACGTCTACCTGGTGAATGGCACGAGAGTGATTCAGTGCAACATTCGCGACATCACCGATCGCCAACAAGCAGAGAAAGACTTTCGGAAGACCCATGAAGAGCTGTTGGCTTTGGTGACTCAGTTGAAGAAGGTTGACAGTGAAATGAGGTTGCTCAACCGCATGAATGATCTGCTTCAGACCTGCACGACGCAGGAGGAAGCCTATCAGGTGGTAGGCATGATGATGAGTGAACTGTTCGCCGGGCAAAACGGTTTTCTGGCGATCTTTCACGCATCGGATCAGAACCTTCAGAAGGTCGCACGCTGGGGTGACGAGGCCCTGGTGGAGGCCATATTTTCATTGGAAGATTGTTGGGCGTTACGGCGCGGCCAACCTCATAACATCATAGATCCCCAGGCTGGTTTGCTGTGCCGCCATTTTGTCCATCCACCGGGGACCGGCTACATGTGTGTGCCTTTGACGGTACAAGGTGAAACACTGGGGCTGTTGTGTCTCATGGGTGTTGCCTTGGAGAAAGGGGAACATCAAGTCCACGAGCAACAACTGGCCCTGATGGTGGGCGAAGCGATCAAGCTGTCTTTGTCCAACCTGAAGCTGCGGGAGAAACTGCGCGAACAGGCCACCCGTGACCCGTTGACCGGTCTATTCAACCGGCGCCACCTGGAAGACAGTCTGTTGCGCGAGCTGCATCGCGCTCGTCGCGGGAAATCCCCGCTGTGCATCGCGATGCTCGATCTCGACCACTTCAAGAATTTCAACGATACGTTCGGGCACCAGGCAGGCGATTTGCTGTTGCGCGAGCTTGGGCAACTGCTGCGTGAGAAGCTGCGCAAGAGCGATATCGCGTGCCGTTATGGCGGCGAGGAGTTTGTGATCGTTATGCCCGATTCCTCGCTTGCGGACACCTTCCAACGTGTGGAAGAGATCCGCGTGCTGGTCAAGAAACTGGAGATTCGGTACGGCGAGCAACTGCTTGGCACGATCACCATTTCGGCCGGCATCGCGGGGACGCGTGAATACGGCGGCATCACAATACGTGAATTTCTGCACGCCGCTGACACCGCCTTGTATGCCGCCAAACAGGCCGGACGCGACCGCGTCGTTGTCTACCAGGAGAAGGAGTGATCGATTCGATCACCTGTCCGAGAATCAGACAAACAGCGATTCGCGTTTCGGACAGATACCGATGCCTGAAGCCGGCGGACAGAATTACTGTTGAAGATGTCAGCGGGCACGATGAGAAATAACTTGCGAGCGAAAAAAACAAAGGAGGTGTCACCATGGTGACGATTCGCAGAACCGCATGGTTTTTTGCCCTTGCCATCGTGATGGCGGGGTGGATGGGCGTGTTGGGATCCTTCCGGGGAGTGGCCGAGGCGAGCGTGATCGCCTCCCACGGCGGCGCGGGCGATCTCCGGGCGGAGGAAATCGCCAAGGTTCAGACCTTCCTGGAACAGAAGGTGGTCATGCAGAAACTGGTGGATTACGGCGTTTCCCCCGAGGAGGCAATGGCCAAGATCCGGGCGATGAGCGACAGCGAGCTGCACCGGCTTGCCACCCTGACCGACCGGTTGGCTGCGGGGGCGGACGGAGGGGTAGGCTTGTTGATCGGATTGGCGGTCCTGGTTATTCTGGTCCTCGTCATCCTGATGCTCATGAATAAACGAGTCGTTGTCCGTTGAAAAAAGGGTTACCCCTTTCCGGCGCCGCCCTACTGATGGGAGGGAGCCATTTCGATCACCAATCTCTCTTCGTCGGGGAGCGATATCCGGCAAGGGAAGACAGGGCGACGGCCCTGCGGGGTTTATTCCGGCAGGGCCGTCGGTGCGCCGCCGGAGGGGGAGACAGCGCAACCCTGTTCCTTCAGTAAAAAAACCTTAGACAACACTCCCGTCCCGCAGGTATCGGCCAAGCCGCTCTCTCAGATAGAGCCTCGTCCGGTGGAGCCGGGACTTCACTGCGGGGATCGTCAGATTCAGGACCTGCGCCGTTTCCTCGTTCGACAGCCCCTCGACGTCGCTCAGCACGAAGACCACCCGGTATTTCTCGGAGAGCTCATCCGTGAACCGCTTGATCACCTGCCCGAGCTCCCTCTCCAGAAGCCGGAGTTCGACTCCCCGGCTCCAGTCCTGGACGGGACCGGCATGCGCCCCCTCCTTGGTGAAGACGGGCAGAAATTCCTCGATCGGCACGGTTTCCGTCCGCCGGCCTTTGCGCAGCCGCATCAGGCAGGCGTTCACGCAGATCCGATAGATCCAGGAATAAAGCGCCGAGTTCCCCTGGAACCGGTCCGCCTTCCGCACCACGGTGAGGAAGACGTCCTGCGCCGCTTCCTCTGCGTCGCTTTTGTTCTTAAGGATGGACATGGCGAGTCCATATACCTTTCCATGGTATCGGTCGAAGAGGGCATCGACCGCGGCCGGTGCACCCAGCCGGAGCCTGGAAAGAAGCGCCGCGTCTTCCGGGCGCAAGCCGGTGTGTGCGGGCCGCCTGGTCGCCGATCCGGAGCCGTTCCGAAGGGGGGCGGTTCCGGCCGATGCACGTTTCCTCCCCGCTCCGCCTTCCGAGACAGGACCGTGACGTTGTCGGGATAACGTCATTTCGATGCGATCTCCCTTCTCTGCTGATCCCCCGCGTCATGACACAGTAATTCTGTCCGCCGGCCTTGGGTATCGGCATCTGTCCGAAACGCGAATCGCTGTTTGTCTGATTTTTGGATCGGTGTTTGTCCTATGGTTTAAAGCATAACGAAGGACCTATCCTCTCAGATCTAATAGGGGAATCGAATGGATTGACATAGGCCTTATGGAGTTGAAAATGCGGAAAAGCATTACATTTCAGCATTACATTTCAGGATTACATTTCAGGATTACATTTCAGGATGGATTACATTTCAGGATGACATTTCAGGATTGGCAAATGATCGGCTCTTGATATAATAATTTTCCCATGATCGGCAAATGGCAGAAGGACACACCTGTGCTTGGGAGGTGTAGATGCCACCCAAAACGAAATCCCACCTCATGGCGGAGAATACCACCTTACGGGTGCGCCTGGCCGAACTGGAAGTCCGGTTGGCCAGCCCGCGCTCCGTCGAAGGGACGCTTCCGGAGAGCGAAATCACCGAATGCAAGCGGATCGAGGACGAGCTGAAGGCTTCCGAAGTTCGTTACCGGCGACTCTTCGAGACGGCAAAAGACGGCATCCTCATCCTGGATGCGGACACGGGACGGATAACCGACGCAAACCCCTTCCTCCAGGATCTGCTGGGTTATTCTCACGCCGAGTTGCTCGGCAAGAGGCTCTGGGAAATCGGCCCATTCAGAGATATCGCCGCCAGCCGGGGCGCTTTCAGGAAATTGCAGAAGAAGGAGTATATCCGTTACGACAATCTGCCGCTGGAAACCAAAGGGCACCGGCATAGGCATGTGGAGTTTATCAGCAATGTCTACCGGGTGAATGGCACGAGAGTGATTCAATGCAACATTCGCGACATCACCGCACGCCATCAGGCAGAGGAGGCCTTGGCGAAAGCCAGCAAAGAGCTGGGAAAACGAGTGGATGAGCGGACGGCCGAGCTGTTGACGTCGAACAAGCTCATGAAGCAAATGCTCGACGAGGGGAAGCGGTCAGAGGAGAGGATCACGAAATCCCGCGAGCGGTTGCGCAACCTCTCGGGGCGTCTGCAATCCCTGCTTGAGGAAGAAAGGATGCGCATCTCGCGCGAAATCCACGACGTGCTGGGACAGGCGTTGACGGCCTTGAAATTAGACCTCACGTTGATAAGAAGAAGTTTGGTCTCCGACGGACTTGCCGAGCAGTCCGCGAAAGTTCACGAAATCGAACGAGCTGTAATCCGCATCATCCGGATGGTGCGAAAGATTTCGACCGATCTGAGGCCCGGGATCCTGGATGAACTCGGCGTGGCCGCCGCAATCGAATGGATGGCGAGGGATTTCCAGAACCGGACAGGGATAGGCTGCAAAGTTACGATACAGGCAGTGGATAAGATATCCGACACCGTCCGCACCACAGCGATCTTCCGCATCGTTCAGGAGGCCCTGACAAATGTCATGCGCCATGCCGCGGCGTCGCAGGTGAATGTGAGCTTGGAGAAGAAGGACGATACGCTGATCGTAGAGGTGAGAGACAACGGAATCGGGATTATGGAAGGACGGTTTATCGACTCCAGGTCGCTTGGCCTCATCGGGATTCGGGAACGCGTCCTGCTACTCGGAGGTGAAGCCGTAATCAGTGGAAAACCAGGTGAGGGGACCCTGGTAAGAGTGACTCTTCCCATGGGAAAAGGGGCGAACTCGAATGCTTAGAATACTGGTCGCGGATGATCATGAAGTCGTACGAAAAGGATTGATGAAGGTTCTTGCAGAGACCCTCCAGCCCGTCAAGGTCGATGAAGCGAGAAACGGGCAGGAAGCGTTGAAGAAGGTCTGGAAGAGTGAATACGACCTGGTCGTGCTGGACATCAAGATGCCCGGAAAGAACGGATTGGACGCATTGAAGGAGATCAAACAGCACCGGCCGAAGCTGCCCGTCGTGATCCTCAGCATGCACCCGGAGGAACAATTTGCGATACGGGCCATGCGCGCAGGCGCCTCCGGATACCTCACGAAGGAATGTGCGGGTGACGAGCTGGTCCTTTCGATACGGAAAGCACTGAAAGGCGAGAAATACATCAGCGGCTCGCTCGCCCAGATCCTGGCGAGTGAATTGGATAGCGACTCGGAAAAGCTTCCTCACGAGAATCTATCGGATCGCGAATTCCAGGTGATGCTCATGATCGCCTCCGGCAAACCCGTCGGTGCGATCGCCAAGGAATTGAACCTGAGCGTGAAGACGATCAGCAGCTATCGGACCAACATCCTGCTGAAGACGAGGATGAAGAACAACGCGGAAATAACCCATTACGCCATCCAGAACAAACTGGTGGGTTGATCCGATGTGTACCTTACCCCAACAGTTTTTTTAAGTTCTCCCAGTTCCAACTGTAGACACGCCCTGCATTAGGCACCCGCCAGGCTTTAGACCCCTCCTTGTATCCTATGATCTGAAACTTTGTCGTGCCGAGTTCGTTGGCAATCTTTACTTCCTTGAGAACGCCGGGTGCCTTATTGGTTTTCGGCCCCAGCATAACGATGAATACATCGGATCTTGATATTGCCCTATGTGCTCTGTCCAGCCATTCTTTTTCGGGTGCTGGTTCTTTTAATGAAAAATCGGACACTTCGAATGGTGAGTCTGTGTTCTTTGCCTGCCCGATAATGAAGTCTTTTAAAGTTTTATCATTGTCGAAATCGCAGCTGATAAATACCTTCTTCTTTGCCATTGGTTCATCCTCCTTGTTTTTTCATCCAATCATTGCGATTCATACAGGCCTGTCAGATACCATGAACCTATTGCAAACACATCGCTTTCAGCCATGTTCGCACCAAGATCCCTTTATCCAAATAGGGATAATACCTATGAAAAAAACCCCACCTTGATAGAAAGTCGGTTGAGACGTGCTTTTGAGATTAGACGGAAAAAGTTGACGATTAACCCCGGCGAGGATGAATGGCGTAATGCCCGATGTGGATGCCGTTGTTCCTAGCGACGTTTGTCCGCAAGGCGTCATCTTGGTAATGGAACCCGAAGAAACGCGCGCGTTGCCATGCTCTCTCTTCCCAACGGGATTTGCTCGTAATCTTACCGCCTCTCGAAAATCCGGGCCTTATTTGGAAACGACTTGTTTTGTAATGGCGAAGATTGCCTCGACAATCTCCTCGTTCGTGCTCTTGGTGTCCCTCAACGTCTGAAAATGCCCCTTGACCCCGCCGTTAGGGAAGAACCTGTCGAGAGATCCGTTGACTTCCTCCCAGATCCGGCGGGCCGCATGGCCCGTCGCGCCGACAGGAATCGGATACCTATTCAACCTCTTCGTTATCTCGAATTCTTTCATGACCCCGCTGGCGATGACTGTTTTCCCCGTACTAGGGTCGAGCTTATTACCGCAGAGAAAAACAGCGAACCCCGCGTTCGCGATCATGTCTTCCCGATACCGGGTCAAGAATGTCTCCCGCGTCATTCCGCGAGGTGGTTCCTGCGGGAAGGGACGCAACGTTGTACGGTCCCCGAACTCGCTCTTGTCGTCGGTGTACAGTTCCTCCATGGCCCCGAGGATCACTACTCCGCCGATGCCGAGACCGATTCCTGAGACGAGATTGTGCCCCTTGCGGATGATCCCCTGCCCGATGTCACGGGCAAGTTTCTCGACCCGCTCGCGGCCCATGGGTGAAAAATCGCTCGCGCTGCCGGAAACGAAAATATCCTTCCGGTGGCTACGGCGGCTTAATTCCTTCAGAATCGCCGTGACCTCAGCGGTATCGTCGACCAACAGGGCTCGGATACCGTATCGCTTCAAATCGGCGATTCGCAAATCAAGCTTTGTCTTTTCATATTTGAATTGGGCTTTCGCCCGTCCCCCTCCCTTGGGAATCTGGGGCCGCAACATGATGCAGTAATGCTCCCGCTGATTCTGCCCCAGCAGGGCGCGGATCCGGCACAGGATATAGTCGATGTTGGGATCCGTGAAGCTGAATCCCAAGAACAGGAAGGTCTTCTCGATGAAATCGCCCTTGAGCTTCTCGGAGAACAGCGCCCGGTGCTCATTGTAGGTCTCGTAGTCCTCTTTGGTGAGCACCGCGTTCTGGGGTTGTGAGAAATCCCCGTGCATCTTGTAAATGGTCACGTCCCTCTTGGGGATTGTTACGGCGAGGTCGTCCTGTTTGATCTTGACGTCAGGCCGCTTGCGAGTCTCCCGATATGCTTGTTCGAGCAGTTGGTCGTAATTGGTCGTCCAGACGGTCTTTATCGGCAGCACGGTGATGAGCCGATGGTTCTCCGTAAGCTTGGCGTCCTTCGTGAACTCTTCGATGTCGGATTCCCGGTCCACGTCGAGGCCCAGCTCGATGGCAATGTCCCTTAACAACTCCTTCCTGTCCGCGAGGCCGGAAGGCCGAGACAGACCTGCTCCCGCAAACAGGGCCGCGTATCCTTCCTCCAATGCTTTCTCGAAATGTCCGTAGAACGTTTCGAGGTCCACTAGCATGGTTTTCAGCCCGTAATTTTTTTCGAAGAGTACAAAATTACGCTATCGTGAGGAATGGGGTTCGTCAAGGATGCATTTCACATAACTCGAATGTGCCTGAGCGCGAAGACGATCAGCAGCTATCGGACCAACATCCTCCTGAAGACGAGGATGAAGAACAACGCGGAAATAACCCATTACGCCATCCAGAACAAACTGGTGGATTGATCCGAACCCTCCGCACCCTCCGGCGCCTTTTTCTGCCATAGGACAAACACCGATCCGAATTTCGGACAAACGGCGACTCGCGTTTCGGACAGAAGCCGATACCGAAGGTTCGCGGGCAGGATTATCGTGTGAGGTATCCGAGAATGCGTGCGCCAACCGGTTGAAGGAAGATTGAAACAGGAGGAAACGATGCGAGCGGTCACGGTCTATCGGTTGGATTACGGCAGGAAGACCAAAGAACCCATTGGTGTTGTCTTGGAGAAGCGAAAGACGGAACGGGTGAACAACTACAACGACCTGTTGCGGCTGGCACGGAGACTCTTCGCGTTAAATACGGCGGATGCCGTCCACATCGTCATCGACGTGGGTCAAGCCCGGCGGGAAATCCTCCTGGAGCTAACCAGGGACTGTTCGGCGGGGTAGTTTCGAAGATACCGCTTCTTTGCGAATGCTTGTCGCTAAACCAACGGAGGGAGGATTCATTCACGTTCTCCTGGTCATCGCGGCTGCGGAAGGGTGGTTTCACCGGGATGGTGCAATGATGATTGTAAATGAGTTGTTAGGAATTCTGACGGGAGGCACGGTGGTCGCATTGGCGAGGAATTTATTCGAAGGCGATGCCGCCGGTGTCCTGGGGCCAGGCTCCCTGCACGGAATGTTGATTTTGCTCGGGTTGGGCCTGTCCGGGTTGGGAATATGGGGCTTGAAGAAGATTCGGCAAAGGAACACCTATCGACGGTCGCTACCCGATCTTGGGAGAAAGAAAGGAGAATTTTCGTTTGACCTTTTTTTATTGCGAACAAATGGATATGTCAAGGACAAAGCCGAGCAGGAATACAAGGATTTCATCGGCCGCTACAAGGGGAAATAGCGTGATCCCGAAGGAGGAAAACCATGAAATCCAGCACGAAGGACAAAGCGGAGGGCACGTTTCACAAACTGAAGGGTAAGGTCAAGGAGGTCGCTGGGAAACTAAGCGATAATCCAAAGTTGGAAGCTGAAGGTACCGGTGAAAAGATAGCCGGCAAAGTTCAGGAAAAGATCGGTCAGGTCAAGAAGGTTTTGGGGAAGTAGGGAGAGCGGCGTATCATGCACCGGCATAACAACTAGAAAAGGAGAACGTGCCATGAAAGCAATATTTTCCATATCTGTAATGGTTGCAGCGGTGGCTCTGCTGGCGTTCAGCCTATCTGTGCCCGCTTTTTCACAGATGAAGGATATGTCCATGACGGAGCATAGGGAAGGACACGGACAGATGATGGAAATGGGAAACATGGACAAGATGGGCGATATGATGGACATGTGCATCGAACATGCGGACAAGATGGGGCTTACCGATGACCAAATCATGAAAACGAAGCCTATACATAGCGAAATGCAAAAAAAGCAGGCCCGATTCAATGCTGACCGGAAGATTGCAGAGATCGAACTTAGGGAAATCATGGAAGTGAAAGATTTTGACCTGGAGAAGGCCAGCTCTGCAGTTAAAAAAATTGGAGAGATAAAAACAGCCCATCATTTGGAAATGTTAAAAACCATGAAAGAAATGCGGACGATTTTGACGGACGAACAGTTTAAGAAAATGAAGAAGATGATGTCCATGAAGACGGGTGAGAAAAAACCGGCAAAGAAGATGATGAAGAAACCGTAATAATCAATAAAAGGAAAACGTTCCATGTGCTGCAACTGCGGATGCGGGAAGCCCGGCGACGACATGGGGGACCCCAAAAACATCACCGACAAGACGTTTGAGAAGCGGCGAAGGCTTCCGAACAGTCTCCGAAAGAGGCAAAAAGAAACACATTGGAGATGTTGAGGATCATCCTAAAAAAAGAGTAAACGCTTCGGCAACAACCGAATACCTGGTAGAGGGACCGAAGACCGGACGACTCACGGTTAGGCGTGCCGGCCGGTGGAACCAGGGGCCTTAAAGATCCCGAGCCGGAGCGGAGAGGATGAAGAATGACCAACCGATCTTCGCCTTCCGTCCTTCCCCAGGCGCCTGTCGATCTGATGGCGGTCGCTGTCGGCGGTTGGCAGGTGATTCTGGCATGGACCGAATGCGGGGCCGGCGGAATCGGGTTCCGCGTCGAGCGCGCTGACGGAACCGGTTCTGCCTGTCTGTTCTACGAGATCGGCGGGGTTGGGACGCATGTCACGGCCTTCCGCGACGGGTCCGTCAAGCCTCGCACGACCTACTCCTACCGGGTTCATGCATGGAACGCCTCCGGCGACTCGTCGCCCTCCAATGTGGTGGAGGTGACGACGCCGCGGGCCGAGACGGAACTGCCGGCCGATAGGGAATGATCCGCTGTTCCTTGCACGAGTCGTGGTGCCGCTTGATCTTCCCTTTGGACCGTGGATGACAGGACCTTCTTTATGCTCTAAACCATAGGACAAACACCGGGCCGAGAATCAGACAAACAGCGACTCGCGTTTCGGACAGATGCCGATACCCAAGGTCGGCGGAGAAGGATTAGCATAAGGTTGCCCGCGGAGAATGAACGTCGCTGGTTCACGGGAGGAGGTGACGAAAAATGCTTTGGACCATAGCGGTCATTTTGCTTGTCCTCTGGCTCCTTGGTTTGGTCAGCTCGTATACAATGGGAGGATTCATTCACGTTCTCCTGGTCATCGCGATCGTGGTGGTACTGATTAATGTCATTCAGGGACGAAAGGCCCTGTAGCGGACTTGGAATGCTTCTCTGCGGCAGGGTCCATGGCAGGAAGGAGACGAGATGAGCGCAATCAAGATCTTGGCCATCG